>Ga0182019_10000743_pt1 | contig 16166 bp, 9 predicted proteins | sample 812E2MmetaG_FD_120483 | JGI IMG/M metagenome (GOLD analysis project Ga0182019, IMG submission 120483) | Permafrost microbial communities from Stordalen Mire, Sweden - 812E2M metaG | ecosystem: Environmental > Terrestrial > Soil > Wetlands > Permafrost | place: Sweden: Stordalen | collected...
AGGGCGTGTATCCGGCCGAAGTCTGGTTCTATCAGGATAAGACCAACATGGGGATCGAGTCGGGGTTCAACCTCCTTTTCTTCCAGGAGCGCGGCCAGGGCGATTACAAGCTCTACAGTCCCTCCAGGGATGGCCCCCAAGCGCTCTTGACGGCTTACTTAGGGGATCCCTCCGATTACGTGACGGCCTACCAGAAGCTCTTGAACATCCAGCCCTCCCTGGCCGAAGTGTCGCTCTCGTTCATCCCGGGGGAGGGCGACCCGAACCTGGGCCGTCCCACGCTGGCTTCGGACATGCTGGTCCAGCGGATCGAGAACTATCCGCGGACCCTGGTCGAGGAGAAATACGCCCAGAAATTCCTCCAGTTCAAGGATTCCGTGGAGGTCGAGTACTCGGCGAACTATATGGAGAGCGATTCCCTGGTCAGCGTGCTGCGGGATCCGTCGGGGCTCTATTTCGTCCACTACGCCGTCGAGCCCAAGCGCCTCTCGGTCGATTCCGTCAACGGGAAGTATTACGCGAACCTGAAGGTCAACGGCACGGTCTCCAGCCTCGAGGGCAAGATGATCTTCCAGTTCGACCGGGCGGTCAACCTCAACCTGGACGCGGCCCAGATGCGGTCCGCGGACAGGATGCCGTTCGACTTCCACGACATGTTCCCCCTCATCCCGGGGACGTACAAGATTTCGGTGCTGATCAAGAACGACAGCTCCAAGGAGTTCACCTCTCTCGAGGAGCGGGTCGTCATCCCGGGCGCCGCGCCGGCCCTTCAGATGACCGCGCCGATCCTGGGCTACAAGATCGGGGAAGCGGACGCCGCCCGGAAGCGGCTGAAGCCCTTCCAGCTCGGCGCGACCCAGATCTATTGCCAGCCGGGCCGGGTCTTCACCCGGAAGGACGCGCTGGCCGTGGGGTTCCAGATTTTCGGGCTGACGGCCGCCCAAACGTCGTCGGGCGTTCTCCGCTTCGTCATCAGCCGGGCCGAACAGCCGGGGCAGCCGGCGCGGCCGCCTTTCGAGAAGACGCGCCCCCTCGCGGACTATAGGGACGCGCCCAATTACCTCGAGACCTTTCCGCTCGAGGATTTCCCGCCCGCGCACTACAACCTCAAGGTGACCCTGGCCGCCGACGGCCGGGAGCTCATTTCCGCGGCCGACGAGTTCGACGTCTCCAACCAGCCCGACCTCCCCCGGCCCTGGTTCTATTCGCGGCTCATGCCCGAGATCGCGGACCCCGTGTTCGATCAGATCGTCGGGACGCAGCTGCTGAATTCCGGACAGGTCCAGGACGCCCGCAGCTACCTGGAGAAGGCCTACGAACGGAAGCCTGATTCTGAGGACGCGGCCCTGTCCCTGTCCCAGGCTTACCTCGCCCTGGGCGAAACGGCCAGGATCCCCCTTATCCTGACGCCCTTCCTGGCGGCGACCAAGGCGCCGAAATACGAAATCTTCGTCCTCGCCGGACAGGCGTATGGCAAGCTCGGCGAATACGCCAAGGCCGTCAGCGTCCTGGACCAGGCCGTCCTCCGGTTCGGGGTCAACACCGCCCTGCTCAACGAGATCGGGGAAAATCATATCCGGCTGGGCCAGACCAAGGAGGCCTTGGCCGCGCTCGAGAAATCCCTCGAGCTCAATTCCCAGCAGCCCGAGATCCGGGCGAAGGTCAGCGCCCTGAAGGAGAAGAAATGAGCCCCCGCCTTCGCGCCGGCGCCGTGATGGCCCTCGCGGCCGGACTCCTGGCCGGTGCGGGCTGCCACTGGTATAACCTGGAGCGCCAGCTCGATCCCGTCAACGCCGATTTCCTGAGCAAGGTCCGCTACATCATCTCCAGCGCGGAACGCCATGCCTTCCTCGAGCTTCCGGCCGCGGAGAAGCCCAAGTTCATCGAGGACTTCTGGAAGCGGCGCAATCCCGATCCGTCATTGTCGGAGAATCTGTTCAAGACCGAGTACTTCAAGCGGATCGACCAGGCGACCAAGTTGTTCCAAGGCGAAGGGATCCCCGGCTGGCTGACCGACCGGGGTCGGATCCTGATCCTCTTCGGGCCGCCCATGGAGCGCCTCTCCCAGCCGTACCGGGACGCCGCCAGCAACCGCTGCCAGGAGGTCTGGTACTATGGCGATTTCCCCGTGATTTTCATCGACGCCTCCTGCACGGGGACGTACCGGCTCGCGACCTACGACCTCGGCCCGCTGCGGGAATACAGCCTCGACTACATGCACGACTTCAACCGGGCCCAGGACGACGCGCAAAAGGTCTTCGCCGAGGAGGCGAACGTCAAGACGGCGAATTTCGAAGCGGACCTGAAGGTCCAGGTGCGTGCCTCGGACCGGATCGAAGCCGTCCTGGGGATCTCCTGGCCGTATGAGCGCATCTGGTTCAAGGCGGAGGGCGCGACGATGGCCGTGACGCTTGAGGCCGCCGTCGAGGTCCGGGACGCGCAGAAGGCGGCGATCTGGGACTCCAAGACGAGCCGCGAGATCCGGCTCCCGGAGGGCGAGGTCAACCGGATGACCGGGAAGACGTACAGGCTGGAGATCCCGATCCTCGTCGAGGGCCGGGACAAGGTCGATCGGCTGGGTGCGGGCAAGGATGCCCTCGTCATCACCCTGACCTTCTCCACCGGCCACGAGGTTTTCAGGAAGACCATGGACTTCAAATAGCCGATGATCTCCCCGATCCGGGAGGATCATCGCCCCTGAGGAGACGCTCATGCAACAACGGGAAGGCCGTTTTCTGCCCCGCCGCGCGGCGGTAGTGCTGGTCCTCTGTTCGATCCTCGTCCCGGCCGCTGCGGCGCGGCCCCAGGACAATCTGGGCCGGGGCCGGATCTCCGGCAGCGTCATCGACGAAAAAGGGAGACCTCTCGAGGGAGCGAACGTCGCGGTCCAGTGCCTGACCGCGAGGACTCTGATGAAAGCCGTCACCGACGCGAAAGGCCGCTTCGCCGCCGGGGGGATGGGAACGGGAGACTGGAAGATCACCGCGACGAAGGACGGGTACGCTCCCGAATCGCTCACGGTCAACATCTTGCAACTGAAGCCGAACCCGCCCGCGATTATCACCCTGAAGAAGCTGGCCGGCGTGGAGGCGCTCAAGGCGGATAAGGACTCCTCCGCCCTCTTCGACAAGGGAAACGAGCTCTATGCCCAGGGCGATTATGACGGGGCGATCAAGGTCTTCGAGGAATTCATGGCGAAATATCCGGAGATCTACCAGGTCCACCTCAACCTGGGCTCCAATTACCTGAAGAAGGGGGACCTGGACAGGGCCGAGTCCGAATTCCGGCTCGTCCTGGACAAGACGATCCAAACGCTGGGGGCTTATGCGAAGGACCCGAACGGGTCGTTCCGCGCGTTTTCGGGCCTAGGCGAGGTCGCCCTCAAGAAGAGCGATTTCGATGCCGCCCAGAAGTCCTTTCAGCAGGCCCTCGAGATTTCGCCCCTTGACCAGAGCGCGGCCTACAACGTGGGCGAGATCTTCTTCTCGAACCAGAAGATCGACGAGGCCATCAAATACTTCGAGCTGTCGATTCAGATCAAGAAGGACTGGTCGAAGCCCTACCAGCGCCTGGGCATGGCCTATCTCAACAAGGGCGACTACGCCAAGGCCCTGGAATACCTCAACAAATTCGTCGAGATGGACCCGGCGAACCCGGAGGTCCCGAACGCCAAGGCGATGATCGCCGCCATCGAGAAGATCAAGACGTGACGGCCGGCCGGACCGTTCCGGGACCCGCGGTCCGTCACTTGCCTTCGATTTGCTTCAACGCGGCCTCCGCGGCCCGTTTGATCAGGTTTTGGCGCGACGGGACGTCCGCGGCTTGCTTCAGGAACGGCCCGAGGGACTTGTCGCCCGTCTTGCCGAGGGCGCGGAGCGCCTCGGCCCGCACGCGGACGCTCGCGTCCTTCTTGTACAGGTCCTCGTAGAATCCGACCAGCGCCTTGTCCTTGAGGTCGCCGAGGGCCAGTACGGCCGCCATCCGGACATTCGAGTCGGCGTCCCGGGTGGCCTGCTTGAGAGCGGCGGGAAGGCCGGCCCCCCCGAGCTTCGCCATGGACTCCAGCGAGGCCTTCCGGACCGCCCAGAACGGGTCGGCCTTGACGCTCGCGGCCAGGGCGGGGACGGTCCGCGCCTCGCCCTTGAACCGAAGGAGCGCGGCGGCCGCGTCCATGCGGCCGATGACGTCGTCGCTCTTCAACTGATAGAGCAGCTCGTCGAGGTCTCGGGGGAATGAGACCTCCTTGACGAGGACGTTGCCCTCGTCGAAGCGGACGAGGAGGGGCTTGGTCTCGGCCGGGAATTCGAACGTCTCGCTCTTCTCCTTGATCCAGACGGGCGTCGTCACGGCGCCTTTGGCCGTGACGACCTTGATCGCCACGGGGACGCGGAACACGGGAATGCCGCGGGTGAAGTCCTGGGCCTGGGCGACGGTCATGATCACGACCTTGCGCTTCGCATCCCACTGGGCGCCGATGTCGAAGACCGGGTGGCCGGGCTTGAACAGCCACTGGTCGAAGAACCAGTCGAGGTTCTGGCCGGTGACGTCCTTGACCGTGCGGATGAAGTCGGATGTTTCCACGGGCTGGAAGGCGAAGCGGTGGAGGAAGGCACTCAGGGTCTTGAAGAAGGCCTCGTCGCCGAGGATCGCCCGGAGCATGTGGATGACCCGGGCCCCCTTGGGGTAGGAGTGCGAGTCGAACATGTCGCCCGGCTTGTCGTAGCGGTCGGAGACGATCGGGCGGATGTAGCGCGTCTTGGCCTCGCGCAGGTAGGCGGCCAGCTTGTTGGCCAGGTTCAAGGCTCCCTCGTCCTCGCCCTTCTCGTACCGCCAGTAGAGGTAGTCGGAGTAGGTCCCGAAGCTCTCGTTGAGCCAGGTGTGGGCCCAGCTCCGGAGGGTGATGAGGTCGCCCCACCACTGGTGGCCCAGCTCGTGGGAGACGATGCCGATGCTCGGGAAGTCCGGCAGGTCGGCTTCGTCGACCATGACCCGCTGGGTCATGGCCGTGGCCGAGGTGCTCTCGGCCCCGCCGCCGGAGGGGACCGAGATCTGGTCGTACTTCTGCCAGGGGTAGTCGTAGCCGAACGTCCGGCTGAAGAATTCGATCATCCGGGGCGTGTGACCGTAGGTCGGGATGGCTTTCTTTTCATCCTGGGGATAGACCCAGTAGTTCACGGGCAGCGTCTTGTAGGCGTCATGGACCACGATGTACGGCGCGGCCGCGAAGAAGATGAGATACGTCGAGATGGGGAGCTCCTGGGACCAGTGGTACGTCACGGTACCGGCCGTCTTGTCCTCGGTCACGCCGACCAGCCGGCCGTTCGCCCCGACCTTGTTGCCGGCGGGGGCCGTGATGACGAGTTCGCACGTCACCTTGTCATTCGGGTAGTCGTAGCAGGGAAACCAGTGATGGACGTTGTTGGGGAAGGAGTCGGAGTAGACGATCTTGGGGTTGTCGGCCGACGCGGCCACGAACCGGAGCCCGATCTTGGGGTCCCGGCCGGCGTAGGCGCAGGTGAACGTCACGGTCTCGCCGATCTTGGCGGGCTTGGCCAGGGTCACGGCGAGCTCCATATCCGACTGGCTGAAGGCCAGCGGCTCGCCATAGTCGTTTCGGACGGACGTGACTTTGTACTCCTCGGCGTCGAGGACGACGGCCGCCAGCCCGTCCCGCAGCGAGGTCAAGGTCACCGTCGCCTCGCCCGCGAAGGATTTCTGGTCCATGTCGACCTTCAGCTTGACCAGGTAATGGAGGGCGTCGTAGGTCCGGGTCCGCTCGGATTGGAGGGTTTTCTTCGAGAAATCGATCGGCGCCGCGGGCGCGGCCGTCTGGGCGAAGGCCCCTCCGGCGAGGACGAGGACCAGTCCCAGGATCAGGGCGTTCTTTTTGATCATTTGCGTTCTCTCCTTGGCCCGGGAAAGCGGGCCGGTCAATGGAGTCCTCTGGCCTTTAGGGTTTGGAGGATCCCGTCCGACGTCATCAGGGCTTCGACCTCCTGCACCGTCCTGGGAACGCCGAGGGACAGGTTTTCGTAGCCCGTCTCGGTGATCGCGATGTTGTCCTCGAGGCGGATCCCGATCTCCTCCTCGAGGCGGAACAGCTGGATGTCGCAGGCGAAGACGAGGCCGGGGGCGAGGACCTCGGCCGCCCCGGCAAACGTCCCCGTGACGTCGTGCGTCGCGAGGCCGACCATGTGATTGTAGCCCCCGAGGCGGACGATCCCCCGGAAATCGTTGGCGTACTTGTCGAGGCCCCTCTCCTTGAGCATGGCCGCGACCTTCTCCCCGACCTGCCCTAAGGTTACCCCGGGCTTGTAATTCGCGTGGCAGGTATCGCGCACGGCCAGGGCGACTTCATAGAGCTCCTTCTGGCGGGGAGAGAACGTCCCGGAGGCCGGGAACGTGGTCGAGATGTCCGCATGATAATCGGCGTAGTCGGGGGCCGCGTCCAGGATCACGAAATCGCCCGGCTTCAGCACCCGGTCGTAAATGTGATAATGCCCATAGGCGTGGTTCTTGCCCGACATCAGGATGGAATAGTAGGCCATGTCGACCGCCCCTTCCCGGCGGCAGACGAACTGGAACAGGGCCTCGAGGGCTTTCTCGGCGACGCCCGGCCGGGTCGATTGAATCAGGGCCCTGTGCGCCTTGACCCCGATCTGGGCGGCGTGGCGCATGACGTCAAGCTCCGCGGCGGACTTGTACTTGCGCAGGTCCCAGACGAAAGCGGAGCAGTCCCGGACGTCGATCTGGGGGAACTTGTCCCGCAGCTGGCGGACGAGCTGGAGCTCCCGGGTGAGCCGGCCGTCCCAGATGTTCTGGGTCATTGACTTCTGGAGCGCGTTGAATTTCTCGTTGGAATTCTCCGCGCCCAGCTCCTCGGGCTTGAACATCGTGTAGAAGACGCGGGTCCGCTGGCTGAGCGCCGTCAGGGTCGACCCGAATTGCTCGGCCTTCAGGACCTTCTCGATCCCCGTGTAGTCCTTCGCGTCCTTGATCAGGTCCAGGGGGAGGCCTTCGCCGTCGGCCTCCTTCTCGGTCATCGTGAAGAAGAGGAGGCTCTCCTTGCGGACGCCGTCGATGATGAGGAACGCGTCGGGGATCTGGACGCCCGTGAAGTACACGAAATCGTGGCCCTGGCGGAACGCGGCATCGCTGGCCGGGGTCGCGGCGCCCAGGAACACGGCCGCTCCGTCGGGGATCTTTTCCATGAGGCGGGCGCGGCGGGCGGCATATTCCGACTTACCAAAAAGGCTGTCCGCGGACGCCGTCCGGACGAGGACGGCTGTCGCCAGGACAAGGCCCAGAACGCTCAAGATTCGCTTCATCGGAGCTCCTCCTTGTCGAGACGTCATGATGTTCATGCGCCGCCGGGGGCGGCCGTCAGTGTCGGCGAAGGCGTCATTTTGGCTCGGCCGCCGGGGCGACGGTGATCCTCACGGGGGAGGCGGATTCCAGGCGGATCCAGATCACGAGGTCGTCGCGCTCGAGCCCGCGGATATGGCCGGCGCGGACGTCACGGCTCGCCGGGGCCGGGCGCCCGTCGATCTCGATCCGGGGATCCGCCGCGCCCCAGCCCTTCACGAGGAGCACCGGGTTGAAGAGAGGCGAATCGCCGCTCGCCCGGAGGGTGACGCTCAGCGGGGCGGTGCCCGACCCCCGGCGCGCGGCCACGAACGCCCGCTCCGCGGGGTCGTAGCCCTCGGCCCGGAAGGCGTCCCCGGCGACGTCCATCTTCGGCGGCGAAAGCCAGGACTTGGCGAGCGGCACGAGCTGCTCCGCCGGCCGGTCGCTCAGGCCGTTCAGCATGAGCATGGTCAGCCCGTCGTCCCGCTCCTCGTAGGGCCGCCAGGCCTGGATGTGGGCCAGAGAGCTGTGCGAGGCCCGGTCCGGGGCGACGGCCCAGCGTCCGTTGGAGCGGATCTGCTGCGAGACGGGCCAGTGGTTCCACCACGGGAACATGGAGCGCTCGGGGACGATCTCACCCGCATAGCAGTCGATGGCCGCGTTCCGCGGGTCGACGATGGCATAGGGGCTGGACGCGGCCTTGAGGTTCACCCGGAGGATGTTGCCGTGGGGCGGGAGGGTCAGCCATTTGTGGGCCGCGGTGTCCTGATCGCTGATCCGGTGGAGGAGCTTCAGGGTTTCGGCGTCGTAGTCGGCCTTGAAACCCGGCGCCTCCTTGGCCCAGGAATAAGTGTGGGTCTCGCCTTTCATGTTGGCCAGGGTCAGGGCGTCGGGCTGGATGTTGTCCTCGGGGCGCGTCCCCGCGGGATTGATGATGATCGCCTCGTGGAACTGCCGGAAGTTTTCCAGCCCCTTCCCCTCCGTCGGCTTGACGTATGGGTCCGACGACCAGGTCCGGATCTTCCGGACGCACGTCCGGTCAGGATAAACCGTGTAGGTCTCCTCCACCCAATCGCTCCATCCGGTCAGGGGATCCGTGTAGACGAGGTCATAATCGACGCTCACCGGCGCATAGCGCCAGAGCACGACGGTCCTGGCCTCGTTCGTTTCCAGGATCCGGACGTGGGAGAAGCGGGCCTGCTTGTCGGCCATGGGCTCGTTGCTGGTCTTCATGCTCCCGATCTGGGTCTCGTAGAACTCGTTGGTGTACCATATTCCGTTTTCGGTCACCCAGGCCGGGATATAGCTGGTGCCGCGCCAGAAGACGAGCCGCTCCGCGCTCTCGTCGAAGCGGACGAAGACGTCGGCCGCGTCGCCCACCCGCCAGGGATTCTCCCATTCCTCGGCGTATCGTAGCCGTGTGTAATACGCTCCGAAGCGGCCCGGCCCGGGAGGCCCCGATGGTAGGACCGGAGGGCGGAGCGGCGCCGGCCCGGACGGCGCCTGGCGCACATAAGCGGTCCGGATCTCGTCGGCGCTGAGGACGCGGTCGTGGATCCGGACCTCGTCCAGGATTCCGTCGAAGGAATAGGCGACCTCGGCCACAACCTTGACTTCCTGGCTGAGGCCGAGTACCGTCTGGTTCCGGCCGATCCACACGTCCTCGGCCGGGGCGTAGACGGGCTTCCCGGCGAACGAGGCCTGCCCGGCCGGCTTTCCGTTCCAATAAAGCCTGACCCCCGAAGCGGCGTCGAACGTCGCGGCCAGATGGTTCCAGGCGTAGAGGGGGAGCCTGGCCTCGGAGCGGAATTCCCGCCACTTGCCGTCGACGGCGAGCTGCAGTCCGAAATAGCCCTCGGGATCGATGCCGAAGAAGTAGCCCGCCTTTCGATCCTTCTCCTGGTTGACCAAGGCGCACCACGTCCAGGGATATGTCTGGATGGCCGCCCAGGCCTCGATGGTGAGCGTGTCGCCGAGGCGCGGGGCCTTCGCCGCGGCCCGGACGACGGACGTCGTCTGTCCGTCGAAGCGCAGCCCCGTCCCGGCGATGCCAGCCACGAATTTGTGATATCCTTGGATCCGGTCCGGGCCTTTGCCTTGGTCGAACGGCCAGGAGGCCGCGGGAGACTTGTCCGCGATCGCGGACAGACTTACGAAAAGGACCATTAGAAACAAGCCTGGAATAAGACGATGACGACTTCCGGCCATGACGCCTCCTCGCCGGGGCTCCTCTCGACCGACCCTCGAAAATATTATATGCTCATTGTGAAAAAATAATGCAAGTTATTTTCCGTCCTGTTCTTCCGGAGCCGGTGGACTTCGCATAAATTCAGAAATTAAGTGAAATAAAAGGGCGAGGAGAAGGCTCAATGTCACAAGCGCGTCCGGAAAAAATGAAGATGGCCGCTTTCCTGGCGGGGCTGGCGCTCGGGATCGTCTCGATTTCGGGCCGGCCGTCGCCCGCGCCGCCGTCCGCCGCGCCGGGACGCGCGGCGTATTATGTCTCGCCGTCCGGCGATGACCGGAATCCCGGGACCGAGGCGGCGCCGTTTGCGACGCTCGAGCGGGCCCGGCAGGCGTTGCGGGCCTATAAGCGGCCGCCCCTAACCGGGCCGATCGTGGTCCAAGTCGCCGAGGGAATATACCGTTTCGACCGGACGCTGGTCTTCACTCCGGAAGACTCGGGGATCGAAACGGCCTATGTCCTCTTCACCGCCGCCCCGGGGGCCAAGGTCACCTTGAGCGGGAGCCGGAAGATCGAAGGCGCCTGGAAGCCCTACAAGAACGGAATCCTGATGTGCGAGCTGCCGGCGGCGATGCGCGGCGGCGCCCCGTTCACCCAGTTGTTCGTGAACGGCAAGCGCCAGATCCGCGCCCGGTTCCCCAACCAGGACAATTCGCAGCCCGGCCGGAGCGGCTATGTCCTTCCCGCGGGGCGGATCCCCGACGGCCTGCGCGACCCGCATCCCGGAGCGGACGACGACATGACGTTCTCCGGCGGCGCGCCGCGCGGGGTCCTCTTCAACCCGGCCACGTTCACCCCGCGGCGCTGGGCGCGGCCCGAAGAGGCCGTCATCCATATCTACCAGGGCTGGGGCTGGGGCAACATGCAGTGGCGCCTGAAGGCCGTGGATTACGACGTCAAGGCCCTCTGGTTCGGCGAGGGCGGATTCCAGATGGGCGCCAAGTGGTTCGAGGATCCGGCCAAGATCGAGCAGGAATCCCGCTTCTACGTCGAGAACGTTTTCGAGGAGCTCGACGCGCCGGGCGAGTGGTACCTCGACGCCCGGGCCGGCATCTTGTATTACTTGCCCGAGCCCGGCGTCGACATGGCCCGGGCGGTCTTCGAAGCGCCCGGGCTCGAGACCCTGGTCCGGTTCGCCGGAACTGAGGATAACCCCGTCCGGAATATCGCCCTGGAGGGATTCCGGTTCACCCAGACGGCCTCGACATTCCTCGCGGACTATGACGTCCCCTCGTTCAGCGATTGGGCGATCCACCGCGGGGGGACTATATTCCTGGAGGGCACGCGGAGCTGCTCGGTCTGGAGATGCTGGTTCGACGCGGTCGGGGGCAACGCCGTCTTCGTCAACAACTACAACCGCAAAGCGCAGGTCAGCGAATGCAAGTTCACGGAGACGGGCGACAGCGCGGTCTGCCTGGTCGGAACGCTCGGGGCGACGAACGGCACGCGCCGGGCGTTCCCCTACGAGTGCCGGGTGTCGAACAATCTCATCCACGACTGCGGGGTCTTCGGCAAGCAGATCGCGGGAGTCTATATCTCCCGGGCCAAGCGCATCACCGCCGCCCATAACACCATCTACAACATGCCCCGGGCGGGCATCTGCATCGGCGACGGGACCTGGGGCGGTCACGTGATCGAGTTCAACCATATCCACGACACCTGCCGCGAGACGGGCGACCACGGCCCGTTCAACGCCTGGGGGCGGGAGCGGTTCTGGAGCCTGACCCAATCCCACGGCTCCTACAGCAAGGCGCGGAGCCTCGAGGCCGGGGACGTGCGGATCGACGCCATGGAGCCCGTCGTCGTACGGAACAACTTCTTCGAGGAGCGTTCGGGTTGGGGCCTGGACCTCGACGACGGCGCGTCGAACTATGACATCTACAACAACATTTCCAAAGGCATCAGCGTCAAGCTGCGGGAAGGGGCCTACCGCACGGTCCACAACAACATCTGGGTCGACAGCAACGTCGCGCCCTGCTTCCACGTGGGCAACGAGGACAACCACGACCGCTATTTCAACAACATCACGGTGATGGCCCGCGACGACGTCTACTCGTTCATCGCTCCGCCGGCGCGGGGGGTGTGGCTCGAGGAGATCGACCGCAACTGCCTGTTCAGCGCTTCGGGAAAGTTCACGGCCCGGATCAGCCAGATCCGCGCCGACAACGGGCCGGAGCGTGGCTCGCGCCGAGTCGACCTCGAGGGCTGGCGGGCCCTGGGGTTCGATAAGAATTCGGTCTTCGCCGATCCGCAGTTCGTCGACCCGGCGAAGAATGACTATCGGGTGAAGCCCGGATCGCCGGCCCTGGCCCTCGGCTTCACGAATTTCGCGATGGGGACCTGGGGGATCCAGGATTATTTCCCCGCCGCGCTGCGCTGAGGAGGAACCCGATGCCCGAATCTGATGACCGTCTCGACCGCCGGGAATTCCTTAGGCGCGCGGGCCTGAGCGCGGCGGGCCTTGCCCTGGGCGCGCCGTTCGGGAGGACCAGCTCTCCGGCGAAGCGGCCGAACCTGATCTATGTCTTCGCCGACCAGCTCCGCGCCTCGGCGGTCGGGTACGCGGGCGACCGCAGGGCCCGCACACCCCACATCGACCGCCTGGCGGCCCAGGGCGTCAGCTTTTCCAACGCGGTTTCCACCATGCCGGTCTGCGCGGCGCATCGGGCGTCCCTGTTCTCGGGACTGTACCCTTCGACCACGGGCATGGTCGTCAATGAGCTCCGGGTCAATCCCGCCCATCGCTGCCTGGGGCACGTCCTGACGGAGGCCGGGTATGAAACCGGATACATCGGCAAGTGGCACCTCTGGGGCAACATCGCCGGGAACCACGAGGCCGACGCGAGCCACTACATCCCCCCGCAATCCCGGAGATACCGGCTGGGATTCGACGGCTATTGGGCGGCCTACAACTTCAACCACCAGTACAAGAAGGCGTTCTATTTTGGCGATTCGCCCCGGCGCGTCCTCGTCGACGGCTACGAGCCCGATGTCCAGACCGACCTGGCCCTGCGCTTCATCAGGGACAAGGCCCGCAAGCCCAAGCCGTTCGCCCTGGTCCTGTCCTACGGCGTCCCCCACGATCCGTGGACCGACGACAATGTCCTGAAGGAGGACGTCCGGCCGTTCGAGGGCGTCGATTTTCCCCTCCCTGAGACGTGGGCGGACACTCCGGACCCGTATATGGACCGCGACACGGATCCCGCCCGGTGGCTCGCCGTCTTCAAGCCAAGCTTGCCCGGCTGGCGGCGCAACTACTACGCCATGAACGCGAACCTGGACCGGAACGTCGGCCGCCTCCTGCGGGCCCTGGAGGAGGGCGGGATCGCGGCCGACACGATCGTCGTCTTCTCCTCGGACCACGGCGAGATGTTCGGCGCCCACGGCCGCGTCCAGAAGCTGACCTTTTACGAGGAGGCCGCCCGCGTGCCCTTCCTCGTTCGGTGGCCCGGCCGCGTCCCGGCCGGTTCGGTCCGCGACGCCTGTCTCGGGACGCCCGACATCCTGCCCTCGGTCCTCGGACTGATGGGCCTGCCGATCCCGGCCGGCGTGGAAGGCATGGACCTCAGCCGCCTCGCGCTGGGGAAAGGAGGACCCGAGCCGGAGGCGGCCTTCCTCCAGGGCATGGGCCACACGTACGAATGGATCGACGGGTTCGAGTGGCGGGCCGTGCGGGACAAGAGGCACACCTACGCCGTCTACCGCCGGGACGGCTCGGAGCATCTCTACGACAACGTCGACGATCCGTTCCAAAAGATCAACCGTGCCGCGGACCCGGCCCTCGGGCCGACGCTCCGCGGATTCCGGGACCGGCTGGCCGAAAAGAGGCGCGAGCTTCAGGATACGTTCGAAGTCTGCACGTGGTACCGGGACCATTGGACGGACGGCGATCGCCGCATCCTGCGCGGCGCGCGGGGTTGACGGGGCCGGCCGCGCCCGAGGACATCCGGCCCTTATTCGAAAGCAAGGATTCCGAAGCGCCAAGGGCGGTGGAAGTCGATCTTTCCGGTGGGATTCCAGGCGTCGTATCGCGACGGGCCCTCGGCGGGCGCGTCGATACGGTAGAGGTTCATCCGCCAGGCGTCGCCCGGCCGCGGCGGAACGTGTGGGGCGCCGATCAGGGCCGCGAGCGGGATCGCATATTCGGCGCTCCAGGATTTCGCTCCGCCGGGCCGGTCGGGCGTCCCGTCGACGAAGACCTTCGTCACCATCCCCTCCGGATGATAGTCCTTCAACCCGGTGAACTTGAGCCCGGGCTCGGCCGGCGTCCGGGGATTGAGAATGCAGGCGTCGAACACGACGTTCTTCGGGCTGACATCGATCTCATAATACTGGTGGGAGCTTCCGGCCGGGCTCAGAAACGCCTCGACGCACTCCTCGGCGTAGATGTCGGAATCGGGCGCAGTCCGCGTCCCCCAGACGTAATCGTCCTCGCAGAAAAAGCCGATATAAAGGGTCGTGTCGCTCGCGAGCAGACGGACCTCGGTCCGGCGCTCCGCCGGCCCGCCGGTGTCGGTCCTGACGAGGCGGATGACGGCGGCGTTGCTCCAAAGCGGATCGGACAGGCGTCCATCGCAAGCGAGCTCCCGGTCGATCAGGCGGCAGGCGTAGACGGGGAGGCGGTCGTCGGAAAGCGCGGTCGCGGGCCGGGCGGAAGCGGCCGGGGCCGCCAGGGCCGCGGCCAGGACGACGGCGGCGGCGATACGGGGCGGCGCCACGACCGTCGTCATCCCCGCCGCGGCGTGCTCCGCCCGTCTTTCTTGTATTTCTCCAGCAGGGCGGTCAGGCGGGCGACGATCTCGGGCTTCTTCTCCCAGAGGTCGTTCTGCTCCGTGGGATCGTCGGCCAGATTGTACAGCTGGCCCGGCGTCCCCGCCACCGGCGGCTTGCCGGCGGGCGCCATCCAGCCCCCCGACGTCTTGTTGTCGAGGACGAGCTTCCAAGGGCCCTGGCGGATGGCGAACGTGCCGTTCTCCGAGTGGGACACGAGGGCTTCGCGGATGGGCGCCGGCACTTTTTTCCCGAACAAAGCCGGCGAGATGTCGTAGCTGTCCGGTCCCGCGTCGTCCGGCAGGGGGCCTCCGGTCAGGGCGGCGAAGGTCGCCAGGAAATCGACCAGGTCGACCGGCTCGTCGCTGACGAGGCCGGCCGGGATGCGCTTCGGCCACTGGGCGACGAAGGGGATCCGGTGCCCGCCTTCCCAGATCTGGGACTTGAGGCCGCGCAGCGGGCCTTCGGACTTGTGGCCGTTCGTCCCGGGATGGGGGCCGTTGTCGCTGGCGAAGATGAAGAGCGTGTTTTCGGCGACGCTCAGCCGGTCCAGGGCCTTGGCGATTTCCCCCGTGCACCAGTCGGCGAGCATCACCAGGTCGCCCCGCGGCCCGTCCAGGCTCTTCCCCTTGACGAGAGCCGGGGGGAGCCAAGGCGTGTGGGGCGCCGAGAGGCAGAGCGAGACGAAGAAGGGCTTGCTAGGCGACTCGCGGCGGCTGCGCTCCATGAAGCCGATCGCCTTCTCGGTGAAATGGAAATCGACGTCCTCGAGCTTATGGCCGGGGACGATCCACCCCTTGCGCGGGCTCCCTTCCTCGCCCTTGGTCATGTCGTAGTATTCCGACACCTGGTGGTCCGGGATTCCCACGGTCCGCCTGTTTTCGATGAACACGAAGGGGCCGTCGATCGTGGAGCAGGCGGCGGTGAAGAACGCTTCGTCGAAGCCGTGGTCGAAAGGACCCCCTCCGACGGGCTTGGTGAAATCGACGTTCAGCCCGGTCTTGGGATCAGGGTCCTGCCAGGAGCCGGCGAAGAATTTCTCCGCCTCGGGCCAGTCGGGCGCCGTCCCGTTCATCCGCGTCCAGCGCAGGCCGAGATGCCACTTGCCGAAGAATCCGGTGGCGTAGCCCCGGCTCTTGAGGAGCGAGGCCGTCGTCATCCGGTCCGGCTCGATCAGGGGCGGCGTGTAGCCGCCGACGACGCCGCGCTTCAGCCACGTCCGCCAGCAGTAGCGGCCGGTCAGGATGCCGTAGCGCGTCGGCGTGCAGACGGCCGACGGCGAGTGGGCATCGGTGAAGCGCACGCCCCGCGCCGCCATCCGGTCGACGGCGGGCATGGGGATCTTCGAGCCGGGGTTGTAGCAGCCCGGGTCGCCGTAGCCTAGGTCGTCCGCCAGGACCAGGACGATGTTCGGGGCGGTCGGCCCGGCCGGCGTCCGCCGCCGACCCCCGCCGGGCGCGGCCGCCCAGACTGCGGCCGCCGCAGCCGTCGTCCCGAGGAATTCGCGACGCGTGATCTTGGCCATGCTCCTCTCCTTGCGCCGTCCGCGGGCGGTGGCGCCGCGCGGAGGCGGCCCGGTTATCGGCCGCCGAACGGCGACGTGAATTCGTAGCGGCCCGAGCCGATCTCGTAGACGCTCGTCCCGGCTTCCGTCCTTGCGAACCTGACGCCCTCGGCCGCCGCGGCGTCCTTCCCGCCTTCCCGGACGCCAGCCGGGTCGGCGCCGGGAACGTAGACGACCGCGGTCGCGCCGGGCGGGACGGCCACGTCCAGGATGAACCGTCCGCCCTCGATCCGCCATTCG
>Ga0182019_10000744_pt1 | contig 16148 bp, 14 predicted proteins | sample 812E2MmetaG_FD_120483 | JGI IMG/M metagenome (GOLD analysis project Ga0182019, IMG submission 120483) | Permafrost microbial communities from Stordalen Mire, Sweden - 812E2M metaG | ecosystem: Environmental > Terrestrial > Soil > Wetlands > Permafrost | place: Sweden: Stordalen | collected...
CCAATTCCAGTAATTACTGGCAAAGGAAACTGGGTCACATGAAATGCAATCCTATAGTTGTCGAACCAGCTCAGATCACTCTGGGAGCCGCCACCTCTTATTATAACTACTACATCGAACAGATTGATATGATCAGCAATACGGTCAAGTGCTGAAATGATACCATTCTCCATCTCTGTTCCCTGCAAGGCTGATTCAAAGAGAGCTGTGTAAAAAATATATCCATAGCTGTTTTCGGAGAGGTGGTTCAGGAAATCCGAATAACCGGCGGCCTTGCCGGATGATATGACGGCAATTCTCTGGGGTATGGCTGGAAAGAGAATCTCCTTATTCATTGAAAAAACTCCATCTTCCTCGAGCTTTTTAATGATCATTTTACGTTTAAGAGCCATCTCCCCAATTGTGAACGATGGATCAATATCAGAAATGATAAGGCTCAATCCGAATAATTCATGATACTCAATTTTTACCCTGACAAGGACCTTCATTCCCTCCTTTATAGTCTCTCCTGTGCTGTTCTCGAAAAATGATTTCAGAAACCTTGACCTGTTGCCCCATATTATTGCCTTTACCTTTGCCCTTGCATTCTTTTCGTCAGGAAGCTTCTCGATAAGTTCCAGATAACAATGGCCTGCACTATTCTCCTTCATTTCCGATATTTCTGCAACAACCCAGTAGAAATCAGGAAGGGCAATATAAAGAGAATCCTTTATTATGAGCTGCAATTCAGTAAGGGAGAGCTTATCGTCCTGCATCAGTTGTTAAGCTTAATAATTTTATTTATAAAGGTACCTTTTCCCGTCTTAAGTTTAATAAGGTAAATCCCCTGAGGTTTATCCGAAAGGGCTCTTATTGCTAAATTGCGTCCGGCATATTCAGAAAAATCCCTACGGTAAACCAGACTTCCGTATAATGTAAAAATTTCAATAATAAGGCTGCCCGGTGAGTCGCTGAAGTTTATCTCAAACTCACCGGTTGTGGGATTGGGCCATGTTAGTATCCCATTATCCGGAAGTTTAAGATGTAATTTCTGGATATAATCAAGTGCTTTTATCATATCGGGAGTTCCGTATCCATAAAGTGTATCAGGTGCACTATATCGGTCTCCGGCATGATGAATTGCGTCAATTATTTCAATATTTGTTGCATCCGGAATTGCCTGTAACAGTGTTGCTGCCATACCACTCAGGACAGGACACGAAAAAGATGTCCCGTTCATTCTGGTGAAAGATGATAAACTGGTTTGTGTTGCCACGCTAACTCCCATTGCCGTGTTGTCAGGTTTTACTCTGCCATCTGATGATGGTCCGGCAGATGAGAATGAAGAAATCAAGCCGTTTCCGTCAACTGCACCAACAGCTAAAACGCCATCACCGTCAGCAGGAGCAATGATATGTATCCATGGAGTATTACGTTCATTCCCTGCACTGCAAACTACCAATATCCCTTTTGAGGCAGCCATATCAGCAACTCTTGTGACAAAGGTAGTTTTACCGTCAAGATCTGAAAATTTATAATCGAGCGATGGCTCATCAAAGTTATAATATCCAAGTGATGATGAAATAATGTCTACGCCCGCACTGTCAGCAAGCTCGGCAGCAGCAGCCCAGAAATCTTCCTCAACAGAGAACTCGCTCGAAGAATCTTCAGTCCTCAGAAGAATGAAATCGGCACCGGGAGCAGTCCCTTCAATATTCCCTTCACTCTGACCTGCAAGTACCGAGAGAACAGCTGTACCGTGTTCGTGATAATCATATACAAGAGGATCATTTTTAATAAAATCCCATGTGTATTTTATGCCTTTCCTGTTTCTCAGATTAGTGAGAGAGGTGATATGGTCACTTAATGTAAATCCTGCATCAATTACTGCAATGAGAACACCAGCCCCATTATATCCGGACGAATGAAGAACATCGCCATTAAGCATTGTGAGAGGGCGGTTATAAGGTTGAAGATCGGCAGAAGCTGTAATCAGGTCATGTTTGTCCGAATATCTGCTTTTTCCTACCGGTTTCTTTACGATTTTTGCATCAGCAACAAATGGCAGGCTTTTCAAAAGAGCCGTATCGGGCATGGATTTGGATTTGAAAAGAGCAGTATTCATCCATTTTGAAGTGCAATGAAATGTAAAACCAAGCTCCTCAACCTGCATGATGTAATCTTTAAAAACAGGAAGGTCACTATAATCGGGAGCGGTTTCCCCGGATTTTGCCCTCCTGTTGATGGCTCTTGTGGAAAGCAGATCGGTGTACGAATAATTCAAAGGTGTATTTGCTCCCTTATCCCTGAAATAGACCCTGCAGAAATAATCAAAAGTATCCTGCCCGTTAACAGTACAATGAATGAAAACGAGGATAAGCATAAAGAACTTCCATGCCCCTTTACCAGGCAAAAAAGCTAATCTATTCATTATCTGATTACCCCTGTTTTTTCGGGGTCAGCGATATTACTTCTGGTTTTTTCCAGATTATCAAAGAAATCTGATACGTCGTTATCAATCTGCTTGTCATTGGTCATCCCGTTGACATAATTCAGCTCATACTTCAGTGATCCGTCCTCATTGTAAAAATCCCATTTTCCTTCCCGCAGATTGTTTTTATAAAAACCCGATAACAGGCTTTTACCGTTTTTGTACCATACTTCAAATTTCCCGTTCAGAAGATCTCCCTTATAATTTGATTTCAGAAAAAGTTTTGCTTTTGGATAGTATTGTAACCATTCACCTTCTTTCTTGTCATTCATATAATTGATCTTTTCGGCAACCGTGCTGTCAGGAAAATATTTGATTGAAAGGCCATTCCTCAAGTTTCCATTGTATGATTCCTCATTTAAAAGATACCCATTGACTGATGACGAGTAGAACTTCCAAACGCCCTCTTTTTTCTTTTCCACGTATTTGCCTTTTGAGGCAATAAATGAATTGGGATAATACATTGTTGCATCTGCAGTTTTTCCATCAATGCTGTAGATCAGAAGTGATAAAAGTGTTTTATCGCTGTAATATCTTTTAAACTCACCAACAGGATGGCCATCCTTAAAAGTTCCTTCATACAAAACATTTCCGTCAGCATCTTTTTTTACCCATTGTCCCTGTTTCCGACCCTGTTGATCAGTCTTGTCAATATCTGAGTTATTCTGGCAGTAGACATTTGCAAAAATGGCTAACAGCGAGGCTATTGCAATAATTTTGTATTTCATAACGGAGAAACGCGATAATCGGTTTAAAAGTACAAAAATAAGACAAAAAAAGAGGTCCGGAAAGACCTCTTTTCATTCAGTATATATAATCTTATTTTACTTCTTCAAAATCCACATCGGTGACTTCATCACTGCCGGGCTTTGTGTTCCCGCCCTGCTGCTCAGGACCGGGTCCTGGTTGCGAAGCACCCTGCCCGGCATTTCCGGTATTCTGTGCAGTCTTGTACATTTCTTCTGACGCTGCCTGCCAGACTGTATTAAGCTCAGCAAGGGATTTGTCGATAGCGTCGACATCCTGGCTTTTATGAGCCTCCTTCAGTTTTTCAAGTGCACTTTCGATGGGCTGCTTTTTGTCGGCTGGAATTTTATCTCCAAATTCTTTAAGCTGCTTCTCAGTGGTGAAGATCATGCTGTCGGCCGTGTTTACTTTATCAACTTTTTCACGGGCTTTCTTATCGGCCTCTTCATTGGCTTTGGCTTCATCGCGCATTCTCTTTATTTCGTCGTCGCTCAAACCTGAGGAGGCTTCAATCCTGATCCGTTGTTCTTTTCCTGTACCCCTGTCTTTTGCAGTAACATGGAGAATACCGTTTGCATCAATATCGAATGTGACTTCAATCTGAGGTATACCTCTTGGGGCTGGTGGTAACCCGTCAAGATGGAAGCGGCCTATAGTCTTATTGCCAACTGCCATTGGCCTTTCACCCTGAAGAACATGTATTTCAACTGATGGCTGGCTGTCAGCAGCTGTAGTGAATACTTCAGTCTTTTTGGTAGGTATAGTAGTATTTGATTCAATTAGCTTTGTCATTACACCACCCATAGTTTCGATTCCGAGTGAAAGAGGAGTGACATCGAGAAGAAGGACATCCTTAACTTCTCCGGTAAGAACACCGCCCTGGATTGCAGCACCTACAGCCACAACTTCATCAGGGTTAACGCCTTTGGAAGGAACTTTTCCGAAAAATTTCTCGACAAGCTGTTGGATGGCCGGGATACGTGTTGATCCGCCAACAAGCAGAACTTCATCAATATCAGATACTTTAAAGCCTGAATCTTTCAGGGCTTTCTGGCAAGGTTCAATACAAGCCTGAATAAGCTTATCGCATATTTTTTCAAAGTTTGCTCTCGTAAGTGTTCTTACAAGATGCTTGGGAATTCCATCAACAGGCATTATATACGGCAGGTTGATCTCTGTTGAGGTAGAGCTTGAAAGCTCAATCTTGGCCTTCTCGGCAGCCTCTTTGAGACGCTGCATTGCCATCGGATCTTTCCTCAGGTCAATACCTTCATCTTTCAGAAACCCTTCTGCCATCCAGTCAATGATCAGATGGTCAAAATCATCGCCTCCAAGATGTGTATCTCCATTTGTCGATTTTACTTCAAAAACGCCGTCGCCGAGCTCGAGGATCGAAATATCGAAAGTTCCGCCGCCAAGGTCAAATACTGCGATCTTAAGATCCTGTGATTTTTTGTCAAGGCCGTAGGCAAGCGAAGCAGCTGTAGGCTCGTTGATGATCCTTTTAACATTGAGACCTGCGATTTCGCCGGCCTCTTTTGTAGCCTGCCTCTGTGAATCGCTGAAGTATGCCGGAACAGTAATTACAGCATCGGTAACCTCCTGTCCAAGATAATCTTCTGCAGTCTTCTTCATTTTCTGAAGGATCATTGCCGATATTTCCTGCGGAGAATACTGCCTGTTGTCAATCTGTACCCTCGCGGTGTTATTATCGCCCTTTACTACAGTATAGGTAACTCTTTTTATCTCCTGAGTAAGTTTTTCATACGGTTCTCCCATGAACCTTTTGATAGAATAAACAGTCTTTTTAGCATTTGTGATTGCCTGGCGTTTGGCCGGATCACCTACTTTACGTTCACCATTCTCAACAAATGCAACAATTGAAGGAGTTGTTCTTTTTCCTTCGCTATTCGGGATAACCACAGGCTCATTGCCTTCCATTACTGCAACGCATGAGTTGGTTGTTCCCAGATCTATACCGATTATTTTTCCCATTTTATGATAATTAATTTTTTTATTTGACATTATTACAATGCAATGATTGTGCCATTTGAAATTTATGACAAAACGGCAGAGATACTCTCTGGCTGTAAAAACAAAAGAAATAGTAACTTTGTGAACTTAAAATAACAAACCAATAATTATGTCGGTACATAAGTCTGTAAAAAGAGTCACTACTCATGTTCTGAATGAGATGAAGCTTAAAGGCGAGAAGATAGCAATGCTTACTGGATACGATTATTCAATTGCCAGGATTCTTGATGAAGCTGAAATTGATGTCATACTTGTTGGCGATTCGGCCTCGAATGTCATGGCAGGTTTTGACACAACACTCCCTATAACACTCGACAACATGATCTATCATGCTGCCTCAGTTGTGCGCGGTGTAAAAAGAGCTCTGGTTGTGGTAGATCTTCCTTTCGGAACTTACCAGGGCAATTCAAAGGAAGCATTGGCATCTTCGATCCGGATCATGAAGGAGACAGGGGCGGCTGCCGTTAAACTTGAGGGTGGCAAGCAGGTGATTGAGTCGGTGGAAAGGATACTCTCTGCAGGCATACCAGTGATGGGGCATCTTGGACTTACTCCTCAGTCTATCCATAAATTCGGCACCTATGTGGTGAGGGCAAAAGAGGAAGAGGAAGCAAGAATATTGCTGGAAGATGCCAGACTCCTTGAAAAAACAGGCTGCTTTGCAATTGTTCTTGAGAAAATTCCTGCAAAACTGGCAGAAGAGGTCACTAACAGCGTTAAGATACCGGTAATCGGTATCGGGGCAGGAGGTAAAACAGACGGACAGGTCCTCGTACTTCACGATATGCTGGGCATAACCCAGGAATTTTCACCACGGTTCCTGCGCAGGTATCATAATCTTTATCAGGAAATAAAAGGCGCTGTGCAGAAATATATTAATGATGTCAGGACGCAGGAATTTCCAAACGAAAATGAACAATACTGACAATGATCAGGGTACTTTACGAAGATAATCACCTGATCGCTGTCCTGAAACGTTCTTCCGATCTCTCACAGAGTGATAAAACAGGCGATATATCACTTGATACAGAAGTAAAAAAATATTTGGCCGAAAAGTACCATAAACCCGGAGAGGTCTTCCTTGGTATCGTTCACAGGCTTGACCGTCCCGTAAGCGGAGTTATATTATATGCACGTACATCCAAGGCGCTTCAGCGATTGAATGAAATGTTAAGGGAAGCCCAGGTAAAAAAGACCTACCTGGCTATCGTGAAGGAGAGGCCTCCTGAAGATTCCCAGACTATAACACATTTCCTCAAGAAGAATGAAGATCAGAATAGAACTTATGTTTATGACAAGGAGGTAAAGGGCTCTAAAAAAGCAAGCCTGACATATCGTGTTGCGGGCCGTTCTGAAAGATATTACCTGCTTGAGATTGAGCTCCATTCTGGACGTCATCACCAGATCAGGGCCCAGATGGCAGTGATAGGCTGCCCGATAAAGGGCGACTTGAAATATGGCTACTCAAGGTCGAACGAGGATGGCAGCATTAGCCTTCTGGCACGAAGACTTGAGTTCATTCACCCTGTGAAAAAAGAGAAGTTAGTCATTACTGCACCATTCCCGGATGGCGATATCTGGGACCTTTTTAAGGACGCTGAAGTATAACAAGAAAATGAGCCCGGATACCGGACTCATTTCCACAATTGAACATGAACACCTGATCGGAATGAACTATTTTTTAACTGTTCCCCTGGTCTGGGCTTTTACAGTCTTTTACTTTTTATTATCCTCCTCACTTATGCCAAGTTTGTTTTCAATCTCCTTTATCAGATCTTTTGCCTTAGCCTCATCCTTACTTTCAACAGTAACGACAACTCCATCCTTTGCAATCACATATTTCGTCATTTCAGCATGATTATCGTTTTTTTCTAGTTTTTCCAGAGTATCGAAATCATTATCATTCTCATCTCTTATAACTTTCCCATCTTTGATTATTAAGACATTTGCCTTGCCAGCAGTTAAATCCTTATCATCGTCCGTGACAATTATTGTCTGGCTTTCCGATTTTCCATCGCTGTTCCCTGAACTGGAATATGAATAGGAATGTTTTGTATCATTGTTACAGGCCTTGCTGGTTCTGGCTGAGTTTTCATATGTCGTTATGATTGTCTGCTCCTTATTTTTCTCATCTCTGCCGGTTGAGGTTACTGTTACTAATAACTTCTCCGGAGATTTCCCCTCTTTAACCTCTTTCATATTTTCAGCAAAATAAATCACCTTGCCGTTCTTGAGAACCACAGAATCAGGCAGTTGACCATTAGTGATAGTGGTGTCCATAACAGTCTTTGCACCTGATCCATCATCCAATACCACTTTGATTTTATTTTCTGTTTTAATATCCTGACATGTTGCAGATGATAAAGGCAAAGCTAAAGCTGACAAAACCAATAAGAAGTTTCTGATGTTGATTTTCATGGCATATGGGTTTTAAATATTATTCAAAATTAGGTTTTGACCTGTATAATGACGTTAAATTGAGGTTAATAACAGTTAATGAAAAGTTAAAACATAGATGAATTATGGTATGATAAGTTAATTTTGTGTTATGAACAGGAATAAATTCGTTGGTCTCATCATAATGATGCTCGTCTCTATAATAGGTATTATCTGGGTTCAGATGATATGGATCAAAAATGCAATAGGGATCAGAAATGAGAATTTTGATTATTATGTCAATTCAAGTCTTCATGATGCAGCTGCAGAAATTGAATCTTCGAGAAAAATAAGCTTCTTCAATAATTTCCTGATACCGGATTCAGATTTATCAAAAAATACTTCCGATAATATTAGCCGTTCTGTGACAACCCAGAGTTACTCCGTCGGCAACAGTGGTAATGTCAGTGTAAGGATTACAAATCAATCGGTTACTCAGGAACCTGGGAAAAAGCCGGTTATTGTGACGCTTGATACAACTCTTACGACCGATTCGGTATCCATTTCATTATCATCACCAGATAACCCGCAAAAAAAGATCACAATAAACCATGGTAATGGAGTTGGAGGAGGTACGGGCACTGTTTCAGTCTCGCAGAAGGATTTTATAAATATGTTAAGGAAGAGGTCGAGTGAGTTTCAGAATATGAGCGACCAGATGATTTCTGAGGTGTATCAGTGGGAAAAAACAATGGATGTCGATAACAGGGAGATTGAAAATGCGGTTGGACGCTCGCTTCTTTATACCGGAATCCAGACCCCTTTTGAATTTGCAGTTATAAAAAACGGCAAGGTCGCTGAAGGAACATATAAGAAATCGGACAGGAATGACTTCCTGCGAAGCAAATATAAGGTGAGACTCTTTGCCGATAACATCATTTCGCAAGACATGCTTCTCTCGGTAGTCTTTCCTGAAAGGGCTAATTATGTTTTGGGATCGATGGCATGGATACTTGGAGGTTCACTTCTTTTTTCAATAATCATCTTAGCGACATTTGCGATGAGCCTCTTTTTTATTATCAGGCAGAAAAAGATTGCAGATATGAAGTCTGACTTTCTTAACAACATGACCCATGAATTCAAGACACCCATAGCCACTATTTCTCTTGCTGCTGATACCATTACAAACCCGAAGGTAATAAATGACGAACCGAGTGTCAGGCATTTCATAGGTATGATAAAGAAGGAGAACAGCAGGATGAACAAGAAAGTGGAGACTATCCTCCAGATTGCTTCCCTCGATAAAAAGGAGATAGACTTTAAGTTTGAGAATGTCTCGCTTCATTCTGTAATTGAAAAGGCTGTTGATACGATTGATATACTTGTTCAGCAGCGAAACGGGAAGATAATTCTGAATCTCGATGCTACTAATCCGGTTATATTTGGCGATGAGGAACACCTGCTGAATCTTGTCAACAACCTGCTTGACAACGCAATTAAATATTCACCAGAATCTCCCGATATTACCTTAACTACAAAGAATAACGAAAGGGGAATAATAATGTCGGTGGAAGATAAGGGCATTGGAATGAGCAAAAGCGTTCAGAGCAGGATATTCGAAAGGTTTTACCGTCAGACCTCGGGTAATGTGCATGATGTAAAGGGATTCGGACTCGGGCTCAATTATGCCCGTGCTATAATTGAGGCCCATAAGGGGAATGTGATTGTTATAAGCGAGCTGGGCAAGGGCAGCCGATTCGACGTATTTTTACCATTTAACCAGGAGAATTAGAAATGAGTTCAAAAGCTGTAAGGATTTTTCTTGTCGAGGACGATCTGAGCTTCGGTTCAGTGCTGAAATCATACTTAGAGATTAACGATTTTATCGTGGAATGGGTTGACGACGGCAAATATGCTGTCGAGCACTTCAGAAAGGGGCTCTTCGATATCTGTATTCTTGACGTGATGCTGCCGCATGTCGATGGCTTCACTATCGCCAACGAAATAAGGCAGATAAACAACCTGATTCCTATAGTTTTTCTTACGGCTAAAAAGCTTAAGGAAGATGTTCTTAAAGGATATGGAGCAGGAGGCGATGATTACATAACAAAACCTTTCGATACTGATATCCTTCTCGCCAAGATCCGTGCTATTCTTGCACGCCGTGATTTTCAGAGCGGCACAAAGGACATCTATGAACTTGGTAAATTCATCTTCAATGCCAGGTTAAGGACACTTACGGCAGGTGACGATGAGAAAAAGCTATCGCCGAAGGAAGCACAGCTGCTTGAATTGCTGGTCACTAATCCCAATTCCCTTATAAGCCGGGAAATGGCATTGAAAAAAATATGGGGCAATGATGACTATTTTACTGCCAGGAGCATGGATGTATATGTGACCAAACTGAGAAAATTCCTTTCAGAAGATCCGAGGCTGAACATTAAAAACATTCACGGAGCAGGTTTTCAGCTGGTAATCATCGAAGAGCAGATCTGAGGTGATTTTTGCTGAACTGGAGTGGCAGGAGGTCTCCTCCTTTTTCAATAATTCGGATCTTTTTCCTGCTGCTCAGGATTATCCTGATATTGTTTCCATGTCTGGATTCTTCTTCTGCTATAACTTGCCGGCAGTTGCCGCATGGAGAGACAATCTCATCGGAGTAACCTTCCCTGTTTAATGCTGCTATCGCCAGGGCAACCGGCTTATCGCCAGGGTAATTGGATGAAGCGCTGGAGATCGCGGTTCTTTCAGCACATATCCCCGATGGAAATGCTGCATTTTCAACATTAGTGCCAAGGATTATATTCCCGCTTTCAAGCCGGAGAGCCACTCCCACCTTGAACCCGGAATAAGGTGCATAAGCATTTTCTGCTGCTTTGCGGGCCATGGCCAGAAGCTCCTTATCGGAAGGTCCAAGTTCATCCTGATCATCGAATTCCTGGTATGAAAATAAAATATTTTCTGTTCTGCTCATAACACTCTTATCTCTTAAGGGTTATAAAGGTAATATTTATTGGGGAAAAAAGAAGTTTGGAGAGGGCCAGAGTGTGAAGCACTTAGAGTTTATGATATAATGATTATAACTTTAAGTACTTTAATCACTTTTTTCTACTTTTACGCAAAATTTGACGTATGCACAGACACTCATACCTGTTACTTCTGATGTTGGCTGTTCCGCTATTTACATCCTGCCGTGCCGGAAGAACTGCATCTAAAGTTAATACTTCTGATTTAGATGCACAGGCATATATTAACAGATATAGCAGCCTGGCTATAAGTGAAATGAAGAGAACAGGAGTGCCTGCAAGCATAACACTTGCCCAGGGCATGATTGAATCTGATTTTGGCAGAAGCACTCTTGCACGGGAGGGGAACAATCACTTTGGAATCAAATGTCATGAAAATTGGACAGGACCGACAATCAGGCATGATGATGACAGGAGAAATGATTGTTTCAGAAAATATACCCGTCCGGAAGATTCTTTTTATGACCATTCTGATTTTCTGAAGTCAGCATCACGATATAAGGAACTTTTTAATCTTTCTCAAACAGACTATAAAGGATGGGCATATGGATTGAAGAGAGATGGGTATGCAACAAACCCTGATTATGCCGGTATGCTGATAAGGAAGATAGAAGAAAACAGCCTTTATTATTTCGACAGTGGGAACCAGTTGCATCCACAGGCGGAAATCGTTCCTCAATTTGAAAAACCCATTGATACTGCTTCTGTGCAGCTTAAACAAGGATATGCTCAACCTGCCGGTCAGGAGAGTGCGATTGTCCCGGCACATGTTTCAAGGGTAATGGAAAATAACAGGATTCAATATATAATTGTAAAGGATGGAGAGACCCTCAGTATGATTGAGAATGAGTTCCAGCTTCTTAAATGGGAGTTGGCAAAGTACAATGAGCTCAATGCCTCATTCACGCCTGTCGCCGGCCAGATACTTTACCTTCAGCCTAAGCGTGACAAGGCAGAACCTGGAACGGAGACTCATATTGTCCGTGAAGGCGATACCATGTACCTGATTTCGCAGATTTACGGTATAAAGGTGAAAAAGCTATATGAATATAACATGATGAACGAAGGTGCTGAACCTGCTCCGGGAGATAAGATATGGCTGCGAGGAATGAAACCTGTCAACTGACAACTGTGCAGTCTGATATATTAAATCCTCTGAGGAATTCGATAGTCAACATCCTGTTTCTACCTTCAACCTGCAGATTTACAATATTCAGAAACCCTTTACCGGTTGCAATTTTCATGAAATGCTTGCCGTCGGAAACTATAAATCCAGGCTTGAAATTATGTTCAATATATTCAGGATAACTTTCAAAGATCTTGAAGGATAGCCTTTTGTCACCTGTTTTAAGAAATGATCTGGCCCCCGGATTAGGAGCAAGACCCCGAATCAGGTTATGGATGCTCACCGGGTCTTTATTCCAGTCGATATTACAGTCTTCGGGGAATATTTTTGGAGCTTCTTTGGGCGACTCCCCTGGTTTCAGAAAATCAGACTGAAGATGCGGAATGATGCTTTTATCGGCAATTCCGGCAAGCGTTCTTATTACAAGTCTGGCACCATATTTCATCAGCCTGTCGTGAAGGTCACCTGCGTTCTCAAACGGAAAAATATGGATGCCTTCTCTCAGGAGGATCTTGCCCGTATCTATTTTATCATCAATAAGAAATGTTGTTACCCCCGTCATTGTTTCACCATTGATGATGGCGCGGTTGATAGGAGCAGCTCCGCGGTAATGGGGAAGGAGTGATGCATGCAGATTTATCGTGCCTGTTGCAGGAATTCTCCATACTGCCTCCGGCAGCATCCTGAATGCGACAACAATAAAAACATCGGCATTAAGCAATTTAAGTGAATCAATAAAAACAGGATCCTTCAGGTTTTCGGGTTGCATGATGGGAAGGTAACTGAATTCTGCAAAGACCCTGACAGGTGATTTTGACATTTTCATTCCTCTTCCCGATTGTTTATCGGGCGCTGTTACCACACCGACAACATTAAAGCCGTTCATCAGAAGTGAACCAAGAGTGGTTACTGCAAACTCAGCAGTCCCCATAAAGACTATCCTGAGGGATTTCATAAACGGTTTGAAATAGTTGTCAGCTAAAACTAATGAAAATTATTAATCCTTTACAATATGCTTATAGCAAGTAAGATTATGTCCCATTTTTTTTGCTTTGGTTTCGAGATAGAATTTGTTATAAGGATTTGGCTCAATGATCAGCGGAATTGTCTCGACAATCTGGATTCCGTAACCCTCAAGTCCTGCACGTTTGACAGGATTATTTGATATCAGTCTTATTTTACCGAGCCCTAATTCCCTCATTATACTGGCTCCAACGCCATAATCCCTTTCATCTTCGCCAAAGCCAAGTTTGAGATTTGCCTGCACGGTATCCATTCCTTCATCCTGGAGGCGGTAAGCTTTTATCTTGTTCAGCAGCCCGATTCCTCTTCCTTCCTGGCTCAGATAGATCACTACACCTCTGCCTTCTTTTTCGACCATCTCCATTGCTTTGTGAAGCTGTGGTCCGCAGTCGCATCTCATTGATCCGAAAATATCTCCTGTAAAGCATGATGAATGCAACCTGACCAGCACGGGTTCATCCCTTGTCCAGGTACCTTTTACCAGCGCGCTATGCTCAATACCGTTGCTGGTCTGCCTGAAGGGTATGAACTCGAAGTCACCGAATACCGTGGGTAGTTTGACTCTTTCACCTTTTTCAATGATAGAATCCCTGTCGAGTTTATACCGAATAAGATCGCGGATGGAGATTATCTTTATATCGAATTTCTTCCTGATTTTCACGAGGTCTGTCAGGCGGGCCATGGTACCGTCATCGTTCATAATCTCTACCAGTGCGCCTCCGGGACGAAGTCCCGCGAGCATGGTAAGGTCAACAACAGCTTCGGTATGCCCGGCCCTTCTGAGAACTCCTTTTTCTCTAGCCTTTAGCGGAAATATATGTCCGGGTCTTCCAAGGTCGGTGGATTTTGTCAGAGGGTCGACGAGTGCCTTTATAGTAAGAGCCCTGTCTTTTGCTGAAACTCCTGTCGAGGTCTCCTTGCCTTTCAGGTCGACACTAACTGTAAACTGGGTTTCATGGATTGAAGTATTGATCCCGACCATCAGGTCAAGTTCAAGTGCTTCGCATCTATCTTCGGGAAGTGCTGTACAGATAAGTCCCCGTCCTTGCTTTGCCATGAAGTTAACAAGCTCAGGAGTGATTTTCTCAGCCGCACATATGAAGTCGCCTTCATTTTCACGGTCTTCATCATCCACAACAATAAGAAGCTTTCCCTCCCGGATATCCTCTATAGCTTCCTCAATAGTGTCAAGTTTATAATTGTTCATTTTTAGTTGTTATATTGTCAGGGTTATCGTTATTTCCCTGTATTGTGATTCTGTATAAATGGTCTTTAATCTTACGGAAGAACGAAATATAAGTATCTATGTTCAAAATATAGGAATCGTTTGATGCCTTATAAGTTAGGAATACCCCGATCGGAAGCAGTATATAGGACGATGCCCACATACCTGCAATGCCGCTGACAAGGCCCTCTTCAACCATTTTTTCGGCAGTAATCGAAATAACATACCAAACTACAAAAAAGAATATCGAAATAACTGCCGGTGTTCCGAGTCCTCCCTTCCTTATTATTGCACCGAGAGGTGCACCGATGAAGAAAAAGATCAGGCAGGCGAAAGGAAGTGTCAGTTTCTTGTACCAGTCAACCTCGAATCTCTTCATGTCGCGGGTTTGCATCTTCATTGTTTCGTTATTCCCCTCAATAAAGTTGCTTGCATCCTTGATGTCCTCTATGGCTTTTGTCAAAGCAGCTTTCTTATCTTCGTTATTAAGAGCGGCAAAAATGGTTTTGGCATCAAATTTCACGGAATTTGCTAAAGCTTTAGAAGTATCAGTCTTAAGTGTAGAACTCGGCATTTGATTGCGGCCTTCGTATATTTTATAGCTTTTGAATTCAATGTACTGCGCTTTATGCTTTGCATTGTAACTCTTGTTCAGTGAATCGATGTCTCTCGAGAGCTGAGCCATATTCTTGCTCCATGAATTTCGTCTGAACATCTCACTACTGCTTCGTTCAAGGTCAAATCCGGAGAGAGAGAGAACAAGCTTCTGCTCCTTAAAGGAATCCTTTCGTGTAGGGTATTTTCTTTGAGCAGGAATGATGTTTTTTTCCTCGAGCTCACTGACGGAATTCCCATTATAAAGGATCATTATCATGGAACTTTCATCAGGAGTAACTTTCATGTAACCCGAATCGGCGGTAGTAACCTCTACATTGCCTCTCCGGTCGCGGTGATCATATATTATGAGCTTTTCGAGCTTATTTGTGATCGGATCCTTTGATGTCACCTTGATACTGAATCCGTCAATGTCGTTGTTGAAGGTGCCTGCCTGTAGGTTTATATCAGGCCGTTTGCGACGAATATCATACATAAGGGATCTGGCCTGCTGGTTTGAATATGGGAGAACGTAATTTGAGAACAGGAAGGAGATTCCCACCAGCAGTATAATCAGGACTACCAGGGATGCCATTATTCTCTGAAGCGGGATCCCGGATGATTTCAGGGCAGTAAGTTCGCCGAATTCACCCATGTTGCCGAAGGTCATAAGTGAAGCAAGAAGGATTGCAAGAGGAAGGGCGGTTGGAACGAACGAGAGCGTAAACTGAATCAGCAGATCGGCAAGGATTTTGAAGTTAAGCCCTTTTCCTGCCAGCTCATCGATATACATCCAAAGAAATTGCAAAAGAAGTATGATAAGCACGATAATAAATGTGAGTGCCAGCGGACCTATGAATGATTTTATGACAAATTTGTCAACCTTCTTCACCGGATGAATGAATTAGACCGCAAAACTACGGGATTTTTAGGAGAAATCATATTGTTCATTTGTGCTGTCAGATCCCCAGCACCCTTTTCAGGTCAGCCACCTGTGAATCCCAAAGATTTACCGCATCTTCCTTTTCTTCGGGTTCGGCGAAATCGATTATAATAAGGGCAAGGCTGCCGCTGAGTTCTTCGATATTGATCCTGAATTCAAAGTAATTCGTCTCTTCATCGGTTATATCCAGCCATTCAAATCTCACAAACTTATTTTCCTTAAGAGCTGCTAATCTTGCTTTTGACTCGGATTTGCCCCACAGAAAAGTGAAAATATCACTGTCAACATTCACATCGTCAGCAAACCATTCAGCAAGCCCTTCAGGTGTACTGAGCCGCGAGAAAATCACCTTTGGCGAACAATTCAGCGTATATTCAAGTTCATATTTTGCTCTCATTATGAATTCCCTGCATTACTTCTATGCAATATAGAGAAAATATTGAGATCGTAAAAAAATCTTATTGCTATTTAACTTCAAACTTTTTATATTTGCACCCGCGATTTATGGCGAGATAGCTCAGTTGGTTAGAGCGCATGATTCATAATCATGAGGTCCGGGGATCATTCCCCCGTCTCGCTACAGC
>Ga0182019_10000748_pt1 | contig 16095 bp, 9 predicted proteins | sample 812E2MmetaG_FD_120483 | JGI IMG/M metagenome (GOLD analysis project Ga0182019, IMG submission 120483) | Permafrost microbial communities from Stordalen Mire, Sweden - 812E2M metaG | ecosystem: Environmental > Terrestrial > Soil > Wetlands > Permafrost | place: Sweden: Stordalen | collected...
AACTCGCGGTTCGCAACCTTCAGTTCGTTGGCCGGCGCGGTGAATTGGATGCGATCGCCCACTGAAAAACCGCGCATCTCCTCCCGGAAGACCGAGACGCCCTGCTGGCGGCGCGGATCGTAAGTACGCTCCGTGCCGTCCTGCAGCTCGACTGTCAGCCGGTTTTTCGGAGCGTCGATGCTCTTTACCTGCGCGTACTCGCCTTTTCCGATGCCAGTCTCCTTCGATGCGCGCGAGTAGCGCAGCACATCGCCCGCCCCATAGCGCTCGGCCCAGGTGCGGTCGGCTCCGGTGGGGTCTTGACGTGGCACCAGCGTCCTGATGGGGTGCTCCTCAGTGCCAACGAGACCACCCCGTTGCAGCTCCGCGTGAATGCGCTCGTTGATCTCCGTGCGGGAGCGATTGTCGGGAGAAACCACCAGCGTGTTCTCCGGCGATTTTGCGTACTCCTTCGCAATGGCGGCAATCCGCTCGTCGTGGCCATGGATCTCATGGACACGACCCTGCCGGTCAAGATTCTGGATTGCGTTCTGTACTTCGCCCCGTTCTGGGTGTCCGGGGGTGCCCGAAACAGACCCTGTCGAAATCAGCTAACTGCTTTGAAATCTTGGTGAGCGCGGCAGGATTCGAACCTGCGACCCACGCCTTAAAAGGGCGTTGCTCTACCACCTGAGCTACGCGCCCCACCGATTTCCAATCTAACACATTTTCCGCGCGAACTCGCCCGGCCAGCCCTTCTCAGAATCGATTGCACTGGGGATGGAATCGCGAACTCGCTAGACGCGACACGGACAGCACCACGCGCCCAAAGGGCTGTGACTAGGCCAGCGCAAAAGCGATACACTTTGCATTCATGTCGCGTCCTTTCTTATCTTGGGCTGCAATTGCGTTCTCTGTTTGGGCAATTGTGTCGCCAACGTCGGCCCACGCAGAGAAACAGAAACAGTTGCCCGCCGTGCGCTGGACCGCCGGTGCGCCGGGTTGCACATTCGAACGGGGCGATGACGGACGATACCGCTGGACGATGACCGGAAATGATCTCATCGTAACGCTCCTCGTGGATTCGCAGGAACTGACCAAGAGCCGCCGCCGCTTCTACCACCTCCTCGGTGCGTACCTGAGCGTGACCTATACAGGTCACGACAAATTTGAGTTTCCCGCGGACGTTCGAATCGACTTCGTTCGTCATCACGACGTTCTTGAGGCCTATATGGACCCCGCGGAACTCTCTAACAAATTGCAGAACGACGTGGACACACTGGTTTTCGAAACCGAGCGGGAGATTAAGAAGAATTATAAAATCGCAGACGAAAAAACTGCTCACTTGCGCGAGTACGAGAAAGACGCCGCCGAGTTCATCGAGTTTCTCAGCACCGAAAACCTCGAGCCCACCACGGCGACGCTGACCCCGGGCAATCCCGAAGCCCACGGCTGGGTCTTCTTTGCGACCAGCAATAAGTGGATCGGCCCGTGGAAAGAGCGCGAGGATTTTATTGTCGAGGTCTGGATGAAAGATAGAGTCTGGCAATTTCCCTTCTCGCTGCCACCGACGGCAGGCGACCTGATCCTGCGCAAGCCGGGCGAGTAATCGGGGCAAGCGCGCCGGAAAATTGTGTTACAGTTTCGTGCGCATGGAGATTGCTCCAAAAACGGCGCCAGCCAAGCAACCCGCGGTGCTCTTCTACTGCCCCGTCTGCGCCGTGGGAGTCAGCGACCCGCTGACCTGCGGCGATTGCTCTGCCGTCATCTGCCGCCGCTGCGGAACGCCGCTCGAATCTTCCGATGAACTAGGCATGGGATGAGGACCTAACTAACACCTCAATGAGCGCCGTCCCCACTCCTCCGACTTCTGAAGCCGAAACGCCTAGTCAAGAGCCGAGCCTTGTCCGTGGCCTTAGCCTGCTCGACTCGGTGCTGTTGCTAGTGAGCGGCATCATTGGTTCGTCGATTTTTCTTACTGCCAAAGACATCGCCGGGCCTTTGCCGAATCCGAAATTGTTTTTTCTGGTGTGGGTGCTTGGTGGAGTGATTTCGCTGTGCGCCTGCGTCGCCTTCGCCGAACTCGGTTCCATGTTTCCCGACTCCGGCGGACAATACATCTACCTCCGCGAAGCCTATGGCGACCTGGTCGCGTTTCTTTACGGATGGATGTTGTTCGCCGTCGCCAATGGCGGCACCATCGCCGCACTTTCCGTCGCTTCCGCGGCCTACATGGGCAACATCATTCCTGCCATTTCGCAGGAGCATGTAATTTTCTCGTTGGCGGGGATCCCGTTCACGCGGGCACATGCGGTCGGGCTGGCGCTAATCACCATCCTCACCTATGTCAACGTTTTCGGACTGCGCTGGGGCGCGCTCCTCCAGAATGTCTCTACCTGGACGAAGTTCACCGCGATGGCAATCTTCGTCGTCCTAGGATTCACCATTGGCAAGGGACATTGGTCAAACTTCACCGCGCACCCTCCGGGCGGGTTGAGTATGGGACTGAGCCCCGGACAATTGATCTCCGCTCTTGGCGTCGGCTTGATTGCCGTGTTCTGGGCGTACGACGGCTGGGTCTACATCACGTGGGTTGCTGGAGAAGTCAAAGACCCCCGCCGCAATGTACCGCTGGCCATGGTTTTAGGGGTGCTCGTGGTGGGCGCGATTTATCTCGCCATGAACATGACGTACGTTTACGCCCTGCCGTTGAATGAAGTCGCAAAATACGAAACCATTGCTCACGCTGCCGCGACAAGACTTTTCTCGCCCGGAGCCGCAGTCTGGCTGTCGGCAATGATCGCAATTTCGTGTTTCAGCGCGGCGGCGGCCTGCACACTCTCGGGTTCCCGCGTCTACCTTGCCATGGCACAGGACGGCGTCTTCTTTCGCCGCATGGCCGTCATCCATCCCAAGTGGCGCACACCCGCCTTCAGTCTGATCGGGCAAGGCATCTGGGCCGCGGTGCTTACCATGAGCGGACGCTACGATCAGCTTTACACCTACGTTATCTTTGGCATGGTGCTCTCGTACACTTTGACCGTCATCGGACTGTTCGTCTTGCGCTGGAAACGACCCAATGTTCCTCGTCCCTACCGCTGCACCGGATACCCGTGGCTGCCCGCGATCTACGTTCTGGTTGGGGTTGCCTGGACGCTCAACACCATCATCCAGCGGCCGACAGAGGCGTTTTGGGGAGCGACAATTGTTCTGATCGGCGTCCCGGGGTATTGGTATTGGAAGCACAAGGGCCGAGCCAGGCTTCCTGCTTGAAATTCGCCTTGCCCATCTTGCGCCTCTCTGATAAACGTTACCGCTCACCTTTTGCTCGGTGAACAAGCACGCTCGCGTGAGTAAAACAGGGCCCGAGAACCGACTAGACCACGGACCACTTCCATCAGCCGGAACCGGCATCTCCATCGCCGAAGCCGAAGATCCCAACCGCCCCAGGCGCGTCATGGGATTTCGCGACCTGCTGCTGTTCTACGTGGTCACCGGCATCAGTCTGCGCTGGATCGCTGCCGCTGCCGCCGCCGGCCCCAGCGCGGTTGTCATATGGATCGGCGCATGGCTTGCCTTCTACACGCCGCTCGCACTGTCGGTCATCGAGCTTTCTTCGCGCTATCCGAATGAGGGCGGCCTCTACGTGTGGTCGAAGCGCGCCTTCGGCGACTTCTCCGGCTTCATGGCTGCCTGGACCTACTGGACCAGCAACCTTCCATACTTCCCGGCGGTTCTGTACTTCGCCGCCAGTAACGTGCTTTTCATACGACAGGCGCAGTGGTCGTATCTTTCCGCGAACGCCAATTTCTATATTGTTTTTGCGCTGTTCACTCTCACCGCCGCCACGTTGTTGAACATCGTCGGACTCGACGTGGGCAAATGGCTGCACAACGTCGGCGCGCTCGCCATGTGGATTCCCGTTCTAATCGTCATCGGCATGGGCTTGCTCGCCTGGCACCGCTTCGGGTCGGCAACCACGTTCTCGATTCACACCATGACGCCCAGCGTGCGCCTGAACGACATCATATTCTGGTCGGTGCTGACTTTTGCCTTCGGCGGATGCGAAACTGCGTCGTTCATGGCGGAAGAAATCAAGAACGCGCGGCGCACCATCCCGCTAGCCCTGTTTTTTGGAGGACTCACGGTCGCGTTCTGTTACATCATCGGAACCGTCTGTGTGCTGCTGGCGCTGCCGTCGTCCGAGGTCAGCCCCCTGCAAGGCCTGGTGCAGGCGATCGCCAAGACCGGCGATCGCGTAGGCCTGCCATGGTTCCTTCCAGTCGCTGCGTTTCTGATCGCGCTCAGCAACATCGGCGCTTCCGGTGCGTATCTCGCCGCTGTCGCCCGACTGCCCTTCGTTGCCGGTATTGACCGTTATCTGCCGTCATCGTTCGGAGCACTGCATCCGCGCTGGGGCACGCCCTGGGTCGCGTTGCTGACCCAGGCAGTGATCGGCGCGATCTTTATTTTTCTCGGACAGGCCGGGACCTCGGTCAAAGGCGCCTACGACGTACTGGTCAGCATGGGTGTGATCACATATTTCATCCCCTACTTATATTTATTCGCGTCGATGTTTAAGCTGCAGAGCGAATCGGCCGGGGAAGAAGTCATTCGTGTCCCCGGCGGAAAACCTACTGCGTATGCGCTGTCAATTCTAGGATTCATGACGACGCTGTTCACTATCGCGCTCTCCGTCCTGCCGCCGCCCGATGAGCCCAACAAGCCGCTAGCCGTCTTCAAAATCGTCGGCGGCTGCGGAGCGCTGGTGCTGATCGGGGTGGGGCTGTACTGGGCTGGAAAACGGCGGGTGCAGAGGGGAAATTGATCTTTCGCTGACGCGGCGCACTGGCGTTAGTCGCAATCAGACTCACGGGAACCGCGGCTCGCGGCTATTCTGCGGGTGCCGATCCTATTGCGGAAGGTTCATGCGGCGCAGCAGATTCTGGAAGCGCGGGTCGGAGCGCAGGTTATCCCAATCCCACGCCACACCGAGATGAACCATAGGGGTTTCACGCTGCTCGCAGGCTTTCTCGAGCCATTTCATGACTTGATCTTTCTCTCCCGCGTGCGCATACAATCGCGCGATGCGCACGCCCGGAACATGGCTCCGCCTGGACCGTGCTGCCAGTACCTCCGCCGCTAGATGCATCGCTCGGGTGTATCCGCCAGCCGCATAGCCGCGCGTCAGGGCATCCTCGACATCATGGTCACCGAGCACCGCGAAGAACTTCCTGGCTTCCGCCAATGCTTCCTTGTGCCTTCCCGTTTTGTAGAGGGCGCCCCACAGTCCCATGTGCGCCGACGAAAAATCTGGTTCCGTTGCCAGAACCTTGTGGAACTGCGAGATGGCTTCGTCATACCGGCCCACATACACCAAGTGCCAACCATGAAAGCACGGGAAAAAGGGGTTGAAGGGGTCCAACTCCAGGGCGCGCTGAACTTCGGCGTTCCACTCCGGCGTACGTTTCATCGAGATCAGAAAATCCGCGTACATAAAGTGCCCATCCGCACTGTTGGGATTGAGCTCAATGCCCCGCCGAAACTCGCGTTCCGCGGCAGACCAATCGTGGTCATAGGGTCCTACGATGTTGGCGAGGGCAATGTGCGCCTCCGAAAGCGTATCGTCGAGCGTCAAGGCTTCTGCGACGGCGGCCTTCGCCCTCGGTATCGCTTCGCTGGGCGGCATCGATCCGGCATCGCTGCGCATTAGCCATACGTTGGCGACGCCTACATACGCGCGCGCGTAGTTGGGGTCCTTCTGGAGCGCCAGCTCAAAGTACCCGAGAGCTGCGTCGAGGTGCTCACGGGAGAGGTGGTACCAATGCGACTGCCCCTTCAGGTAAGCCTCGTAGGCCTCGGGGTTGACCGGACTGGAGCGGCCCAGAGTCCTTGTTTCCTCCGGCGAAACGGCAATTTTTATCTCGCGGGCAATCGCCTGCGCCACTTCGGCCTGCAATGTCAGCACATCGCGAGTATCACGTTCGTAGCTTTCGGCCCAGAGATGAGTATCGGTTGCGGCGCGGATGAGCTGCGCCGTGATTCGGACTCGCCCGCCGGAGCGCTGCACCGAGCCCTCCAGAATGCCGTCCACTCCCAACGCTCGCGCGATCTCGGGGAGCGGCTTCTTGACGTTCTTGAACTGCATTACCGAGGTTCGCGAGATCACCTTCAGGGCTCGAATCTTGGAGAGGCCCGTGATCAGTGCTTCGGTCATGCCGTCGGCGAAGTATTCCTGTTCAGCATCGCCAGAAAGATTCGCCAAGGGCAAGACCGCCAGGGAACGGATGGGAGCATGAGCCGTTCCGCCGAACAGCTTGTCGCGTATGCCGCCGGTATTGAGCCCCAGAATTAACACGAGCAACGTCGCGAACAAGCTCGCCGCTGCAACCATGATTGTCTTGCCGACGCTAAACCTTCGCGGAGAGATAGGTTGCGTGAACGTGCTCGGGGTGAGCTGCCGTCGCAAATCCACGCCCAGCTCTTTGGCGGATTGGTAACGGTTCTCCGGTTCCTTTTCCAGACACTTCCCGATGATGCGCTCCAGTTCTGGAGACAACCTGAGATTGAGAGCGGCAGGCGGCAGTGGCGGCCGGCGCAGAATCGCGCCGATCAGTTGCGAGCCTTCCACGTCGGCGAACGGGCGTTGCCCCGTGGCCATCTCGTACAACACGGACCCGGCCGCATGAATGTCAGTTCGAGCGTCTACTACTTCGCCCAACAACTGCTCCGGCGCCATGTAGGGCAGAGTTCCCGCCATGCCTTGCGTCTCGCTGAGACTCTCCGTCGCGGCACTCGCTGTGACGGGATGCCACAGCTTCGCCAGCCCGAAGTCCAGAATCTTCAGCCGTCCGTCGCTCGTAACTCGTAAGTTGCCGGGCTTAAGGTCACGATGGACAACCCCATGTTCATGGGCGGCGGACAACCCTTCGGCGAGTTGCACGCCCAGACGGAGGACCTCCTTCTCCGGTAGTGGTCCGGCAGCCAAATTCTCGCTGAGGGTGATTCCGGGAATGTACTCCATCACCAGGAAGTCCACGCCCTGCTGCGTGTCGAAGTCATGGATGGTGGCGATGTTGGGGTGGTTCAGCTTCGAGAGAGAAAGAGCTTCGTTGCGGAAGCGTTTGCGGGCATGCTCGTCAATCAGGGTGCCGGGCGGAAGAACCTTGATAGCAACATCCCGATCCAGATGTTGATCGCGGGCGCGATAAACCTCTCCCATGCCGCCCGCGCCGATCTTCTCGACGATGCGGTAATGTCCCAGTTCACGCCCGGTGAGAAAATCTTGGCCTTGCGCCCGAGTCGCCAAAGGGAAGTTCTCCTTCCCCACTCACTCTCGAACAAATCGTAGGCCCGACCCAATGGCTTGTCAACGCAAGCCAAACTAAGCACCTACACCGGTACCGCCGTCTTCCGCTTCGGACTAAAGAACGGCAACGTCACCACCGTCGCCGTTGTCTTCATCCGCTGCGCTTCGATGGTCAACTCCATTTGCAGCTTGGTGCCGGGCTTGGAATATTCGGTGCCCACGCTGGCGAGCGCAATCAACTTCTTCAGCAGCGGAGAGAACGCGGTCGTCGTGGCCTTGCCCACGTGCTTGTCGCCGGCATAGATGGGGACCGCAACCCGCGAAGCCTGGCTGGGCGCTGCCGGAGAGAGTCCGAACTTGTCGAACTGCTCTTCCACTTCCACCCAATCCACCTCCAGCCCAACCAGCTGTCGCGCCACTCCCTGCTTGTGATCTCGCGCCAGCGCACGCTTGCCGATGAAGTTCTCTTTGTCGAGGTGCACCATCTTGCCGAAGCCGAGCTCGTAGGGCGAGTATTTCTGCGACGGGATCAGGGCCTTCTTGGAACTCGAGTAATCGACTTCGATCAGCAGCAGTCCCGCTTCTACTCGCGATACATCCAGAGCCAGCATCCCGGCGGCATGAATATCGAACTGCTTGCCCTTGTCCATCAGCGCGTCCCAAACTTCGACCGCATCATTCCACGGAATCCAAATCTCGTAGCCGAGGTCGCCCGTGTATCCGGTGCGCGAAATATCCACCGGCACGCCGGCAATCTTACCGCTCGTCTTGCGGAAGTATTTCAGGTTCGTGATGTCGGCCTCCGCGACCGTCTTCAAGAGTCGCGCCGAGGCCGGTCCCTGCAACGCCAGCGCCGCCGTTTGCTCGGAGATGTCCTCGATCTGAACGTCCGTGTTCAGGCCGTTCTGCCGGAACCAGCGCAGGCTCGGATCGGCAGCCGTCCAGCGATACTTGTTTTCTTCGAGGCGCGTGATCGTGCCGTCATCGATGACCTTGCCGTCTTCATCGCACCAGCAGGCATAAATGACCTGCCCCACGGCGACTTTGTTGATGTCACGCGTGATCACGCGGTTCACCAGTTTGGTCGCATCTTTGCCGGTGATCAGATACTTATAGAGCGGAGAAATATCGATCAGCGCGCACGCATTGCGGATCGCGTTGTACTCGTGCTCGTGGTGCACCTCGTACACGCTGACCGTGTAATATCCCGACCACTCGCGGTAATTCAGACTTTGGCAGAGGGCGAAAGTTCGATCGTGAAATGCAGTTCCGATGGGCAAGGCGACCTCGTGTTGGCTTCCTTCGTGTGGTTTCCCTTCGTGTATTTTAGTGCCCTTAGTGGTTAAGAGAAGGCGGAAACCACGAAGGACACGAAGGAAATCCCTGACGCCGGATTATATGCACCCTCGCACTTCCACGGCAAGCGCCGAAATGGACTGACCGTAAGTCAGTAATCGCACGTAAGTAGAGACAAACTGACACTTTCTCGATAGAATGGCGAGTCATTTTCTACGGCAGCTCCGGGGTAATCTAGGTCAATCTCTTAGGTCTCAACTATGCCTGGTGTTTCGAGCGCTACGAAGTACGACGTAATCGTGATTGGAGGAGGCCACAACGGCCTCACCAACGCGGCCTATCTGGCGAAGGCGGGAAAGAAAGTCCTCGTCCTCGAACGCCGCCACGTCCTCGGCGGCGCGGCTTGCACGGAAGAAGTCTTCCCCGGCTTCAAGTTTTCGGTTTGCTCTTACGTCGTTTCGCTGTTGCGACCGGAGATTATTCGCGACCTCGATCTTCCCCGCCACGGCCTTGAGATCCTGCCGCTGGACGGCACATTCACTCCGATGACGAATGGCGACCATCTATGGCGCGTGAACGACCACGGCAAGACGCATCGTGAGATTGCACGCCACTCCCGGGTCGATGCCGAAGCCTACGATGAATTCGGCAAGGCCATGCAGGCCATGTGCCGCTTCGTAAAGCCAATCCTGAGCATGATCCCGCCCGATCCAGCCACGCTCAATCCGAAAGAGTTGATGAAGCTGCTCTTCATCGGACGCCGGTTTCAGGGCATGTCGAGCGAGGATAAGTACAACCAAGTCCAGCTCATGACCATGAGCGCGATCGATTTTCTCGATCAGTGGTTCGAGACGGACGTGCTCAAAGCGACGATGTCGGCCTCCGGCATTATCGGTACTTTTCTCGGCGTGCGCTCACCGGGTACTGCCTACGTTCTGCTGCATCACTACATGGGTGAGATTGACGGTGCGTTCCGGGCCTGGGGATTCGCTCGCGGCGGCACTGGCGCCATCTCGAACGCGATTGCCGACGCTGCCCGCGAGGCTGGAGTCGAGATTCGCACCGAAGCCCCGATTGCGCAGATCATCGTGAAGAACGGACGCGCCACCGGCGTGGCGATGAGTAATGGCGACGAGATTTACGCTGACGTTATATCTTCCAGCGTCGATCCGCGGCTGACGTTCACGAAGATGATTGAGCCCGGCAACCTCCCCGATGAATTCATGGACGGCGTCAAGCGCTACAAGTTCCGTGGATCCTCCGGCAAGGTGAATATGGCTCTCGACGGCTTGCCGAACTTCAAATGCATGCCGGGAGTGGGTGCGCATCTGCGCGGAGCCATGTCGATCTCCCCCAGTGTCGAGTACATGGAGAAGGCTTACGACGAGGCGAAATACGGCCACTGGTCGTCGCATCCGTACATCGACATGGTGATTCCGACGCTCACGGATACATCGCTGGCACCACCGGGAAAACACATTCTGTCTTGCTTTGTGCAGTACGCTCCCTACAAACTGGCTCCCGGTCTTGATTGGGACACGGAAAAAGAGAAGTTCGGGGACAACGTGGTCAACACAATTGCCGAATACGCTCCGAACATAAAAGACATCATTTTGCATCGTCAGGTCGTCACTCCGCTCGATCTTGAACGGGAGTGGGGATTGAGCGAAGGCAACATCTTCCAAGGCGAACTCTCGCTCGAACAATTGTTTTTCCTGCGCCCGGTCGCGGGATGGGCGCAATTCCGGTCGCCAATCAAGAACTTATACATGTGCGGATCGGCAACGCATCCCGGGGGCGGCATCATGGGCGCGCCCGGACGTCTGGCGGCGCTGGAAATTCTGAAAGACGGGGGCGTATAGACCAATGGCCGAAACGCGCGATGTGATCATCGTCGGTGGCGGGCACAATGGTCTGGTCGCCGCTTTCTATCTCGCCAAAGCTGGATTCAAACCGCTGGTGCTTGAACGCCGCGCCCAGGTGGGCGGCGCGGCCATCACTGAAGAATTTCATCCCGGCTTCCGCTGCTCCACGCTCGCGCATAACTCCGGGCCGCTCCGCGACGACATCGTACGCGACATGCAGTTGGAGAAGCACGGCCTCAAGCTGACGACTCCCGAAGTGAGCGCCGTCTCGCTGCTGCCCGACGGCCGCTCGCTCATCCTCTACCGGGACGAAAAGAAAGCCGCGCAGGAAATCGCGCAGTGGTCGCCGAAGGACGCTGCCTCCTACACGGACTTTGGTGCGGCGCTCGGCAAGATCGGCAAGGTTATCGGCGAAGCACTTTTGCTTACGCCGCCGAACATTGACAGTCCCAACAGCGGCGATCTTTGGGGAATGCTGAAGACGGGCCGGTCCATCCGGAATCTAGGAAAGAAAGATTTATATCGCGTCCTGCGCTGGGGACCAATGGCGGCCGCCGATCTGGTCGCTGAGTTTTTCGACACCGAGCCGCTGCGTGCGACGATCGCCGCCCGCGGCATCTTTGGAACATTCCTCGGACCGTGGTCGGCGGGCAGTGCCCTCGTGTTGATGTTGCGCGCCGCCGCCGACCCAACTCCGGCGGGAAGCGTTCAATTCCCTGCTGGCGGCGCGGGCGCCATTACTCTAGCCATGGCCGAGGCGGCGAAACAGGCGGGCGCGGAAATTCGCACCGGCGCTGACATCGCCGAGATTCGCGTGAAGGACGGCGGCGTCACTGGCGTCGTGCTCACTTCCGGTGAAGAAATTACCGCGCGAGCCGTTGTCTCCAACGCCGACCCCAAACGCACGCTCATGCGGCTGGTCGATCCTGCGCACCTCACGCCGGACTTCGTACAGAGAATCAAGAACTACCGCTGCATGGGGACGGTCGCGAAAATCAATCTCGCGCTCTCTGCTCTCCCGGAATTCACTGCGCTCAAAACAAAAGGTAACGGCAGCTTGCTTCAGGGCCGCATCCAGATTAGCCCAGAGATTGATTACCTTGAGCGCGCTTTTGACGAATCGAAGTACGGCAACTTCTCGCGGAACCCGTACATTGAAATCACGTTTCCGTCGCTTTCGGATCCGTCGCTCGCCCCGGCCGGTCAGCACGTGATGTCGATCTACATGCAGTACGCGCCCTACAAGCTGAAGAACAGCGACTGGGAAAGCCAGCGCAAAGCGCTCGGCGAAACCGTCGTGAAAACGATCGCGCAGTACGCACCAGGTCTGCCGCATACCATCCTGCGCCACCAGATCATCACCCCAAAGGATCTCGAGGAGACTTACGGCCTCACCGGTGGCCATATCTTCCACGGTGAACTCGCGCTCGACCAGTTCTTCACCATGCGCCCGCTGCTCGACTGGGCGCGCTATCAGACACCGATCGAGCACCTTTATTTGTGCGGCAGCGGAACGCATCCCGGGACTGGGCTCACGGGCGGCTCCGGCGCCAACGCCGCGCGCGAGATTGCTAAGGCGCTAAAGAAGTAGCGCGATGCACACCTCCGCCATCCTTCTCGTCTCCTGCCCCGACCGCAAAGGGGTCGTTGCCTCGATTGCCGATTTCATCTTTCGCCACAACGGCAACATCCTGTTCAATGACGAACACGGCGACGAGGAATCCAATCTCTTTCTGACGCGGGTCGAGTTCGATCCCGCAGATTTTGATTTTGACCTTGCCCAGTTTTCCGAGCAGTTTGCTCCCATCGCCCGCGACTTCCAGATGGACTGGCGTCTCGCCCTCTCCAACGACCGGCCCCGCATTGCCATCTTCGTTTCTAAGTATGACCATTGCCTGCAAGACCTGCTCTACCGCCACCAGAGCGGCGAACTGCGTTGCGAAATCCCGCTGATTATCTCCAATCATCCCGATAACCAGCGTATCGCTGACTTCTACCGTGTCCCCTATTTCGTCATATCGGTCACGAAAGAAAACAAACGCGACGCGGAACAGAAGCAAATCGCGCTCGTCCGCGAACACAAATGCAGTCTTGTGGTCCTCGCCCGCTACATGCAAGTGCTTTCGAACGAGTTCATTGCCACCCTGGGCAACGAGAACCTCATCAACATTCACCACTCCTTCCTGCCTGCGTTCGTCGGCTCCAAGCCCTACCACCAGGCGTTTCAGCGCGGCGTTAAGCTCATCGGCGCCACCGCTCACTACGTTACCCAAGTACTCGACGATGGCCCCATCATCGAACAGGATGTCGTCCGCATCCACCATCGCGACACCATCGACGACTTGGTCCAGAAGGGCCGCGACATCGAAAAAACCGTCCTGTCGCGCGCTGTGCGCTGGCACGTGGAAAACCGCATCCTGCTATACGGAAACAAAACTGTGGTCTTTCAATAGCCTTATAGAGGGGCAACATACTCCGGTAGAGACGCGGCTTGCTGAGACGGAGTAAGCCCCGTCTCTACGAGCGTGTGATAGTGCCATCACTTCCGTAACCAGGTAACTAATTGCGCTGCGGTTCCCTTTGGGCTTTACTAAAGGACGGACCCCATTTGGAGACATTACTGTGCGATCTCAAAGGAGCTGACTTTGGTTGAGGATCCCAAATGGGAACTGGCGTTGCTCGCCACGGTGCAGAGCTTCTACCAACGGCTGCTAAGTGACCAACTTGGTGGAGAGTTGCCCGCCCCCGCCGAACTCGCTCCTGACGTTATCAGTCACGCCGACGACGTACGGTCCACGCTCGATCAAATGCAACTCTGGATCCAGCTCCTCGACATGGCGATCACGCCCGCCATGCTGCGGCTGGGAGTACAATCCGATCTCGATCCCGAGGTCGCCGAGGCGCTTTTGCGTTACTTCGCGCGCCACCGCGACGATTCCGGCGCCAATCGAGACAAGACCGATCTGGTCGCAACCTTTCTGTTTCGACATCCTCGTGTGGCTGGCCAGTGGGAGCAGCGCGGCTACGGCCTCGATGGATCGATTCCTCTGTCTCCGTTTGAAATTGCGCTGCTGGAAATTTTGTCCGAGTCCGATGTGCCGGTGCTCTCGGAAGCTGATGTACAACTGCTGCGCGAATTTGGCCCCTTGCTTGACCAGGCGAATCGATTCCAGGATTTCAGCGCGCTCATGGACTCCGGCATCATCCAGCGAGTTCGGCAGTTGAAAGGCTCGCTCGGCGAATCGATTTATCACCCCGGAGTTCTGGCCACTCTCGCCCCTTACAATGCCGCATTCGGCGATCGTTTCCATTCGCTGTTCGCCGCTGCCACACAGGAGATCAAGGACTTTGCCCAGCGTCTGGAAGAGCTCGGTGGCAGCATTCTAAGCACGGTCGACGGCGTCGAAGTCACCGTCGAGCACGTCCACGCCCTGAACCAGGATGCTTTGTTGAAGGTCGACTACGCCGCAGCCCTGGAAAAATTCCGTCGCGTTTCCCGCCTGAAAAAAGAATTGGAGCGCAGGCCGCCTATCCGACGCGCTAATGCGAACTCTACGCCAGCCGCTCACGCGGTGGGCGCTGGCGCAGCCGCAGCGGCTCCGGCGTTCGCTCCCAAGTATGTTCCCGCCGCTATCACGCCGCAGGCCCTCTCGGTCGAAGAAGCCAAGTTGCGGCGAGTGGAAGAATCGATCCGCGTCTTCGTGCGCGTCGCCGACCCCAAGTTCCGCCAGATCGTGCCTATGCGCTATTTCAACCTGATGCTAAGCCCCGCCGAGGTTGAGGCCTACACCGCCGACTATCTCGAACAAGCCGGGCCGCGCGCAGACGCTGCCCGGATGCTGCTCCGAATCGTCGCTGTAACCGCGCGTATCTCGACGGAGATGGAGGAACTTAAGCGCTCGCGGAATTCCCACTCTGTCTGGAGGCTGCACGCCGATTCCCTGGTAATCCTCGTCGACCTCGCGAAACGCCTGGCTGAAGCCGTGGACCGGCTTGCTTTGGTCATCGGCCAGCAGGCGGATACGCAGACAAACAGTGAGCCTCTCCACAGCTCACTCGAAAGGCTGCGCGAGCGCACCGTCGAGGCCGCCAAGGTCATCGCCGGGGCGTAAGAAACGGCATCCATCGCTACTGGCTTTTTTCTTTCACGAATCTCTCCGCTTCCTTCGCATTCGGATACTTAGGATCCACCTCCAGCGCCTTGCGGTAGCTATCCAGTGCATGCGGCAGGTCGCCGGCCTTGAACTGAGCTTCCGCCAGACTGTCGTAAGCGTTCGCCGACTTTGGAAAATCCTGTGTGTTCATCTGGAAAACGGCGATCGCTTCGCTGTAGCGTTTCGTACCCAGCAGGCTGTAACCCAGGTGGTTGATGCCTGTTTCAGAAACCAACTCCGACTTCGGATCGGCTTGTCTCAGCTTCCGCAACACATCGTGCGTCTGGTCGAAGCCGTCTGCCTCGGCGATCTCGGAAATCGCTGTCTCGCCCACGTTCAAGTATGGGTCGTTTTCCCCCAGATATTTCGATGCTTCCGCCGGATCGGACCGCAGCTCCATCTTCATGAGTCGCAGATCGCGCTGGTATGAAGCTGGCACATCGTCCACCATCCGGGCTAACTGTGCTTTCGGCAACCACTCGCCCCGAACCATCACGCCCGTCACCCTCCGCGTGCTGGCGATGGCGACCAGAGGGTTGCCTTCCAGCAACACGAGATCGGCATGCTTGCCCGTCTCCACTGTTCCGAACTCGCCGTCATGCCGTAGATACCGCGCAACGTTCACGGTCGCCGTTCGCAGCGCCTCGTACGGCGTCAAACCATCGTTCACGAATTCCTGAAGTTCGTCGTGGATGCCGAAGCCCGGCAGCGGTCCAACCTCCGGCGCGTCGGTCCCGCACATAAGAGGCACACCTGCGTCGAAGAGGGCTTTGAGCAATTTTCGCTGGAACGCCAGCGAAGTGCGAATCTGCGGATATGCGTCCGGTGAGAATCCATTCTTGTACCGGTTCGCCGCAGGCTGGTACTGAGCCTGCGTCCAGGGCGGAAGGTATCTCAGTTCGGGAGTCTTGAGGAAGGCGTCGAGATCCGTAGCTTGTTGCACGATCGTCGCGTAAGTTGACAAGGTGGCCGTAACGTAGATGCCAGCGTCTTTCGTGAGCTTCACCGCCTCCGGAATACGGCTTTCGTCATACACGATGTGCGCGTTGTGATCGTCGTGCTGCGGATTGAAGAACGTGTAGGTGAACTCTTCCAGATGGGCAATCGATTGCCCGGACTGCACGGTCATTTCAAATTCCGGCCCGCGCGCTACGTGCCCCATCAGTAAGAGGTTTCTTTTTTTCGCCTCCGCAATCAGCGCTGGATACTCTGCCTTCGACACCGGGTTATAGATCTTTACCGCGTCATACCCAGCATCGGCTTGCTGATCCACCAGACGAACGTCCTCCTCCGCGGTTCGTGCCCTCTCAAAGATGGGCCCTGTCGTGAAGATGGTGGGCCCAACCATTTCACCGCGCGCAATTTCCTCGCGCCACAGCAAATGCGCCGGGTGCCCATCGAGATTGAAGACCGTGGTCACCCCGTTGGCAAGGTAGAGTGGCAGTTCGGTAGGAGAAAGCAGGTGTACATGCGCATCCGCTAGACCCGGAAT
>Ga0182019_10000749_pt1 | contig 16091 bp, 15 predicted proteins | sample 812E2MmetaG_FD_120483 | JGI IMG/M metagenome (GOLD analysis project Ga0182019, IMG submission 120483) | Permafrost microbial communities from Stordalen Mire, Sweden - 812E2M metaG | ecosystem: Environmental > Terrestrial > Soil > Wetlands > Permafrost | place: Sweden: Stordalen | collected...
ATCGTGGCGATGACCAAGGACCGCGTGGTCGCCTTCCGCGACCCGCACGGCCTGCGCCCGCTCTCGATCGGCGTGCTCGAGCCCGGCCCCGAGGACCCCGACGGCGAGCGCCGCTACTGCGTCTCCAGCGAGTCCTGTGCCTTTGACATCATCGGCGCCAAGTACCTGCGCGACGTCGAGCCCGGCGAGCTCGTCACGCTCGGCGAGGAGGGCCTGCAGAGCCGCATGGTGGCCGGCGGCGGACGGCGCGCCTTCTGCGTCTTCGAGTACATCTACTTCGCCCGCCCGGACTCGCGCATGAACGACCAGGTGCTGCAGGTCGCGCGTGGACGGATGGGGGAGATCCTCTGGCGTGAGTCGCCCGTAGAGGCCGACCTCGTGATCGCGGTCCCGGACTCGGGCAACCCCGCGGCTCGCGGGCTCGCACGCGCGGCGGGCCTGCCCCAGGACGACGGTTTCGTCAAGAACCGCTACGTCGCGCGCACGTTCATCCAGCCAGGGCAGGAGCTGCGCAAGCACGGCCTGCGCCTGAAGTTCAACCCGCTGCCGGAGGTGATCGCGGGCAAGCGCCTGGTCGTCGTCGACGACTCGATCGTGCGCGGCAACACGACGCGGCAGATCGTGCAGATGCTGCGCGACGCAGGCGCCGCTGAGATCCACATGCGCATCTCAGCGCCCCCGATCAAGCACCCCTGCCACTACGGCATCGACATGTCCACCCGCGAGGAGATGATCGCCCACGGGCGCACCACCGAGGAGGTCGCCGCCGAGCTGGGCTGTGACTCGCTGCACTACCTCTCGCTCGCCGGCATCTACGAGGCGGTCGGCGCGACGCGCGAGACGCACTGCGACGCCTGCTTCAGCGGCGAGTATCCGCTCGCCGGCAGCGACGGGGCGGGCGGGAAGTACTCGCTCGAGGATGGCGAGGGCGACGCTGATGTGCCGCCGTTGCCCCTCGTAAATGCCTGACGGCTTATTTGGCTTTCGCGCTGTAGCTCGTCGAGCCGTTGCACTGCAGAAGGCTTTTGTGCGCTTCGGGGCTGAGCAGCCCGAATTCAGAGCGCACGCTGCCTTTGACGTTCTTGCCTGAGAACTTGCCGCTGAAGTAGAGCTTTGTGACCTTCTGGTGGGTGGCGGTGATCTCGTAGGTGATGCTGCCCTTGAAGGAGCCGTTCTTGGCGATCGTGGTCGATTTTGTGAGCTGCTGGGTCGGGCCTCCACCGCCCTGGCAGTAGAGCGGCGCGTTGGCGACACTGACCTTGACGGACTTGCCGTTGGCCGACACCTTCAGGCTGATCGGCTCGTTGCCATGAGCGATCGTCCCGGCGTAGGTCGCGCCCTTCTTGACGCCCGCAAGGGCGACAGCGGTGAGGACGAGTAGGGCAAGCCCCGCGATGAGGATGGCCCGGCTCAGCTTGCTTCGCATCTGCGCTCCTTGGTCGGTCTCCGGCAATGGAGAGGCGTGCGGAGCGCAGAAACTAGCCGACGTAGTCCTCGCGTGCACCCGCCGCGTCGCTGTGGCGGTTGTTGTAGGGGTGGTGAACGATCAGTTCGTCATTACGCCCAGTGCGCTGGGCGGAGCCGAGGGCAGCGACGATGAAGAGGGTGATGATGATTGCTGAAAACATGGAGTGTCCTAATAGTCGAGATCCGTATGAGATCCATATCGCCATTTGGGCTCTCCACCCACCCCGTACTTAAGAGCAGCGGGGCGGTGGACTCTGTGAGGTGCGTCACAGCTATCGTGCGCCGGGCGTGAGCGAGCAACTCCCCATCGCGGTGCTGGTTTCGGGCACGGGCACGAACCTGCAGGCACTGCTCGACACCGTTCACGGGCGCGAGGTGCGAATCGTCGCCGTCGCATCCAGCGCGACGGGGGTGCCGGCGCTTGAGCGGGCGAGCGCGAGCGGTGTGCCCGCGCGCTCCTTCCCGCGTGCCGACTACGCCGATCGTGCCGCGCGCGATGAGGCGATGGCCGGCTGGCTCGAAGAGTGTGGGGCGCGTCTGGTCGTGCTCGCCGGCTACATGGAGCTGCTCGGAGACGCCTTCCTGGAGCGGTTTCCGGCGGGCGTGATCAACGTGCATCCCTCGCTGCTGCCGGCCTTCCCCGGCCTCGGCGCGATCGAGCAGGCACTCGCCTACGGCGTCAAGGTCTTCGGCGTGACGGTGCACTTCGTCGACGGCGGCGTGGACACGGGTCCGGTGATCCTGCAGCGCGCCGTTGAGTTGCCGCAGGCGCGCGAGCCCGAGGAGGTTCTACGCGCGCTGCGCCCGCTCGAGCACGAGCTGTTGCCGCAGGCCGTAGCCCTCGCCGCGCAGGGAGCGTTGCGGCCCGAACCTGAGAACCCGCGGCGCACGCTCGTCGATAGGCTCTGAGCATGGCCCCGGAAGGCGAGCTCATCACCGATCAGCCCACTGGTGTGGAGCGCGCGGCCCCCGGCGAGGTGCGGGTGCGACGGGCCTTGCTCTCGGTCTCGGACAAGCATGGGCTTGTGGAGTTCGCGCGCGGCCTGCAGGAGCTCGGCGTCGAGCTCGTCTCCACCGGTGGAACCTCGCGCGAGCTCGAGCGAGCGGGGATCGCGGTGCGCGCGATCGAGGAGTTCACGGGCTTTCCGGAGATCATGGATGGGCGCGTGAAGACGCTGCACCCGCGTCTCTATGCAGGGCTGCTCGCGCGACGCGATGAGCCCGAGCACCTGCGCGCCGCCCAGGAGCAGCAGATCGAGCAGGTCGACATGGTCTGCGTGAACCTCTACCCCTTCGAGCAGACCGTTGCGCGCGGCGACGCAAGCGATGAGGAGATCATCGAGAACATCGACATCGGCGGCCCCACGATGATCAGGGCGGCCGCCAAGAACGCTCCCTTCGCGGCGGTCGTCGTCGACCCGGCCGACTACGAGCGCGTGCTCGGCGAGCTGCGTGAGAGCGAGGGCAGGCTCTCGCTGGCGAGCCGCAAAGAGCTCGCGGCCAAGGCCTTCGCCTGCACCGCGCGCTACGACGCAGCGATCTCCGCCTGGTTCGCGCGCCACACCTATGAGGGCTTCCCGCCCTCGTGGAGCGAGGCCTACGAGAAGGTCAGCGATCTGCGCTACGGCGAGAACCCCCACCAAAGCGCGGCCTTCTATGCGCGGGTCGGCTCGCCGACGCACCTGCTCGCGGGCGTTGAGCAGCTGCACGGCAAGGAGCTCTCCTTCAACAACCTGCTCGATCTCAGCTCCGCACGCGAGCTGGTCGAGGACTTCGCGGAGCCGGCCTGCGCGATCGTCAAGCACAACAACCCCTGCGGCTGCGCGATCGGCGCGAGCGGCCAGGAGGCCTACGAACGCGCCTTCGCCTGCGATCCGCAGAGCGCCTATGGGGGAGTGATCGCGGTCAATCGGCAGGTCGATCGCGCCTTCGCGGAGGCACTCTCACAACAGTTCATCGAGGTGCTGCTCGCCCCCGGCTTCGATGCGCAGGCGCTCGAGGTGCTGCAGGCAAAGAGAAACGTGCGCCTGCTCGAGCTGGCCGATTGGCCCAGTCCCTCGCTCGAGGCTGAGAGCAAGGCGGTGATCGGCGGCCAGCTCGTGCAGAGTCGCGACGTCGTCTCGGAGACTCAAGAGCAGATGCGCGTGCTCAGCGCGAGGCAGCCAAGCGATGAAGAGTGGCGCGACATGCTCTTCGCCTGGAAGGTCTGCCGCCACGTACGCTCCAACGCGATCGTGATCGCAGCGCAGGGCGCGACGATCGGCATCGGCGCGGGGCAGATGAGCCGCGTCGACGCGGTGCGGATCGCGATCGAGAAGGCCCGCTCCTTCCGCCCCGAGCAGCTCGCCGGCGCAGTGCTTGCCTCCGATGCCTTCTTCCCCTTCGCCGACGGCCCGCAGCTGGCGATCGATGGGGGCGTCAGCGCGATCATCCAGCCGGGCGGCTCGGTGCGTGACGAGGAAGTCGTCGCGGCAGCGGACGCGGCCGAGGTCGCGATGGTCGCAACCGATCGCCGGCACTTCCGGCACTAGAGCACTTTCTCGTGGTGCGCTGCTCCAGTCCCTGTCGGGGGGGGGCTTGAAGAAAGTGCGATAACGATATATCGTGACCTTACTTAGATAGTTCACGATAGGAGTAGATATGTTTAGTCATGCAAGACATTCAGGGGGGCCGCGGCACTGTGGACCCTCGCATCACCCCGGCGAGCGTCGGCGGGCCTTCATGCACGGCCCGCGCGGAGAGTTCGGGGGGCCGTTCGGCGGTTTCCCCGGAGGCCCCGGTCCGCGCGGCCGTGGTCGCAAGGCCCGTCGCGGCGACATCCGCACGGCGGCGCTCCTGCTGCTCGCGGAGGAGCCGCGCAACGGCTACCAGATCATGCAGGAGGTCGAGGAGCGCAGCGGCGGCGTCTGGCGCCCGAGTCCCGGCTCGGTCTACCCGGCGCTGCAGCAGCTCGAGGACGAGGGCCTGATCCGCTCCGAGGAGCACGAGGGGCGCAAGCTCTTCGCGCTCACCGACGAGGGGCGCAAGCTGATCGAGGAGCGCGATGCGGCGAGGCCCGCGCCGTGGGATCAGATGAGCGGTGACGTCAGTGCTCCGGCGCACGAGCTGGGCAAGCTCATGCGCGAGGTCGCCTCGGCATTTGTCCAGGTGATGCGCACGGGCAGCGAGGCCCAGATGGGGCTCGCGCGCGAGGTGCTCACCCAGACGCGTCGCGATCTCTATCGGATCCTCGCCGACGGCGATCAGGATGCCACTACGGTGGAGAAGGACAGCTGATCGACGTGGTGCGCCGCGTCACGCTCGCGGGTCTGCTCAGTCGTGGATCGCCTGAGCAGACACGCCGAGCAGCGGATCCTGCCGGTCCGCCTCACCAGATGACTCGGCCAGGCGGATACCCTCGGCGAGCTTGTCGCGGTCGGCGAGCGTGCGCCGTTCGCTGAGCGGCTGCAGCAGTCCACGCAGGAGCATCATCGGCCCCACCCAGCGCGGCGCCCAGACACGCGCAGAGCGGTTCTCGACACCGCGCTCGATCGCGTCGATCGCCTTCGAGAGCGGCGCCGGGTTGCGCATGAAGGGAGGGAGCTCGCTGGTCATCGTCTGGGCCGAGGGCTGCGCGAAGCTCGCGCGCACGAGGTCGGTGTCGATGAATCCGAAGTAGGCGCAGCCGACCTGGACGCCGCTGGGGGTCATCTCCATGCGCAGCGTGTCGGTGAGCGCCTCGACGCCTGACTTGGCCGCGGTGTAGGGGCCCATCAGCGGCGCGTGCGCGATGGCTGAGAGCGAGGAGATGTTCAGCAGGTAGCCGCCGCGCTTGGTGAGCTCGCCGAGCACCGCACGGTCGGTGCGCCAGACGCCAAGCAGGTTCACCGCAAGCGTGCGCTCGACCTGCTCGACGGGAGCGGTCGCGAGCGAGCCGGTGAATGCGATCCCGGCGTTGGCGATCGCGACGTCGATCCCGCCGAAGCGCTCGACGGTCGCGCTGACGGCGCCTTCGAGGGCTGCGAGGTCGGTGACATCGACCTCGAAGAAGGCGGCACGCTCGCCGAGCGCGCTCACGCTCTGCGCGAGCCGCTCGGGCTCCAGTCCGACCAGCGCGACGTTGGCGCCCCTGGCGTGAAGGCGCGCGGCCGCTGCCGCACCGATGCCACGCGCAGCGCCGGTGATGAACACCGTGCGACCTTTGACGTCATAGGGGGCTTTGCTCGAGCGGCTCACGCTGCGGACCTCCGGGTGTGGGGACGGGTTGGGCGCTTCTCGCGAGTGAGCCTACCCTGGTAGGGTCGCGCGATGGCTCCGCTCGGTCCCTCCTCGCCGGCACTCGAGCTCGCCGCGGCGCTGCGTGCCCGCGAGCTTTCAGCGGTCGAGCTGCTCGAGGCCTGCCTGGTGGCTGTGGATGAGCGCAACGAGCAGATCAACGCGGTCATCTGGCGCAACGACGAGCAGGCGCGCGCGGCCGCGGCAGAGGCCGACAGGCGTCTCGCCTCAGGCGATCGGGCGCCTTTCCTCGGCGTGCCGATCCCGATCAAGGACCTCACGCCGGTTGCAGGCTGGCCCGTGACCTACGGCTCGAACGGCGCGCCCGAGGGGCCCAGCGAGGAGAGCGAGCTGGTCGTCGATGCGCTCGTCGCGGCCGGCTTCGTGTTGTGCGGGCGCACGAACACGCCGGCCTTCGGTGTCATCACGGTCGCTGAGAACAGCCGCTACGGGATCACGCGCAACCCCTGGGACACGGAGCGCTCGCCGGGTGGCTCAAGCGGTGGTGCCGCGGCCGCCGTTGCGTCGGGCATGTTCCCGATCGCCCACGCCAACGACGGCGGCGGCTCGATCCGCATCCCCGCTGCCTACTGCGGCCTCGTCGGGCTGAAGCCGAGCCGCGGACGCGTGCCGCGTCTGGCGCAGAGCTGGCTCGGCGCGGTGGTCGAGGGCGTCGTCTCGCATACGGTCGCCGACTCGGCCGTGGTGCTGGACGCGATCGCCTACTCCGATCCCCTCGCCTGGTACAACGCGCCGGCCCCCGCGCGTCCCTTCGCCGAGCAGACGGGCACGCCTCCCGGCACGCTGCGGATCGGGCTGATGGCCCAGGCGCCGCTCGGGATCCCCACCGATCCCGCCTGCGTCGCGGCTGCACGTGCGGCCGCCGCAGCGCTCGAGGGGCTCGGCCACACTGTCACGGAGGTCGAGGTGCCGACGATCTCCGAAGAGATGGTTCCGCCCTTCATCGCCTTGACCCAGGGTGGACTCGCCGACTATGAGGGTGTCGACTGGTCCGCCGTCGAGCCGCACATCGCCCACCAGCGCAAGCTCGCGGGGGAGACGGGCGCCTATGACTATGTGCTCGCGGCCAGGAGGCTCGAGCTGTTGAGCCGTCGCGAGCTGGTGCGCTGGGGGCGGGACTTCGACATGCTGCTGACGCCGACCTCGGCGATCCTGCCGCCGCAGGCCGGTGCGATCCTCGCGGCCCAGCACGAGGCACCCGACCAGCCCGTGCTCGATGTCGTGGCAAGCGTGTCCTTCACTGCGTTCGGCAACGTCAGCGGCCTGCCGTCGGTGAGCCTGCCGCTGCACTGGACCGAGGAGGGCGTGCCGGTCGGCGTGATGATCACCGCCGGACCCTGGCAGGAGGCGAGCCTGATCAGCCTCGCCGCGCAGCTCGAGCAGGCGATGCCCTGGTCCGAGCGCCGCCCGCCGCTTCCCGCAGTCGCTTAGTCCGTCTGCGATAACATACATACGTATGCAGGTGTCTCCGTATCGCGACGGTGCGGGCTACGACCGCATCTCGGCGCCGCTCGAGCGGATCGGCCGCGAGGTGCTCGCGCGGCTCGAGCTCAGCGGAGATGAGACGGTGCTCGACGCGGGCTGTGGCAGCGGGCGGGTCACCGCGGCGCTGATCGAGCGCCTGCCGCGTGGGCATGTGATCGGCGTTGATGGCTCCCCCGAGATGATCGTCGCGGCGCGCAGGCGTCTTGGTCGGAAGGCGGAGCTGCTCCTGAGCGACCTGACCCGCTTGGATCTCGCCGGCCGCCGGGTCGACGCGATTCTCTCGACGGCCACCTTCCACTGGATCTCCGACCATGCGCTGCTGTTCGCATGTCTGCGTGGCGTGCTGCGTGAGGGCGGACGGCTCGTGGCGCAGTGCGGAGGTCTCGGCAACACGCCTGAGCTCGAGCTCGCGACGCGCGCCGTGGCCGAGCGGACCCCTTTCGCTGAGTATCTCGGCGGATGGAGGGGACCGTGGAACTTCGCCTCCCCGGTGCAGACAGCCGAGCGCCTGCAGGAGGCCGGCTTTGGAGAGGTCTCGACTTGGCTGGTGGAGCGCCCTGCGCCATACGAGGAGCTCGCGGAGTGGTTGCGGGTGAACGCCTTGAGCGCGCACCTGGAACGGCTGCCGTCAGAGCTGCGCGCGCCCTACCTCGAGGCTGTGATCGAGGAGCTGGGTCCCGATCCCACGATCACCTATGTGCGCCTGAACCTGGACGCGACCGCCGTCTGAGCGGCGGGCGGTGTGTGCGCTCCGTAGTTACCGGGGCGCGCGTGTGGGTTTGAGCGGCCTCGGCAGCGCAGCTCGAGCCGATGGATGGATATGCGACTAACCAGAGCATTCCATCCCAGGCACAAGAAGACGGTCCCCCCGCATGTTCGTCTCGAGCTCAAGGCACAGCGGGCCAGGGTCTATGTGGCGCGTGACGGGCGCGGGCGCGTGATCGGGGCGCGCTGAGCGCAGGGCGAGTCAACTCGATCTCGGGACCAAATGGGGACCGAATTGAGATCGCAGGCAAGCGGTCAGTTGATGCGGCGCAGAAAGGCTTGTGCCGCTCGCCGAACGGCGAGCTCGGCGCCACGCTGTGTGTCCTGTTCGCCGGTCTTGACGAGCTCGCGCCCTGCCGCTTCGCTCGCCTCGTCGGTCAGGAGCCGTTCAGCCGCGCGCATCACGCGCTCGCGCATCGGTGACGGGTGTCTGAGCTCCTCGGTGATCTCCTCTATCAGTCGCTCGAGCAGCAACGCCACGTCGCTGAAGTCGCGATCGACTGGTTCGCCGCCGTGACTGGTGCGGCCGAACGCGGCCTCCTTGAGGCCGATCAGAGCCGCCGCACTCGCGACCCAGAACCGTGCAGAGTCGGGCTTGTCGTCGAAGGCGATCGCGACACGATGATGATCGAGCTCGGGAAGGATGTTGCTGACCGGAAGCCCCTTGGCCGAGCCCTGGGGGAATGGGTCGAACGGGCGAAGCAGCTGCACCTTCAGATCGCCCCTGACCCAAGTAAACGCGCGCTCGTGGGAGACGTCGCTCCGTGTAAGCCCGCTGGCCTCGAGCTGTTCCACGACACGTTGCACCACAGCGGTCTTGACGCCTGGTCGATGTCGCGGGTGGGGGTGAGCGCGATGTCCTGACCCTCGAGGGCGACCTGGACCGCCACCGCCCCGATGATCACGACGTCGTCTCGCACTGGTTCCAGAACGACCGCGGCTTCGCGCATCAGCTCGCTTGGATGCACGACCTTCACCAGCCCATCACCTTGCGGATCGCATCGGCGGCCTCGAGCGTCCGTTCGCCGGCGAGCCGGCAGTCGATGTAGAGCTGCACAGGATCGGCGATCTTCACGCCGTCGTGTTCTGAGGCGAGTTGCAACACGAATGGGTCGGGTGTCACTTGAACGGTCACGCGCCCGGGCCCCGGGCGTGCGGGCTCGGCGAGGAGTCGGTCGCTCCATCCGGCTAGGTCCTCGCGGCACAGCCACACAAGCACGTCGGCGGGTTCGACGACACGCCTGACCGTGGCGGCACCGGCGAGGCCGCCGACCGCGTACGGGGCTGCTGTGTATGTATTCGCCGTCTCGCGCCAGCGATTCATCGCGCTGGCAGCGTCGCGCGTGCCGATGTCCCAGGTCTGACGGCTCACTCTCCGGGCCCAAGCCGAGCGCTCCAGCGCCTCAAGGAGGCTGGCTGTGTTGCGTGCTCGCAGGCGACGCACGCGGGTGTCTCGGGGGTCGGCGATCAGCTCGGCGAGTCCTTCGCTGGCCAATGCCCGTGCAGTGCGTGAGACCGTGGCCTCGCTCAGCTCGAGGCGGCGAGCGAGGGTGCCGAGCGATGGCGACTCGTCTTTGTGGAGCAGCAGCCAGCGCGGTATGCGGCTCGCGCGTGGCGCAAACGGGGAAGGGGCTTTCGCGGGCGCCGCCATGGTGACGCGCTGGGCCGGGCGTTCGACGTAGACCGGGGGGGCGAACAGGAACCACTCCCCGTCCCCGCCTGCGTATGAAACTCGACGCTCGCGAAGCAGCGTCTTTGCCTCGGGTGAGGCGGTTCGGAATACGACGAGCTGCGGGTCGTCGGTGTCCGAGACGTAAGAGATTGCCCTCTGCGCCTCGGCCTTGCTGAGCGCGTCGATGCGCCTGACACGGAAGCTGACGAGCACCTCCTCAGGGGTCCGCAGGGTGGCCCGGCGCCTGCCGATTTCAAGGGTCGGATGCTCTCTAAGGATGACGTTATCCTGCATAAATGGCATTATTGCAGTTAGATGCAAGGATGCTGTAAATGCAAGGAAATCCCCAGCCGACCCCTACGACGCCGACGCGCGGCTCGTGCTGGTAGCTCGAGCGCCGCTGGTACCCCCGCCGTCGCGTGCATTACCGCTGGGCAATCTCGGGACCAAATGGGGACCAAATCGAGATCGCAGCCGAGCGCGGCTCCCTCAATCAGCCCGGGCGCAAACTTTTCGGCATGCCCCGTGCGGGACTCGAACCCGCCCCACCGGATTAAAAGTCCGGCGCTCTACCAGATGAGCTAACGGGGCCTTGCGCGCGACAGTCTGGCAGACCGGCTGCTTCGGTGGGAGGGTAGGCCAAGATCTCGGCCCGCCTAGGGCTCTTCGGCGGCGGCGACGCGCAAGAGCTCATCGATGCGGGTGAGCTTCACGCGTGGACGCCCGGCGGGCTCGCCAAGGGCGCGCTCGTGGCGGTCGATCGCCTCCCAGCCGGCGTATGTGACGAGTTGCGGCTGGCGTGAGCGCAAAAGCTCCTCGACGGCAGCAGGGTCCGGATCTTTGGGAACGTGCGCGCCGGCGCCCGGCCCGGCGCCATTCTCGCTGCTCAGGCCGAGATCGCCGAGCATCGCATCGACAGTCTCCTGGGCGTCCTTCTTGTTGGTGCCGATCACGCCCGATGGTCCCCGCTTGATCCAGCCGACGACGTACTCGCCGGGCAGCGCCTCGCCCGTATCGGGGTCGGTGACACAGCCGCCCCGATTGGGGATCACGGCGGCGCGCTCATCGAAGGGGACTTCGGGGAGCGGGATGCCGCGGTAGCCGATCGCGCGGAAGAGGAGACCTGCTGCGAGTGTCTCTCGCTCCGCGCTCGCCTGTGCTCGGAGCTTGCCGTCGTCGCCGAGGACGAGCTCGTTGCGAATCAGCTCGAGCCCACCAAGATGGCCATCCTCGCCGGCAAGCAGGGCGCTGGGAGAAAGCAAGAAGCGAAGCACGATCCGCTTGGGCTGACCGGTCGGAGGGCGCTCCGCGTAGGAGCGGAGGATCTCGACGTTGCGTCGCGAGGTCGCGTTCTCCTCGGCCTGCGCGTCGCGGACAGCCAGCGCCCGCTCGAGCTCCTGCGGATCGACGATCACGTCGGCGTCGGCCAACTCGCCGAGCTCGAGCAGCTCCGGGTTCGTGAAGGCCGCCTGGGCGGGTCCGCGCCGGCCAACGACGACGACCTCGTTGACGTGGCTGTGCGCGAGCACCTCGAGAGCGTGGTCGGCCGTGTCCGTGGGAGCCAGCTCGGAGGGGGCCAGCACGAGCATGCGGGCGACGTCGAGGGCCACATTGCCATTGCCGATCACGACGGCCCGCTCGGCTTTGAGGAGGTCGACCTCAAGGTCGGTGTGGTCGGGGTGGCCGTTGTACCAGCCGACGAACTCGGTCGCGGCGTGCGAGCCAGGCAGCTCTTCGCCGGGGATTCCGAGCGGGCGATCGGAGGGGGAGCCAGTGGCGTAGACGATCGCGTGGTAGTGCTCGAGCAGCTCCGCGCGCGAGACGTGCTCGCCGAAGTTGACGTTGCCGAAGAAGCGGAACTGGGGATGCGCGGCCGTCTTCTCATAGATGCGGGTGACCGACTTGATCTTCGGGTGATCGGGTGCCACGCCGGAGCGGACGAGCCCCCAGGGGGTGGGAAGGCGCTCGATCATGTCGACCTCGACGCGCTCGGCGCCGGCCTTGAGCAGGTGCCCGGCGGCATAGAAGCCGGCCGGACCGGAGCCGATCACGGCGATGCGGATGGGGGAGGCGTCGGTCATTTGGGGTCGATCGAGAAGCTCGGTGGTGCGTCTGGCGATGTGGTTGATGGGCGCGGCCCGACTCGAACGGGCGACCCCCTCGGTGTAAACGAGGTGCTCTAGCCAACTGAGCTACGCGCCCCCGTCTGTGGGGGACTCAAGGCTAGCGGGCCGAGGTGTAAAGCTGCGGGGATGCGGCCCCGGGGCCTCACTGCAAAGCGGCTGGCGCTCGCCCTCGCGGGGGCGGTGCCGGCGCTGCTCGTGCTCGCGCAGCTGCTCCTGCCAAAAATCGCCGCCAGCGAGATCTCTTCGCGGGTCGCGCGCTATGGAAGCGTGGAGAGCGTCGAGGTCTCGGCCTGGCCGGCGGTCAAGCTGCTCTGGGGGCAGGCGGACACGGTGCGCGTAAAGGCACGCAGCCTAGCTCTGGAACCGGCGCAGGCGGCCAAGCTGCTCTGGGAATCGCGTGGTGTGGCACGCGAGGATCTGAGCGCCGAAAAAGTGAAGGTCGGTTCGCTTGAGCTCAGCGATGCGACGCTGCACAAGCGTGGCCGACAGCTCAGCGGGCTCGCAAGCGCTGATCAAGCGGCCGTCAAGGCAGCGCTTCCGGAAGGCTTCGACGTGCGACTGCTGCGCAGCCAGGGGGGACAGGTCGAAGTGCAGGCCAGCGGCGGGCTCTTTGGAGTGGGCGCGGCAGTGGATGCCGTCGCGCTCGCCAGCAACGGGCGCCTGGTTGCCCACCCGCTGGGCTTCCTGATCGAAGGCTTCCAGCTGACGGTCTTCGCCGATCGCCACGTCTACGTCGAAGGGGTCAGCGCCGGCGCGCGGGCGAGCGGGGGCTACAGGCTCGGTATGAGCGCCAGCCTGCGCTGAGCGCTCGGTCCTCAGACCGCGGCGGGAACGCCGGGCCTCGCTGCGACAAGAGAGCGCGGTTGCACGAGCATCGGCAGACCGTCGCGGGGACTGATCGTCGGCATCTGGCGAATCGCGAGCTTGAAGTCGGCGGGCAGCGAGAGCGTGAAGCGGGAGAGGATCAAGGTCGCGATCGCGCGCACCTCGAGCTGGCCAAAGCGCATCCCGATGCATGTGCGCGAACCGCCGCCGAAGGGCACGTAGGCGCCCTTGGGCATGGCTGCGCGAGCCTCCGGGGTGAAGCGCTCGGGACGAAACTCCTCGGGGTCCTCGAAGACGTCGGGAAGATGATGTGAGGCCCAGGAGCAGTAGTTCACGAAGGCCCGCTCGGGCACCGTGTGGCCGGCGAACTCAAAGGCCTCCACGGCGCGGCGCGGGCCGACCCAGGCGGGCGGGTACATGCGTAGGGTCTCCTCGAAGACCATCTCCAACTCGCTGAGCTCGCCGGAGATCAGCTGGCTCGCGCTGGGCTGGGAGTCCTCGAGCTGGGCGTCCTGCTCGGCCAGCAGTCGCGCGACGACCTCGGGGTGGTGGGCCAGCTCGTAGAACATGAAGGAGATCGTCGAGGTGGTCGTGTCGTGGCCGGCGAAGAGGAGCGTCATGACCTCGTCGCGGATCTGCAGGTCGCTCAGCCTGTTGCCGTCCTCGTCGTGGGCATCGAGCAGCAGGCTGAGGATGTCCTCGCCGCGCTCGCCGGTGGCGCGGCGGCGCGAGATCTCCGAGTAGATCAGCTCATCGAGCTTGCGCGCGGCCTTTTGCAGGCGCGCCCAGGGCGTGAAGGGCCCGCGGAAGACGCGCAGCAGGAAGTCGCTTGCGTAGAAGGCCAGCGCATCCTCGAAGAGGCCGGCGGCGTCGATCGAGCGTGCCTGTGCGCCGTCCGGGTCCACGCCGAAGAGGGCTTGCATCGCCACCCGCAACGCCAGCCGTCTCGTCCAGGCGTAAAGATCGATGTTCGCTCCCGACACGAACTGATCGAGCGCACGGGAGGTCTCCTGGATGATCACCTCGACCGAGGCGACGATGTGCTCGCGATGAAAGGCCGGCAGCATGATCAGCCGTGAGCGCCGGTGAAACTCGCCGTCGATTGTGAGCAGGCCGTCTCCCATCAGTCCGATCAGATCGCGGAAATGGGAGTCGCGCCAGGTGAAGTTAGAGGCGTTGGAGACCGTGATGTAGTGGTTGGCCTGCGGCCCGAGCATGAAGACCACGTTGCTGTGGAAGAGGCGCATCGTGAAGATCGGCCCATAGCGCTCATAGGCCTCGAGCAGCAGCGGCAGCGGTTCGTTGGCAAAGCGCCTCGTGCGTGGAAGCGATAGTCCTGTTTCGCCAGGCGGAAACGGGACCGAGGCCGAACGCTCGTCGCGCAGGTCGCTCAAGAGCACCGCGAAGGGGTTCGAGTTGAGCATCGGAGGGGGACCGACGAGCGCCACGCGCGAAGCCTATCGAAGCTTTGGCCGACCGGCCAATTTGACCCGACCCCGGGTCGCTGCTCAAGCCTTGGCATACTGCATAGGCAACGCGCCCCAGTACGGGGAGCGAAGCAATCGCGGGGGCGTAGCTCAGCAGGTTAGAGCGCTGCCCTGTCACGGCAGAGGTCGCGGGTTCGAGTCCCGTCGCTCCCGTACTTTACCCCCGCCCCTCCTGCCGTTTCTTCGCGCCTGTTCTCGAAGAACGGCAGGAATGAGGGCTTGGGCTGGACCGCGACGACGCGGCCGTCGTCGAGCCAGACGCCGTCGAAGATGAGGCTGAGGAACTGGCGCTTGTTGGCTGGGTCGGTCTCGTTGGTCCAGAAGATCGTGAAGTCTTCGAGCACCTTGCCGGCTTGGTCGAGGTCGGGGATCGGTCCTGGAGCGAGGCTGGATAGCTCGGCGTTGATGGCGTCGCGACGGGCCACGTATTCGGGGCGGGGGAGGTCGCCGAGTTCGTAGAGATCGCGCATCCTGCGCAGGCGCTCTTCCAGCGCTGCTTGCCGCTTCGCGGTCTTGCCGGCGTCGGCGGTGGCGGCTGGGTTGGCGAGGCGCTGCAGGATCTCTTTCTGGATAGTGCGGCTGGGCGCGAAGCCGGTGAGGAACTGCACGAGCTGCTGCTCGACGCGCTCGGCGGGCGTGATCGGCTGGTCGCAGGAGCGGTTCGCGCGTCGGGTCGAGCAGTAGTAGCGGGCTTTCAGGTCGCGGCCTCCGCTGCTGCCTTGCATCTTCGCGTGGCAGCGCTTGCAGCGCGCGAGGCCACGCAGCACATACTTCGGTGACGGCCTTCCTGGCTTGAGTGTGCGGGCACGCTCGCGGCGCATCTGCTGCACATGGTCGAATAGCTCCTCGGGCACGATCGCCTCGTGCAGCCCTTTGATCGCCTTCGACTTGTCGCGTCGCCCGGAGACGTAGCCGCAGTACGCGGCATTGCACAGCATCTCCCGCACGGTGTCCGAGCTGAACTGACGGCCACGTGTCGTGAGCTGGCCCTGGACGTTCAGCCACTCCGCGATGGTGCGGTCGGTGTGCTGACCTGTGGCGTACAGCTCGAAGATGCGCAGCACGAACGGTGCCTTCTCAGTGTCGGGCACCGCGATCTTCTTTGGGCCGTTGACGAGTCCCCACGGCAGCGTGCCGGTGAGGAGTCCTTGGCGGGCCTTCTCGCGAAGCCCCATCTTGGTCCAGAAGGACAGCGAGACGGAGTAGTACTCGTCGAAGATCTCGTGAACGGACTCTGAGAGGAACGACGCGGGGTCGTTCGCATCGGCGCCGAGGGGTTGGGTGACGGAGATGACCTCGATCCCGAGCTGTGTTCGCAGGAGCTTCTTGTAGTGCTTCGCCTCGACGGTGTTGCGCGCGAAGCGGCTGGTGTGGAACACGAGCACCACGTCGAAGCGGTGCTCCATCGCGTGCTCGATCAAGCGCTGGAAGTCGGGGCGCTTGTCCGCGAGGCGTCCGGTCTCGAAATCGATGTACTCCTCGACCAACGTCATCGCGTGGTCGCTGGCGTAGCGCGCGATTGCTTGGCGCTGCCCATCGGGCGAGTAGCCGCGCCCCTGCTCCTCGGTGGACTCGCGTATGTAGGCCGCCGCACGGCGCGTGGACTCCAACGATCGCATCTCCTCACGCCTCCTTTTGGGTAGGGCTGGTGGCGAACAGCTCCGCGCCGCGACCGCGCCAGTACGTCACGAACCAGTCCGCAAACGCCTCATGAGCAGGCTCAAGCAGCCGGGTCTGCTCAGGGCAGGTGTACCTCGATCGCGGTGCTCGCGAGCGATTCTTCACGCGCGCTGTTGCTGTGCGGCGTCTGCCCGGCGTTTTACAGACGCGCGGGCTGGTGGGCGGCTGCTCAGGCTCGCTCATTGTGATGTCTCGCTTTCGGTTGGCTGGTAGGTGTGGGTGCTGTGTGGTTCTCGGCAGTAGTGGCATGTATGGGGGGCGTGGGACTGGTGGGCGCTTGGTTTGTGGGGGTAGATCGTTTCGTGGCAG
>Ga0182019_10000751_pt1 | contig 16064 bp, 13 predicted proteins | sample 812E2MmetaG_FD_120483 | JGI IMG/M metagenome (GOLD analysis project Ga0182019, IMG submission 120483) | Permafrost microbial communities from Stordalen Mire, Sweden - 812E2M metaG | ecosystem: Environmental > Terrestrial > Soil > Wetlands > Permafrost | place: Sweden: Stordalen | collected...
CTGCTCGGGCTGATCATCTATCTCATCGTCCGATCGAGCCACCCTCTCCGCGCACCGGGCCAAAGCGCGCCGGCCCAGGGTGCACCCGCCGCGGGCGCGACGCCGCCGACTCCCACGCCTCCGCCGGCGGCCCCCCAGCCTCCCCAGCCCCCCGCCTGCCCGCAATGCGGGAAGCCGGTCGCCCCGGCCCACGCCTTCTGCCCGACCTGCGGCACCAAACAGTAAGTCCTATCGGAGACACAATACCTGTTTCCTATTCGCCTCTGAAGAAATAGGGAAAGGGGTATTGTGTCTCCTTTTTCCCATCGGCCTTTTCCTTGACTTCCTTTCTCCGGGGCGATAGATTCCTGCCGCGGGCGTAACGTCGTCATTTCGGAGGGAGGCCCATCATGAAGCGCAAGGATTTCTTCAAGGGCACGGCCGCCGTCCTCGGCAGCCTGGCCATGGCGCGGAGCCTCAAACCGGCCGAGCTCGGCCGCTGGATCCAGACCGCCGCGGGCGACGACGAGGACTATTTCTGGAAGCTCGTCCGGGACCAGTTCATCCTGGACCCGGATTGGACCTACCTAAACTTCGGCGGGCTGGGTTCCTCCCCCCTCCCCGTCCTCAAGTGCTATGACGAATGGAGCCGGAGCGAGGAGCGCGCCCCGAGCGCGGGCCACGACGAGACGCAGTGGATGAGCGTCAAGGAGAAGCTGGCCGCGGTCCTCGGCAAGGCTTGCCGCAAGGAGGACCTAGGGCTGATCGACTGCGCCACCTCGGGCATCAACATGATCGTCAACGGCCTCCCCCTGAAGAAGGGCGACGAGGTCATCACCTCGACCCACGAGCACGTGGCCCTCCATACCGGCCTCCTCAACCGCATGCAGCGCGACGGCATCGTCGTCCGCGTTTTCGAGCCGGACCGGATGTCGGGCGCGGCCAACGTCGACCGGATCGCGGCCCTGATCACCCCCCGGACGCGGCTGATCTTCGTCAGCCATGTCACCTGCACGACCGGCCAGCGCTTCCCCGATAGGGAGATCGCCGCGCTCGCCCGGGCCAAGGGGATCTGGTATGCCCTCGACGGCGCCCAGGCCCCCATCTGCGTCCCGTTCGACATCGTCGAGGCCGGGCCTGATTTCTACACCTGCAGCACCCACAAATGGCTGATGGGGCCGAAGCGGACGGGCTTCATCTACGTCCGGAAGGAGATGCTCGACGTCCTCCGGCCGCTCACGGTCGGCGCAGGATCCAACAACGGCTACGACATCCGGAAGATGGAGTTCACGCTTCATCCCACGGTCCAGCGCTTCGAGTTCGGCACCCAGAACGACGCGCTGTTCTACGGCCTCGGAAAAGCCGTTGATTTCGTCACAACCATCGGCCTCGACCGCATCTGGAGGCACAACCACGCCCTGGCCGAGCGGTTCTACGCCGGCCTGAAGGACCTCCCCGGCGTCGAGATCATGTCGCCGGACGAGGAAATTTATCGGACGGCCATGATCAGCTTCAAGATGAAGGGCATCGACTACCCGAAGGTCAACGAGCGCCTGGCCAAGGACAAGATCAAGGTCCGGACCGTGACCGAGGGCGGCTGCAACTGCATCCGCGTCTCGTTCCACATCTGCAACCACGACGCCGAGGTCGCGAAGATCCTCGACTCCCTGAAGGCGCTCAAGGCGTGAAGCGCCGTTCTTCCGCGGCCGCATTCCTCGCCCTGGCCCTGATCGCATGCGCCGCCGCGGTCGGCGGCCAGGGCGGCCGGGGCAAAGGGCGGGTCGCCGGATCGGTCGTGGACGACGCCGGACGTCCGGTCCCGGGCGCGAAGATCGTCCTCCGCTACCTCGACAAGGACAAAGGGACGTTCGAGACGACCGCGGACAAGGACGGCCGCTGGAGCTACGCCGGCCTGGCCACCGGCCTCTGGAACGTGACGGCGTCGGCGGACAGCTACGGCTCGGCGAACCGCGACGTCACGATCAGGCAGCTGTCCGAAAACCCGCGCGTCCCCCTCGTCCTCGAAAAGCTCAAGAGCGGAGTCTCGGGCGAGGACAAGTCGGCCCTGCTCGAGAGGGCCAACGAGCTGTTCTATGCCCGGAGCTACGAAGAGGCCTTGGCCCTTTATCGCCGCTACCTCGAAAGGGAGCCCGGCGACGACCTCGCCGCCCTCAGCGTCGCCTATTGCCACCAGGAAAAGGGCGACCTGGAGCGGGCGGTCGCCGCCTTCCGGGAGATCGCGGAGCGCGCGGCCCGGGACCCGCAGGGGGGGTATGTCACGGCCAAGGCCCTCACCGGGCTGGCCGAATGCGCCATGAAGCGAAAGGCCGTTCCGGAAGCGCTGGATTTCTACAAGCGCGCCTTCGCCCTGGCGCCCGAGGACGAAATCCTGGCCTACAACATCGGGGAGATCCAATTCAACGCGGGCGACGCAGGGGCTGCGCTCCCATACTATCTCGAAGCCTGCCGGATCGCGCCGGCGTGGAGCGATTCGGTCTATAAGCTCGGGCTGGCGTATGCAAACATCCGCGAGTTCGAGAAGGCGCGGACGGCATTCGCCAAGTTCCTGACGTTGGAGCCGAGGACGCCCCGGGCCGCCGAAGTGAAGACGCTCGCTCGCGAGCTCGAAAAGAAATGAGGCGACGCCTGGTCAGGGAGAAGGCTCTCGCGTGACGTCCGCGATCCACGCGTCCACCGTCGCCGCCGCGGGGAAATCGCCGGCGAGCGACCAGAGGGCAAAGAACTCCTGATTTCCCTTCTGGCCGCGGGTCGAACAGCGCATGAAACCGCGAAGCATGAACCCGAGGTCCGCGGCGCCGCGGGCGACGCCGGCCAGGACGGCGCGGTGGACGTCGGGATCCCGCACAAGCCCCCTCTTTCCGACCTGACCGCGGCCGGCCTCGAACTGGGGCTTGATCAGGGAAAGCAACGAAGTGTCATTGTAAGCGTCACCTTCTCCCATGATCCTCTTCAGCGCGGGGAGCACCTTCAGGACGGAGATGAAGGAAACGTCCATGACGATGAGGGAAGGCGCGTCGACGAAATCCGCCGGCTCGAGAAATCGGGCGTTCTTCTCGAGCGTCACGACGCGCGCGTCGGCCCGCAGCCGGGCGTCGAGCTGGCGGATGTCGACGTCCACGGCGAACACGCGCACCGCGCCCCGCTTCAGCAGGCAGTCCGTGAAGCCGCCCGTCGAGGAGCCGATGTCGGCGCAGATCCGGCCCTTGGCATCGATTTTGAATACATCGAGCGCCTCCTCGAGCTTCAGGCCCCCCCGCCCGACGTAAGGCAAAGGCTTCGCGACGCTCAGGGGCAGATCGATGGGAATCGTCCGCCCAGGCTTGTCCAAGCGCTCCTGGCCGTGGAAGACCAGCCCGGCCATGATCATCGCCTGCGCTTTCTGCCGCGTCTCCGCCAGGCCGCGGTCGACGAGGAGCTTGTCCAGGCGCTCTTTATTCACCGGGGCCTCAGATGGAAAAGACCACGTACAAAACGAGGGCCATCCCCAGGACGAGGACCAGCCAGGGGCGGTAGTCCTTGAGGAACGGGATCCGCGGCGCGGGAGCTTCGCCGGCCGTTGCGGCTGCGGCTTCGGCCTCCGCCCGCTTCGCGCGGCCCCAGACGATCGTCGTCGTGGCCAGCTTGGCCTGCGGCTCGGGCGTCGTTTTCAAGCTCACCGCGATCATCACCGCCGCGCTGATCAGGAATTCGATGATCGCGCCGTGAAGCCAAGGCTCAAGGTATTTGGTGTGCATGAACGGCAGGACGGGGGCATGCCCGTAGAGGTGCGTCCACATCCGGTCGGCCATGAGAACCACGGCGATCGTGAAGCCGGTCAGCGTCCCCGCCCAGACACCCTTGGTCGTGATCCGCTTCCAGGCGACGCCCAGGAAGAAGACGCCGGCGAACGGCACCACCAGCCCGAACGAGACCTGCTGGAGATAATCCCACAGCGATCCGAACCGGCCGATGATCGGCGCCCACAGCGCCCCGAGGATGGCTACGGTCGCCACGGCCGCCCTCCCGACGAGGATCTGGCTGCCTTGCTCCGCTTTCGGCCGCCACCTCAGAAAGAAATCCCGCGTGATCATGGTCGAGACCGAGTTGAAGGTGGCGCTCATGTGCCCCATGAGCGCCGCCGAGATGCCGGCCACGGTCAGCCCGAGAAGCCCGTGGGGCATGATCGCGCCCAGCAGCTTCGGATAGGCCTGGTCGGCCTGGGGCAGGTTCGGCCAGAGGGCCCGTGCGATGATGCCCGGCACGAGCAGGACAAACGGGATCAGGAGCTTCAGGCCGCCGGCAAAGATCGCTCCCTTGCGGCCCTCGTTCAGGTTCTTGGCGGCGAACGCCCGCTGGACGAGGACCTGGTCCATGGACCAGTAGAACGCGCCGCCGAGGCACATCACGCCGAAGATCGCCCCCGTCCAGGGGATATTGGGATCGGACGCGGGCCGGAAGGCGCGGAAGAGCTCGGCCGGTACCTTGGCCTGGAGGGCGGCGACGCCGCCGACCTGGTGCAGGCCGAGGACGGTCAGGACGCAGGCCGCCGAGAGCAGGACGACGGTCTGGATGGCGTCGGTGTAGACGACGGTCGCCAGCCCGCCTTTCATGGTGTAGAGGGCCGTGATCACGGCCACGACCCAGATCACGAGGGCCGGGTCCCAGCCGAAAAGCGTCTTGAAGACGAGGGCCGAGGCCCAGAGCGAGATCGCGATCTTGGTCAGGACCGAGAACACGACCATGATTGCCGCGAGTAGCAGCCGGACGCCGGGGTCGAACCGGCGCTCGAGGAACTCGGGCACGGTGAAGATGCGGTTTTTCAGATAGAACGACAGGAAGACGAGGATGAGCGGCAGGAGGCAGAAGATGGCGCTCCACTCGTAGGCGGCGCCGATGGCCATGCCCACGAGGTAGCCGCTCCCAGCCAGCCCGACGAAGTGCTCGGCCGAGATGTTCGAGGCCAGGAGCGACGCCCCGATGAACGGCCAGCGGAGGCGGCGGCCGGCGAGGAAGTAGCCCTCGCTCGTCTTGGGCTTGCGGACGACGAAGAAGCCGACGGTGAAGATCACCGCGGCGTAGGTCAGGATGATGATCCAGTCGAAGGGACGGAAGGTGATGACGTCGTTCATGGCGGCGCTCCGGGCCGCGCGAAGGCCGCGGCGACGGCCGCATTGTACTTGTTCGTCGGCGGGGCGGCAAGAGGCCGGCGGGAGGAGCTCGGATTCTTGACAAAATCCCCCCGTTCGTTAGAAAGTTGAGCCCATGAACGGCCGGACTCTCGATTCCTGGAAGGAGATCGCAGGATTCCTGCAACGGGATATCAAGACCTGCCAAAGATGGGAAAAAGAGCGCGGCCTGCCCGTCCACCGGCTGGACGGCCTCAAGAGATCGAGAGTCTCCGCCAATCCCGAAGAGCTGGCCGCCTGGCGCCAGAAAAACGACATCGTCGCCTCCGCCAAGGGGGCTGATGCTCCCCCCGACAGGAAATCCGCAATAACGCGTTTCGTCGTCATCGGGATCATGGCGATCATCTTCATCGCCGCGGCCCTCCATTTCGGCGTCTTTGCCCCCCTCTTTTCCAAGGCGAAGAAACACGCCGAGGACGTCGCCGCCAATCCGGCCGACTTCCACATCGCCGGGACGAGCCTGGTCGTCGTGAACGCCGCCGGTTCGGAGCTGTGGAGGTTCGATACGCGCAATGAGAAGCTCGCCAGCGAAGAGACGTACCGGAATCAAATGCTCGAAGACGAGAGGTATGCGCAAGCCGCACTCCCCTACCTCATCATCAAGGACATCAACCATGACGGGTTCGCCGAGGTGATCTTCAGCACCCAGACGACGGACAATTTCGACGAGGGTGAGCTCTATGTCTTCGACCACAAGGGAACGCCTTTGTGGGACAAGATGAAGGTCGGCGGCAGGCACCGATTCGGCGCCGTCGAATTTTCGGCGGATTATCGCATCGAGGGCATGGCCGCAGTCGATCTGGACGGTGACGGGAATCTCGAGCTGATCCTCATGACCGCGCACATGCCGGAGTGGCCGAGCCAGCTGATCGTCATAAAGGCGGACGGGAGGATTCTCGGCGATTATTGGAATGCAGGGCGGTTCACCTGTCTCGGATTCGCGGATATCGACGGGGACGGCACCAAGGAAATCCTTGCGGCGGGAACCAACAACGAGTACGGCAAAGCCTGCCTGATCGTCCTGGACCCGAGGAATATGAACGGCGGCTCTCCCCAGACCGAAGACGAATTCAAATGTCCCGATTTTCCGAAGGGCACGGAAGAATACTACCTTCTTTTCCCGCGGACCGACGTCGACCTGATCGAGTCTTTCCCCCGGGAAGCGATGGATCGAATCGACCTCCCGGAGAATCGGGTTATCCGGGTCATGCCGAGAATCAGCCGTATGTATTTCGAGCTCGATTATTCACTCGCCGTCCTGCGGGCGAAATCGACCTATGACTTCGAGATAAAACACGAGAAGCTCCTCCGGGAAGGCAAGATCCAAAGCCGTCTCGACGGCGCGTATTTCGAAACGTTGAAAAACGGCGTCCTCTATTGGGACGGGCGCGCGTGGGTCGCGCACCTCGCCGCGAGCCATGAGGAGGCGCGCGGCTCAAATTGACGCCGGGCGCGAATTGGGCTATAACTGGCGCCCCCGAAAGAGGATAAGGAGCCCATCATGACGGAAAAAACGCTGGCCATCATCAAGCCCGACGCGGTCAAGAAGAGCGTCGTCGGGAAGATCATTAGCCGGATCGAGGACGAGGGGTTCAAGATCACGGCCATGCGCCTCGCGAAGCTCACCAAGGACGAGGCGAAGGGCTTTTACATCGTCCACAAGGACAAGCCGTTCTACGGCCCCCTGACCGACTACATGTCCTCGGGGCCCGTCGTCCTCATGCGCCTCGAGCGCGAAGGCGCCATCGCCCATTGGCGCAAGGTCATGGGCGCCACCGACCCCGCCAAGGCCGAGCCCGGCACGATCCGCCGCCTGTACGGCTTTTCGATCGAAAGCAACGCCACCCACGGCTCGGACGGCCCCGAGACCGCCGAGTGGGAGCTCGCCTACTTCTTCAAGAGCTGACGCCTGCCCTGTTGACTTCGCGCCCTCCGCTTTTTATCCTAGGACAACGGAGGGAAGCGAGAAAAAACCGGCGCGGCCGGCGTCTATACCTTCGTCTGGTTGGTGCGCCCGATTCTCAGTCGCGCCGCGAGGCCCGACTAACTCTCTTGTAAGGAGGATAACATGAAGAAATCCCTCAAAAAGTCCGCAGCCCTGATCCTCGGTCTGGCGTTCATCCTGATGATCGTCCCCGCCGTGAACTCCGCCGAGCTCAAGGGCTCGAAGCTGAGCTTCATCCAGATCGTCAAGCTGCCGACGCTCCTCATCCCGTCCCTGCTCCCCTTCAACGGCGCGCTCTGCAGCTCCGGGATCGCCGCGCCGGCTACAACCCCGAAGAGCGGCAAGGTCAAGCCGACGGACGTCATCGAGATCCCGAAGCCCGGCACCGGCGACTGATCGGATTTCGCCGGCTCCCTTAACGGCTCCCCGGCCGGCGCCTCTGGCGGGAGAGCCTGCTCCGCGTTCCGCCCGCGCCGGCGCGGGCGCGGTTCCCTTTTGCCCGCGTTTCCGATATCATGCCCTCCGGGAATGAGGAGGGCGGTATCTCCGATGGAGCATGCCGCGGACAAAGGAGCTTGAGAACCCGCACCCAGGGAATAAGATCCGCCGCGCTGATCCTTTTCCTCGGACTCGCGGCGGCAAGCATGGCGTCCCTTCCCCGCCGGGAGGCGGAATCCGGGCATCTTCTCGCCGCGCAAATCAACCCGTCTTCCAGGGCGGACTCCCTGCGCGCCAGCCTTGACCGGGCCGACGCCCTCCGCAAGGGCGGCGAATTCGACAAAGCCGCGGACATCCTCAAAGCGGCGCTGGCAACGGCATCCCCCTCCGTGCCGGCGGCCGACGCGGCCGACGCCGCGATGGCGCTCGGAATCGTCTTCTGGGACCTTGGGCAGCTCCGCGAAGCCCAGGCCGCCTGCGAAGAGGCCCTCGGCTTCGCCGCGGGCGGCCGGCTCGCCGCGCGCGAAGCCGATGCCCGGGCGGCGCTCTCGGTCATTCGGCTCTACAACGAGGCCAAGGCGAGCCGCAACGGCGAGAACGACTGCCGGAAATCGAACCAGGCTTTCCGCCGGGCGATCGACATCGCCCGCGCGCTCAAGAGCCCCGACCTCGAGCTGAAATGCCTCCGCCAGCTCAGCATCTGCGCGCTGAATGAGGGCGACCTCGCGGAGGACAAGCGGCTGAACGAGTCTGCCCTAGCCCTGGCCCGCACCCTCAAGCTGGCCAAGGACGAAAGCATCTGCCTCAACAATCTCGGCATCTACTATCTGAAGACCGAGAACTATTCCCGGGCGCTGGCCTGCCTGGATCAGGCCTACGAGATCGCCCAGAAGATCAAATACGAACAGGGACAGAATGAGATCCTGACGAACTACGGGATCATCTACAACGAGCTCGGCGACTTCGACAAGGCCCTCGAGTATCTGCTCAAGGCCCTCGCCCTGGACCCAACGACGTTCGGCCCGGCCTATGCCGCCATCGACCTCAACAACATCGGGAACAACTATCGGAAGCGCGGCCAGCTGTCCGGCGACCGGAGGGATTTCACCCGCGCCCTGGAATACTACGAGAAGGCGTATGCCCTCATCGAAGCGGGAAAGGACCTCAGGACGCGGATCCGGGTTCTGAACAACCTCGGGACGGTCGCCGTGGATCTCGAGAAGTACCCCGAGGCCCTCGCGAGGTTCGATCTCAGCTCGAAGCTCGCCGGCCAGGCCGGCGATGCCGAGACGCAGGGCTTCATCCTGAACAACGTCGGCATCGTCTACTACGACCTCGGGGACTATGAGACCGCGACGGCGTATTTTCAAAAGGCCGTGGACCTCGGAATCAAGGTGGATTCGGGCCGGATCCTGTGGGAGGCGTTCCTCGACCTCGCCAACTCGACCCGGAAGCTCGGCCGCACCGAGGACGCCCTGGCGAATTACAGGAATTCCATCGCCGTCATCGAGAACGTCCGCTCGACGCTCGGGCTGGAGGAGCTCAAGGCGAGCTTCCTCGGGACGAGCAACCGCATCGAGCCCTACTATAACCTGATCGGTCTCCTCGCCGGGCTCCACCGGTCCGCCCCAGGCAAGGGGTATGACGCCGAGGCCTTCGCCTGCCTCGAAAAAGCCAAGGCCCGGGCGTTTCTGGACAGCCTGGAAGTCGCGCAGGTCTCCCTCTCCCGATCGGTCGACGCCAAGCTCGCCGCCGAAGAGAACCGCATCAACGGCGAGATCGCGGCCCTCTACAAGAAGCTCCTGACGCCGGATCTCGAGCCACCCCAGAAAAAGGACATCGCCGACCGCCTCGGAAAGGCGGAGGCCGAGTACGAGCGATTCAAGAGGACGGTCCGGGCGGCCGACCCGGTTTACGCCGATCTCAAGTACCCCGATATCATCACGGCCGACGAAGCCCGGAAGACGCTCCTCGACGGCGAGACCGCCGTCCTGGCCTACGCGGTCGGACGGGAGAGCTCCTTCGGCTTCGCCTTGACCCAAGGCGGCCTCCGCATCTTCCCTCTCGCGGCGCGCAAGGACATCCTGCCCAAGATCACCGGCTATCTCCGCGCGATCTCCGACAAGGATTCGCGCGACTTCGGCGGAGGCCGGGAGCTTTACGCGGAGCTCGTCGCGCCGGCCGGCTTCGGCCCCGAGATCAAGCGGCTGATCGTCGTTCCCGATGACGCCCTGGCCTATCTCCCCTTCGACGCCCTCCAAACCTCCGACGGGAAATGGCTGGTCGAGCGGTACGCCGTCTCCTATGCCCCGTCCCTCTCGTCGCTCCGGGAGATCCGGAAGCGAATCTCCATGCGCGGAACGCCTCCCACGAAAGACCTCCTCGCGTTCGGCGACCCCTATTATGGGAAAGGGGAATCGGCCCGAGGGGCTCCTCCGCCCCAGGACTATTTTTCCCCCTCGTCCGTCATCCCGCGCCTCGCCTACAGCGGGATCGAGGCACGGAATGCCGCGGCGGCCTTCCCGGCGAAGCGGGCTGACGTCTTCGTCAGGGAACAGGCTTCGGAGCCGAACCTCAAGCGGCTCAACCTGGAGGACTACCGGATCATCCACTTCGCCGCGCACGGCTGGATCAACAACCTGAATCCCATGCGCTCGGCCATCATCCTCGCCCAGAACCCGGATTCGCCCGAGGACGGATACCTCCAGATGCGCGAGATCTACGGCTTGCGGATGCAGGCCGACCTCGTCGTGCTCTCCGCATGCGAATCGGCCCGGGGACCGCTCGTCCGGGGCGAAGGCATCGAGGGCCTCAGCCGCGCGTTCTTATACGCGGGCGCCTCGGCGGTCATGATGAGCCTCTGGGAGGTGGACGACCGGGCGGAGGCGCGCTTCATGGAGAGATTCTATGATTTCCTGAGCCGGGGCGATTCCATCGTCGACGCTCAGAGGAAGGCAAAGCTGGACTTCACCGGCGGTCGGGACACCACATCGCCCTATTTTTGGGCGAATATCGTCGTCTCCGGCGAAGCCGAAAGGAAGTTCGATTATCCCTAGCTCTGCATCCGGCCCTTTTTCGATATATCGCGGTGGCACGCTCTCGGAAGGAAAATATTGCCGGGATTGAGAATAATCCGAGGATTCCGCATCTATATAAAGTGCGGTGGTGGAGTCAGGACTCGGAGAGGGACGCGCTATCCGTTTTATCGGGCCAAGAAATGAGCTGGGACGAGACCAAGGACAAGGAGCTGGCCGAGATCATCGAGCGATTCTCGGGCTACATCCGGGCCAGCATCCAGAAATACAATCCCCGAAAATTCGGGATCGAAATCGACGATGTCCTGCAGGATGTCAAGATCAAGATCTGGAAAATCATCCATGATGAGAAAAAGATAGCCAACTATTCGTCATATATTAAGAAAATCGTGGACACATCGGTCATCGATCAGTTTCGAAAGCTCAAGCGCGAGGAGGGCGTCTATCTCTTCGAGAAGAACCGGAAGATCGCGGAGAGCCGCCAGAGCGCGCCCGGGGCGGCTGTCTACGCGGAGATGGACCTCAAAGATCTCGTGGGAAGGGCGGTGGACGGCTTGATCGAATCGCGGAGACGGGTCGTCAAGCTCTACCTCCTCAACATGAGCATCGAGGAGATCTCCCTCTATTTCAACTGGAGCAAGGACAAGACGCGGAATCTTCTCTACCGGGGGCTGAACGATCTCAAGCAGATCCTGAAAGACAAGAACATCGACTATGAGCATGAAGACTGACGAGCTCCGGAGTCTGTACCGCCGGTACATCGACGGCCAGGGACCGCCTCGGGAAGGACGGTGCCTCGGCCCCAAGGGCTGGAGAGCCCTGTTCGATCCCCGGACGTCTGGACCCCGTAGGGGCAGGCTCGTCGAGCACGTCACCCACTGCCCAGATTGCGTCCGGAAATTCGAAATGTTTCTGGCAATGGAGAGGGCCAAGAACGGGCTCGCGGAGGCGGTCGGAGGGCTGATGGGCGAGGCGGCCGGGGCGGGGCCGGCCGCGCCCCGGACTTCCTACACGGGCAACGCGCAGCCTTTCCGATGGAGATTCGCAGCGGCCTTCGCGGCGCTAGCGGTCGTTTCCCTCGCGCTGGTCGTCCTCCTGACGAGGGACAGGAGCATTTCCCCGAACCCCGACGCCACGCGCGGGGACCAGGTCGTCGAAATCAAGCTCCTGCGGCCGCTCGACGAGGTGAAGAGGCGCGGCTCGCTCGAATTTGCCTGGGTCTCCCCTTTGCGCCTCGAAAATTACCGCGTCGACATTTACGACGACGCCCTCGTCCTCATCGGCCAGAGCCCTCCCCTGGCCAGGACCCGCTGGACGCTCCCCCACGATATCCTGGACGCCCTGGAAGCGTCCAAGCGCTATGTCTGGATGGTGTCCGGCGCGCAGCCGTCCGGCGAGAGAATCGAATCCCCCTTTGGGACCTTTCGGCTGGTGAAATAACGGCGCGGCGGCCGCCGGGGAGACCCCACTCTGCGGGCGCCTATTTCCCCGTCAGCCAGACGAGGAGCGTCTCCCCGACCGCCCTCAGGCTCTCGGCCGAAACCTTGTCGAACGTATCCGCAACCGTGTGCCAGTAGGGGTAATCGAAGTCGATGATGTCCACCGCGGGGATCCCCCGCTCCAGGAACGGGATGTGGTCGTCCTCCATCTGGTACTTGGGCTCGTTGATGAACTGGGGAAAGCTGAGGCGCGCGGCCGTCTGCCAGATCTCGTCGGTCAGCTTGCGGTTGGAGTAGCCCTCGCGGTAGATGTTCAGGTCGGCGTCCCCGATCATGTCGACGATGACCACGGCGTCGGGCTTCCCCGTGAGCTGGGCGGCGAAGGCCGCGGAGCCCATGATCCACTCCCAGCCCGGGATGTCGCCGTTGTCCTCGGCGTCGATGAACAGCAGCTCGACCCGCTTGGCCAGGTCCTTGGGCAGGGTGCGGGCCAACTCCAGCAGGACGGCCACACCCGAGGCTCCGTCGTTCGCCCCGGGCACGGGGAGGAGCCGGTTTGCCGGATCGCGGTCCTGGTCGGCCAGGAGCCGCGAATCGTAGTGGGCGCCGAGGATGATCCACGGCCCGGCCTGGCCGCGCCGGCCGACGATGTTCCGGATCTTGACGTCGCCCTTCGCCGCCTCTGGGATCTCGGCCTTCCAGCCGGCCTTCTTGAGGGAGGCCAGGATCCAATCCACGACCTTGACGTGGGCCGGGCTGTTCATGATGCGCGGGCCCATGTCCATCTGGGCCTTGATGTCGGCCAGGGCCCGCTTCCCGTCGAAATGCGCGGCCTGGGCGCATGCCGCGCCGGCGGCGCCGGCGAAGATCACGACCGCTGCCGCGAGGATTTTCATCGTTTTCATGGCGTTACCTTCTCCATCTATTTTGCCACACTCCGCCCCCAGAAATCACGGATCAGGGGATAGAGCATCGGCAGGAACACGACCCAGCCGACGGCCAGCGCCGGCCCAAGTCCCAGGCGGGGCTGGGCCAGGCGGATGGCGGCCAGCATCGGCACCATGGCGAACATGAAGTCGGGCAGGGAGCGGCAGACCGCCCGCAGGCTCGTCCGTCCTTCGTACGCCGCGAAAATGCCGACCATGGGGAACATGGTCGTGAAGGCGGCCAGGACGTGCTTGATGAGGATGAGCCCGAACACGACGGCCGCGACCATGGGGAACTTCACCCACGGCTTGAGCGGGCTGCGGTGGTCGGGCTCGACCCCGCGCTTGAAGACGTGATGGGTCGCGGCGGCGACGCCGAGCGTCAGGACGCAGGCGATCCAGAAGGCGAGGTCGGTGTCCGGGATCACCGGTCTGAGGAGCACGCCGGCCGCGACGTACCCGGCCACCGACAGGACGACCGCGGGGACGATCGGCACGCGGGCTTTGTCGTGAAGAAGGCGCACGGCATGCGTGAACGCCAGGAGGACGTTCAGGGCCACGACGTTGGCCGCGTTCACCGGCGCGCCCACGGCTAGAGCAGCCAGGGTGAACGTGAGCGGGAGCACCAGGATGAGCGCTTTCCAGCGCGGATGGTCGAGGTAGGCGAGCAGAGTGGCCTGGCCGCTGACCACGATCAGGAGGACGATGTCCCAGGTTCCGAGGCTGATCACGATTTCGGCCGTCCCCGTTTCATCCCCGGCCGCCGGGCGAACCAGAGCTTCTCGGCGTTCCCCGAGGCGACGAGGCGCCGGATGCGGGGCGAGAGGCCCCGCAGCAGCCCGTTGTAGCGGGCGAGGTTCCGGCCCAGGTGCTCGAAGTGGCCGCAGAGGTCGCTGCCGATCGAGAATCGGGTCGGATGGCGCTCGATCACATCCACCCAGTGCTTCTTCGGCTCGAGCATCGTGCAGATCACGTCGTCGTAGACGACCCAGGAGACGTCCACGTGCAGATTCGGAAACCGGTCGAGGAGGGCGGAGACCATCTCGTGGTATTTTTTATGGGACACGCGGCGCGAGATCCCGCAATGGGCCCAGACGAAGACCGTCCCGGGGCACCGGATCAGCGCTTCCTCGAGCTCGTAGAGGTGCTCGTATTCGTCGTGGATGCTGACCGACGTGCTGTTCTGGTGGATGAGCACGGGCAGCGCGCGGGAGGCGCAGAGCTCGTAGACGTCGAAGAGGGCCGGGTGGTTGACCCGGGCGGTCTCCTCGTTGGTCATGTTCGTCAGGTCATCGTGGCGGCAGAGGACCTCGCCGATCCCGCGCCAGAACGGGTATTTCGCGAGCATCCGCGCGACGTCGCGGACGGCATAGCGGTCGGTCGGGTTGAAGCCGCAGACGAGAGGCGCGAACCGGCGGCGGGACGCGGGCGGCAGGCGGAGGAGGGATTCGGCCACGATCTCGTCGGTGCCGTTGAAGTAGTAGCAGCGGGAGTTGTCGTCGAGGTAGTAATGGGGCGCGATCTTCTCGAAAGCGTCCCATTTCTTCTTGACCGGCAGCCCGAAGAGGACGGCCTTGGCCACGCGCCCGGCGTCCATGGCGGCGAGCAGCTGGACCATGCCGTCCGACTCCTGGATGAAGTCCACGAAATGGAGGTGGGCGTCGATCACCGGGACGATCGGCTGGGTCTCGGAATGGGCGAGGATTTTCTGGTGAAACGCGGCGTTGTAGCTCATGGCGATTCCTGCATCATGGGGAAGAACCCCAGCGGGATGGAAATACCATATTATTCATGGGGAAACAAGTTTCGTAATCTCGAGCGCCCGCTCTAGTGCTATAATCATTCGGCGAAGAATGAATTTTCGGGCGCCCTCATCGACTTATCGAGACATGAGAAGTCTGATGATATCCAAGCTTGCACAATCCCTGTGTTTCGCTGCTGCGATCTCGTTGCTTATCGCGTTCGCGCCCATCGCCGCTTCGGCCGAGTCCTCGGGGACGATCTTCGGCCGTGTCATCGGCCCCGATGGAGCGGCCATCCCGGGCGCGCGGCTCCTCTTGCACAACGATATCTCCGGCTATAAGTCCGAAGCCGCGAGCGGGCCGGATGGCTCTTTTCGATTCTACAACGTCCCGTTCAACCCGTACCATCTGCACGCGGACCTCGAAGGATTCGCGCCCTTTCTTGTCACCTTCAACGTGCGCTCGGCGGCGCCCCTGGAAGTGCCGGTGAAGCTTAAGCTCGCCGATATCTCGGTGACGGTAGTCGTTACGGCCGGGGAGCCCGCGGCCGGCCAGCTCGAAACCGACACCTCCACTTCGCACGTCGACATCGATAAGTTCTACATCGCCCGCGCTCCCGCGGCCGTCTCGTCGAGAGCCATGGAGGAACTGATCACGGCGACTCCCGGATTCGCCAAAGACGAAAACGGGCGCTTCCACTTCCAGGGGGCGCACAGTCAGAGTGAGTACGTGATAGACGGTCAGACGATCTCCGATCAAACGGGCATCACATTCTCGAACTCGATCGACCCCGGGATCGCGCAGTCGATGGAAATCATCTATGGGAACGTGCCGGCCGAATACGGCGAAAAGGTCGGGGCCGTCATCAATCTGGCGACGAAGTCAGGGCTCGGCAGCCCTTTCAAGGCGAATATCCAGAGCGGCTTGGCCAGGTTCGGAACGTTCGAAGAGGGCGCCTCGGTGATGGGGGGGACGCAGACTTGGGGCGTCTTCGCCTCCGTAACGGGTTCATGGTCGGACCGATTTCTCGACCCGGTCAACCCGGGCAATCTTCACAATGGGGGCGACACCGAACGGGCCTTCTTGCGATTGGACTATGCCACCCCCAAAATGACCGATATCCTTAGGCTGACCGTCCTGGCCGGGTATACGAATCGCGACGTCCCCAACACCTACACGCAGGAGGCCGCGGGTCAGAACGACTCCGTGAAGAGCCAAGACGAAAACGTCAACTTCGGCTGGACGCACGTCGTTTCCTCCGACGCCACGTTAGGCCTGAACGCCTTCGCGCGATTCTCGACGTTCCACCTTTTCCCGTCGCTCACGGATACTCCCGTCCGGGCCGAGTCCATCCGCTCGCTCAATAACTTCGGC
>Ga0182019_10000755_pt1 | contig 16040 bp, 18 predicted proteins | sample 812E2MmetaG_FD_120483 | JGI IMG/M metagenome (GOLD analysis project Ga0182019, IMG submission 120483) | Permafrost microbial communities from Stordalen Mire, Sweden - 812E2M metaG | ecosystem: Environmental > Terrestrial > Soil > Wetlands > Permafrost | place: Sweden: Stordalen | collected...
AACTTTCACGTGTAAAGTGGATATAGCATGTGTTTTTGCAGTCCAAGGATAAATTTTATTGAGCACTACACATGTCGCGGTTCAATTTTAATAAGTGGATAGAAAATTGTCTCGGTTGCAGAAAGTTTATAAATGAGCACTGGTGCGGTCGCGGTTTAAACATCACAGAAATGTCTTGGTAGTAGGAGCAAAAGCAAAAACCGTGACAAACAACTTACCTTTATTGTACGTGTTATAAGTCGTTTTTTTTCGTTAAGGCGTCACTTGTCTTCTGAATCACGGAGATAATGAAACCTGTCTCCTGCTATCCTAGTGTCCGGATATTTTATTGGAATATTACTCGATCGCAAAACTTCTTCACACTTTTGGTATTCATCAGGGGAGCGTACACCACCGAGCAGATAGACAGTCTTAGGGGTAAGATGATCGAGCAAGTAAAGGTAAGGTTCATAGGCATTTGAAAAATGACCACTTACTCGTAGTATAGCTATATCAATCGATCCAAAAGGCTTCAGAATATCAATTTCTTTACGATATCTTGCCACCTCTAAGGCGTTGTTTGAGCTAACATGACCTCCTCCATAGAAAATCTTCACGCCATCGACTTCCACAAGATAACCAATTTCACCTTCATTCATTGGTGCTAAAGTATGCACCTTAATATCCCCGATGTTCAGACTCTTGTCGGCACCAATCAGATGCCAGGACGGAAGAATCACACTGTCAGAGATACCGTTGTTTGTTTCGTCGAGGAATACCCACTCAGTTGCAGGCAATTGTTTAGCCAGACTGTAAAGATTTGACCAACCACGTTTACTTGTCGGAAGACTCATGAATACCGTGTTTTTATGACCCACAAACTCTTCAGCGTTAGGGTGTCCATTGGCAAGACCTGCCTCAGGCGAAGTGCCGATATTGCGTAGATAGAAATCAAAAAGGAGAAAATTGTTTTTAGTTTTTACGGCATATCCTTCCGCAAAATACCATAGATAGGCCTCACCTCGTTTGAGTTTTTCGGTAAGCTGTGGTGGCTTTCCAAAGTTGGATTCAATGATGGTACTTTTATCAGCCCCTGAAGCAATTAAAGCATCAGCAGCTAGGCGATAGCCATGTTTGGCAGCATAATACAGCGCTGTGTGGTTCTCATTATTCAATGCATTGACATCGGCACCATGTTCGACCAGTATTCTGATCACATTGGTGAAACCCCTCATGGCAGCTAAATGTAGTTCTGTATTTCCAAGAGGATCTTTTTGGTTAAGCTTAGCACCACTTTCGATAATCAACTTTGCCATCTCTTCGGTTGAAATTGAGATAACCAGATCCAATACATTGCTGTTCATCCATGTGGCAAAGGCATTAACATCAGCGCCATGTTCAATCAGGAACCTGGTAACTTCAAGGTTACGAGAGGTAGCAGTCTCGAATAAGGCGGTACTACCATCGTTATTTTTTGCATTGACGTTAGCTCCCTTGGCGATGAGTTGTTTAACAAGATCGAAATCCGGACCCGAACCAGTGCAGGCACCATATAATGGGGTGAATCCGTCATTACTGCTAGAATTAACGTTAGCTCCCCTGCTTATCAGAAACTTTGCAATTTCAGGTTCTCTGGCAAATCCATTCCGTATCATGAAACATGCTATGTTAAGGGGAGTTTTACCATCTTCGTCTTTCGACTCCAGCAAGGTAGTATCAGCGTCAATTATTTCCCTGATCTTGTTCATGTCGCCGGCAAAAACTGCTTTGTGTATCTCGCCAGTCTGCTGACCAGTTATAGTTTGCGTTACCGACAAACAAACAGCGCATATGATTTTTACAAAATGTTTCATTCAAGAATCCTGTTATTAAAGTTCTAAAGATTAAAAATACACATTTATATATTTGTCCAAGATAAGATTACATAATTGTAATGTCTTTTTTAATATATTTTTAGTCACATTTAAACCTGATTCAGATTAAGGACAATTTTTTTTTGGGTTACTGTAACTAATGCACATGTATTATGCATAACGACCCGGCGGTTGAGGGAGTAAACGTTGGTGGCGCCGTCCGCCGATACGAGTCCCAGTGCTTTAGCCAGAAAATAGTCTCAGCGGGCAAGCCACCATGGCGCAATTTTTGTAAGTCCCGGCGATAGACAGATTTGTCTCGGTTGCAGGATTTGTCAAGAGCCGAAGTCACGGATCTGGAAAATGAGTGAAAAGTTTTGTGTCATGAAAAAATTGTCTTGGTGGCGAGCAAAAATTGTGACAAATTTATTACCCCAACCGTCCAAGTTAGCTGCTGGGCTTTTTTAAAACTGTCACGGTTACAGAAATTGTTGCGTTAAATCAGTAATTAAAGGCCCCGGTAAATGGCACATATTTGTCATGATGTACGGTTTGTTCAAAGGATGAAAATGCAGCTGGTTAATTGGTTACTATATATTGTAATTCAAAAAACATGGAATCTACGGATTTATGTGGGCTGGTATATACAATAAGCTTTTTGGGTGTATTTTTCGAAATATTCATGGTTTGTAAAGCTTATTGCATATACTAGTAAGTTAGCTGCTGGGCAAATTTTGTGTTTGTCTTGATGAAACAACCTTTTCTGCTTTATTCGCCTGTCTCGCCGATTTGCAGGGACGGGCTATAAACCTCTTTTGCTACCTTTGGCTTTTGTGCCGGACAGAAGGGGGTAGCAAATGTGGTTTACAGTGAAGCGACGGCCTCCCTTATCATTGATATTCTGTGTGTTAAGATAAATTCTTGATATACGATCATTCCAGCTGTTGTACCCATCCTATAGACCTGAAAAACTCCTTCCAAATATTATTACATCAAAATCCCTAGAATATTTCACATACCTTCTGTGATAGGTGAAGGATTGAAGCCTTTGACGACGAGATAGATGCCCAGCGAAAATTCAAATAGTGCGACAGGAATTGCGAACAGCCCTGCCAATGGCGCATGTTGCCCGATGAGACTAAATAGTATAGCGAAGTAGCCAATAAGAAGTACTGGGCCTCCAACAATACCAATCAGGGAAAGACCTCGAGGTACTAAGCGTGATTGATATAGCAGGAATCCCAGCAACAGGTCACAAATAGCTGGCATGAAGCTTTGTCCGAGTAGGAAGATGCGGTCATAAAGAGCAGCAAGTGCATGGCTGGTAGCCAACGCATCTGCTCCAGCTCCTGCCTGCCGCAAAGTCACGATTGACAAAATGAACGCCACGCCGACGAAGATGGTGCCAGATTCCAGAATACGGGCGGCGACGAGACTCAAAGCAGCACTTTTGTTCTGCTTCCTGAGTACCGGATACAGTACAACGGCAGTGCCGATGCCAGCCAGAGCCACGATTATCTCCAGGATACCACCGATTATGGCAGGAGTGTCCGGGCCGGGGCCGAGGATGTAGTTAGGGCCGCGGACCGAACTGTAGAGCGCGAGGGTCGGGATCGAAACAAAAGTCAACAAGTAGAATACGCCCGCAACCAGCGAGGTCTTCCGTAATGAGCTCATTGAGGCTCTTTTAGTTTTCGTTCTGTCTGTGTAAGTCATGTTGTCCTCCTTATGTGGATTATAGAATACCTATTGTTATTAGTGGAAGGAGGTTCCTGATCACTGATTCCCCAATACATTTATTACTACATTGCCTTTTTTATGGAATTTTTCTACATACGTATGCGCCTCTTTGATTTGTTCAAGAGTGTACCTTCGGTCTATCACTGCCCTTAGTTTTCCTGTTTCAATAAACTCCTTCAAAGACAACATATCATTTGAGTTTTTGCTGGCCGAACTGTTTACAGATATATACTTCCCTTTTGGCTTTAATAATTTTTTACAGGCTGAATTAGACGTTTTTAAGACTACATCAAAAATAATATCAAACTGGATCTCTGTTTTTGTAAAATCTTCCTTTGTATAATCAACCACACTATCTGCGCCAAGTGATTTAAAAAGGTTTATATTTGTCGTACTGCATACAGCTGTTACATCAGCTCCGAAATATTTAGTGAGCTGAACGACAAACGTACCAACACTTCCTGATGCCCCGTATACAAGTACATTGTGCACATTCGTAACACCAGCTTTTTTTTAAAATCTTAATACCGTAAGCCCACCAATAGGAACTGTTGCAGCTTCTTCGAATGTCATATTAGAAGGTTTTATGGCAATTAAATCATTTCCCGGAAGGCAATTATATTCAGCATACCCTCAGAATTTCAATCCACAAGAGGCAAAAACACTATCACCTTTATTAAATGATTTAACTTTTTTACCAACTTCTTCAATTATTCCTGCTAATTCAAATCCCAATATTTTCACTCTTGTAGGTTTGAATAAACCATTATAAATTCTTGCAAGAAATGGATTTCTTTTACGCAAACGCCAATCTCCCGCTTTAAAAGTCGTAGAATAAATTTTCACCAATACTTCATTGTCTCTGGGAGTTGGTATTGCAATATTCTTTAATTCAAGAACATCAGGTGTTCCGTATTTTTCATATACAACTGCTCTCATTTTTGTAGACTGTTATTTGAATATAGTTTCACTCTTGAATCCTTTAACTCTCATAGCGCTAAAGTAGTTTCATAAGTGAATATCGAAATCGAAAGCTTCGCCCCGATGGCGTAAATTGAAAAGTTTAATTAATGTTTTGTCTCTGCGGCTTGTGCCTGAAACCCAATAACAAATACTATCATGAAAATCGCAATAATTAAAATTGATCTCATCTTAGTGAAGTTTGATAAATAGACAATCTGGATTCCTCAATAAGTATTACTTCAGTACTGAAACAGTCTGAACGTTTATAGTAACGGCACTTGTAAATGCAGAAATAACATAGTCAACAAATTTTACTTTTGATTTTATGGTATAATTTGAAGCTCCTCCAGCCATAGCTTTAGAGTCAACTTCATTTATTGGCACTAAACCCCAGAGGGCGTACCATTGTTTCTTTTCAGTGCTTACGCCTGATGATGCACCGGTTCCAACAACATGAGTCAGACTCATGCAAGATGATAAAAAGATTACAAGAAGAAAAATTCCTAAGAATGCTTTTATTGTTTTCATAATTTCTAAATTTTAAGTTTAAACCTAATTAAGAGAACCTATTGAGGATTCTACAGATTGCATATTTATATTTATTTCACTTCGAGGTATAATATAATCGAGCTCATATAATTCTGATAGCCTATGAGTTAATAATTTAAAGATTACCAGATTTGAATTTTGAGAAACAACCTGTATTATCTCATACGACTTATACTTAAAAATAGAAGATTCAACGTTCGTCCAAATTGAATCTTTATTGGGAAAAGAATTGCTTTTACCCAACAGTCCTTTAATAATATCATAGTTAGTTTCCGGTAGCTCAGAAATTATCAATGCACAATTTGTTGAATCTGATTTATAAATTGCAAGCAATTTATTTTCCACGTGATAAAGAATTTTTTTTTGAAGCTCAGAGTTGTAACTTTCTGTTTTTGACCAGTTTTTTGGAGGATTAATGCTAAATCCGGATTTTGATTCAAATGAACTATCAGACAATAACGATCTGTCTACTTTAAATTCAGCTGAAATAGCTTTTTTATCAGATTGCTGACAACTGATAAATAATAAAATAAATACAGAAAGTATTGCTATAAGTTTCATCTTTATTTATTGAATTTGATTGGGTAAAAGTATAATCCACAACCATGCCAGGTGTTATGTTACTTTGGGAAAAACTTATAAAATTTTGGGTTTAGACTTTATTGAGTGCTTTCAGCCTCGCAATTCCTGATTCTTTGAAGTCAGAAGGGGTGGTTCCTGTAATTTTTTTGAATTGGCTGGAAAGATATGCTGAACTTTTGTAGTCAAGTTCAAAGCTATTTCAGAAAGAGTCATCTGTCCATAGAAGATCAGCTCCTTTGCTTTTTCAATCCTCTGCTCAATAAAAAAGTTCTCAATACTTCTCCCTTCTACTTCTGAGAACGAACTACTAAGATGGGTGTACTCATAATGAAGTTCTTCTGAGAGGTAAGTTGAAAGCTTGAGCTTGATATCTTTTTTATCAACCTCATTTCGGGCTCTTTTAATTAAAAGCAATTTTATTTTTTCAATAAGTCCGTTCAAGCGACTATCAATTAATTCAAATCCCTCATTTTTCAGATTTGAAGAAAGGTTTTTCTTTTGTTCCTGGCTTATATCTTTCTTCAGATGAATCACACCAAAAAGTACCTTATCAAAAGGGATTGCCGATTTTATCAAAATGTTTTCGACTGTAAGTATACAGCGATGACAAACCATATTCTTAACTAGTAAAATATCCATTTTCATTGAATGTGAGTCATTTCTTTTATTAATGTGGAGTCTTGAGTATTTTATATTAAACAGTTTTGTCGTGATTAAGTTCATAACTACATCTTATCCCCCAGGGGGAAGTCTTTCGTATGAGCTCTGGAACAAACGGGTTATTATGATTGGTGTTAGTTACATGGAAAATCCAGTGGCTCTGACCATCTTTCGCCGGAATAAATTGACCAAAGAAAGCCTGAGTTGAAAATTTCATGCTTAGCTAAATATAATTAATGTCATCTGACTGGCTAAATGTGGTCAAGCCGTCCGTTTTCTGCTCTATCTACTTTAGAAATGAATTTTACCTTAAGATCGATAAGCATACTATAAAACCAAGGGTATAAGGAGTCTATTTTTTCAGCATAAAACTTTTTAAAATATATTTTGACTCGTCAGCAATATTAGGGATTGCCTATAGATTTCTATTTACGCATATAACATTAATATATATTAAATTGGATCTCGGACTCTCTTCGGTTTTAAGTTTAGCTTCAACAAAATAATTTTTATCCTTCTCAATAAAAAAGTTCTTTAAGTATGATTTTGGAATAAAATGCTGATGTCTAGGCTTATTCATGGTTTCTCAAAGCCTCATACTTAGTTGAAGAGTTAGTTAATAAGCTGATTAATCAATATCACATATTTCAACTTGACATGTTTAAATCTTAAAGTTACAAAATTATTGTCTTTTAGTAGTTCAAGCAGGCAAAAATGCATTAGAATGGCAGCGTCAGTTGCCAATGGTGATTTAGATTGTCTCGGCTGATGGGTAGGAGTTATCTAGTTATGATAAAATTGTCAAGGTGGAAAAGTCCCGGTAGATGGCTGAAAGTTGATTTGTCACGATAAGCAGTCTAGATGGGATAATCCCGGTTGACGGCTGAGAGTCATAGGTCACGGTAAAGCTGCCAGATGGGATAGTCCTGGTAGATGGACGAATCCCGGTTGACGGCTGTGAGTCTCTGGTCCCGGTAAAGTTGTCTAAGTGGCTCTGCAAAAACCATGACAGCAGAGCGTCGGCCGGCAGCCCTATTGACTCTGTCTCGGCAGCAGGATCAGTCCGGGTACCACAAGGTTTTATAAGTTGAAATAAATTTAATACCGTAGACTTTGGATGCTGATAATGAGGCAGTCCGGGCTGACGAAGGCAATTAATTAAACCGTCCGTGTTATGTGGTCGTAGCAAATTAAAAATCTTCTAGTCCTGATTTGAAGTTTTATTCTGCTTTTTTAAAGGAGTCAAAAGCAGATATAAAGATCGCACCAATGGTGCAAATTATTAATAGAACAGCCCATATTGGGTGTGTCATCCCTGTAGTATTTTTTATTGCATATAGGATTACAAAAAGACCGATAAAAGCTAAACCAACGATAACTCTTCTTTTAAAATTAAGAGTGATTTTTTTGTTGCAATTTTTACAATTCCATTCTAAAGGACGGAACATGATAGGTATTTGTTTTTTATATTCAAGTATTGAATATTTGTAATTACAATGCGGGCAAGTTCTTATATTCATGTTATTTGTTTCGGTTAAATAAATATACGAAATTTTCTTTAGACCGTTAGCGGCAAGCAAAACAGCGTTGACCTCAGATAAACTTTTACAATCTATAAATGTTATATATTTTGTAACAAAATAAAAAAAGAACAATGAGAAAATTAAAACTTCAAGTTCAAATGACTGTAGACGGATACATAGCTGGGCCAAATGGCGAAATGGACTGGATGGTTTTTAACTGGGACAATGAGCTTAAAAAATATGTAACAGAAATATCGGAATCTTTCGATTGCATAATTCTTGGACGAAAACTTGCACAAGGTTTTATTCCACATTGGGCTTCTAATCCAGAACAAGAAGGCGCTGATAAATTTAATAGTACGAAAAAAATTGTTTTTACCAAAACGATTGACAAGTCAGAATGGGATAATACCATTTTAGCAAAAGGCGACCTTGTTGACGAAATCACAAAACTAAAAAATCAAGATGGTAAAGACATCATCGTTTATGGCGGATCAACTTTTGTCTCAGCTTTAATTAAAAAGGGACTGGTTGACGAGTTTCATTTATTCATTAATCCAACTGCAATTGGTAGCGGTTTGACAATTTTTAATGAACTTGATAGCAGACAAAATTTGACACTTATAAAATCTATTTCATTTGATTGTGGAATTGTAGTCTTAAATTATAAACTGATTTGAAAATGATTTTAGTTAATATTAATTGGGTTAATTTAATATAAAAATGTCAATCGCTAACACGCGCTCATATGCAATGGCGGCGTTTATACGGTTATTTGGCATTCAATATCACATCAAGTTTTGGTGTAGTTTGATAGTGAAGCGCTCCGAAGCCCGCCAAATGCTCATAGCGCAAACCGTTATGTGTCGTAGCTTTTTAAAAGTCCAGCTAAAAGCTATGAAGTTGTCCCTTCACGATAAAACAGTCTAGATGGCTGAGTCCTGGTAGGTGGACGAAAATATTTTGTCATGATAAATTCTATAATGTAGACAGTCTCTGGATTTGCGGGCTATGCCACATAACGGCCCGGGCAGTTTAATTAGGTGCCGTCGGAGCCTGCCCAGAGCGTTAGCGAAGGGTCGCGGTACCGCGTTTTTTGCCAGTCCCGGTAGGTGGCTGAAAAGTTTTGGGTCACGGTAATTTGTCTTGACGGTACCAAGTCCGGGTAATGGTTGTGAGTTTCGGGTCACGATGAAACAGTCAAGGTGGTGAGCAAAAAACAAGGCACCAGCGCGCCTGCCCTCGCCGAAGACGGGGTCGGCCCATAGCCCTACTGACACTGTCCTGGGAGACAAAACAGTCAAGGTGCCACAGAATTTAATAAGTCGAATTGAGTTTAATCGCATAGACTTTGGGGGCTAACTACGGAGCTGTCCGGGCTATGGAAGCCAATTAATTAAACCGACCGAGTTAGCAGCTGGTATTTAATTTTTTTTGTCAAGATTTTTTAGGATGTCTTCTAAGTTTTCTGACGGTCTTGGTGCCCTAGCATTTAGTATTTTACCGTTGGCATCAATTAGGATAAAGCAAGGCAACCCACATTCCTCTAAATAATAGTCCAAGCTGAATTGTGAGTTCTTTCCATCTTGAGCCCAAAGTTGAATCCCTTTTAAATCCTTTTTTTGAATAGTGTTTAACCAAATATCCCTTTTGTCATCAATGGAAATGCTAATAAATTGTATGTGAGAGGATGCATATTTTTCTTTAAGTCGATTAAAATATGGAATTTCATTTAAACAACCTGTGCACCATGTTGCCCAAACATCAATACACAATACCTTACCCTTGAAATTATTTAGAGTGTAATTAGTCCCGTTCATGTCTTTACATTTAAAATCAGGGGCTATATTTCCCATCTGAAGTAAATGCATCTTATCATAATAGTTAAGATATGATTTCTTAAAGGTTTCAATTTTCTTCTTTTCAGTACGTAAAAATGTTGAATCAGGAGCAGATATAGATGAAAGCCTATTACTAATATTTGTCGTTACTGAATCAATGAAATTACTGAATTTGTCCTTTTCTAAATTATATAACCTGATTTGGGGGTTCTGGATTTTTTCAAATTCTAATGATTCCCAGGCAAGATAATTGTTTTCTGCTGCCAGATCCCCGGTAAAGAATAGTGACTCATCAAATCTTTTCGTATCAAGGCTTAATCGAAGATTTTTACCAGGCGATAAGAATAAATTTGTATGTTCTTCATGGTCAAACCTATAATAACCCGATTTGGTTATATTGATTTCAAAATTGAACATGTTTGTTTTGTCAAGTTTATTGGTCAGAATACTATCACCAAGAGTCAAATGAACAAATTCTGATTTAGGATTTTCGATAATTCCTGATATGACTGTTTTTGTATTATTCTTACATGATAACAACAATACGAAACTTAAAAAATAATAGTATTTCATTTGACTTAGATATTTGATCTCAATTAGCAAATTTAATTATACTTCTCATTTGAGGAGCCTATTTTACCACCTTTTCAAGTCTCTTTTAATCGATCTGATGAGAATAAATAGATACGACTTCTGTATGGGATTTTCTTCACTGGCTGCTAACGGCCCGGCGGTTTAATTAGGTGCCGTCGGAGCCTGCCCAGAGCGTTAGCGAAGGGTCGCGGTACCGCGTTTTTTGCCAGTCCCGGTAGGTGGCTGAAAAGTTTTGGGTCACGGTAATTTGTCTTGACTGTACCAAGTCCGGGTAATGGTTGTGAGTTTCGGGTCACGATGAAACAGTCAAGGTGGTGAGCAAAAAACAAGGCACCAGAGCGCCTGCCCTCGCCGAAGGCGGGGTCGGCTTGCAACCCTATTGACTTTGTCTCGGCAGCAGGATTAGTCCGGGTGCAACCAAATTTGATAAGTTGAAATGAATTTGGTCGCATATACTTTAGGGGCTAATCGAGAAGTAGTCCGGGTTGCAAAAGGCAACCAATCCCGCCTAAGCGGGAGAGCTCGGCGAAGCCAATTAATTAAACCGTCCGAGTTGGCGTTTCGTTGTTTTTTAATCTGCTTTTCCCCCCCCCATTTTTAATTTAGTTTCCCCTTTGGAAAAATTAAAAAATAGTCAAATACTCAAATTGTCAGTCCTTAACCAGCCGCTCAGCTAAACCGTCAGTGTTATAGAAGCCGGATTGATCGAAAGTAACGTCGCTATAGAACAAGCAGGGAAGAAGATAGAAGTTAGGGTCTATGGGGGTAGAACTCCAATAGTAGGTATCGTAGCCCATGCTTAAGAACTTGCCTATGGGAGTGGTACCGAGATAATCGCGGAAGCCAGTGGGTAAAGCAGTAAAGCCACTTTCGTTGGTAGCGCCTGTATTTGGTGTTTTCCAATGCGTTGTGCCGGTTTCTTTCATTTTCCCACCTGCTACACTAAAGCCTCCCAAATAATATATTAAGGTTCTCCACTCGGTTTCGGTGGGTAAATGCCAACCTGTGGGCGCTATATTGCGGCTGTCGGTTGCCGCATACCAATTGTATAATCGTCCGTAGGTGGCAATGGTATCAGCACTTTTTGTGTTATCGTAATTGCAATAGGCACCGGTGGTTAAGTTTATCCAGTCCGTATTGTAGGTTACATTGGGTATGGAGCTACCATCGCGGTATTTGGTGGTTCGCAGGTTTTCAGCCATCCATGTTTGGGTGCCTATGGTTATAGTTTTATACACATTGCCGTCTTGGTCGGTCATGGTGCCGTAGGTTAAATCTGGATTAAATACTGCTGTTGTTTTACCATTTGTTGGGTTATAACTATTTTCCTTTTTACAACCATTTATTACAAGTATTACAAATAATACTAAAACTGAAATCTTAATTAATTTTTTCATCATTTATGAAATATATTCACAACTTTTTAAAGGTGTGGGTTTCCCTTCTATATTTAAAGTTCTCTTGTTTAGGCGGACTTTTTCTCAATGAACGCTAACGGACCGGCGGTTTAATTAGTTGGCGGGAGCCTGCCCAGAGCGTTAGCGAAGGGTGTCAGGGTTGCATGCGTTTTTGCAAAGTCCCGATAAGTGGACGAGCGTTTGGTGTCACGATGAAACTGTCCAGATGGCGTGGTCCTGATAAGTTGGCAGGATTTGTCATGTCACTATAAAGTTGTCAAGGTGGCGTGCAAAAAACAAGGCACCAGCGCGCCTGCCCTCGCCGAAGGCGGGGTCGGCTTGCAACCCTATTGACTTTGTCTCGGTAGCAGGAACAGTCTGGGTGCAACAAAATTTGATGAGTTGAAATGAATTTACTCGCATAGACTTTTGAATGCGAAGATAAAACAGTCTGGGTTGCAAAAGGCAACCGAGGACCGACCACAATTTTGCTTTGCGAAGCACTTTGAAATCTCCATCCGATCCGAGCTCGGCGAAGCCAATTAATTAAACCGTCCGAGTTAGGTTTTCGTCTTTTATTTTTTTTGCTTTATGAATTCACCTTCATTTATCGTAATATGTAATTGTCCAACATAAGTAGTCCTGAATTTAAAGCCTCCTTTGTCTGTTGTCATTACCTCAATACATTTTTCACCAAATGAGTCATGAAGTATCTTTGCTAAATCTGTGGAATCAGTTACGGGGTTTTTAATCTTATCTAGAAGAATGAAAGTGTTTTTCGATAGCCACTTGATTTGTCCCTTTATAGTATCATTACCTATAATTTTATAATAGCTATCGTTTCTGAAAACGATCCCATAATCTGAATAACCATTTGTTTTTAAATGGACTATGTATTTACCATTTTTTATAATATCAGATTGACCCGCCAAATTCAAAGATGCTAAGAGAAACAATAGAGTTAGCTGTAATAAAACTTTCATTGGAGTGTTTCTAGATTTATATTAAAGTAAACTATCACTTATTCTAAGAACTATGAGTTAAAGTTCGTTTTTTTGTGATGACATAATTGTCTCGTAACAGCCTGGTGATGAATGCTAACGGCCCGGCGGTTTAATTGAGTTGGCGTCAGTGTCGAGGTGCCGCGTTTTTTGCCAGTCCCGGTAGAAGGACGAGCACCCACTGGTCACGATGAAACTGTCTTGACGGTACCAAGTCCGGGTGATGAATGTGAGTTTTGGGTCACGATAAAACAGTCCAGATGGCGAGCAAAAAACAAGGCACCAGAGCGCCTGCCCTCGCCGAAGGCGGGGTCGGCCCGCAGCCCAATAGACTTTGTCCCGGAAGCAGGAACAGTCTAGGTACAACAAGATTTAATAAGTTGGTTAATTTTTTCTCTCATAGACTTTTGGAGCTGAGATAAAATAGTCCGGGTTGCAAAAGGCAACCAATCCCGCCTAAGCGGGAGAGCTCGGCGAAGCCAATTAATTAAACCGTCCGTGTTAGCGTTTCGTTAGGTTTGTTCTATAAATTATCACTATGGTAATAAATTTTAGGATTGATTTCTTTTTTATACTTAATTATTAAAAAGCTCGAATCGCGCGAACAAATGTTATCCCAGGCAAAGTAGTTGATAGTACCATCTCACCTAGATTGAAATCAAATCGAAAATAATCATCAATAAGATCATTATGAATTTTAGTTGAAGACCAATATGTTTTAACAAAAGGATCTGTGACATTGTTTCCAAATTTCAATAAAGTTTTATTAATTTCATTTTTAACATTATATAAAATTTTTAACTCATCGATTGTTGGTAAATACCAATTAGAATAAATACCTGAGCCATAGTTTGAGTTTGTATAATTGTCACTATTTCTATAGCACGATCATGCTTATCTACAGCAAAATCCTGATACAGTAAGACTTTTGATTCTGGTTGGTCCTTGATTGCTCTTGAATCTTGGTTTTTATTTGATCGGGATGAACGAGGGTCTCTAATGTTTAACATGCTACATATTAAACCATGATGCTTAGATGCATCAACATAGAAAACTACACCTCCTCCGAAAAATTCTCCCACAAAATGTTGAACAGTATCATTTTGTAAATTAAATGGGTTGATCTCTGATAAAAATTCCGTTGTACTTCCCTTTGTATTTAAGGTTGTAATTACAAGGAAGGTGACGATTAGTAAACATTTAAGTTGTCTCATTGTCTTTATTTTATTGATTAATAGCCGATATGGCGAAATTTTTGCAAATCCCGGTGAACGATAAAAGTGTCTCGGTTACTCTTGACTGTCTATAGCCGCAATCACGGTTTATGTAAAAGTACGAAAAGTCAGATTTCACGATAAAGATTTCCAGATGGAAGGCAAAAAATTGATACAAACTGTTCGCCTGCTTTTTTGAGTTAGCGTTCGTTTGATTATCGTTAAGTTGTCCAGATAAAACAAGAGTTGTTTCATAGAAAAATTATCTAAAATAGTCTCGGAACCTATCTTGCAATTGCCTGTAAATGAACGCTAACGGCCCGGCGGTTTAATTGAGTTGGCGTCAGGGTCGAGGTGCCGCGTTTTTTGCCAGTCCCGGTAGGTGGACAAAATTTATCCCGTCAAGGTAAAGCCTGATTACGTATGAGTCACGGTAATAACAAAGGATTTTACTTGTCAAGATACATTTTATAAACGGAGAGCAAAAAACGCTGCCAACTGTGCGTCGGCCTGCAGCCCTACTGATTCTGTCTCGGCAGCAGGATTAGTCACGATGCAGAAAATTAAAAAAGTGAATAGAAGTTACGAGCATAGACTTATATAGCTGATTTCGAAGCTATCCGGGCTGCAGTAGGCAACCGATCCCGCCTAAGCGGGAGAGCTCGGCGAAGCCAATTACCTATACCATCCGTGTTATGGTTAGTGATTTATTAATTTGTCAGTAGGCAGTTGCTGTCTGTTTTTAAAGTCGTTTTGTTTTACTTTTTGGCTTAAAACTTGAATATATCAAAAACCAGAGTACTAAAGTTACAATAAATTGAATCATGGGTCTTTTTGCGATTCCCCAAAATGTGAATATTCTCGCTTTTTTAGGCCACCAGGGTCTATAAATCACAGGTACGATATCTCCAGAATGATAATCAGCATCCCAATTTCCACTAAACTTGTAGGCTTTTCCGTTTACTTGAAACTGAATCACAGGATACCTTATTGAAGGATATCCAACACCTCCTGATGGGTTATCAACATATCTAATTACCTTCCCCTCAGCTGTTTTACCAAGAACTAGAAGTATTATAATATCGGCTAAAAAGACAACCTCAATAATTATCAAAACTTTAATAAAGATTCTTTTCTTACTGAAAAAGCTATCCATGCAGAGTCTTACATATTATTTATTAATCCCAATGAAAGGTCGAAGGCATCTAGCAATTTGAAATTTGACAAGGTACTTAGTCCCGATAAATATACAGGATTTAACTCTTTATGTGAAATTTATCAAGGTTTTAAATCGCGGTGAGTAAGCAGTTATCATTTAGGAAAGAGTTTTTGCTTTTTCTGTTAAAGTTAGTGTTTAATGTCCATATAACGTGCAGGAACTCAGCCATTAACCATAACGGCCCGGCGGTTTAATTAGGTGCCGTCGGAGCCTGCCCAGAGCGTTAGCGAAGGGTCGCGGTGCCGCGTTTTTTGCCAGTTCTGGTAGACGGTAGAAAGTTTCGTGTCACGGTAAAACTGCTAGACGGTAACAAGTCCAGATAGATGGCAGTTAAGTTTCGTGTCATGATGAAATAGTCTTGATGGCGAGCAAAAAACGAGGCACCAGCGCGCCTGCCCTCGCCGAAGGCGGGGTCGACCGACAGTGCCAATGATGCTGTCCCGGCAGACGAAACTGTCTGGATGCCACAGAATTAATAAACGGAACAAAATTTAGGGCATAGATGTTGGGGTTGATTACAAATCTGTCCTGGCGCTGGCGAAGGCACTTAATTAAACCGTCCGAGTTAGCTTTGTGCTCTTATTTTTTGTCATAGTGAAACCGACATGCATAGATCAAGATATCGGAATTCTCAACCTGGTAAACTAATCTATGTTCCAAGTCTATTCGTCTGGACCAGTATCCAACCAAGTCAAATTTTAATGGCTCCGGTTTCCCAATACCCTCATATGGAGTTCTCTGAATGTCCTTGATTAATGCATTAATCTTCTTGAGGGTCTTTTTGTCCTCTGTTTGCCAGTAAACATAATCTTCCCATGCATTTTTTGAAAAAGTAATTTTCATCATTCCTCAATCAAGCTATGTTTAACCTTCTTTCCGGTTTTCATTTGCTCAATAGATTCAAAGAGTCTTTTTGCATTTTTCT
>Ga0182019_10000756_pt1 | contig 16012 bp, 12 predicted proteins | sample 812E2MmetaG_FD_120483 | JGI IMG/M metagenome (GOLD analysis project Ga0182019, IMG submission 120483) | Permafrost microbial communities from Stordalen Mire, Sweden - 812E2M metaG | ecosystem: Environmental > Terrestrial > Soil > Wetlands > Permafrost | place: Sweden: Stordalen | collected...
GATTTTGCCGGAGGCATCCACGATTCGGATCTTGCCGTCGTAGAACGTCAACCCGCCATCCTCTTTCGCAATGCCCATGAAAAGCGTTGGGAAGTTTCCGAAAGTTGAGATCTCTTCGCGGAAACGTTCCATGATCCCCTTGAACCACTCGATGGTGCGTACGGCAATAACCAGCGCTTCGGGAATCGTTTCGAGGATCGCATCGCGGTCCGCTTCACTGAGCGGTTCGCTCACACCCCCAGGCACGACCCAAGCAGGATGAATCCGTTTGCCTCCCAGGCGCTCGATGATCTGTTGCCCGAACTGCCGCAGCCGGATTCCGTCCCTCGCCAGGGCTGGGTTCTGTTCCAGAACCCCAAACAGATTGCTCTTGGCGGGATCGGCGTCCATGCCGAGCAGCAGGTCGGGCGAAGACAAGTGAAAGAAACTCAAGGCATGCGATTGCACTACCTGGGCCAGTCCAAACAGGCGGCGCAATTTGTCGGCGGTGGGCGGAATCTTCACCGCCAGCAGAGCGTCGCAAGCCTTCGCCGACGCGATCAGGTGGCTCACCGGACAAATACCGCAAATGCGCGCCATCAGCGATGGCATCTCGTAAAACGGACGCCCCTCACAAAATTTCTCGAAGCCGCGAAACTGCGTAACGTGAAAGCGGGCGTCTTCCACGCGCCCTTCATCGTCGAGATGCAACGTAATCTTGGAGTGCCCCTCGATTCGGGTTACTGGGTCAATAACGATGGTTCTGCGCTGGTCCACTGCAACTCCTAAGCTCCGAATCGTGTCATTACACTCAAGTCCGGCTTGCGGCCATTCAGTAACTCGCTTACGGCGTAGAAAATGACGTCGGCAGAGGGCGGACAACCCGGAATGTAAACATCCACCTCGACAACCTCATGTACCGGGCGCACACAAGCCAACAGGCGCGGCACTTGATCGGGAATGCCCGGATCGAGAGTCACGTTCTCGCAGTACGCCCGCTCGCACACTGCTTTTGTCCCGAAAGGATTCCGCATGGCGGGGACATTCCCGGTCACCGCACAGTCGCCCAGAGAAACCAGGGTCGTAGTCCGCGCGCGCACTACTTGAATCTTGTGCAGGTCTTCCTCACTGCTAACCGCACCCTCCACCAGAGTGACGTCCACATTTTCGGGAAACACCTTTGCGTCCACTAGTGGGCTGTAGACAAGGTCTGCCATTTCGGAAAGCGCGATCAGACGCAGGTCGATGTCTAGAAATGACATGTGACATCCGGAACAGCCATCGAGCCAGACGGTTGCGAGACGTTGCTTGCTCATTCATGTTCCTCTCGCATCAGTGTTAAGTAGGGCAGGAAGCTCCGGCGCTTTTCCATTTCGGCTACGGAGCGTCCCTTTTCAAACAGCGCGCCCGTTGGACAGACGTGGACACACTTGCCACAACCCGTGCAGGTTTCCGACGATCCCCAGGGCTGGTTGAGATCCGTGACCATCTTCGACTCAACCCCGCGGCCCATGATGTCCCAGGTGTGCGCACCCTCAATTTCATCGCACACTCGAACGCAGCGGGTACACAGGATGCAGCGGTTGTGGTCAATGACGAAACGGTCGTGGGAGGCGTCCACTTCCACCTTCGGGTTGCGATAGGGAAAGCGGACATGCGTGATCCCCAGCTTCTGCGCCATGTTCTGCAATTCACAATGGCCGTTCGAAACGCAAACCGAGCAGACGTGGTTGCGTTCGCTGAACAGAAGTTCGACGATCATCTTGCGATAGTGATTTAGCCGTTCTGAGGTGGTGGTAACCTCCATGCCTTCTTCGACGTGGGTCACACAGGATGGCAGCAGCTTGTTGGAGCCCTTTACTTCCACCAGGCACAGCCGGCACGCGCCCACCGGGGACAGACCGTCCAGTTCGCACATGCGGGGAATAAAAATCTTGTTCTCGCGGGCCACATCCAGAATGGTTTGATCCGCACTCGCGCTGAAATCGCGGCCATCGATCTTGAAGGTCTTTACACTAGTGGCCGGAGTCATTCTCTTGCTCCACCACCGGCCTGTTTGCCGCAAACTCCAGCCGGGCACGTGTGATCTTCAATGTGGGCTTTGTATTCCGCCGCAAAGGATTTCAGCGTGCTCACTACTGGGTTGGGAGCAGATTGTCCCAGCCCGCACAGGCTAGTGTGCTTCAACAGATCGCAAAAATCTTCCAGCATGGCAAGGTCCTGGGGTGTGGCGGTCATATTTGTAATGGAGCTGAGAATGCGGTGCATCTGGTAGGTACCGACGCGGCACGGAGTGCACTTGCCGCAAGACTCGGTCATGCAGAAATCCATGAAGTACTTGGCGACGTCAACCATGCAGGAGCTTTCATCGATCACGATCATGCCACCGGATCCCATGATCGATCCCAAGCGCGCCAGCGACTCGTAGTCCACGGGCTGATCCAGAACTTCGGCGGGCAGGCAACCGCCGGAGGGACCGCCGGTTTGCACTGCTTTGAATTTCCTGCCATCAGGAATTCCGCCACCAATGTCGAAGACCATTTCGCGCAACGTGATCCCCATCGGCACTTCGACGAGTCCGGTATTTTGTACCCGGCCAGCCAGCGCAAAGACTTTTGTGCCTTTGCTCTTCTCCGTACCGATTTGCGCATACCAGTCGCCGCCCTTGCGGACGATCGGCGGAATGTTGGCGAAGGTTTCGACGTTGTTGATCAGCGTAGGCTGTCCCAGCAGTCCTTCCATGGCGGGATAGGGGGGCCGCGCTCGCGGCGTGCCGCGTTTTCCTTCCACCGACGCGATGAGCGCAGTCTCTTCGCCGCAGACGAATGCGCCAGCCCCGAGCCGCAAGTCGATCTTGAAACTGAAACGCGTTCCGCAAATGTTGGCTCCCAATAGCCCGGCGCGCTCGGCTTGACGAATCGCATTCCGCAAGCGCTTGATGGCGAGCGGATACTCCGCGCGCACATAGATGTAGCCATCGGAGGAACCTACCGCGTATGCCGCAATCAACATACCTTCGAGCACGCGATGGGGATCGCTCTCCAAAACACTACGATCCATAAACGCCCCGGGATCGCCTTCGTCGGCATTACAGATGACAAACTTCTGTACGCCGAACGATTTCGCCACCGTGCTCCACTTCAAGCCAGTGGGATATCCGGCGCCGCCCCGTCCGCGCAGACCGCTAGCCATCACTTGTTCGACCACTTCGCGCGGCGTCATCTCGGTTAGCGCCCGGATGAGGGCCTGGTATCCCTCCGCCGAAATGTAATCCTCGATGCGTTCGGGATCGATGACTCCGGAGTTTTCCAGCACAATTTTTTTCTGGCGCTGGAAAAAGGGAACATCGGTCGGACAGTGCAGGCGGGAGACCAGCGCACCTTCAAGGCTATCGAGGATTTCAGCGGCGTCAGCGGCGGCAACGCGCTTATACAACCGGTCGTTTGCGGTGCGAACTCCCGTGGAAACCAACGGCCCTTCGGAGCATAGTCCCATGCAACCGACGCCCCTCGCCTGACAATGATCTCCCCACCCGCGCCGCGAAATGTCCTTATCGAGAGCATCCTTCACGGCATGACTCTGGCAGGACACGCATCCTGCAGCAACGCACACATTCACGCGGTGTGTGAAACGCTCTTGCGACTCCCGTTCAGTTTCGGCGATTTCGTTCAGTTCGTCAGGCGTCATGGCGCGTCCATTGCGACAGGTGTTCTCGCAGGGCGTCGGGACTCACTTTGCCCGCCACTTCCTGATCATAGACCACCGCGGGAGCAAGTCCACAGGAACCGAGGCAGCGCGCGGTAAGGAACGAGACTTTTCCGTCCGCCGTCGTCTCGCCAGGAAGCAAGCCCAAGTCCTGCTGTATGGCGTCGAGCAGTAGCGGAGCTCCCTTGATATAGCAGGCCGTCCCCGTGCAGATCACGCATGTGTGCTGCCCCGCGGGCTTGAGGGTAAAAAATTGATAGAACGTGGCGACGCCATAGGCACGACTGAGAGGCACTCGCAGCGAAGTCGCTACGTACCGCAGCGACCGCTCGTCAAGGTAGCCAAACGCTTCCTGCACCGTGTGCAGCGCTTCAATCAGCCCTCGGGACTGCTGCCCATGGCGGCGCATAGTAGCGTCCACCAGACGCCAGCGTTTGTCCTCGTTCGGAGGCGCGGGCTTGGCAAAAGTGAGCACGGTTTTCTCCTCTCGACAGCGCTGCAGCTTGTTAGTCTTTCTAGACTAGACCAAATCGCAGCAAGTCAACGTGATCCCAGTCACAAAGCGATTGTGACCATTGCCGGGTTGAGGGAGAGCGAACACAAGGCCGTACCGCCTAGCTGCGTTCTTGAAGAGCGCATATGCGGGACGAGAATCCCGGCGTTTCAGGAGTGAACCATTTTCTCCAGCGCCGCTTTGTTTCGAATGATCAGCGTCGCGCCTTTCAATTGCACAAGCTGCTTCTTTTTAAACTGCGAGAACAAACGGCTGACCGTTTCACGCGTCGTGCCAATGAGTTCGGCGATTTCCTCATGCGTCAGCGTCAGCTTCACCTGCAACGGATCGCCATTACCCGATGTTTTCGACCATCCCAGCAGCAACTGTGCGAATCTCTCTGCAGGGGAGTTGCTAAGTCCCAGGGTGCGGATCCCTTCGTATGCCGTGTAGTAGTTGCGGCTTAGCTGCTCCGCCACTCGCAGTGCCACTTCTCCATATTCACGCAAAAAATGCAGCAAGGCGTCCCGGGTAATGAAATTTGCCTGGCCCGGCTCGATCATCTCGGCGCTCACTTCGTAAGGTCGATTGGAAATCGTGGCGCTGAGCCCCAGAACATCTCCCGCGTCCGAGATCTTGGTGATAACGGTCTTGCCCTCAGCCGATGAAGTCGAAAGCTTCGCTTTCCCCGTGCACAGCACAAAAACCCCACGGGGCTGCTGCCCCTCGATAAACAGCATTGCGGATCTCGGATAGACTGCCGTGGACTTGATCTCATTCAACCTCTGCACCGCGGCCACCGGCAGATTGCAGAACAGATGTTCCTCCCGCATCGGGCAGGTGAGGCAGTTGTCGAGGATATTCAGCCCGTAGGGCGCTCGCATCTTGAGCCCTCTTTCGAAAAAATTGTATCACTGATTGCTTTGTGATCAGAGTCACCAAAGGCCGTGACTCCAAACATGGCCTTCACCGCCCTCTGCGCGTCACAATCTGGATGCACGGTGGTTTAGGGGATGCTGTGCAGATGGAGCTCTCTCATGGGCACCGTAATCGAGATCACAGACCCTGAACGTAAAGAGCCAGTCCAAGTGTTGGAGCCGCGCCAGGTGGCGCCGTTGGTAACGCAAGTCCAATTGAATCGGTTGTTTGCCGACGTTCTCCTGGAAACAAGTAGCTCGCAGCAGCACCGCCGCACCGTGTCGGGCATACTCTCGTTCATTGTTCAATGCCTGCTATTGGGCGTCCTCCTGATCGTGCCGTTGATGTTCACGGAAGCTCTACCCCAGCAGCAATTGCTGACGTTTCTGATGGCGCCGCCCCCTCCGCCCCCACCCCCGCCACCCGCATCCCTAGCCGTGGCCAAAGTCGTCCGGATTGTGCAGAGTGACATGATGGACGGGCGCTTGCGCACTCCCTCCAGGATTCCGCAGAACGTGCAAATGATTAAGGAAGACGAGGCGCCCCCGGAACCGCTCTTCGGAGGAGTCGCCGGTGGAGTTCCCGGTGGCATTCCCGGTGGGCAACTAGGTGGCGTAATCGGTGGAATTCTCAGTTCGACCGCGAACCTCACGGCTGTACCGAAACTGGCACTCCCTCCGCCCCCGAAGCGCATTCGGGTGTCCCAGGGTGTAACCGAGGGGCGGTTAATTCAAAAAATTGAGCCCAGGTATCCGACGCTTGCACTGGGAGCCCACGTGCAGGGTCATGTACAACTCGCCGCCATCATCTCCAAGACCGGCGAGATCCAGAACCTCGTCTTGCTGAGCGGACATCCCTTGCTGGTACCAGCCGCGATAGAAGCCGTCAGGAAGTGGCGCTACCGTCCCTTCCTGCTGAATGGTGAACCTGTGGAAGTGGAAACCACGATCACCGTAAATTTCCAACTTTCTCACTGACGTCTTACTGGTCTTCTGACTTTGAACTGCGAGAACTATGGAGGGGGATATCACCATGGAAGAAGTGCATCGGTTTCGAGTGGTTGCCTGGTGGGCCTCTGGCCGTACTGGCATTGCAAAGTCCAGTTCCGCTCCCAATGCGATCCATTTCACTTCGCCGCCTGCTTTTGGCGGCCTGGACGGCAGATGGACGCCGGAGGACTTGCTGCTCTGCGCGGTCGCCAGTTGCTATACGACCACGTTTCAGACGCTCGCAGAATACTCGAAGTTTGAGTACACCGACCTGCAGGTGGAAGTCGAGGGCGATATCAAGAGGGCTGACGTAGGTTACAACTTCAGCGACATTCTCATTCACGCCAGCTTGACCATTCAGCAAGCAGACGGACAGGCCCGGGCCATCAAGCTCTTACACAAGGCCGAAGGGCTGTGCCTGGTATCTCGCGCTCTCTCGGTCAAACGGAGATTTGAACCACGCGTGCAGGTGGGGGAAACACGAGTGGAAGCTAGCCAACCTTTGTCAGTCTCCGACAAGAAGGAGGGTTACCGATGAAACACCAAAGAGCAACAGAAACCGGGGGCGCGCCGGCGATTGTCCGGTTCCTTCCGGAGGATCGCTTCTGCAAGAGAGCGGCCGACCTTCGCGAGCTTATTGCACGACGAGCCTACGAGCTATTCGCTGACAGCGGATTTACACATGGTCATGACTTCGAGGATTGGCTTCGTGCTGAATCACAACTCCTGAGCGTACCTTCTTTGGAGGTTTTCAAGTCACCAGACGCGATCACTATCAAGGCAGCACTGCCCGGCTATAGTGCGAACGATATCGAGATTCATGTCGAGCCTCTGCGCTTCTTTATCAGCGGGCAGCAACGGGAAGAGTCGGAGGGCAGTCAACGACACGCCGTTAAGTCTGAACAGCGTTTAAACCGAATATTCCGCAGCGTGGATCTGCCAGCGCAGATCGATCCAGAGAAAGTCAGAGCGACGTTTAGCAACGGCGAGCTACAGATCGTCTTACCGAGGGTTGCCGACGCTATGAAAGCGGCTGCATGACCTCTTCATCACGGAGAAGGTGACGGCGGCGAGGTGCGGCCACCTTCTCCGGCAAAATCATTCCTCTGGAGGTGTCCTATGCACACGGTGGAAGCGGGTACGCGGATCGCCCTCAAAAACATCTTGTTTGCCACCGACTTTTCACCTTGCTCCCATGCAGCACTACCCTACGCCCTGTCCGTCGCGCGCCGGTTTGGCGCGACTCTGCATGCCGCTTACGTGAAGCCGACCGAGGCCGAGATTTTCTTTGCCTCGCCGGAAAGCTGGCCCAGAGCGGAGGAGGATGAGAAAACCAGCTTACTCCCGTATGTCGCTGAACTTGAGAAGCAACTCCAGGGACTCCCCCACGACGTGCTGACGCCGAGGGGCAATGTTGCGGATGCACTCGCCCAGATCATCGCAGACCGTGACATTGACGTGCTCGTGCTCGGCACTCACGGCCGCTCGGGCGTGGGCAAACTTTTTCTGGGCTCGATCGCCGAGGAAATTTTCCGTCGCACTCCTTGTCCGGTTCTAAGCGTAGGACCGCACGTCTCCTGCAAACCGGACGGGGAGATTCAATTTCAGCACATTGTGTTCGCGACCGATTTTAGTGAAGACTCCCTGGCCGCGTTACCCTATGCCGTTTCTCTAGCCGAGGAAGATCAGGCACAACTAGCATTGCTTCACGTCGTCGAGCAACTCGCCGCAGGCATCGCGGACCTTGCGGGAGTCAAGGCGTCGCTGATGCTCCGTCTCCGGGAACTTGTGCCGCCCGAAGCCGAGCCCTGGTGTCATGCGGAATGCTTGCTCGAGTTTGGCCGACAGTTCGCCCCTCCGGCGGAGCGAATTCTGGAAATCGCGGCCGAGCAGGCTGCAGATTTGATCGTTCTCGGTGTGCACCCGCTGCATGGCAAGCTGGGGCTGGTCACACACCTGGCTAGCACCACGGCCCAGATCTTGACTCAGGCTGCGTGCCCGGTCCTCACCGTGCGTGGTGGAACTGCCAAGTGAGCCGGCGGTAACAACCTGTCGGATCTCCCGTGGAGACCCGCCTTTCCGCGTCTCCGGAGACAGGGCAATGCCGTCTCTGCAGGCGGCCGATACCCCGAAACGAAATCCCACTCGCACCACGCTCTGCTAAACATTCCCCGATAGTCTATCCTCGAAGTAGCGGCTCTCGCCGCGCGGCACTATTTGGTGGATGAGGAGATTTTATGAGTTCGACCGAGGCTGGTGTCGTGGGACAACCTCCGAATAATGAAGAGAAACAAACAGGGCCACAGAGATATGGACTGGACGCGATGTTTGCTCCCAGCTCGGTGGCCGTCATCGGTGCGACCGATCGTCCCGCCACCGTAGGCCGGACTGTTCTTGAAAACCTGTTGCACGGCAAATTCCAGGGCAAAGTGTATGCCGTCAACTCAAAGCATCCGGAAGTACTGGGCCTTAAAGCCTACGCGAACATACGCGACATCCCGGGCCCCATAGACTTGGCTGTAATTGCCACCCCGGCAGCAACGGTCCCGCAGGTCATTGGAGAGTGCGTGGATGCCGGCGCCAAGTCCGCGGTTGTGATTTCCGCTGGGTTCAGGGAACTTGGCGCGGAAGGCGTTGCCCTTGAACAACAGATTCACGAGCAGTTGCGGCGCGGCTCCATGCGCTTGATTGGCCCAAACTGCCTGGGCATCATGAACCCGGCCATGGGCTTGAATGCCACCTTCGCCAAAGATGCGCCCAAGGCGGGCAACGTAGCATTCCTGAGTCAGAGTGGAGCGCTTTTGAGCGCAATCCTCGATTGGAGCCACCGCGAACAAGTGGGCTTCAGCGCAATTGTCTCGACCGGCTCGATGTTGAATGTCGGTTGGGGTGATCTGATCTACTACTTTGGCGACGACCCGCACACCAAGAGCATCCTGCTCTACATGGAATCCGTTGGGGACGCGCGGTCGTTCTTGTCCGCAGCTCGTGAAGTCGCGCTGACCAAGCCGATCATCGTGATCAAAGCCGGCCGATCGCAAGCCGCCTCGCGGGCTGCAGCCTCGCACACCGGCGCGCTCACGGGCAGCGACGACGTGCTGGAGGCAGCCTTCCGCCGCTCGGGAGTCTTGCGGGTGCACAATATCGCGGACCTTTTCTATATGGCGGAAGTGCTCAGCAGGCAACCGCGTCCCAAAGGTCCACGGCTTACGATCCTGACCAATGCGGGCGGACCCGCAGTCCTGGCCACGGACGCGCTGGTGGCCAATGGCGGGGAACTGACCGAGCTTTCCGCGGAGAGCATGCAGCGCCTGGACGAGCTCCTCCCTGCCCACTGGAGTCACAACAATCCCATTGATATTCTCGGCGATGCTGATTCTGAGCGCTATGCCCGCGCCCTCGAAATCGCCTCCAAAGACCCAAACAGCGATGGCCTTCTGGTCATCCTCGCCCCGCAGGGAATGACTGACCCTTCGCAGATTGCAGAACGTTTGAAACCTTACGCTAAACAATACGGCAAGCCCGTGCTCGCCAGCTGGATGGGTGGAAACAGTGTTGCCGCCGGCGAAGCTGCCCTGAATTCGGCGGGCATTCCAACGTTCTCTTATCCCGACACGGCCGCGCGGGCGTTCACCTACATGTGGCGCTACACCTACAATCTGCGCGGACTCTACGAAACTCCCACGCTGGCGGACCAATCGGAGACGGAGAGCTCATCCCGCAGTCAGGTGGGGCAAATCATTCAGAGTGCGCGGAGGCAAGGCCGCGTTCTGCTTAACGAATTGGAGTCGAAGCAGTTGTTGTCGCTTTACGGCATCCCCACGGTAGAGACGCGCGCTGCGGCCAGCGAGGACGAAGCGGCAAAGCTCGCTTCGGAATTTGGCTTTCCGGTGGTGCTGAAAGTCTTTTCCGAAACCATCACCCACAAGACGGATGTTGGCGGAGTCAGACTGAACTTGCAGAATGAAGCGGCCGTGCGCTCTGCCTATCGCGCCATCAAATTTTCCGTCGCGGAGAAAGCTGGCTCTGACCAATTCTCCGGAGTAACCGTGCAGCCAATGGTGAAGCTCGAGGGCTACGAATTAATCCTCGGCAGCAGCGTGGACCCACAGTTTGGGCCCGTCGTCCTGTTCGGTTCTGGCGGCCAGCTTGTCGAAGTGTATGGAGACCACGCGCTGGCACTCCCCCCCCTGAACACCACGCTGGCACAAAGAATGATGGAGCAGACACGAATCTTCACCGCACTGAAGGGAGTCCGCGGACGCCAACCGGTCAACATGGCGGCCCTGGAAAACTTGTTAGTCCGCTTCAGTCAGCTTGTGCTCGAACAGCGGTGGATTGCGGAGATTGACATCAATCCCCTGCTCGCTTCGCCGGAGCACCTGCTGGCCCTCGACGCAAGAATCGTGCTGCACGGACCCGACGTGACCCTCGACCAGTTGCCGAAGCCCGCGATCCGTCCTTATCCCTTGCAGTATGTTTCGACTTGGACCATGAAGGACGGAAACCCGGTTACCATTCGCCCCATCCGTCCCGAAGACGAGCCGCTGATGGTTAGGTTTCACGAGACGCTTTCCGACCGCAGCGTTTATTTGCGCTACTTCTGTACCCTCAGCCTGAGTAGGCGAGTGGCGCATGAGCGGCTGCTGCGCATCTGTTTCGGAGATTACGACCGCGAGATCGCACTGGTCGCCGAACACACCGATCCCGGCACGGGAGAGCGCCGGATCATGGCCGTTGGCCGCATCAACAAGCTTCACGGCAAGAATGAGGCCGAGGTCGCGGTGCTGGTCTCCGATCAGTATCAAGGCCTCGGTCTGGGAAATGAACTGCTCCGCCGCGTCGTCCAGATAGCCCGTGACGAACAATTAAGTGAAATATCTGCGGAGATGTTGCCCGACAACGTAGCCATGCAGGTCATCATGAAGCGTGTCGGCTTTCGTGTGCGCGCCGGTGCAGATCTAGCTTCCGTCCAGGCCTTCCTGAAGCTCTGAACGATCCAATGGAGCGACGGGCGACCTCGCTCGTCCGGAGTTCGGCGGCCGGCCGGGGACCGCCGCCGCTCCACCAGTCAGTTTTTCCCTTTTGTGATCTGGGTCACACGTCGCTGTGAGCCATGTTCCCGACAACATCGCCTGCCTTCCGGCATTCTCTAGTTAACCGTTTCTTCAGAATTAGGTTGAGTCACCGGAAAATCCAGAAGGGGATGTCATGAAGCGTAAGTTCAAGACCATGGACGGCAACGAGGCAGTGGCATATGTCGCATACCGCCTCAACGAAGTCATCGCCATTTATCCCATCACGCCCTCGTCGAATATGGGCGAATGGGCCGACCAATGGTCGTCGGAAGCCGTACAGAATATCTGGGGCAGCGTGCCCCACGTGATCGAAATGCAAAGCGAAGGCGGGGCCGCCGGAGCCGTTCATGGCGCGCTCCAGACCGGGGCCCTGTCCACCACCTTCACTGCGTCCCAGGGTCTGCTGCTCATGATCCCCAATATGAACAAGATCGCCGGCGAGCTTACGCCGACGGCATTCCACGTCAGCGCCCGCACCGTGGCAGCCCATGCCCTCTCGATTTTCGGAGATCATTCGGATGTGATGTTTTGCCGAACTACGGGATTCGCCATGCTCTCGTCGAACTCCGTGCAGGAGGCCATGGACATGGCTCTCATCGCGCATGCGGCCACCCTTGAAACGCGCATCCCTTTCCTGCATTTCTTTGACGGCTTTCGAACTTCGCATGAAGTCAACAAGATCGAGATGCTGACCGAAGACGACATGCGCGCCCTCATCAACATGGATCGCGTCATCGAGCACCGGCAGCGGGCGCTTTCTCCGGATCATCCTGTATTGCGCGGTACCGCACAGAATCCCGACGTCTACTTTCAGGCGCGTGAAGCCGGCAATCCGTACTACGAAGTTTGTCCCGATAAGGTCCAGGCGGTCATGGACAAGTTTTCCCAGGTCGTGGGGCGTTCCTATCACCTGTTCGACTACGTGGGCGCGCCCGACGCCGAGCGCGTCATCGTAATGATGGGCTCCGGCGCCGAGACCGCGCACGAAACGGCGGATCATCTGAACCAGCACGGCGAGAAAGTTGGCTTGCTGAAAGTCCGCCTGTATCGCCCGTTCTCCGTTAAGCGATTCATGGAAGCTCTTCCCCCAACCGTCCGCAAGATCGCCATCCTCGACCGCACCAAGGAAGCGGGCGCATCGAGAGAACCTCTCTACCTTGACGTAGTCAACGCGCTTCAAGAAGGAATCAAACTGGGCTTTGGCACGTTGAAGGTCACGCCGGAAACAATCGGCGGACGCTACGGTCTCTCCTCCAAGGAGTTCACGCCCGCGATGGTCAAAGCGGTCTATGACAACCTGGCGCAGGCGAAGCCCAAAGACCACTTCACCATCGGCATTCAAGACGACGTGAGCCATACCAGTCTTAGCTACGACGCTGATTTTTCCATCGAGCCCGAGAATGTGGTGCGAGCCATGTTCTACGGCCTGGGCGCGGATGGCACCGTTGGCGCCAACAAGAACTCGATCAAGATCATCGGCGAGAACACCGACAACTACGGACAGGGGTATTTCGTCTACGACTCCAAGAAGTCCGGTGCGATGACGGTTTCGCACCTGCGCTTCGGTCCGCAGCCGATCCGCTCCAGTTATCTGATTACCAAGGCTAACTTTGTAGCCTGCCATCAATGGATCTTCCTCGATCGCTATGACATGCTCGGCACCTTGGTTTCGGGCGGCGTCTTCCTGCTCAACAGTCCATTCAACAAAGATGAAGTTTGGGATCACCTGCCGCGCGAAGTGCAAACCCAATTGATCGCCAAAAAGGCCCGCTTCTTCATCATTGACGCTTATCAGGTGGCGCGCGATACCGGTATGGGCTCGCGCATGAATACCATCCTGCAAGCCTGTTTTTTCGCCATCTCCAAGGTCCTGCCTCGCGATGAGGCCATTGAAGCCATCCGCGAGTCCATCCGCTACACCTACGGCAAGAAAGGTGACGAGGTTGTGCAGCAGAACCTGCGGGCCGTGGATGAAACCCTCGCTCACCTTTTCGAAGTCACCGTCCCGGAGAAAGTAACGAGCCACGCTGAAATGCCGGCTGCGTTCGCTTCCGGGGCCCCCAAGTTCGAGCGCGATGTGCTCGGCGTAATCTACGCCGGCCACGGTGATGACATTCCCGTGAGCGCGTTCCCGGTCGATGGCACCTTCCCCACTGGTACGGCCAAATGGGAAAAGCGCAACATCGCGCTCGAAATCCCCGAGTGGGACACAAAGATTTGCATTCAGTGCGGCAAGTGCGCCATGGTCTGCCCGCACGCTGTGATTCGCATCAAGGTCTACGACTCGAAGCAACTGGAAGGCGCGCCCGCGACCTTCAAGTCGACCGAAGTGCGCGACAAAGACTGGCAGGGTCTGAAGTACACGATTCAGGTCGCGCCGGAAGACTGCACCGGATGCGGCATTTGCGTCGACATCTGTCCCGCAAAAAACAAGAGCGAGACTCGCCTGAAAGCCATCAACATGGTGCCGCAGCCTCCGCTGCGCGAGCCCGAGCGCGACAACTGGGATTTCTTCCTCAAGATTCCGGAGCTCGACCGCCGCAAGATCAAAGTCACGAATATCCGCCAGCAACAGGTGCAGGAACCGTTGTTCGAGTTTTCGGGAGCCTGTTCCGGATGCGGCGAGACGCCCTACCTCAAGTTGGTTTCCCAGCTCTTTGGAGATCGCTCCGTGATTGCCAATGCGACCGGATGCTCGTCGATCTACGGTGGCAACCTGCCGACTACGCCGTGGTCCAAGAACCTCGACGGCCGCGGTCCGGCTTGGTCGAATTCCTTGTTTGAAGACAACGCCGAGTTCGGCCTGGGATTCCGCCTATCCATCGACAAGCAGACGGAATTCGCCCGCGAGTTGGTGCGCCGTCTGGCGGGCGCCATTGGAGACGAACTCGTTACCGCTTTGCTGACCGCACCGCAGAAAGACGAAGCAGACATCTACGAGCAACGCCAGCGCGTCGATCTGCTCAAGGAAAAGCTGCAAAGCGTGAACTCTCCAGACGCCAAACAACTGCAAGCCCTCGCCGACATGCTAGTGAAAAAGAGCGTTTGGATCGTCGGCGGCGACGGCTGGGCGTACGACATCGGTTACGGAGGCCTGGACCACGTGCTGGCCAGCGGCCGCAACGTCAACCTGCTCGTGCTCGACACCGAGGTCTATTCCAACACCGGAGGCCAAGCCTCCAAAGCCACGCCACGCGGAGCGGTGGCCAAGTTCGCGGCGGGAGGCAAACCGGGACTCAAGAAGGACCTGGGACTGATAGCTATGACTTACGGCAATGTCTATGTGGCAAGCGTTGCCATGGGCGCGAAAGACGAACACACGCTCAAGGCGTTCCTCGAAGCGGAAGCTTATGACGGTCCCAGCCTCATTATTGCCTACTCTCACTGCATCGCGCACGGCATCGACATGACGACGGCCATGTCGGACCAGAAAGTCCTGGTCGATTCTGGTCAGTGGCTACTCTATCGCTACAATCCATTGCGCACGCTCGCGGGGGAGAATCCACTAAGCCTTGATTCCCGCGCGCCCACGCGCAAGGTCAAAGACTTCATGCAGCAGCAGACCCGCTTCAAAATGCTGGTCAAGAGCCATCCTGAACACGCGAAGCTCCTATGGCAAGAGGCGCAGCAGGATGCGGAAACTCGCTTTCACATGTATGAGTATCTGGCGCAGCGCAAGTCAGGCCAGGCGGCCCCAGCGGAGAAGCGCCCCGATCCGCCGGTGCCCGTAGAAGCGGGGAAAAAATAACGTCTCACAATAACTAGCGGCACAACTCTCAGCGACACGCATAGCAACACAGCATCAAGAAGAGGAACCATTCATGGATCTAAGCACGAAGTATCTGGGCCTGCAGTTGCGCACGCCTCTGGTCGCCTCCGCCTCCCCGCTCTCGCAGGAAATCAGCGGAATCCGCAGCCTCGAAGATGCCGGCGCCTCAGCCGTCGTGCTCTATTCCCTCTTCGAAGAGCAACTGCGGCAGGAGAACCTTGAACTGGAACGGGATCTCAACGCCGGCACAGAGAGCTTTGCCGAATCCCTTACCTACTTTCCCAAGTCCAGTGAATTCCACACCGGACCCGAAGGCTATCTGGACCACATTCGTAAAGCCAAAGAAGCGGTCGCCATTCCGATTATCGCCAGCCTCAACGGTTCGACCCTGGGCGGTTGGAGCAAGTACGCCAAACAGGTTGAGCAAGCCGGAGCCGACGCCATCGAATGCAATCTCTATTTCATTCCGACGAACATGGAGATATTGGGTTCCGAAGTCGAGAACACCTACCTTGACATTGTCCGCGAAGTAAAGACTTCAGTTCACATCCCGGTAGCCGTCAAGCTCAGCCCGTTCTTCAGCAATTTGTCCAACCTGGCGAAACGCCTGGACCAGGTGGGTACGAACGGCCTGGTCCTGTTCAACCGCTTTTACCAGCCCGATATCGACCTGGAAGAACTGGAGATTAAACCCAACGTGCTTCTCAGCAGCCCCCAGGAGCTACGCCTACCCCTGACTTGGATCGGCATTCTTTATGGCCGCATCCGAGCCAGTCTTGCGGCGACCACCGGTGTGTACGGCCACGAAGACGTAATCAAGTTGCTCATGGTTGGTGCCGATGTAACGATGCTATGCTCTGCTTTATTGCGCCATGGCATCGGACACCTTGGTCACGTGGAACAAGGCGTTCGCAAGTGGATGGAAGAACACGAATACGAGTCTGTGCAACAGATGCAAGGCAGCATGAGCCAGCTCCGCTGCCCCGATCCCGGAGCCTTCGAACGCGCCCAATACATGCGCGCCGTCAAGGGCTTGGAACACGTGCTGACAAACGTCTGAAAGCTATTGCGGGGCTTCGCC
>Ga0182019_10000759_pt1 | contig 15986 bp, 8 predicted proteins | sample 812E2MmetaG_FD_120483 | JGI IMG/M metagenome (GOLD analysis project Ga0182019, IMG submission 120483) | Permafrost microbial communities from Stordalen Mire, Sweden - 812E2M metaG | ecosystem: Environmental > Terrestrial > Soil > Wetlands > Permafrost | place: Sweden: Stordalen | collected...
CAACGAGGTGGACAAGCGGCTCAGCGAGATCATGAAGGCCATTCACAACCAGTGCGTCCGTTTCGGCGAGCAGGCCGGCTGGGTCAACTACGTGGATGGCGCGAACGTTGCCGGCTTCCGCAAAGTCGCCGAGGCGATGCTGGATCAGGGCGTGGTCTAAGGCCCATCCGGACCGCTACCGCCCTACGTGCAACCGCTCAGGCTAACTCAAGGGGTGGCCCCACCAGGCGCAACTGATCAGCGGGCAACTTGCGGGTACTCACTACTGGCGTCCTGCGCCGTCGCCCGGCGAAATGTGGAAGCAATATGGTCAGCGCTGAATCCCTGCTCACCTGCCCCCCTCTCGCGTACTTCGCAGGCCCGGTCCCGATCACCGCCCAGATCAAGCTGCTGTTCGCTCGCGACCATGCGCTGCTCCGCTGACCATATCATCCCATGACGAAAATCCTGATCGCCGAATGCAAACAGGAGGTTTCGACCTTTAATCCGCACCTCAGCGGATACGAGGATTTCGGAGTCAGGCGAGGCGATCAACTCTTACGGTACCATCGTTCCATTCGCTCGGAGATCACCGGAGCCTGCGAGGTCTTCGACGCCGCCCGCGCCACGGTCGTTCCTACCTACGGGGCGCTACTCATAACCTCCGGTGGGACCCTCGCACGAGCCGCTTGGAATCAAATCACCGACGAGTTTCTGGACGCGATTCGCAAGGCACCACGGGTTGACGGCGTGTATTTTTGCATGCACGGCGCAATGGCCAGCGAGGACGAGCTTGACCCCGAGGGTTACCTGCTTGCCGAAGCGCGCAAGATCCTAGGTGAAGAGGTTCCGATTGTCGTATCCCTCGACCTGCACGGCATCCCGACCGACCGGATGCTCGTGCATAGTGACGCGATCGTGGCCTACCACACGTACCCACACGTGGACTTTTTCGAGACCGGCCAACGCGCCGCCCGGCTTCTGCTGCGTTTGCTCGCTGGCGAAATCCATCCGGTAACCGCCAAAGTCGCCGTCCCAACCCTCGTGCGCGGCGACGAATTGATCACGGCCACTGGACTCTTCGGCGAGTCCATCCGCTCGGCCCAGGCAGTCGAAAACAGCCCGGGTGGGCTTTCCGCCGGTGTCTTCATCGGCAACCCGTTCACCGACGTGCCGGAGTTACAGACCTACAGCTTTGTCGTGACGGACAACGATCCTGCGCGCGCCAGACGCGAGGCCCTCCGCATCGCGAAGGGCTTCTGGGCCAATCACGAGAAGATGCAAGTGCCGCTCGTTAGTCTCGAGGAAATGGCCAAGATCATGGTCCGACACCAGCGCGGCACCATCGCCCTAGTGGATGCAGCGGATGCCACCAGCTCGGGCGCCGCCGGCGACAGCAATGCCATCCTAAGCAAGCTGGTTGAGATAGGCTATAAGCGCCGTGTTCTCCTCCCGATCGTGGATGCACCGGCGGTTCAAAAGGCGTTTGCGGCGGGCGTTGGCGCGACGATTTCCGCGGTTGTTGGCGGCACGTTGGACGCGCGGCGTTTTCAGCCGTTGCCGATCACGGCGACAGTCCGGCTACTCTCCGACGGCCGCTTCCGGAGCGAGTCGTTTGGCGAAGAGTGGCTGGCGGGGCCGACCGCCGTGCTGGGAGCGGAAAACTTCACCATCGTCGCCAGCAGTCGCGCGGTGAGTCTCTACGACCGTTCGTTCTTCTTTGCGCACGGGCAGGATCCCAAACACTTCGACGCCGTCGTGGTGAAATCCCCCCACTGTCAGCACCACATGTACGCCGACTGGTGTTCGCAAATGATGAACGTGGACGCGCCCGGCTCCACGAGCGCCAACCTGCGCCGGCTCGGCCACACGCGCTGCCCGCGTCCAATTTTTCCGCTCGATGCGGGCGTGGTCTTCATCCCGAAAGCGAAGCTGTTCCGGCGGTTCATCCACCAAAAAACAAGGACTTGCCCATGAGGATCCGTGAAATCCGTTGTGCCGGCCTGTACGGCGCGACCCCTAAAGGCGGCTGGAGCACCGAGCTGCAGCCGGAAGATTGCGTCCACACGCTCGTGGCTGTTCACACTGACGATGGCCGGGTCGGCCTCGGCAGCGTCTTTAGCAACGACGCGCTCGTCCGTGCGGCGCTTGGCGTGCTCGAACCCCTGTATCGCGGCGAAAACGCCCTGGAGCCGGAGCGCGTCAGCGAAAAGCTGCACCAGCACACTTTCTGGCTCGGGCGCGGCGGCTCCATCACGCATGCTATCAGCGGCATCGACATTGCCCTGTGGGATTTGCTGGGGCAGGCCACCGGGCAGCCCGTGGGACGTCTGCTCGGCGGACGCTACCGCGAGCGCGTGCAGCCCTACGCGTCGCTGCTCATGGACGAACCCGCGAAACTGCGCGACCATCTCCTCGCGGTGAAAGCCCAAGGGTTCCGCGCCTTCAAGGTCGGTTGGGGACCGTTCGGCCGACGCAACGCCGGGACCGACCAAGCCATCGTTCAGGCCGCGCGAGACGCGGTGGGCTCGGATTCACGCCTTATGGTCGACGCCGGCGGCAGCGACGCCTACTGGCCGAACGGCTACAAGTGGGCGCTGAATACCGCTCGAATGCTTGGCGACTACAACGTGCACTGGTTTGAGGAAGCGTTACCGGCGGACGCACTTGATGATTACGCGAAGCTGCGCGAGCACTCGCCGGTCGCGATCGCCGGCGGCGAGGTGCTCACCCGTCGGCAGACGTTTCAGCCATGGCTGGAGGCTCGCGCTTTCGACATTGTGCAGCCCGATGTCACCAAGGTCGGCGGCATCAGCGAGGAACGCTTCATCGCCCGGTCGGCTGAGGAGCATGGCATTCGCTTCATTCCCCACGGCTGGAATACCGGGGTCGGCCTGGCTGCGGATCTGCACCTCGCGTCGGCGTTTTCCCGCACAGACCTGGTCGAGTACCTGCCCGGCTCGCCCTTCATCGACGAAATCACCGCTGGCGGCTGGAAGCTTGACGCCGACGGAATGCTGGCAATACCCGCACAGCCCGGCTTAGGCGTAAATCTTGATCGCGACGCCCTGAAGAAATATACGCGCGGTGAGCTCCTACTAAACTGAGGAGCGACCTCACGTCGCGCCGCCCAGGTGATTATCGCTGTCAGCAATGCCCACCGATCTGCCTTTTATCCATTTTATGTCTGTCAATAACAAAACAAAATCTGGAGGTCCAATATGAATATTCTGGCTTTGGTCGCGCACCCAGATGATGCCGAATTCTCGGTCGCAGGAACCCTGTACAAATACAAACGTCAAGGGCATAATATCTTCATCGCCTTAACAACCAGCGGCAATCAGGGATCCAATACTCACAAGACGAGGAAAGAGATTGCCGCGGTCAGGGAAAAGGAACAGCTCGCCGCAGCCAGACTGCTCGGAGCCAAAGTGAGGTTCCTCAGATACGACGACCAAGGGCTTCTCGACACAACCCACTCAAGGAAGAGCGTCATCGATGCCATTAGGTGGGCAAATCCTGACGTCATACTCACGCACTATCCCAGTGATCCGAGCACCGACCACGGGACAACCGGCAAGATTGCCGGTGAAGTCATGCTGTCCCTCCCCGGGAAACTGATTCCTGCGGATGAAAAACCCATATTCAAAAAACCTTCACTGTTCTTCTTTGATACCGCGGCTGGTATCGATTTCCTGCCGGAAGCGTACGTCGATATTTCCGAGGTGTTCGACCTGAAGATTCAGACCCTTTCCAAGCATCAAAGCCAAATCGCTTGGATGGGTGTCTTCGCCGAAGACAATCTCATTGAGCTCTGTCGGGCAAGAGACCGGTTTAGAGGGATGCAATATGGGTGTCAGTATGCAGAGGCCTACAGGGCTTTCCGGCTTCACGGTTATATGCCTGACTTCAGGTTACTGCCCTGAGAGCATTAGCAAGGGTGCCGCGGGGTGCCGTCGCTGCCAGTACCGTTGCCGATGCCTGTTACCGCTTGTTTCTCGTCCGTTCGCGGGACCAGCCCACCAGATGTGGACTTGCCGAGGTACTGATAGGCCGAATGGTTCCGGCCCAGACGTGTCATAACCATTACAGATCGATCCGTTCTGCGCATACAAAAGCGGAATTTTGGCGGGCGATATCCGGCCAACAACCCTGCGCCATCCTTTTGTTCCAACGCAGAGACCTCTGAGGAGTCAGCCCTTTTCGCTCGGCCACGACCCGAACCGCTTCTGCTTCTGAATCGCAGCGCCCACAATGAAAGCAAAGACTATCAGCGAAAGAGAGAACTACCTACGTGCGATCGAGTTCAAAAATCCGGAGTGGATTCCAATGACTTTGGAATTCACCTCTGCCGTTTGGGATCGGCACGGCAAAGACCTGGCAACTCTGCTCCAGGAACACCCGTTAGTCACCGGTAACCATCACCGCGGCTACCACCCGTTTCACGACACTGACCCCATCTGTGTGCAAGGGATGACCTACCGGGACGATTGGGGCTGTGTCTGGCATAATGCGCAGGGCGGTATTATTGGCCGCGTGATCGAGCATCCGCTCCAAGATTGGAGCGCTTTCAGGAACTACCTTCCCCCCGATCCTCTCAAACAATACAATTGGGCGACATTGAAACGGAAAACCGAGGACGACCGAGAAAAGGGATTTCTCACGACCGCCCTGCCAGAGTCCTTTGCGCAGGGCGGCTTCTTTGATCGCATGATCATGCTCCGCGGCTTTGAAAACCTCTTGATGGATTTACTCGACCAGCCCCCGCAACTGCCCGATCTGATCGCCATGCTGCTCGACTACAACATTCGGTATCTCCAAAAGTGGCTTGAAATCGGCGTCGATATCATATGGCACCATGGCGATATTGGATCCCAGAACAGGCTGCTTTTTAGCCCGGCGATCTTCCGCCGTTATCTGAAACCAGCCTATAAGACGCTTTTCAAAATCGCCCGCGAAGCAGGCACGCATGTCTGGTATTCCTCGGATGGCCACGTATTGGATGTGGTGGATGATTTGCTCGAGTGCGGCGTCTCCCTGCATGACCCTCAGGTCAGGGCGAACACGATTAATGGAATACGGGACCATTACAAAAACAAGTTGTGCGCGCTTGTTGATATTGACGAACAAATGCTCCCCTTCTGTTCTCCCCAAGATATCGACAATCAAATAAGCGAGGTTGTACAAAAAATTGCCGATCCGCGCGGCGGCCTTATGATTTTCGCCATACCCAGCCATGATGTGCCGCTTCGAAATATTGAAGCCATACTCGTGGCATGGGAACGGCACTGTTTCTTTGATTGGCCGTAAGCCAAGCGCTGCCGGAGACAGTAGCGCGGCGTTTAGCCAGTGATGGCGGGCGCGGGTGGCAGGCCACTCTCGATAACACCCAGAGGGTCGGTCTCCTAACTGGGATCAACTGTGCAGATGAGGTCTGAAACAAATCACGGGAAATGTCTCCACCGATGACTTCCCGGGCGAGTTGCTAGCGGGTGCGCTGCAAGCCCGCACTTTCTGGCGGCGTCAAACGTTGCAATCGCATCGGCGCCCGCTCTATCAAGCTTCCAACACCTTCCCCAGTTTTTCCCATGCCGTTGCCATCCCAAATTGGCTCTCAAACCCATCTTCTAGTCGGGGGGTCGGGCCGCTCGCCACCCGAGACGGAGTATCGCCGTGAGTTCCTTCACCAGCGCGGCATTTTCCGCCCGGCCCGCGATGTTCACGTTTTCGGCCGGGTCGGTCTGATGATCGTAGAGTTCAATGGCGATAACTTGCGACGGATCCCTCATCGCCTGCCAGAGCGTTAACCGATATCGGTCAGTGCGCATCGAGTACCCCATCGTGTCCTCCTCCGGGTACTTGGTGTAGCTCTCGTCTGGATTGGGAATCACCAAAGGAATCACTTTGTAGCTTTTCATTCCAAGTCGCGGATACTCGCCAAAAGCAGCAGACTTCCATGCCCTTCCCGGATCCTTCAGCAGCGGCACGAAACTTGTTCCTTCGAGATGAGGCGGCAACGGCAGGCCCGCCATCTCGCAGAGGCTGGGATAGACGTCCACGAGTTCAACGAGCGCGTCGGTCTTTTTGCCCGCGGTTTTGGCTCCGGGCGCGCTTATAATCAGGGGCACGCGCAGATCATTCTCAAAATCGTTGAGTTTGGCCCATAAGCTGTGTTCGCCAAGATTATAGCCGTTGTCGCCCCAGAAGACTATGATCGTGTTATCGCGTAATCCGAGGCGGTCCAGTTCGGCCAGCAGACGACCGACCTGCGCATCCACAAAGCTCACGCAGGCGTAGTAACCGTGGCGCAGATGCCGGTGGTGGGCGGAAGTCAATGCGCCCGTTTTGGGTATGTCGTATTGGGCGCGGATTTCGTTCCATGAGTTTTGCAGCGCTATGGGCGGAGCATCCTTGGGGGGAAAGATGTTGTCCGCCGGTTCGATTTTCGATTCATCGTAAAGATCCCAGTATTTCTTGGGCGCGACATAGGCCAAGTGGGGCTTCAAGAAACCCACCGCGAGGAAGAACGGAGTGCCCTCACCGGGTTTGGCTGTGTTTTGCCTTTGCCCCAGTTCGCGCAAGACATTGATCGCCCTGTCGGTCATCTCTCCGTCGTAGAGCATGTTGTCCGGCACGTCGGGAGCTTCCGTCGCCAGACCGTGCACCAAATACTCCGTCCACTCATCCAGTTCGGCGGCACTTTCCCGGTATTCGAGCGCGAAGGCCGTCCGGGCGATTTCCTCGCCGTGCGGCGTGTAGTAATAGCGTGGGCCTCCCCGCCAGGGCGGCACGCTCCACGACGGGGGATCTTCGAGGTTGCGGCTACCGGGTAACACCTCCATGGCGAAGGCCGGATGAAAAACCTTGCCCAGCGACTGGGTATGGTAGCCATGGTTCTTGAACTGCTGCGGCAGTGTGACCACATTCGGCACTTTTTGGCGGAAATGCGTTTGAAGGTCATAGACCCCTGCTGAATCGGGTCGAAGACCCGTCAACAAGCTGGCACGTGACGGATTGCAGAGAGCTTGCTGGCAATAGGCCCGGTTGAAGACCAAGCCGCGCGCGGCGAGCCGATCGATATTGGGACTGATGATCTGCGATTTTCCGTAGCAACCAAGTTCAGGCCGCAAGTCATCCGCGACAATGAAGAGGACGTTCGGGTGACCTGTAGGAGCTCCGCAGAGCGCGGAGACCAGCGGAGCCTGGGCAAGAAGAAGCCAGCTTGGGATTTTCATGTTTGGAAGCGGTGCCATTCCGCATTGTCGACCATTGAAAAACGCACGCTACAGAGACGCATCAGCGGGAGGAGATATCTGTCGCACGTGACCAATGGGGTCGCGCCCGAAAACATCATGCCGACGCGAAATCGTCCGACGAATCCTGATTTACCCGACGATTTTAGCCTATGTTTGCCCAGCACCGCTACGCTCGAATGCTCAATTCCTGCTACTATCGTTGCCGAAGCGTCGTTGCTTGAAATCTAATGGGACGCGTCGGAGCGTTTCTCGACGTGTCGGCAAGGGCCGATACCTTTCTTCGGCTCTCTGTGCGAAAAACGGCACGAGGGGGCTGACTCTCGCCTGCGCGCCTCACAGATAGCGACCAAAGAGCTCTGCCTAGGCGGAGCCGACTCGACGCAGGATAACCGGCAGGTTGCCGCGCTTTTCTTGCACAAGGCGAGAAATCGCCTGGCCAGTTGGCCGGGAATTCGCCGGCGTACGCCCGGCAGGCGTCTGAGCTTAGGCCACCGCCGAGAATAAGAACCCCAACGAAACGCGTCGCAAAGTAGCGTTTCGATCCGGGCCAGTTCGAAACGAACGCAGCGAAACCATGAGCGCATGGCGCCGAACGCCAGCCGCTCCTCCTGCGGCGGCTGACCTGGCCGCTCGAGCGTGCGAGGAGGCGCGCCGCGCGCTTTCTGCGCCCGATCAAATCCGTCTTTTTCGGCCCGCCTCGCGCGCCGCCAGCAGCCAGCAACGAGCTGCGGCAAACCGACGAGACTACCAGGAGATTCCGCCCATGCCTGCAGATCGCACCGTTGCGGACCGAATTCGATCCGCGTCTGCGCCAAGAATGCCGAAGTTTGAGCATTAAGGCGTAGCCGGACGCGACAAAAACAGGCATCGTCTTCACGATGCCATTTTCTCAAGGCTCGACCCAGCCTGCCACGCATCGTGTGCAGGTTGGGAGTCCACCCATGGCAACACCATGGACGTCACTCTTGACCTGCCACCCGTCACTTAGGACCTAGCCCAATGCTGAGCGCCGGAAACCTGAAACCACTCGGCAATATGCGATTCGAGCGAAACACCGCAGTGCTCAGTCTGAGGTTGTTGCGGCGATTCATTTTCGCCTGGGTTTTGGTGTTTCTGTCGCGGGCTGATGGTATTGATGGGGCGCAACGGGTCGAATGCTTTTCCGGTCTGCCGTTGGAATACCCATTGAGGCCATTTGTGTTAAGGTTCAGCCATGAAGAACTGGCCTCCCAATCGATTTGGGCCAGGCAACTGGACGGGATAATCATTCAGAAAGATGCCCCTCCTCCTATCCGTATTGGCTGCAAAGCCATTCAGCAGACGTGGAACAAAATGCATCCGGGGATGACGCTGCAAATTGTCGAAATCGATTCCCGGCAGAATGCTTTGCCCCCAAGCCTATCCGGAAACTACCTGATCGCAGGCACGCCCGACACATTTGCCTTGGCCGCGTCGGTCGCGAAACGCGAGAATCTGGCGGTCAGCGAACGCGATTTGAACGGCGACGGTTTCATCATTAGGCCGACCCAAACCCCGGCCGTCAAAGCGTTGTTCATCACCTCGGTGGTTCCACGCGGTGTTTTGTATGGAATGTACGAGCTCGAGGAACGCATTACGAGCCGAGGGATCCCGTTAATCAACCAGAACTTCATTCCCGCCGTCCGATATCGCAATTGGGCGGTGCATCAATTCATCGACGAACCTCCCGACGTGAGCGGCCGGCTCCGGTTGAATCTGTCAATGGTCATGAACGAATATTGGCCATCGACCTTGTTTTACAAGTCCTTCCCGGAGCTACGGGGCCGCGAAAACGCGGCCAAAATTCTCGAGAATCAGGTCAAGCTCCATAAACTCTGGTCTCAAGCGGTCCAATACGGGGCCTTGCCGGTAATCTGCTGGAATCCGTTGAGCTTCGCCATGGCCCCCACCCGAGCGGCGGAAGCGCGAGCCGCCCTCGAGCGAGCGCATCCGGGGATCCTCGCCACCGTGGTCTCGGCGAATCCGGCTTACCGCTCTGAGCTCGGCAAGGATCGGATCAATCTTTGTCCCTCCAACCCAGCCACGCGACTCTACGTCAGAAGCGCGGTGCAAGAATTCGTGACCGAGTTTCCAGAAACGGGAATGATCCTGATGTATTTATCGGACATCGGGGGAGAGCTCAATTGCGGCTGTGAAAAGTGTGCCCGGTATCCGTTCATCGACCGAGTTGTCGATTACGCGAAGCTCGTCATGGACGCTGCTCTTGAGGTCAACCCCAAGATGCGGTTCATGATGCGCAATCACGCCTTGAACTGGTTTGTCCCCATGTATCACCCCGAGTACGCCAATGATCCGACCGCCGGATTCGGCGAGATCATGCGTCGTCTGGGCCCGCGCATGGAAGCGGTTTCCTCGCGGGTTACCACCCCGCCCGGCGGAGACTTTCAATCGTGGCTGGGACCTACGTCCACCCTGCCCGGACATGGGGTGCCATTCCATTTCTTTTTTCATTATTATGAAGCCGGAGGTCCCGGGACGATCGCGCCGATTTCGCCGGTCATCAGCCATCTCAGCTGGCAGTTGCCGATCTGCGTTCAGGAGCTGCGAAAACTGATCGCGCCCGGAATGGGAATGATCGGGGGCGATGTTGATATGGCCGGCATGGAGGTAGCCTATTGGCATCCGGACATGGACCCAGGCAAGTATCTGACGAATTGGTGCCGGGCCAAGTATGGCGACGAAGCCGGCGAATGCGTCGCCGAGTCACTGCTGAACTCGTCCAAGATCACCGAAATGTTCTACGCGCCGACGAAGCCCGCCCTCAGCGAGAGTTGCACGCTCTATCGTTGGGGCCATCACGGCCAGCCATGGGCCGTCGCCATGGATTCTCTCCGCGAGGCCGGTCTGGGTACGGATGAGGAGCTGCAGCAAGATGCGACCTTTGAATTCATGCATCCGCTGGCGCGGCAACCGGACGAGCTCCAGAAGGTCGACCCACACTCCATGCCCAAATGGATTGACCGATTCGCCGTTCCCGAGGAGCGCCGGATCGCCGAACATGCCCGGGCCCGGATCAAGGCCGCGCTTGAGCTGCACCCCGACGACCGGGAACTCCGCCGACTGAATGCCGTGGCAATGGGCACGGTCCACCTAGTCAACCTTTACCACAATTATCACACCGCGCTGGTGTACGCGAATTCGGCGCACAACACCGGGGATCAGATCTTGCAGCAACAGCTCAGGACGCAGGCCCGGGATCGCCTGGATCGCGCGGTGGAAGATGTCATCAATTACAGGAACGTCTGCTGGCCGATAACCGCGCAGGACCCGTACCCCCGCCTCCGCCGTGATTTTCGCTATCTTTACATCGCCACCCTGGTTGCCACCGTGCGCGAGGCCTGCTACCTATTGGATTCGGCCGACAGGGGCGGCACCGCGTTGGCGCATTTTGACGAAACCCTGCTCCACAACCAAGGGGAGCCTGTTGAGGCTCCGGACGCTCAACAGATACGAATGGATAGGTATGCCCCGGGAACCCCGGTGCACGCGAGGCAATGGCAGGAGCGAGTGCGCGGCGAGCTCCTCCAATTGATGCACTTGTCTGACCTTGTGCGTGGGCCCGCAATCCCCTTCGCCGCGAAGGTCATCTATTCCAAAGATCTGGGCAGTTACATTATGAAGGAGGTCGAAATCAATTCGACCAGAACGCGGAAGATGAAAGTGGTTTTGACGGTGCCGAAGGATGCAACGAACCGCGCGCCGGCGGTCGTGGCCATCGGAGGCCACAGTAGTGACCGTTATTCCGTCTTCGACCAGAAATCCACTTTACCTCGGCCTCCCATGATATGGGACGATGCCTATTACGGATTTGCCACTGAACTCACGAAAAGAGGCTGCGTAACGATAACAACCACCGTCAGCCAACACGCTGCCTACGAGGCAGGAAGTGGTCGCATCCTAATGGGTGAGCGCCTGTGGGACCTGATGCGTTGCGTCGATTACCTAACGACGATCCCCGAGGTCGATCCCTCCAGGATTGGCTGCGCCGGACTGTCGCTGGGAGGTGAAATGGCGATGTGGCTGGGTGCAATGGATGAGCGGGTGTCAGCCACGGTCAGCGCAGGATGGCTGAGTTTTATGGACAATTTCTATCTCAAGGTCGGCAGCTGCGCGTGTTTCTACGTTCCGGGGCTGCGGGAGCGCGTTGATTTCCCCGACATCTACGCTCTCATCGCGCCCCGGGCGCTTCAATGCCAGAATGGCGTCGAGGACAATCGTTGGTTCTCGCCGCAGCTGGCGAGGGTGGCCATGCATGAGATTCAGGAGGTGTATGCCGATTCTGGGCATCCCACAAATGCAGTGTTGGATATTCATCCCGGCGGCCACGTCATTGACCTGCCGCAGTTGCTCAAGTTTTTCGACGAGCACCTCGGGGCCGGGAAATCCGCAAACTGACTTTGCATACCAGCTTATGACGCCTGATAGCGTTTCTCTCCGTTCAACCAGCCGAGATCCCGATATCATGAAAAGAAACATTGTTCATACCCTGTTGGCATTATGTCTGCCCATCTGCGGGGCACTTTCCCTCATGCCCGCCGACGAAGCTTCACGGCCGGCGCCGTCGAAGGTCTTCGAAAGAGCCGCGATTCAGGCCGGTCTCAACCGCATTGGGCTCGGGGACGGATATGTAATTATTGTGGCCGAAAAACGCGATCTGGTGGAAAACACCGCGGCACAAATGCTGCTACAGTTTCTAGCGAAGGCATCACTGTCGGTGCCGATCGTGCCCGAATCCCAGGCGCCGAAGTCAAAGCGTATCTTTCTCGGTCGGGATTCGAATCTCGGGGCCATTCGCAGTCTGGGCGACAAGGGGGTGATCAACATCCGGAACGTCCCGACCGAAGATGACGGGTTCCATCTGAAACGGATCGGGCAGGATATCGCAATTGCAGGGGCGAATCCGCGCGGTGTGCTCTACGGGGTCTATGCCCTTGAAGACTTTGTCCAAGCAGGCGCCAACGGGAACCTGGATATCAAGACCGTCCCCTATTTTCGGAAACGGGGCAGCGGGCCCTGCTACACGGATATATTCTTCGACAAGGGACTGATGGAGGATTTCTCCGAGGCCAAAGCGGTTTACCTTTCGCGCCTGGGAATCAACGAACTTACCGACCAGGGCATCGGTGGAACTCTGAGCGACTTTGTGCACAGCGACGCATTCCCCTTCCAAAAACCACCCCGACCCGAGTTCGCCCGCCGCGTCAAGGCGATGTCAGCGCTGTGCAAGAAATACGGAATCGATCAGTACATCTTTCTAAACGAACCCGCGCTGGCCAATATCGCCGCTGATCTCGAAAAATACCCCCCGGAGGCGCTCGGAACCGTCAAACGACCCTGGGGTGGCGGCCCGGACGGCATCGACAAGACCTTGTGCGTCAGCAGCCCCATCGTCCAAGCCTACTTCCGCGACATGATGCGGAAATTGGTCCGGGAATACCCGGATTTGAAAGGGGTGCAATTGTACAATATGGACGCCAGTGCTTGGCTTTGCACCCCGGCGTTATGCGATCGCTGCAGAGCCGTGTGCACGGATTCCCCTCCCAACGAGTTTACCCCTTGGGAGACGCAGGCCAAGCTGGTCACTTTGCTGGCGGCGGCGGCCCATGAAGAGAATCCCGGTTTCCATTTCCGGTTTTGGGGCGCCATTCACTATCACGGTCGCCAATTTGATAAGATGATTCATGCGGCCCAGGGATATGACAGCCTCCTCAGCTCGTGGAACGGATCCGACCGCACCGTCATGATCCCGGACGCGGCGGAACTCGACCCCGCCTTCATCCTCTCGGAGGAGGTCTGCCGACAACGGGCCATTCCGTTCTATGCGGCTTGCGAATTCAACAGCCTTGAGGTGATCCCCAAAAGCCTGACATTCCCATTCCAAGTCGCCGACGCCCTCAAAAAGTACAAGCGATGGGGCGTGAAAAACATCGCCGAAATCTATGGTGTGCAACCGGAACACAATTCTATCAATGCTCTCGTCACGGAAGAATTTGAATGGAACCCCGATCAGAATCCGGAGGAGTTTCTCACCGGCTTGGCGCGCCGGCAGTTCGGGGAGAAAGCGGGAAAAACGATGTACCTGGCATGGGAAGAGATGAGCCGAGCCTTTGATGTGTGGAACGACATGCAATCGGGCCCGCTTCCCATCGAGGGAAGCCAGTTCCACGTAAGATTGGGAACCTCGATTGGCGGTCTGCCCCCGCCGATTCTTCCGGACATCGTCAAGTATTACGATTCGACCATTGCGATACTCACCAATGTTGAGCCATGGCGCGCGGGCGGATATCAGAAATACAAGGAGAACGCCTTCCTCGAGAAGATGACCATGCTGAACGATCATCTCGTGCGAGCCGCCAAACAGGCGAGGCAGGCCGTGGCCGAGGCCAGTGAGAATGAGCTCATCGGCGTAAATTACTACGAGGGAGGGAACGGACGCCCGACCTGCAAGGAATACGCGGAGCTGACATATGCCCCCATCGCCATCGCGGAGGCGATATGCCGGCAGCGGTGCGATATGCTCCGCGCTTACCATTTGCTGACGGAAATCGACGGCGCGCGCGTCGCCGGCGACGAAAAAGCGGCCAAGGCCAAGGAACGGCTGTACCTTGACCTGATCCGTGAAGACATCGGCGTACAGGAACGTTTCTGCGAGCTTCTCACCGGCTTCGCGGAAATGCGGCCGTGTTTCACCCGCACGAGCCTCTCGGACCGGGAGATCGCCGACCACCTTTCCAACACCAAGACAAAGATTGATAAATTGAAGGATTTTCTCGCAACGCATTGAGCAGATCCGTCCCTCCAAACCTGATGCCGGTTCTCTTTTGAACGTTGGATGAAGCTGTTGTGGATGTTGTGATCTTTTGGGCCTAAAGATCCCTGTCTGCCCCGACGCGGAGCCGGGCCAATCCCAAGGATCCCAGCTCCCGCAAACCTGCGACAGCCCCCGATAGCCAACCTGAATCAACGCCGCGCCTGGCTCAATTCAGATGGCACTCCGACAACCTAAGCTTATGTCAAAAAAAAACCTACTCTTTCATTCTGCATTGTTTTCAGCAGGTGTCGCGCTGGCACTGGCCGAACTGCCTTTTGCCGCCGCCAGTGAAGCGCCGGTAACGGTCCGGTTCACGGATGTGGTACCCCCGGCTGGCGGAAAGAATCTGGTACCCAACGGCTCATTCGAGACGGGCAGCGCTGGCTGGTCGTCGCTGGGCCGGGGCGCGGGGTACGAGAATGCCTGGGCGCCGCTGGTGGAGAACTGGGGCAATTTCGCGAGCCTATATGGCACGGTGGTGACGGAGGGCGGCGTGCATGGCAGGTGTTTCCTGCGCATCCGTCTGGGCGGCGAGCACACGCCGGTCTTCAATTTCGACTACTTTTGCCCGGTGAATCGGCGCGAGCTACGTCCGCTGGCGGCCAGCGTCGGCTGGATCGAAGTGACTCCCGGACAGTCCTACACGATCTCGGTGAGCATGCGGGCCTCGCGCGAAGGCGTGCGGGGTGCATTCGGCGTGCAAAACGAGGATGCAGGCGCCGGCTGGTCGGGCGCGCGGGAGCAGGTCCTCACCAACGTCACCCTCACCACTCGGTGGCAGCGGTATAGCCACACGTTCATCCCCCGCTATCCGTTTCTGTTCGTGCTCGCCGGCCCCGACCTGACGGATGAGGCCGAGGTCGCGGTGGATGTCGATGCCATCCAGCTTGAGCGGAGTTCCCAGGCCACGGACTTTGCACCACGCGCCGGCGTCGAGATCGGCGTTGCCCCCACCGCGCTTGCAGGTGTGTTCGTGCACGGCGAGCCGGCGGCGCTAAAGATCACCGCCTGCAACAACACTGCCAAGTCTGCCCAGGCGCAGGTCAAATTCAAGGTGACCGACTATGCCGACGCAGCGGTCGAGTTCCCCGACGTCGTCTTGGACGTGCCGCCCGGTGCCGCGGCCGAGCGGCTGCTTCCGTTGCCGGCGAACTGGCAGGGCTTTTTTCGCGTCGTGGCCCAATGGAAAACGGACCAAGCCGAGGAATCGCATCTCCTGCGACTGGCCATCGTCCCGCCCCGCACCTCGTCAACGACCGTCCTTGGCGTCAATCACGCCTATCCCACAGCCGAACTACTGGGACTGGCAAAAAAAGCTGGCGTCACCTGGTATCGCGACTGGTCGCTCAAGTGGCAGCACATCGAGCCGGCAAAGGGCCAATACCGCTGGGACGTCAGCGACCCACAGGTGACGCGCGTAACGACGCAAGGCTTGAATTTGATGGCCATGATTCCCTTTCCGTCGGCCGAATGGAATTCCTCCGCGGCCGACCTGGCCACGATCAGGGCCGCCTCGCCGCGTCATGGAGGTGGCGGCCAAGGCGACGACCAAGAGCTGCTCCTACGCGCGCGGTGGGCTTGGATGCCAACGGACGTGACCGAATTGAACGGCTTCGTCGCTGCCGCAGTCGGCCGCTACCGCGCCCAGATCCAAGTGTGGGAGTTCCTGAACGAGGCGTTGTACACCTTGTATTCGTTGCCGAGTGCGGGGGCCCTGGGGACCGAGAAACTCAAAAGTTATACGGTTCGCGACTATCTCGACCTGGTCCGAACAACGGTCCCAGCCATCCGCGCCGCCAATGCCAGCGCCCGGATCATGGCCGGAGACATGTCCCCGGGCGATGACTCCGCGCTAGAGATGGTGAAGGGCGGTCTGCTGGAGTACGTGGACATTCTTGGTG
>Ga0182019_10000761_pt1 | contig 15956 bp, 12 predicted proteins | sample 812E2MmetaG_FD_120483 | JGI IMG/M metagenome (GOLD analysis project Ga0182019, IMG submission 120483) | Permafrost microbial communities from Stordalen Mire, Sweden - 812E2M metaG | ecosystem: Environmental > Terrestrial > Soil > Wetlands > Permafrost | place: Sweden: Stordalen | collected...
CAGAGACAGACGACCGAAATTGCCAAGCTATCAATAGGAGACAGTTGGCAACTGGATTTGTCAGAGGCTTCTGATACAAGGCCCCGGCACCGGATACCGCCAATGCCAGCGAACCTGCGGTCAAGACTGCAAGTTTTTCATGGAAGTTGGTGCTCGCACCCATACTCTTGGACCGTGACTCTCTATGAAACTCGACAGTCCGTTTTAGCGTCTCAACAGCAAATTCGAGCGGAGACTTAATCTTCGGCTCAGCCATGTCTTCCATGCCATCACTTCCCGCACTTTTGCAGCAGTATACGACCTCACGGCGAACACAAAGCGAAATGTTGTAGACTTGACCGATGATCTACTCGAGTAATGTCTGGGACGGAGGCAACAGAGTGGACAAGAAAGAGTTAACCAGCATCAGTTGGAATGAACTACGAGAGCCTGCGGGACACTTACTTAATAGGTCTGGCAGAGGACGGGTCGGATTTATGGAAGATTGTCAGGGAGCCGGATGGAACATTCTGGGATGTTACGGCCACGGTCAGCTTTGCACCAACCGGCGAGACACTCCGAGTTGAAACCGGCGACCAGATTCTTGATTTGAAGAAACTCGCCGAATGTGAAGAGTGCTACGACCAATTTCAGCAGAAGTCGGCAGAAAATAAGGAGAAAACTCTTTCGCTCAGTTTGAAAATCGGGCAATAACGGGACGTTTCCTTCGAATCAGAAAATACGATGCGCGACTTAAAACTAAACATCGGCCAGCTCCTCATCATCGGCTTCGACGGGACCAAGATGTCTCCGCGCCTCGCTTCCCTGCTCACGAAGATTCAGCCGGCGGGGGTGATTCTGTTTGCCCGCAACATCACTGGGGCTGCGCAGACGCATACTCTTTTGCGCGAGTGCCAGAAGTGCGTTGCCACGCCGCTGTTCACTTGCGTGGACCTGGAAGGCGGCACCGTAGACCGTTTCCGCAACGTGATTGGTTCGGCGCCTTCTCCGGCAGAAGTTTTTGCCACGGGCAACCGCGCGCTTTTTCGCAAGCATGGACGCGTAATCGGTGAGAATTGCCGCGCGCTGGGCTTCAACGTGGACTTTGCCCCGGTGCTCGACTTAGCCTTCGCGGCTTCGCGTTCGGTGATGAGTTCGCGGGCGGTTTCGGACGATCCTAAACAGGTGGTTGTTTACGCTCGCGAGTTTCTGCGCGGGTTGGGCGATGCCGGAGTGCTTGGCTGCGGCAAACACTTCCCTGGTTTGGGCGAGGCGGCGCTCGATACGCATCATGAACTCCCTAGCGTGGAGAAATCGCCGCGGAAATTGTGGGACGAGGATCTGGTTCCCTATCGACTGCTGCGACGAGAATTGCCCATGGTTATGGTTTCGCACGCGGCGTTTCCGAACGTTACGAAGGACCGGACTCCGGCCTCGCTTTCGAAGAAGTGGATCACCGGCATTCTGCGTAAAAAGATTGGCTACCGCGGCCTCGTCTGTTCCGACGATCTGGAGATGGGCGGCGTGCTGACGGCTGCTCCGATCGAACAGGCGATCGAGCAGGTAATGATCGGGCACATCCGCGCGGGGGGTGATCTTGGGCTGATTTGCCATCACGAAGATTTCGTTCTGCGCGCGGATGAAGCGTTGCTTCGCGAGGCGGAGCGCGACAGCAGATTTGCCGGGCGAGTGCAGGAATCGGCGGGACGTGTGCTGGCATTCAAGTCGAAAGGAGAACGCGGGCGGGGGCGCCCGCGCCACACGGTTCCCACTCCGGCGCGAGTTGAGAAGCTGACGCGCCAGCTCTGGGAATTTGAGGAAGAAATCCGGCTGGCGACGTTCGCTCGCGTGGGCAACAAGAAGGAGCACGCATGATTGTTGCGGGCGTGATGAGCGGGACCTCAGCGGACGGAATCAATGTGGCTTTGGTGCGGCTGTCGGCACGCGGACAGGGGTGTCCGCGCTACACGCTTCTTGCTCATGCGGAATATCCGTTCCCTGCCCCGGTTCGGCGCGCGATCCTGGCCATGATGAATGCGGAATTGGCGCGGGTTGCGGATATAGCCCGATTAAATTTTCTTCTGGGCGAACTGTACGCGGAGGCAGTGGCGAAAACAGCGCGCAAGCATCGGGTGAAACTCGATCTCGTCGGCTGTCACGGACAGACGCTCTACCACCAGGGAGTGGCGGAGCGATTCCTTGGGCGAAAACTGGCGGTGACGTGGCAAACGGGGGAAGGTGCGGTGATCGCGGCGCGGCTAGGCATTCCGGTGGTCTCCGATTTTCGCCCCGCGGACATCGCGGCCGGGGGGAAGGGCGCGCCGCTGGTGCCGTTCCTCGACTATCTTCTCTATCGCGATCAGCGGGTGGGCCGCCTCGCGCAGAACCGCATCGCTCAGAACATCGGAGGCATTGCGAATCTGACGGCGATTCCCGCGGGTGCCTCGCTGCGCGAGGTGTTTGCGTTCGACACCGGCCCCGGCAACATGGTGATAGATGCGGTCATGGAAGAACTTTCCGGCAAACGCTACGACCGCGATGGCAAAGTCGCGGCCTCGGGACGCGTACTGGATGGCGTAGTTGACCAGTTGTTGCGGGCGCGCTTTTTCCGGCAGAAGCCTCCGCGGACGGCGGGCCGCGAGGAATTTGGCCGCGAATACGCGGGCCGATTTGTTCAGCTCTGCCGCGGCGCCAGTAAGCCCGACGTGGTGGCAACGGCAACGGCTTTGACGGCGCGCTCGATAGCGGATGCAGTCCGGCGCTTGGTGTTGCCGCGATTCGGGGCGCGGCGCCGCGATCACGAGATGATTGTCTCGGGCGGAGGCGCAAAGAATCCGACGTTGATGGCCATATTGCGCGATGAAATGGCGCCTCTGGGAATCGGATTACATTTCTCGGATGAGTTCGGCCTGCCGGCGGAAGCAAAGGAGGCCGTCGCATTTGCCCTGCTCGCGCATGAGACGTGGCATCGGCGGCCCAGCAATGTGCCGTCAGCCACGGGAGCGAAGCGGGCGGCGATCCTGGGAAAGATCTCCTATGCGTGAGGCGACCGCGCCGCAGTGTGCAAAGAGCAGGTCCTTCGCTTCGCTCAGGATGACAACTTGTTTGCAAATGGCAATGTTGTATTTAGTCCTCGGCGGACTGCTACTGCCTCTGCTCTCCTGCTCGCGAGCTCCCGATCCCAACACGCTGGTGATGATCATTGAAAGCAGCCCAAGCAATCTTGATCCGCGCGTGGGAATTGATGCGCAATCGGAGCGCATTGGCGAACTCCTTTTCGACGCGTTGTTGACGCGGGACCAGCACTTAAATGTTCAGCCTGGGCTGGCGGAGCGATGGGAGATTCCGGATCCGCTGACCTATGTCTTTCACCTGCACCGCGGTGTAGTTTTTCACGATGGAGGGCCGCTTACTTCCCGCGACGTTAAGTGGACGTTCGACTCCCTCCTCGGCGGAAAAATCCGCAGTACCAAGTCGGCGGCGTACCGTTTCGTGGATCACATTGAGGCGCCCGATGAGTTCACCGTGATATTTCATCTGAAAGAACCGAACGCGACCTTGCTGTGGAATCTCTCGGAAGGTGCGATTGGAATTGTGCCCTACGGGTCGCTCGACGAGATTACGCGCAAGCCGATTGGGTCGGGACCATTCAAGTTTGTCAGCGCCGAGCAGGACAAGGAAATGGTTGTCGAGCGCAACGACAACTACTGGGGGACGAAGGCGCGCCTCGCCAGGGTATGCTTCACCGTTGTCCCAGATACGACGACGCGGGCCCTGGAATTGCGCAAGGGCAGTGCCGATGCGGCGATCAATGCACTTACTTCCGACACCATCGTGGCGCTGCAGCGCGAGTCGAACTTGCAGGTTGAGCGCGCGCCGGGCACGGTGCTTTCCTATTTAGCGTTTAACCTGCGCGATCCGACCTTGCGGGATGTGCGGGTTCGACAGGCAATCGCGTATGCCATTGACCGCGGCCCTCTTCTGCAATACATCTGGCGCGGCTTCGCGCAGCCGGCTTTGAGCGTCCTGCCACCGCAAAGCTGGGCGTACGACGGGGACGTGGCGGCCTACGCACACGATCCGGAGAAAGCTCGCCAGTTGCTCGATGCGGCCGGCTACACGCCTCGCGACGGCGTTCGCTTTCACCTGACCATGAAGACCTCGACCGAGGAATCGACGCGTCTGCTGGCGGCGGTGTTGCAGCAACAACTTCGCGACGTGGGGATTGCGCTCGACATTCGCACCTTCGAGTTCGCTACTTTCTTTGCCGACGTTACCAGGGGCGCGTTCCAGCTTTATTCCTTGCGCTGGATCGGGGGGAACGAGGACCCCGATATTTTCGAGTACTCGTTTCACTCCAACCGATTCCCGCCCAAAGGCGCGAACCGCGGTTTCTATTCCAATCCCCGTATCGATAGTCTGATCGACGATGCGCGCCGCCAGACCGATCAGAATGCCCGCAAGCGGCTGTACGCTGAAGTTCAGGAGGTGCTGGCCCAGGATGAGCCGTATATAAACCTGTGGTACTTCGATAACGTCCTCGTGCACACCCGGCGCGTGCGGAACGTGGCCCTGAATCCGTCAGGCAACTACGATTTTCTGAAGACGGCGGAAATCAGTACCCAGTAGCAGTTGCCAGCGCGCTGAAACCTGCGTGTTAACATCGCAAGTCGGCTAAATACTGAGCCCTTATCTTGAAAATTCTTTTTATCGGTGACATTTTCGGGCGCCCTGGGCGAACCATCGTCAGGGAGCGCCTGCCTGAACTGCGCAAGCAGCACGCCGTGGATCTGGTGATCGCCAACTGCGAAAATGCGGCGGCTGGCTTTGGAATTACGCCTCCGCTGGCGGAGGAGCTTTTCGATCTAGGCATCGACGTGATGACGACTGGGAATCACGTCTGGGATAAACGCGAGATCATCGAATACTTCCAGATGGCGGACGGCAATCCACACAGTCCGGCACGGCGCTTGTTGCGGCCGGCAAATTTTTCGCAGGGTCTTCCAGGCTGGGGATTCCACGAAGGCCAGAAGAACGGCGTGGGTTATGCGGTGGTAAATCTCCAGGGCCGCGTATTCATGGGCTCGTGCGATGATCCCTTCCGCTGCGCCGATCGGCTTCTCGAACAGATCAAGTCGAAAATCGTGTTTGTGGATTTCCATGCCGAAGCCAGCTCTGAAAAAGTTGCTTTCGGCTGGTACCTCGACGGTCGCGTCACCGCCGTCGTGGGTACGCACACGCACATTCCCACCGCGGATGAGATCGTCCTGCCGAAGGGCACCGCCTACATCACAGACGTGGGTATGACGGGGCCCTACGACAGCGTCATTGGGGTAAAGAAAGAACTGGTGATCGAGAGGTTTCTCAGCGGGATGCCGGCACGCTTCGAAGCGGCCAACGGCGACGTCAGGCTGTCCGGGGTGCTGGTCGAGTGCGATGACCAAACCGGCCACGCCACTCGGATGGAACGACTGATGCTGCGGTAGCCCTCTTCTCCCGCAGCCTTCCCGTTACGGTCGTAGTTCCCTTCCGAGTATTTCTCTTGCAAGACAGCGGCAGCCGGGCATTCTATAGTAGTTAATATGCGATGGCTGCCTGCGGGGATTACTCTGTTGCTTGTCGGAGTCGGTTTGGCCGCAGACACTCCGCCCGCCGCCACGCCATCGCTCTGTTCCAATTCCCGGGGTGCGCCTGCCTGCCATGGTCCCGCCAAAGATATGAAGGCGGCCCGGCAAGCTTTTGCGCGTGGGCTCAAACTCGAGAAATCCAGGAACGAGAATTTGCAAAGTCTCGACGAGGCTTTCTACGAGTTTGAAGAAGCTTCCCGCCTGGTTCCGCAAAACGTGGAGTACCTGACGGCGCGGGAGATGACGCGACAACATCTGGCGGGGATGCACCTAGAGCGCGGAAACAGCGACCTGAGCAATGGCCGTCAAGTGGAGGCGCTAGCGGAGTTCCGCACGGCGCTGAACCTCGATCCGCAGAACGAATTCGCTCAGCAGCGCATAAGCGATGCCCTGGGGCCTGTGCCGGTACACCCCGCAAGCCCGCCGCAGATGGTCGCCAGCGCCGACGCGCTCACCACCAAACCGAGCGACGTTCTTCATAACATCCACTACCGCGGCGATTCTCGTGGTTTGCTCACCGCGGTTGCCGCGAGTTACGGGCTGACGGTCGTCTTCGACGATACCGTTCCCAGCCGGCGCGTGCGCTTCGACATAGAGGACGCCGATTTTGCGACTGCCATGCGAGCGGTTTCCGCGGTTACCAAGAGCTTCAGCGTTGCCCTTGAAGACACCGTTCTTTTTGCTTGTGCCGATACCCCGGACAACCACCGCCTCTTCGACCGCATGGGCATGCGCTCGTTTTACATCTCCGCCGGCAGTCCCCAGGATTTAAACGAACTAATGAACGGGTTGCGGACGCTCTTTGAGTTCAAGTTCGTGAGCATCAACGCTGCCTCGAGCACGATCACTTTGCGCGGACCGCAGGCTGCCCTGGAAGCCGCCACCCAGTTTCTCGGACAACTGAATGACACACGGCCGGAGGTGATGCTCGATGTGAAAGTCTTCCAGGTGAGCCACACCTACATGCGGAATATCGGGCTGCATGTCCCCAACAATTTCAATCTTTTCAATATTCCGGTGGCCGCGCTTACGGCTCTCGGCGGACAAAACGTCCAGGACCTGATCAACCAGCTGATCGCCTCGGGCGGCATCAACCAGGCTGGCAATCAGACCATCGCCGCCCTCCTCGCGCAATTGCAAGGGCAACAAAATTCGATCTTCAGCCAGCCGCTCGCGACCTTCGGCGGCGGGCTCACGCTGATGGGGCTCAGCCTCGATCAGTTGGCCGGTGTGCTCTCCATGAATGAGAGTTCCGTACGGTCGCTCGATCATGTGCACTTGCGCGCCTCCCAGGAGAAGGAAGCGACTTTTAAGCTGGGATCTCGCTATCCCATCCTCAACGCCAGCTTTGCGCCAGTTTTTAACAATCCGGCTATCTCCCAGGCCATCGGAAATCAGTCGTTCACCGCGGCCTTTCCCTCTGTCAACTATGAGGACATCGGACTCACGGTCAAGGCGAAACCGCTGGTTCACAATAATTCAGACGTAGCCCTCGAACTGGAAGTGCAATTCCGCACGTTGGGCAGTACCAACTCAAATGGCATCCCGGTAATTTTCAATCGCGAGTACAAGGGGGGAATCCTGCTCAAGGAAGGTGAACCGGCGGTCGTAGCCGGAATGATCACTAAGTCCGATCAGAAAAGCCTGAGCGGTCTGCCTGCGTTTTCCAGGATACCTGGACTCGGCCTCCTCACGTCACAGAACTCCAACCAGGAAGAAGAAGACGAGCTTCTCATCCTGATCACGCCCTACCTCGTTCGCGGCTCCGAGCGCACCGAGGCCCCTGAAATCTGGATGGGCAAATAGATCGGGCCGTCGGGCGATCTAAAAGCTGAAAGCCAAGAGCTCTTGAATCTCGATGACCCGATCGCCGGATGACCCGATCTATTTCTGGCTGGCCTGGAAATCCACAATTTTCTTCAAATGCTCGACCGGCGCCCCGCCTGGCACGTTGCGTCCATTAATGAACAGGGTCGGGGTGCCGTTCACACCAACCGACTTTCCCAGCGCAACGGACGCCTCGACTCTGGCTTTGGTATCCGGCTTGGTTGCGCAGGCGGCGATCTCGTCGCCATTTGCTCCCGATGCGGTCGCGATGGCCTTTAGCTTTTCATCAACGTTGGCCTCAGTGATATTGGCTTGCTCTTCAAACGTCTTCTGGATAAATTTCCAGACGGCATCATTCGAAGCGCGCCCCACGCAATCGAGATAGCCAGCCGCTTTCTCCGCCCAGTTGTGCGCCGGCAGAGGAAAATTCTGGAAAACAAAGTGCGCCTCGGGCACTTGCGCAAGCAGTTGTTCAATCACAGGTGCGGCCTTCTGACAGTGCGGGCATTGCATATCGCTGAACTCGACAATTGTCACCGGCGCCTTCGCCGGCCCTTTCGCCGGGCCATTCACGCCTTTTTCCAGTTTGGCGCGGGCATCGTCGAAAGGCCTCGCACCGAAGGGCAGGATGTCGCCCGCAACGGCACGCTTACCATCCGCGCTTACCAGCAACCGATTCGGATTCGAACCCTGCGCGTTGGTGACTACAACTAAAACCTCCGCCAGTCCCGGTATCTCGGAAGGACGAATCTCGTTCACCTTCCACGTGATAGTGGGATCGTAACCGAACGTCTGAAAGAGGAACGAGTTGACGGTGTCTTCCGTGGGGAGAACCGTCGCCCCTTCAGCGGCGGGAGACGCAGTCGCCGGTTTGGCCGCTGAGTTTGCGGGATGAGAGGGTTGGGCTTGCGCGATGGCAATGCCGGACAACAGAAAAACAGCGAGCAGTGTGCGATGCGTGCGTGTCATAGTTTTGGAGTTCGATTGGAATTCGATTGTTACAAAATCCGGTGATGTTGTCATTTCTGAGGCTTTGCTGGTGGAGAGCCTGGCGTCCCCGCACGGCTGAACGGGGGAGGAGCCCGTTCCTCCACGAATCTCCCATCGCGCGCTCACGGCGCTACACTTCCGCCCTGGCTGCGATGGGGAATCTGCGCCCATAGCCGAATGCCTTGGCGGAAATCTTGATTCCAGGCGCCGCTTGTTGCCGTTTGTACTCGCTGCGCTCCACCATGCGGATGACCCGCCGCACCAGATCGCAATCGAAATTGTGAGCGCGAGCAATTTGTTCAGCCGAGCACGAATCCTCCACGAAATCTTCGAGAATCGCGTCGAGCACGTCGTAGGGCGGAAGTGAATCGGAATCCTTTTGATCCGGTCGCAGTTCCGCAGACGGCGGCTTCTCGATGGTCGCGTCCGGAATTGTCTTGCATCGCGAGTTCACGTATGCGCTCAGGCGGTATACCAGCGTCTTCGGCACGTCCGAGATCACCGCCAGCCCACCCACCATATCGCCGTACAGCGTGCAATAGCCGACAGCCAACTCACTCTTGTTGCCGGTTGAAAGCACCAGCGCTCCAAACTTGTTCGACATCGCCATCAGCAGCAATCCGCGGGCGCGGGACTGAATGTTCTCCTCGCTGACGTCCTCTGGCATGCCAGCAAACACGGGCGCAAGCGTCCGGCGCGCGGCGTCGTAGATTTCCCGGATCGAAAGCAGTTCGAAACGAATTTTGAGGTTATTCGCCAGGGCTCGCGCATCGTCAATCGACCCTGGCGACGAATAGGGGCCGGGCATGCCTACACCGATGACGTTCTCGGCGCCCAGCGCATCGGCTGCGATCGACGCGGTGAGCGCGGAATCGATGCCACCGCTGAGTCCGATGATCGCCCGCTGGAAGCCGCATTTGTGCACGTAATCTCGCGTGCCCAGAACCAGGGCTTCATACGCGCTGGCTTCTTCCCCCCCGACCTGAGCATGCAGGTCTCCGATAAGGCTTTCGGAATCGAAATAGACGAGGTCTTCCTCGAACGACTTACCTTGCGCAATCACCCGCCCGTCCGGCGCAAGCACCAGGCTCGATCCGTCAAAGACGAGGCTGTCGTTACCCCCCACCTGGTTCACCATCGCGACCGGCACTTTCTGATTCTTGGCAATGGCCGCGAGCATGTCGCGTCGCAATTCACGCTTGCCCAGCCAAAATGGCGACGCCGATATGTTGAGCACGAAGTTCCCGCCGGCGCGGACCAGTTCTTCGACTGGGTCGATGACGTACAGCCGCCGGTTCCAGAAGCGCTTGTCGTTCCAGGCATCCTCACAGATGGTCAACGCCATCTGCTTGCCGCACAAGCTGAACAGTTGCTGGTTCCTGGCGGGAGCGAAGTTGCGCGCCTCGTCGAAGACGTCATAGGTGGGCAACAGCATCTTCGACTGGATAAAGTCGATGCGCCCTTCGCGCAGCAGGGCGGCGGAGTTCATCACTTTCTTACCCGACTCCGCCTCGGCCGGGGTTACCGTCCCGCAGATCACCGCAATGCCCCGCGTTTCCGTCGCGATCCTCTCAACGGTCGCGCGGCTGCGCGCCACAAACGAGGCCCTCTCGACCAGGTCGAACGGCGGGTAACCGGAGACGGCAAGCTCCGGAAACAGAATCAGGCCAGCGCCGGCACTCCGCGCCTGCAGCGCAAACTGGATGATCTTGGCAGCGTTGCCAGAGAAGTCCCCCACAGTGGGGTTGATCTGGCCCAGGGCAATCTTCACACTCATAGTGTAGAAGGGAGAGGCGTAGAAGGTCGAGACCAGAAGCTAACGGCGGGACGGGAACGACGTGACTTACTGGATGCGAGCCGAGTCGTCCATTGAATGATTGAGCCGTTGAATCACTGAAGAGCGCAAACCCAGGAGGCCGTGACTTTCAATGATTCAACGGCTCAATGGCTCACTAATCTTAGCCCAGTTTGGGTTCGGGTCTGTACCCTTTCCGGTGGGTTGGGGAGCGCCTATCGGTGGTGTGCCCGAAGGGTTGGCAGGATTTGACTCCGGCATCTCTTCTCCGGGACGCCGTAAGGTGGGCGCGTTCGCTGGGCGTTCTTCCTGTTTCCGGGCAACGGTTGGCGCACCCAGATCAATCTCTTTGTCGACGCGCACGATCTTCTGGCCATCCACCTTCATAGTCTCGACCCGCACCACTTCGTCAGCAACGAAGCGCACGAAATCTACATCCTGCGGAGGCGTGCCGAAGATCCATTCTTCGTATTCAACTTCGTCGGCACGCTCGCGCACCTTCTTTGGCGGACGCCCCTTGGCATAGATCACCATCTCATGATTCATGCCCACCAGAATGTGGTGATTCTTGATGGCATCTTTGATCTGCGGAGAAACGGTTTCCAGATAGGCATCGAGCGCTGACTTGGAATCGAAATCAAACACCGGACGGAGCAACTGCTTCAATTCAGGCCCGGTCATCTCCGGAACATACTTGTCGAAGTAGAGATCCACAAAAGACCCGCGGGCATTGGCGGAGGAATCCGAGGGCGTAATCGGGGCCGATGAGCTCCCGCCGGAAACCTCGATGTGCTGGTACCATTTTTTCCGCTTGACGGGACCGCCGTTGATCTCCAAATGGATGTGGTCGTCCTTGATTTCGATGTCGCTGATGCGAGCCCGGTCGCCCGGTTTGGCGGCCGGTCCCCAGAGCGCCATCAAATGTTGCAGCTCCGGGCCGCTTGGAGTTACGGTTCCGTTCCTGAGCTTCAGCCCAGTTTTTCCCATCGGAAAATTCGCACGGATGTAGACCAGCTCTTCAGTGAAGGCGTGAACAATTTGTTCGCGGGTTTCCTTGGAAATCCTGGGCGGCGGAGTGTTCCCGGCAAGCACGAGCGGGCAGAAGAGCAGAACGATTAGCACCAGCCGAGAACTACCGAAGAAAACACGGAAGGACTGCATACAACACCCCGGGCCGACTGGCTTATTATACCGAACCATCAAAGCTCCCTGCGCCCAAGCCGAGGCATTATCTTCATTCCAGAGGGAGCGCTTCTTCCACATACCGAGTGAGTACAGCAGCCAGGCTTTCGAAGCCCGTCGTAACCATGTCCAGATGGCCTCCAGGCACGATCTCGAATTCGAACTCGGCTGCCAAGTTAACCCACACTGCAACTGGGTCAGCGGGGTAGTACGAGTCACCCTCGCTCTTTACGAACTTTATCTTGCCACTGTAAAACCTGGGCCGATAACGCGCCAGGGCCACGTAAGCCTTGTCCTTGACGCGCAGAGTTGTCTGCTCGAACGACAGGCGCGAGGTTTCTGGAAGACGATTGCGGGCACTTTGAACTCCGGCGGCGCGCAATCGGCGTTCAAGCCTGCGAGCTGCACGGGGCAACCTCGTGTTCATTTCGAAGATAATGCGTATCGCCCGCCGTGCGATGAGCCCTAGGCGCTGGCCCGGTGAAAGATAGCGGAGATGAGGGTAGGCATCCACCAGCACCAGCAGCGCGACCTTCTCTCCGTGCCTGGTCATGCGCTGCGCCATTTCCAGCGCCACTAGACCTCCGAAGGAATAACCGACCAGCAGGTAAGGACCATGAGGTTGCAGGCCCTTTATCGAATCAAGATAAAACGTGGCCATATCCTCGATGCAGTCAATCGGCTCCTCCATCCCATCCACGCCCTTGGCCTGAATCCCATAGACAGGATGCGCCGTTCGAATGTGCTGTGCGAGCCCGAAGAACGGCACCGTGCCAGCCAGTCCGTGCACAATGAGAATCGGTGGCTTCTCGCAGCCAGCCTTCACTTGAACCAAGGGTGAGAATCGCGGAAGCGTGGGCTCCTCTAGCAAGGAAGCGAGGGCCGCGATTGTCTGAGCATGATAGATCGTTGCGCTCGGTAGGTTCCGGCCACTCTGCTGCTCGATCGCGGCAAACAACAAATCCACCGATCGAAGACTGCCCCCGAGACTAAAGAAATTATCGTCGACCTCGATGGATGACCGCTGCAGGACGCGCTGCCAGATTGGCATTAACATCTCGACCATGGCAGGGGCGGGCTTATAAGTCACGCCGCACCCTGATCTGGTGAGAATCAATCACTAGTGAACGTCGCATCGCCTGGATGACCTGCCGATTGTGGGGTGCGAGTACGATGCGCCACACAATCCGAACACCGGTAAAGCAGGGCGTGTTCAGAAACAAACATTGTAGACCGCGGCGCCGCGCTTACAAAGCCATCTACAAATCTTCGTGGACACCTTGGGCCGAGAATTGCCCGCCCGCTGAAACGAGAGCTTAGCCCATGTTGCCAGGTCCTCAAGACCTCAGTTACCACCGGTGTGAGTACTTCGGTAACGGTGAGCTGTACTTTAAGCACCTGAGGTCATCACTGCAACCCAACTTAGAATGCATACAGGACGGACCATGCGCATCCCCGTGCTTGGGCCGACAGGATTGCCTTTTGCCATTGAAGCTTCCCATTCCCGCGCGCATTCCGCTGCTGTACGTCATCCTTGGCGTGCTCTTGGCCATCAGTGTCCTCCCTATGTATTTCTACTCGGCGCAGATCGAGACGATGAACCGGGAGCGCCTGAAAACCAACGAAATGCTGCTGCAAAACACGGTCACGCGATCGCTGGCCGACGACATTTCCCAGCACCAGGAAACGCTGCGTATGATGCTAGCCAATTTGTCGTCGTCGATTGAGGTGATGATGCTGGCCAATCCCAGCGGGAACGATCTCAGTAATCAGAACTTCCTGACGCCCGAACTGCGGGCCATGCTCGAGAATTTTGTTTCATCCTCAAACGACATAGCGTATGCCACTTTGCTGAATGCAGATGCCAAGGGAGTTTCCGCCGGGCGTATTGAGCCCGACGCCTTTCTGCAACGGGAACTGGAACGCGCCTATCAAGCCGCCCGTGAAGGACGTGTCTACAGCGGTCAGCCGTTGATGGTGGGCAGCGGAAAATCTGCGCGCACCGTCATGCTGGTCAGCTCTCCCATCATGTACGACCGACGCTTTCTGGGAATGATCGGGTCGGTGGTAGACATGGACTACCTGATCCGCCGGTTGCAGCAAGTCAGTCTAAGCGAATTGATGCCCTACGTCGTGGATAGCCAGGGAAGGCTGGTGGCGGCGGCAACTGCGCAATATGCCACCGGACAGGACATGAAGCACTTCGAGATCGTCCGCAGTTTTGTGGATCAGGGCTCGAAAGCCCAACTGGCTGCGACCCGCGAATTCACCATTCGCAACGGGAAAGATACTACCGAGATGCTGGGAACGTACAGTCCCGTGACCTCGCTGGATTGGGCGGTAGTGGTGCAAAAGCCGCGCGAAGAGGCGTATCGCGGCATCTACGAGATGCAGCGCACGGGACGTTTGCTGGCATGGCTAGCCGTGTTTGTCAGTGTGGGTCTGAGTATTTTCTCGGCGCGCAGGATCACCAGTCCACTGCAAGTGCTGGCCCACTCCAGCCGGGCGATTGCCCGTGGTGATTTCTCCCAGCGCGCGCATGTGAAAACGCGCACCGAAATCGGCGAGCTGGCGACAACGTTCAATACCATGTCGGAGGAACTGGAGCAGTTCGTTGAAGACCTAAAGCGGGCCGCCGACGAAAACAAGAACCTGTTCATGGGGTCGATCCAGATGCTGGCCGGCGCGGTTGACGAAAAAGATCCTTACACCCGCGGCCATTCCGACCGGGTTACGAAATACTCGCTGCTAATCGCGCAAGAGATGGGACTCGACCCCGGATTTCTGGAGATTCTGCGAGTCTCCGCGCAACTGCACGATGTCGGCAAAATCGGGATTGAAGACCGCATCCTGAAGAAACCCGGGGCTCTGACTCCGGAAGAATTTGAGATCATGAAGACGCACACCACCAAGGGCGCGAACATCCTGCGTCCGGTGCCGCAGTTGCGTGAGATGCTGCCCGGAATCGAACTGCATCATGAAGCGCTCAATGGCCGCGGATATCCTTACGGACTAAAAGGCGACGAGATCCCGCTGCTGGCGCGCGTGATTGCGGTCGCGGACACCTTTGACGCTCTCACCACCAACCGTCCCTACCAGAAGGCGCATGATCCCGTAGATGCTCTGCGCATCATTGAGAATCTTTCGGGACAGCGGCTTGACCCCAACGCGGTGACCGCGCTCATGGCGGTGTTTTACCGGGGAGAAATTCGCATTCAAAAATCACCCACACAGATGATCCCTCCGGAATCGGCTGCAACCGCGCCGAAGCCGCTCCATCCCCCGCTCCACCCGGTTGACCCCATTACCGTAGAAACCACGCGCACCTGAGCGCCGTCCCCAAAACCTGCCTTCCCTTCCCGCCTATATAATCAATGGCGGATACCTCATGATTCAAACCCTGTTTGGCAGTCTGGACCAAGAACAGAAACCAAGTTTTATCGAGCGCATGAAGGAAGCCGTCTCGCGCACGCGCGAGAACCTGGCTGAGCGCATCGAAGATGTCGTTTCCATCGGCAAGGAGATCGACCGCTCCACGCTGGACGACCTGGAAGGCACACTGATTGGCGCCGACCTCGGCACCACTACCACCCATGAGGTTCTGGAGAAGTTGCGCGACAAAGCCGACCGTAAGCAGATTAAGGATGTGGGCGAACTCAAGCGCCTGCTCAAAGAGGAACTGCTGGCGATTCTAACGTCAACTGCTCCACAACCCCTGACCAGAGTGCAAAGTCCGCCGGAAGTGATCATGGTAGTCGGCGTGAACGGCGCTGGCAAAACAACGACCATCGGAAAATTAGCCCAGGTGTTTCGCACGCAAGGAAAGACCGTGCTGCTGTGCGCGGCAGATACTTTCCGCGCGGCGGCGATCGAGCAACTCGAAATTTGGGGACAGCGCACGGGAACGGAAGTGATCAAGACGAAGGCAGGCGGTGATCCATCGGCGGTACTCTTTGATGCGCTGCAGTCGGCAACCGCGCGCAAGACCGATTACGTGATCGTCGATACTGCCGGGCGGCTGCACACCAAACAAAACCTGATGCTCGAGCTCGAAAAGATGAAGCGCACCGCACAACGCATTGTGCCGGGCGCGCCGCACGAGACTTTGCTCGTGATGGATGCCACGACCGGGCAGAACGGTTTGCAGCAGGCACGCCAGTTCACGCAATCGGCCGGAGTCACGGGCATTGTACTGACCAAGCTCGATGGCACCGCCAAAGGCGGCGTGGTGGTCGCAATTTCGCGGGAGTTGGGGCTGCCGGTGCGGTTCGTGGGCGTTGGAGAGAAGGCGGGAGATCTGCTGCCGTTTGATCCTAAGGAGTTTGTGGAATCGTTGTTTGCGTAACACGCTCTTGGCTGCTCGCATTTCGCTAAGGGCTAACAGCCAAGAGCTAACGGCCTTCTGATGACAATCGACGAACAACACATGCGGAGAGCACTGGAGTTAGCGCGAGCGGGCGTTGGCCTCGTGTCGCCGAATCCGGCGGTGGGCGCGGTCGTGGCAGACGCGCCGGGCCGCGAAGTCGGGGCAGGCTCGCACACCTATGACGGCGTGA
>Ga0182019_10000764_pt1 | contig 15949 bp, 11 predicted proteins | sample 812E2MmetaG_FD_120483 | JGI IMG/M metagenome (GOLD analysis project Ga0182019, IMG submission 120483) | Permafrost microbial communities from Stordalen Mire, Sweden - 812E2M metaG | ecosystem: Environmental > Terrestrial > Soil > Wetlands > Permafrost | place: Sweden: Stordalen | collected...
TGAGGGTCAGGGGCTTGATGAAATCGATCCCCTTCTCGAGATATTCGCCCTGCTTGTCGACGATGTAATGGGCCACCTTGTAGATCGTCTGGTCGCGCTGGTCGAGGCTGCGCAGGAACCAGAGGGCTTTCTTCATCTTGTCCTTGAGATAGCGGTACGCCTCGGGGTTCTCCTTGTAGGCCCGGGCCAGGAGCGTCCGGTAGTAGGCGTTGATCCGGAGCCGGGGCATCCCTTCGTCGTTGAGGGCGATCTTGAGCTCGCCGCCCTCCTTGGTGACGATGATGTCGGGCACGACGTAGGTCGTCCGGTCCTCGGCGTACTTCGTGCCGGGGGCGGGATCGAGCCGCTTGATGATCTCGATGTGGATCTTCACCGAAGCCATCGGGACGTTGAGCAGCCGGGCGAGCTGGGCATAATCCGATTTCTCGAGAAGCGAGAGATGCTCCTGGATGATCGTCCGGGCCACGTCGTCCTGGATCTGGAGCTGGTCCATCTGGACGAGGAGGCTCTCCCGGAGATTGAGGCTCCCGCAGCCGACGGGATCGAAGATCTTGATCTGGGCCCGGACCTTCTCGACCGTTTCGAGAGGCGCTCCCGAGGCCTGGGCGATCTCCTCGGGCGTCTGGGTCAGATAGCCGTCCTCGTTGATGTTGCCGATGATCCGCTCGGCGACGTCCTGCTCGACGGTCTCGAAGAAGGTCAGGTTGGCCTGCCAGGAGAGATGATCCCAGAGCGACGAGCTCTTGGACAGCGTGTTCTCGAGCGACGGCACTTCCGTCCGCTCCTGAGGGAACGCCCGGAAGCCGTCGTCGATGTACTCCTGGAAATACGACTCGAACTCGCGGTCCTCGGGATTCTCGGGGGGATCGTCCATGTCCGACGGGCCGGCGTCCGGGGCCTTGTCGACGCCGGCCGCCGCCGCGGCCGCTTCCGCCCCCGCCTCCGGCTCGATCTCGGACTCGGGCTTCTTGTCGACCGTCTCCTCCTCGAGCTCGAGCATGGGGTTGTCGGACAGCTCTTCGTCGATGACCTCGATGAGCTCGAGGTTCGTCATGGGCAGGAGCTTGATGGCCTGCTGCAGCGCGGGGGCCAGGATCAATTTCTGGACCTGACGCTGGTCGAGCCGTTGTTTCATGAGCATGGTCATCGCTTCGGTTCCGCGGCGGGACTCCTTACAGGCGGAAGTCGGCCCCCAGATAGCTCCGCCGCACCTCTTCCGAGGCCACGATGTCCCGCGGCGGCCCCTCCCGGAGGATCCGTCCCCGGTCGATGATATAGGCCCGGTCGACGATCCGGAGGGTCTCCCGGACGCTGTGGTCGGTGATGAGCACCCCCAGCCCCCGGGCCTTCAGGCCGCGGATGATCTTCTGCAGGTCCTGGATGGCCAGGGGGTCGATGCCCGTGAACGGCTCGTCGAGGAGGATGAACTCCGGCCCCGAGATCATCGCCCGCGCGATCTCGAGCCGCCGGCGCTCGCCGCCCGACAGGGTGAAGGCGCGGGCGGCGGCCAGCCGGGCGAGCCCGAAATCGTCGAGCATCGCCGCGATCGGCGCGTGTTTCCCCGCCGCCCCGGCGGGCAGGGTTTCCAGGATGGCCAGGAGGTTCTCCTCGACGGTCAGCTTCCGGAAGGCCGAAGGCTCCTGGGGAAGAAGGCAGATGCCCTTCTGGGCCCGCAGATACATCGGGTAGCCGGTGATCTCCTCGTCGTCGAGGAAGATCCGGCCCGCGTCCCCGGGGATGAGGCCGAGGATCAGGGAGAAAGTGGTCGTCTTGCCGGCCCCGTTGGGCCCCAGAAGGCCGACGATTTCGCCCCGCCGGACCTCGACGGACACGTCGTCCACGACCCTCTTACCGCGGTAGCTTTTAGCGAGGTGGGCGGCCTTGAGGCACGATATCATGGCTCACTTGATGATCGATGTGACCGGCCGATCCTGGTCCCTGCTTTCCACGAGGATGCTACCATCCGTCAGGCGAAAAGTCAATTTGTCCCCCTGGACGAGACCCCTGTCCTTATCCTTCATGACGGGCTTGCCGGTGAGGGCGATCGTGTCCTTCTCGACGTCGTAATCGGCCTGTTCGCCCGTCGCCTCCCGGGAGGGCATGACGATCGTCACGGCTCCCGCGGCATGCATCGCCCGGGGCTCGCCCCCGCTCTCGCCGGGCTCGACCGTGATCGTCTTGCAGGCCAGGGCGGCCGTTCCGGTCTTGAGCGTCGCCCCGCCCTCGTAGAGGACCCGGTTGGCCTTGGCGTCATAGCTCATTTTCGCCGCTCCGATCTCGACGCGCGTCTCGGGCCGCCCGTCCTTCGGGGCATGGGGGAACGAAGCCAGCACCTTCCCCTCGCATTGAAGGTCGCCGCCGTCGTCGGCGACGTCGATCTCCCGGGCGGACAGGATCCGCTTGCCTTGCCAGGCCCGGGCCGTGCCCGCCTCATTCCATATCAAGAAACGCTTGTGCTCGCTCGAATATCTCACGCCCCGGGCGTCGATGAAGACCGGCTCGCCCGGGGCGAAGAACCCCTGCCTGGCGCCGGGCTTGGCCACGGGGCTGAAGAGCATCCGGACGCCGCCCGTGATCTCGAAGTCGTCCATCTTGATCAGGACCGTGACCTCGTCGCCGGTGCCGTCGCCCGCCCCGGCCTTGATCCGCGCCTTGTCCGGAGAGGCGCCTTTGACCTTGAGGATGTCGGTCTCGGCCTGGAGGAACATGGAGGGGCCCTCGATCAGCCGGACGATGGCCTTGTCCTTGTCGAGGCTGGCCACGCGGGCGCTCCCCGAGGCGGCCATGTCGCGCAGCGTGCCGTTCTCGTTGAAATTCACGTCGACCGACTCGCCGCCGATCTCGGTCGTCGTGCCGGCGTCATAGAAGAACTTGAACGCGCACCGGCCCCGGCCCTCGACGGTCCGGACCGCGGGATGGTCGAGGTAGGCCCGGAACCGGATCTCGTCGGCCTCGATTTCCTGGCGCGAGCTCTTGTCGAACAGGAAATCGCGGCTGATCGTCATGTCGTCGGGCAGGGCCGTCGCGGCCGGCTTGCCGCCCGCAGCCGAGGCGGCGGGGCCGACCTCGCCGTCGATGGAGATCCGGGCCCCGCCGGAGAGCTCGAGGAGGGAGATGTCGTCGACTTTCTCGAACTGGTCGAACGTCACCCGCCCGGACGAGCCGCGGCTCCGGCCGTGGGCGATGTCCACGCCGCCCTCGATGACGCCCTGGCGCCGCCGCGGGCTGTACGTGAGCCTGGCGCGCGCCCCGCTCAGCGTCACGGGGATGGCCGACATCCGCGGGAGGACGTTGAGGCTCAAATCGCCCTCGAGGGTGAAATCCTCGTCCCGGAGGGAATACGCGGCGGACCGCGCGGATCCGGAGAACCGGGGCGCCATCAAGGAGACGCCTTTCGAGGTCGTGAAGGCGTCGGAGGCTTTTTCGTAAAGGAAATCCGAGGCGTCGACGACGATCTCTCCGTTGCGGATCCTCACCCGTCCTTCGAGGTAGAAGCGGGACCAGTCCTTGGCGTAGGTGACGGAATCGGCGTCGTAACGGATTTCCCGGCCGCCCTTCTTCCCGTGGTCGATGATGGCGACGCTCCCTTCGAGCCGGCCCGTCTTGTCGTCGACCTCGACGTTCCGGTCGGCCCGGGCCTCCATCCTTCCCACCCCGAAGTTGAACTGGACGATGCTGACCTTTTCCTTGACGTTCGACGCGTCGGGAACGCCCGGCTTCTGGTCGGGCTCGAGGCGCTGGGGGGCCCTGGCGTGGAGGGCGAAATAGACGACGATCGTCAGGACGGTGGCCGCGAACAGCGTTCCGAAAACGGCGCGGAGGACGCCGGGGGCGCGGTACTTGACGCCGCTCCGCCGGCCGCCCGCCCGCCTCGGATCGGTCATTTCTTCACGTCCTCCAGGGAAAGATAGAGCCGCTCCTCGCCGAGGTACGTGGACGTCTGGAGGGTGAAGGCGGCGTCGATCCGGTCGCCCCGCGCCAGGGAATCCGCCCATGCGGCCCGGTCCCAGCCGAGCGCCTCGAACGTCCGGCCTTCCTGGCGGAGGAGGAGCTTCACGTGCTTGTCCTTGAGCTTCCGCGGCATGGCGGTCACCTCCGCACCGCGGGCCATGAACACCGGCCGGGGATTCCCCACCCCGAACGGGCCGAGGAGGGCGTGGCTTTCGAGCAGGGCGCCGTTGATCTCGGAGAACGCGGCTTCGGCGTCGATCGCGATCTTCTTCTTCAGCTGGTCCTCGGTGATGCCGGCGTCGGCCACGGCGTTCGCCGCCCGCTTGAACGCCGGGAGATCGTCGCGCCGGAGGGTGCAGCCCACGGCGTAGGGGTGCCCGCCGTAGGACAGGAAGAGCTCCCGGCACGCGTCCAGGCAGCCGATGAGCGAAAACTCCGAGATGCTCCGGCCGGAGCCCACGGCCTTCCCGTCGTCGAGGGCGAAGAGAATGACGGGCCGGTTGAACGCGTCCTTGACGCGCGAGGCCACGATGCCGATGACGCCCCGGTGCCAGGCTTCGCAGCCCAGGATGAGGATCTTGTGCCTCCGGTCCAGCTGACCCGCCTCGACCCGCGCCCGGGCTTGGACGAAGATGTCCTCTTCGGTCTTCTGGCGCTGGGCGTTGAGCTCGTCCAGGCTCTTGGCCAGGGCCCGCGTCTCGACCGGCGACGCGGAGAAGAACAGCCGGACCGCGAGCTCGGTACGGCCCATGCGGCCCGCGGCGTTGATCCGCGGTCCGATCCGGAAGCCCACGTCGCCCTCCGAGATCCGCTTGCCCGCCAGGCCGCAGATCTCGATCAGGCTCTTGAGGCCGGGATTCGACACATCGTCGAGCTCGCGCAGGCCGAGCTTGACGAGCAGCCGGTTCTCGCCCCTGAGCTCGACGACGTCCGCGATCGTCCCGATGGACGCCAGCTTGAGGTAGTGGCGGAGGAGGGACGTCCGGCCGGTCCGGATGAGGAGCGCCTGGACGAGCTTCAGGACGACGCCCACGCCGGCCAGGCTGCGGTAGGGGTACGCGGCCCCGGGGAGCGCCGGGTTGAGGACGGCCAGGGCCTCGGGGAGCTCGGGGCCGGGCTGGTGATGGTCGGTGATGATGACGTCGATCCCGCGCTCCCGGGCCAGGCGCACGAAGCCGACCGCCTTGATCCCGCAGTCGACGCTGATGACGAGCCCGGCGCCGCGCTCGACCGCCACGGCGAAATGCTCGTCCTTGATCCCGTAGCCGTCCTTGAGGCGGTCCGGGATGAAATAATCGACGGGAGCGCCCATCGAGGACAGCACCCGGTGGAGCATCACCATCGACAGGATGCCGTCCACGTCGTAGTCGCCGAAGATCAGGATCTTCTCCCGCCGCTCGACCGCCTGCAGGATCCGGTCCGCCGCCGCGGCCATGCCGGCCATGAGGAACGGGTCATGGAGGTTCTCGAGCCCCCCATAGAGGAACAGCTCGGCGGCCGCGGGGTCGGTGATCTTCCGGTTGGTCAGCACGCGGGCGATGGCCAGGGGAATGCCCAGCGCGGCGGCCAGGGCGGCGGCCTCTTCCCGCAGCGGCGCCAATTTCCAGATAGACTCTCCCATTTCACGCTCAAATTTATCACAATCCCCTCCAAAAGAATACGCGGGCCGCCCACGATCCGCCCGCCGAGCGCGGCTTCGCCTCCCCCCAACCAATTCCCGCCCGATCGCGTATATAATGGTGGATCATTTCAGGCTCAGGAGGGCTTCATGAATCATCGCTTCGCTTCCGCCGCAAAATCCATCCTCGCGCTCGTCGTCCTGTCCGTCCTTCTGGCGGGCTCGCTCCCGCTCGGGGCCCAGGAACGTCCGCTTTGGCTCCGCTACCCGGCCATCTCGCCCGACGGCAGGACCATCCTCTTCTGCTACAAGGGCGACATCTACAAAGTGCCGGCGGCGGGCGGGCAGGCCCTGCCCTTGACCATCAGCGAGGCTTACGACTACGCTCCCGTCTGGAGCCACGACGGCAAGTCCGTCGCTTTCGCCTCCGATCGCTACGGCAATTTCGACGTCTTCGTCATGCCGGCCGCGGGCGGCGAGGCCCGGCGGCTGACGTATCACTCGGCGGCCGAAATCCCCACCAGCTTCACGGCCGACGACAAGAGCGTGCTCTTCACCGCGGCCCGCCAGGACACGGCGGCCAACGTCCAGTTCCCCATGGGCACCTTCCCCGAGCTCTACAGCGTCCCGGTGACCGGCGGGGAGCCCGCGCTCGTCCTGACCCAGCCGGCGATCGCGGCCACGGTCAATCCGTCCGGGGACAAGATCATCTACCACGACCAGAAAGGCTACGAGAGCGAATGGCGCAAGCACCACACGTCGGCGGTGACCCGCGACATCTGGGTCTACGATCTGAAGACGAAGAAGAACACGATGCTGACGACGTTCAAGGGCGAGGACCGCAACCCGGTGTTCGACGCCGACGGCGACTCCTATTATTACCTGAGCGAGCAGAAGGGTTCGTTCAACGTCTTCAAGAGCTCGCTGAGCAAGCCGGCGGTTTCCCTTCCGGTGACGGACTTCGCGAAGAACCCGGTCCGCTTCCTGACCCGCTCCGCGGCGGGCGTCCTCTGCTTCGGCTACGACGGCGAGATTTACACCAAGTCCGGCTCGGCGGCCCCGCAGCGCGTCGAGGTCCGCATCGCCGAGGACGGCCGCCAGGTCCTCGAGCGGACCGTGCCCATCAGCGGCGGCATCAGCGAGATGCGGCTGTCGCCGAACGGCAAGGAGCTCGCCTTCATCTTCCGCGGCGAAGTCTTCGTCGGCAGCGTCGAGGGCGGACTCACCAAGCGCGTCACCAACACGCCCTGGCAGGAGCGAAGCGTCAGCTTCAGCCCCGACGGCCGGACGCTCGTCTACGCGGCCGAGCGGGACAACAACTGGAACATCTACACGACCTCGATCGTCCGCAAGGAGGAGCCTTACTTTTTCGCTTCGACCGTCCTCAAGGAGGACACCGTCGTAGCCACGCCGGCCGAGGAGTTCCAGCCGGAGTTCTCGCCGGACGGCAAGGAAGTGGCCTACCTCGAGAACCGCGTCACGCTTAAGGTCGTCAACCTGGCCACCAAGCAGACGCGGACGATCCTCCCGGGCGAATACAACTATTCCTACTCCGACGGCGACCAGACCTACAAGTGGAGCCCGGACGGCAAGTGGTTCCTCGTCCAGTACGGCGAAAAGCAGCGGCTGTTCACGCCCCAGACCGGTCTTGTCTCGAGCGACGGCAAGGGGACCGTCATCAACCTGACCAAGACCGGCTTCGGCACGGCCGCGCCCCGCTGGGGCATGGACGGGACGATGATGTTCTACGGCTGCCCGCGCGAAGGCGCGGTCAACACCAGCGGCTCGGCCGTGGAGATGGACGTCTACGGCATGTTCTTCACCCGCGCCGCCTACGATAAGTTCAAGATGTCCAAGGAAGACTACGCCCTCTGGAAGGAGCAGGACGACAAGGCGAAGGAAGACAAGGACAAGGCCGACAAGGAAAAAGCCGAGAAGGCCCCATCCAAGGACGCGAAGGCCAAGGAGCCGGCAGCCAAAGCGGCCGAGCCGAAGACGCCCCTCGTCTTCGAGCTCGAGGGCATCGACCGGCGGAAGGTCCGCCTGACCATCCACTCGTCCGACATCGCTGACATGGCCCTGTCCAAAAGCGGCGAGAAGCTCTATTACCTGGCCCGCTTCGAGAAGGGCTACGACCTGTGGGTCACCGAGACGCGGACGCACGACACGAAGCTCTTCGCCAAGCTGGGGGCGTCGCAGACCGGCATGGAGCTCTCGGCCGACGGCAAGGCCTTGTTCGTCTCCGTCGACGGCCGCGTGATGAAGATCGATCCCGAGAGCGGCAAGACCGATCCCGTGGCCATCGGCGGCGAAATGGTCCTCGACCAGGCCTCCGAGAAGGCCTACATGTACGACCACATGTGGCGCCAGATGAAGCAGAAGCTCCTCGTCGCCGACCTCAACGGCACGGATTGGGATTATTATTACGGCGTCTACAAGAAGTTCCTGCCCCATATCGCCAACAACTATGATTACGCCGAGATGGTCAGCGAGCTCCTGGGCGAGATGAACGTCTCCCACACCGGCTGCTATTATAACGCCCCGCGTCCCGCGACCGCGGACGCGACGGCCTCGCTCGGCCTGTACCTGGACTACGACTACGCCGGGCCCGGCCTGAAGGTCGCCGAAATCATCGCCGGCGGCCCGCTGGACAAGGCGGATCTGAAGATCCGGGCCGGGCATGTCATCGAGAAGATCGACGGGCAGGCCCTGGACCGCATGATCGACCACTCTAAGCTCCTCAACCGCAAGGCGGGCAAGCCGACCCTGCTCTCCGTCTTCGATCCCGCCACGGGCGGCCGCTGGGAGGAGGCCATCAAGCCGATCAGCCTGGGCGAAGAGAACGCCCTCCTCTACCGGCGCTGGGTCAAGGCCCGCAGGGCCGAGGTCGACCGGCTGTCGGGCGGCCGGATCGGCTACGTCCACGTCGCGAGCATGGACGATTCCAGCTACCGGACCGTCATCGAGGAGGTCCTGGGCCTCTGCGCGGACAAGGATGCCCTGATCGTCGACACGCGCTTCAACGGCGGCGGGAACCTCCACGACACCCTGTCCGACTTCCTGAACGGCAAGAAGGTCTTCGACATCGTGCCCCGCGGCCAGATCGTCGGCTTTGAGCCCTACGGCAAGTGGATCAAGCCGTCCCTGGTCCTGATGGGCGAATGCAACTATTCGGACGCCCACCTCTTCCCCGTCGAATACAAGGTCCGGAACATCGGCCAGACGTTGGGCATGCCCGTGCCCGGCACGGGGACGTTCGTCTGGTGGGAATCCCAGATCGACCCGACCCTGCGCTTCGGCATCCCGCAGGGCGGCTGGCGCACGCCCGACGGGAAGCTGTGCGAGAACAACCAGCTCGAGCCCGACATCCTGGTCAAGAACGATCCGGACGTGATGTCCTCCGGCCGCGACCAGCAGATCGAAGCCGCGGTCAAGGAGCTGATGAAGAAGAAATGAACGGAAATCGGTGACAGCGGATTTCGGTGACATGACCTAAGAATGAAAGGTGACGCGATCCTAATTCTCTTGAATTAGGTTCGTGTCACCGTATTTTTTCGTGTCACCGAATTCCGCGATTTACGCCACCATTCTCCCGGATCGTTGACAGGGAGTTAGGCGGGAAATATAATCGTTGCATAGTGATAGCCTCTCTGCGCGAAAAACTGGCCCGGACCCGCCAAGCGTTTCGCCAGAAGTTCGAGGACATCCTGAAGAGCGGCCGGAGCCGCGAGGAGATCCTCGAAGACCTGACCGAGACCCTGATCCTGGCCGACGTCGGCGTGCCCACCGCGGAAAAGATCGTCGCGGCGGTCGGCCGCGATACGCGGAAGGGCGCCGGCCCGGACGCCGTCCGCGACGCCCTGAAGGCCGAGATCCTGGCCGTGCTGAATCGCCATTCGAGCCGCCTGAATCTCGATCCCGAAGCCGGCGTGCTGATGATGGTCGGCGTGAACGGCGGAGGCAAGACGACCTCGCTGGCCAAGCTTGCCCGCCGCCTGAAGGCCGAAGGCAGGAAGAGCATCCTCGTGGCGGGCGACACGTTTCGGGCCGCCGCCCAGGAGCAGCTCGCGATCTGGGGCCGGAGGCTCGACCTGCCCGTGGTCAAGGGCGCCTATGGGGCCGACCCCGCCTCGGTCGCGTTCGACGCCTGCCGGCGCCTCAAGACGCGGGAGTTCGACACGATGCTCGTCGACACCGCGGGCCGCATCCACACGAACGCCAACCTGATGGCCGAGCTCGAGAAGGTCAAGCGGGTCATCGCCCGGGAGATTCCCGGCGCCCCCCAGGAGATCCTCCTCGTCCTCGACGCGAGCATCGGCCAGAACGCGCTGCCCCAGGCCCGCGAGTTCCTGAAGTTCGCCGGCCTGACCGGGGTGTTCCTGAGCAAGCTCGACGGGACCGCCAAGGGAGGCTCCGTCGTGACCATCGCCGACGAGCTCGGCCTGCCGATCAAGTTCGCCGGCACGGGCGAAGGCGAGGAGGACCTCGTCGAGTTCTCGGCCGAATCCTTCGTGGACGCGCTCTTCGCATGACCGACCCCCGCGAGGCCGACGTCGAATGTGACATGATCGGAAAATACATATATAATTTTCCAGCGTCAAGGAAAGAGGATAAGAAGGATATCCCGGATGGAGAATCGGAGCGCGGCGGTGCCGGCCGGAGAGGCGATCCGAGCCGCCCGGGACGGACGGCTGATCATCATCCTCGAAATGGCATGGCGGCCGTGGTCAAGTTCCTGAGACGCACCCCGCACGAGGACGCGCCGGCGCCCGACGAGCAGGCGCTCGACCTCGTCAAGGGGCTCGCGGCCGCCGAGGGCCCGGCGCCCGACATCGCGGCCGTCAGCCGTGCCGTCCTGCGAAAGCTCGACATCCTCCAGGCCCGCGACAAGAAGATGAAGCTCATCCGGAGCATTTCGCGCCTCGACTCCGCCTGGGCCTGCTCCGTCCTCTACGAGCTCCTCTCGGACCCGAGCGAGGAGATCCGCGACCTCGCGGTCCGCGAGCTCGCCCCCCGCGGCGATTGCCCGCTCGACAGCCTCTATAGCCGGCTCCGCCAGCCGCCCTGGTACGTCAAGAGCGCCATCCTTCGCATCTTCTGCCTCCGCCGCGACCCGGGCGCCGTATCGGCCATCGGCGCGGTCATCGAGGATCCGAACGTCGAGGTCCGGCGCTGGGCGGCGCTCGCTCTCGGCCGGATCGGCGGTCCCGACGCGCGTGTCCTCCTGGTTCGCCTGGCGAAGGACCGGAACCCCTACGTCAAACAGGCCGCCGCCGACGCGCTCGACAAGATCTGCGATTTCAAGTTCAGCTAGAGGGCTCGGGGGGAGAGGGCCGTCGGCACGCGGGCTCGGGAGAGCGGGTCCTGTCGCCGGCCAGCCCCAGCGGCCTCGCTCATCACCCTGACGAGGGTCCCATTCGCTTCGGCCGCCGGGGCGCCCGGCCGGCGCCACCCGCTCTACAGCCGGGGCCGAGCGCCTTGCCCTCCCCCCCTCGCCCAATCCTCAGCTTCCTTTAGCCGGGCAAAAGAGATGAGCCGGGCGCGGGGTGCGCCGCCCGAAAATCCGTCTGAGGCCGAGCGGGCACGGTTCCGAGCCGGCGCGGCGAGGAGAGCGAGGCCGAAGCCGGAGCGGCCGCGCTCGCTGGGCGCGGCCGCGGGTTTGAGGGCGGCCACCCCGACAGCCCGGCCCAAATCAATCGATCCTCCGCCAGAGCGAACCCCCACCCCCGAGCTGGCTAATTGCGCGAATCCAGGATGAACGTGACGGGGCCGTCATTGACGATGTGGACGTCCATGTGCGCCCGGAAAACGCCCGTCGCGACACGGACGCCCGCCTCGGCGATCTGGCGGACGAACGTCTCGAAGAGCTCCGCGGCCCGGTCGGGGGCCTCGGCCGTGTCGAAGCTCGGCCGCCGGCCTTTTTTCACCGAGCCGGCCAGGGTGAACTGGGACACGGCCAGGACGGCCCCGCCGGCCTCGGCCAGGGCCAGGTTCATCTTGCCCTCGGCGTCGGGGAAGATCCGGAGCTCGACCGCCTTCCGGGCGAGGCGCGCGGCGTCGTCCGGACCGTCTCCCGTCTCGACCCCGACAAGCAGACAGAGGCCCCGGCCGATTTCTCCCACGATCCTGCCCTCGACTTCGACCGACGCGCGTTTGACGCGCTGCAAAACGATTTTCATGCGTTCACCATTCGTCGATATCCCATCAGCCCCTGGTTGACTTTGGCGGCGGGATCATCTATGATATCACGGCCTTAGAGGAGAATATCATGGCTCATCATCAATCCGCGATCCGCCAGAACCGGCGCAGCGCGCGGCGGAACGCGATCAATAAGAAGAACAAGTCCGCCCTCCGCTCCCAGGTCAAGAAGCTGAAGGAGCTCGTCGACGCCAAGGACAAGGACGCCGCCAAGAAGATGCTCCCCGAGGTGTTTTCGGCCATCGATCAGACCGTCAAGAAGAAGACCATCCACCCGAACAAGGGGTCCCGGACGAAGTCCCGGCTCAGCCGCCAGGTCGAGCAGATCGCCCCCGCCCCGGCGAAGTAGCCCGTCGTCCCTTTCGCACCCGCCCATAGAACGCCAGGAAGGACTCGAGCAGGGTCCGTCCGTTCACGTCCGAGCTCTTGATCTTCTGGTCCGCCGCCTGGAGCTCCTCGAGCAGGCGGACGAGGTCCCGCGCCGAGATGGCGTCCATCGCCTCGAAGAATTCCGGCCTCCCCCTCATCTCCCGGAAGACCTCCCGCCTATCCTTGCCCTCCCGGAGCAGGGACTTGGCCATGACGAGTCGTTTCAGGAAGCCGCCGATCATCCCCAGGACGAGCGGCGGCGTCGCGCCGTCGGCGAACTCGGCGGCGACGACTCTTAGGGCTTTCGCCGTATCCCCGCTCTCCATGGCGTTGTAGAGCGCCCAGTTTTCGGGCTCTTTGACCTGGGGGATCAGCGCGTCGACGTCGGCGGCCTCGATAGCCGTCCCGTCCCCGACGTAGGCCGCCACCTGGTCGATCTCGTTCGCCATCCTCTGGAAATCGCCGGCCGCGGCCTCGACGAAGCGGTCGATCACGCCTCGGCCCGCCGTCTTGCCCAAGCCGGCCAGGAGGCCTTTCGCCCCGTCCCGGAGGGCGTCTGCGTCCGGCTTCTTCATTTCGATGACGGCGGCGGTCCCCTTCGGGGCCGCGGCAAAAGCCCTGGACAGCGAGGACGCCTTGCGGACCTTGTCGGGCACGGTCACGATGAGAAGCGTCCGGCCGGTGGGGGAGGAAAGATACTCGGTCAGCAGCTTCGCGTCGGCGGCCCGCAGGTCCTGCTCTTCCGAATCCTCGATGTCCACGACGAGAAGCCTCCACGGGGAGAAGGCAAAGGGCATCGTCCGGGCCACGTCGAGGATGTCCCGCCACGGAATCTGGAGGGGATCGAACCGTTCGAGGAGAGGCTCTTCGGCGCCGCCGGAGGAAAGAGCGGACCGGATCTCGCGGATGAGCTCGCGGGCCAGCACGCCTTCCTCGCCGTGGAGGAGGAAGGCGGCCGGGAGCTCGTCCTCCCGGATCTCCCTCCCGAGGAGGCTCCGCATCCTAGAAGCCCTCGAGGATCGTGATCACCAGCTGGCGGGCGAATTTCACGGCGATCTTCTTGATCGCCTCGGTCTGCACGGAATCGAAATCCGTGCCCTGCGGCACTTCGTAGTCCTCCGTGTAGGCGAAGGACGGATTGGCGTAGATCATCGCCTTCGTCCGGTTGTGCCGGAACTCGATCCGGGTCACGACCGTGATCGTGTAGCGGTCCGCCGTCCCCTTGCCCGCCGAAAAGGCCGCCGGCGAGGCGTTGAAGACCGCGATGTCCCCCGTCAAAGCGGCGTCCGCCGCTGCGGGGTCGCTGACGATCTCGACCTTGCCGCGCGCCACGAGCTCGTCGATGACGCCCTGGGCGAGGTTCTTGTCGAGCTCGAAGCGGGTCGTCAGGTTCTTGAACTTGACGGAGATCGTTTTGACGTCGGCGGGGAGCGCGTCGCGGAGATTGCCCGTACCCCGGAGATGGTAGCCGCAGGCGGCGAACGAAAGCGCGGCAGCGAGGGCACATCCGAAGTATTTCGCCGTTCTCATATCGATCTCCCTGCCGCGGACGCGGCGGCGGCGCCGGTCCGGGCTTCAGATGACGATGTTCACGATCTTGTTCTTGATGCAGACGACCTTGCGCACGGCTTTCCCCTCGAGGAGGGCCTGGATGCGCGGCAGAGCCAGGGCCTGGGCCTTCAGCTCGTCCTCGGAGACCTCGAATTCGGTTTCGAACTTGTCCCGGATCTTGCCGTTGATCTCGACGACGATCACGGCCCTCTCCTCTTGGGCGAGGGCGGGATCGAACGCCGGCCAGGGCGCGGAATAGACCAGGCCGGGCTCGCCCATCCGGCTCTACATCTCCTCGCAGACGTGGGGCGTGAAGGGCGCGAGCAGGAGGACGAGCGTCCGCCGGACTTCGCGGACGAGGCCCCGGCCGGCCGCCGAACTCCGGAGGGCGTCCTTCTCCTTCCGGAGGACGTTGGTCAACTCCATGATCGAGCTGATGGCCGTGTTGAGATGGAACCGCTTCCCGATGTCCTCGCCGACTTTCCGGATCGTCTGGTGCATCTTCTTTTGCAGGCGGGCGAAGCTCTCTTGGACGACCAGGGAGTCCTTGACGACCGAGTTGTCGGCAACAGCAGGCCCCCATCCGGCGTCGGGGACGCCGGCCGTGCGCTCCTCCTCGACGGCCTGCCAGACGCGGCAGAGGAAGCGATAGCAGCCCTCGATGCCGTCCTCGTTCCAGGCGAACTCCTTCTCGGGAGGGGCGGCGAAGAGGATGAACAGGCGCAGCGCGTCCGCGCCGTAATTCTTGATCATCTCGTCGGGATCGACGACGTTGCCCTTCGATTTGGACATGGCCGAGCCGTCCTTGGTGACCATACCCTGGGCCAGGTAGTGAGGGAATGGCTCGCTGAGCCCGGTCAGGCCGAGGTCGCGCAGGACCTTGGTGAAGAAGCGGGAATAGATCAGATGGAGAATGGCGTGCTCGACGCCTCCGATGTAGAGGTCGACCGGCAACCAGTAATCCGCGGCCGCGCGGGCGAAGGGCAGCGTCTCGTTCCGGGGCGAGGTGTAGCGGAAGAAGTACCAAGACGAGTCGACGAACGTGTCCATCGTGTCGGTCTCGCGGCGCGCCGGCCCGCCGCACTTGGGGCAGGCGACGTTGACGAAGGACGGGATCTTCTCGAGCGGCGAGCCCGCCTCGCCCGTGAACTCGGCCTCGTACGGGATGCGGACCGGCAGGTCCTCGTAAGGCACGGGGACGATGCCGCACGTCGGGCAGTGGATGATGGGGATCGGCGTGCCCCAGTAGCGCTGGCGGGAGATGCCCCAGTCCCGGAGACGGAACGTGACCGCCTTCTCGCCGAATCCGCTGGCGGCGGCGTGAGCCGCCATGCGGTCCATGGCCTCTTCCGAGGTCAAGCCGGTGAACGCACCGGAATTGACGAGGACGCCGAGGTCTTCGAAAAGCGCCGGCCCGCCTCCCGCCGCGGGCACGGGGGCGGGGGCAGCGCCCTCGGCCGGGACGATCACTTCCGGGATGGACAGCCCGTACTTGAGGGCGAACTCGTGGTCGCGGGCGTCGTGGGCCGGGACAGCCATGATGGCCCCGGTCCCATATTCCATGAGGACGTAGTTGGCCAGGAAGATGGGGATGGGCCGGCCGGTGAAGGGATTGATCGCGGTCGCGCCGGTGTCCACGCCCTCCTTCTCGGCCTCGCCGATCTCGCGCTTCAGCCGGGCCGCGGCCACGGTCTTCGCGATCCAGGCCTCGAGCTCGGCTTCGCGCGCGCCGCCTTTAATGAGGCTGCGGCTGGCGGGGTGCTCGGGCGACAGGACGAGGAACGTCGCCCCGTAGATCGTGTCGATCCGGGTGGTGAATACGCGGATTGAACGGCCGGGACCGAGGGCGGGCACCGCAAAATCGACGTAAGCCCCCTCGCTCCGGCCGATCCAGTTCTTCTGCATCAGCAGGACGTGCTCGGGCCACTTAGCGAGCTGGGCATGGCCGGTCAGGAGCTCGTCGGCGTAAGCCGTGATCTTGAGGAACCATTGGACCATTTTGATCTGCGTGACGGAGTCCCCGCAGCGCCAGCACGTGCCGCCGGCCGCCTGCTCGTTGGCCAGGACGGTTCGGCAGGTCGGGCACCAGTTGACCCAGCTCTCGCGCCGGTAGGCGAGCCCGCGCTCGTACATTTTGAGGAAGATCCACTGGTTCCATTTGTAATAATCCGGCTGGCAGGAGTTGACCTCCCGCGACCAGTCGTAGGCGAAGCCCATCCGCCGCAACTGGGTCCGCATATGGTCGATGTTGTCCATCGTCCA
>Ga0182019_10000767_pt1 | contig 15919 bp, 11 predicted proteins | sample 812E2MmetaG_FD_120483 | JGI IMG/M metagenome (GOLD analysis project Ga0182019, IMG submission 120483) | Permafrost microbial communities from Stordalen Mire, Sweden - 812E2M metaG | ecosystem: Environmental > Terrestrial > Soil > Wetlands > Permafrost | place: Sweden: Stordalen | collected...
CCAGCATCAGCCGCACCGCCGCCTCCGGATCGATCCCCGGACGTCCGTTCGTCAAACAGTAGGTCTCTGCCACCTCGGCTCGCAGCCAAGACAAATCCAATACCTTGTTCACCCTCTTAAGAATGTGATCTTCGGGCACATAGTCAGATATTCTTCCTGCTATGAATAGGGTTTCTTGCTCTCTGTCGTTTTTACCTATCATGATAGGAATTATATATTTATTCCGTTTTTATGACAAGGACAAGCGAGCGGGACTTTTTCAACAGCCCCACTGGCAGGGTTTCGGGGGAAAGGGGGACGAAACCGTTGCCTGACCCTATTTTAAGGGAGGGGGAAGTTGCTGCATCCCCTTTTTGCCGCCGAACGGCAGTATTACGAAAAGCAGGACTGATGGCATCCGATTTGGTTTTATAAATCGGTGCCTGTCCCCTTTTCCTTCGTGGCCGAAGTGACTGAGAGAGAAAAACCCGGAAGACAGAAGATGGTTTATCTTTCATCCGCTTGGAATTGTACCAGCAGGAGGAGGAGAATTCAAGGTGATCAGATTATTGTAGCGCAGACACTCTTGTCTGCAAAATCCAATTCCGCAGGTCGGAGGACCTGCGCCACATGACAGCATCCTAAATTTTGAAATTTGCAATTTACATTTTTCACTCTCGTACTATTCCTTCAGCATTTTCCCCGTTTCAAGAAAATGATTCAGCATCTTCTCCAGCGCCGCGCGGCGGGTGGTGTAGGCTTCCTGCGTCATGCCCTTCGCCAGCGCGTTGCCTTCGGTGTTCAGGCCGGTGACGGTCTGCGTCCATACCCATTGGCTGGTGCCGGCCCCGGCGTTGACCAGATGGATGGTGAAGTGAATGGTGCGCAGGGCGTTGACGCGGACGAATTCGATGGCTTTCGAAGGTTCATAGCGGGAAACCACCCAGGTGTCCTCGGGGCCGTCCTCGGGAAAATTGGTTTTGAAGATGCAGTCCAGTTCCGCAACGCCCAAAACGGAATGCACCACGGTGCACTTCCAGGTCGGGATCCATTCGTATTCGCGCACCGGGCACAGCAGGGGAAAAACCTGCTCCGGCGTGCCGTTCAAATTCATGGTGTACGTCAAGACCGTTCGAAGTTGTTGCATGTTGTTTTCCTCCGGATGAATTTGTGTTTGGTCGGACATGAATTATTTTGAGAGGTGGGCAGAATACGGGATTCCTGGCGGACCGCTGGGTGAAGGGTGGGTGTCTTCAGCGGTCCGGCGCCGCCCGGATGGGGCCGTATACAATGAAGGCAAGCTCCGAGGCGCGCAGCGTACTCTCTGTACGTGAGCATCCGAGGAGCGCAGTCTGAAGCCGCAGACGGTCCCGGATCTGGCGGCGCCACGAAAAGAGGGGGTGGGGATGGGCCTGAAAATGGCCATGATGGCAGCCGCGCGCCCCTAAAGGGCTGGACGGGAGGAGCAAGACCATGGAAAGGCCGGCACCCACCCTAAAATGGGGACAGGCACGCGCACCGCACTGCCTCCCGCGATCCAGTCCCTCATTTTCCACCGGCCTTTCCGATGGGCTGGCGACTCCCGTCCGGAAGCGTCCGCCAGGACGCAGCGCGGCGGAGGTCGAAGAACGGGCACGGCATGGGCCGGGCGGACACATGGGTCCGCCCCTACGGCACGATGGTCCCGGCCCACTGCCGTATCAGCGCCACATTCCTCTCCGCCAACTCTTTCTTCATCCGCCGCGACTTCTCGCCGATGAGGCCGAAGGTGATGTTGGAGGGGACGAAATGCTCCGGGTCGGATTGCGTGAGGTGGCGGATGAGGCCGAAGAGGGCCGTGCCTTCGGGTGGAGGCGTGGGCTCCAGCCCAAGGCGTTCCTGCAAAAGAAATATTCCCGCCAGCATTCCCGTGGCGGCCGATTCGATATAGCCCTCCACGCCGGTGATCTGCCCGGCAAGGCGCAACGACGGACGGGCCTTCACGCGCAGAAAGGCGTCGAGATGCAGCGGAGCATTCACGTAGGTATTGCGGTGCACCTGTCCGAAACGGATGATAGCCGCATTCTCCATCCCCGGCAGCATTTTCAGCACCCGCTCCTGATCCTTCCACCTGAGCCGCGTCTGGAAGCCCACCAAGGAATAGGCGCTGCGGTCCAGATCCTCCTGCCTCAACTGTACCACCGCGGCGGCGTTGACGCCGAACCCCACCGGTTTCATGGGTCCGTAGGCCAGTGTTTCGACTCCGCGCCGGGCCATCTCTTCCACCGGCAGGCACCCTTCGAAGAAGATCTCCTTTTCGTGTTCGTGAGGAGGAATGGTTTCCGCGGCGACGAGGGCTTGGATGAAGGCGTTGTATTGGTCGCCCGTCAGCGGGATGTTCAGATAATCCTGCTCCCCGCCCTTGCCGTAGCGGCTTCCGAAAAACATCTTCGTGAGGTCGAGGGAGGCGAATTCCACCATGGGCGAAATGGCGTCGTAAAAATAGAGCTCGCGCGGAATCACTTCCGCGAGGGCGCGGGCGAAGGCGTCCGATGTGAGCGGTCCCGTGGCGGCCACGGCGTCGCCGTCGGGGATGGCCGTCACTTCCTTTTGAATGATGGTTACGCCGGGAATGCTTTTGAGCCTGCGCGTGATTTCGACGGCGAAGGCCGTGCGGTCCACGGCCAGGGCCCCCCCCGCGGGCAGGCGCGTCTTGCGGGCCGAGGCCAGGATCAGGGACCCCAGCGCCTCCATCTCGCGCTTCAGGATACCCGAGGGATGCTCGGGATCGTCGGATTTCAGCGAATTGGAACAGACCAGTTCGCCCAGATGGGGCGTCTGATGGATGGGACTTTGAACGGACGGACGCATTTCAAACAGGCGGACAGGGACGCCCGCGCGGGCCAGCGCCCATGCGCATTCCGCCCCCGCCAGCCCCCCGCCGATGATGGAAATGGGATCAGGCCGGGGCTTCAATTTTCTCCGTTTGGCCGCACTTGGGGCAGACCCTTTTCTTGGCCTTCAAATTCATGTAAGGGTTGTTGCAGGAGGGGCAGGCTTCGGGCACGGGACGGTCCCACTGCACAAAGGTGCATTTGGGATAGGTGGAACAGCCGAAGAACACCTTCCGTTTTCCGATGCGCGACACCAGATTTCCCTCGCACCCCTCGCTGGGGCAGTGCACGCCCGTGTCCTCGGAGGTGAAACGCCGCTTGGTCTTGCGGATGGTTTTGCAATCGGGGTAGCCCGAGCAGGCGTAGAAATAGCCGAACTTTCCGCGCTTCAACACCATTGGCTTTCCGCATTTTTCGCACGGATCAATGCCTTCCTCGACGATGGCCTGGGTGTAAGTGCAGTCGGGATAGCCCGAGCAGGCGATGAACTCCCCGTTTTTGCCCCACTTGGTCATGAGGGCCTTGCCGCACTTGGGACAGTTCTCCCCCGTGGGGATGCCGCGCACCCGCTCCACGGCGGTTTCGGCCGTCTCGAGATCCTTGATGAACTTGTCGTAAAACTCCTTCAGCAACCGTTCGCGCGTCTCTTTGGATTCCTCGATGGCGTCCAGCTCGTCCTCCAGCCACGCCGTGTAGTTTTCATTGATGATGTCGGCGAACTGGCTGATGAGCATTTGCGCCACGGTGCGGCCCAGCGCCGTGGGGACGAAGCATTGCCCGTCCTTCTGCGTGTAGGCGCGGTTCTGGATGGTGCTGATGATGGTGGCGTAGGTGGAGGGGCGCCCGATCCCCTTTTCCTCCAGGATCTTCACAAGGGTGGCTTCGGTGAAGCGCGGGGGCGGCTCGGTGAAGTTCTGTTTCGTCCCCAGCTCCATCAGGGCCAGCGTCTCGCCCTCCCGGACCGGCGGCAGGGACGCTTCCTTGTCTTCATCCGCGGGTTTGTAGGCGGCGAGATAGCCCTGAAACAGGAGGGTGCGTCCGGAGGCCTTCAGCAGATAATCCCCGTTGGCCACATGAAGATTGGTCACGGCGTGGCGCGCCGGGGCCATTTGCGAAGCCATGAATTTCTTATAGATGAGGGCATATATGCGCTGTTCTTCGTCGGTCAGATGGGTGCGGATGACGTCCGGCGCCAGGTCCATGCGCGTGGGGCGGATGGCTTCATGGGCGTCCTGGGCGGAGGACTTGTTCTTGTAGAAGTTGGGTTTCTCGGGAAGGTAGTCGGCCCCGAACTGCGCCTCGATGGCCGCCCGGACCTCATCCAGCGCGGAGGAGGCCACGCGCACGGAATCGGTGCGCATGTAGGTGATCAGGCCCACGCGCCCGTGCTCGCCCAGGTCCATGCCTTCATAAAGCTTCTGGGCGATCTGCATGGTGCGCCGGACGCTCATGCGGTAGAACCGGTTGGCTTCCTGCTGCAGGCGGGCCGTGGTGAAGGGAGGGGCGGCGTGGCCCGATACCTCTTTTTTCTCCACTTTCGATAACGTGAACGTTCCGGCCTCCAGGGCCTTCCGTATGCGCTCCGCCTCGGCCCCGTCGGGGATGGCGATCTTTTTTCCCTGGAACTGCGTGAGGGCGGCCTTGAAGGTCCCCTCGGCGGCCTTCAGTTCGGCCGAGAGGGTCCAATATTCCTGGGCCTTGAACGCTTCGCGCTCCAGCTCCCGCTCATAGACGATCTTCAACGCCACCGACTGGACCCGTCCCGCAGACAGGCCCCGCTTCACTTTCTTCCACAGGAAAGGCGAGAGGCGGTAGCCCATGAGACGGTCCAGGATGCGCCGCGTCATCTGGGCTTCCACCAGCGCCTCGTTGACGACCCCCTTTTCCTCGAAACTGCGCTTGACGCCCTGGGGCGTGATTTCGCGCAGGAGGATCCGGTAAAAGGGAAGATCGTCCCGATGAAGGATTTCCCGCAGATGCCAGCCGATGGCCTCGCCCTCGCGGTCGGGGTCGGTGGCGATGTAGACGGCCTCGGCGTCCTTGGCGGCGTCCTTCAGTTGTTTGACGATCTTGGCCTTGTCCCGGGGGGTGACGAAGGAGGGGATGAAGCCTCCTTCCACATCCACGCCCTCCTTGGATTTGGGAAGATCGCGGATGTGTCCCATGGAGGCGATGATCTTGTAGCCGCGCCCGAGGATGCGGGCGATGGTTTTGGATTTGGCGGGCGATTCGACGATGACGAGCTTTGACATACGCGGTGATTATAACAAATCCGGCCAGGGTCCCCTTATTCCCGACCTGCGCTGCCGAGGCCGTGCCGGCGGCTTCCCCCGCACCGGCGGGCCCCGTCGGTGTCCAAAGGCCTTGGTGGGAAAGCGGGGGTCCATGACTGTTCCATCGCGGGCGGGCGCCTTGACAAAAACGGGCGGGAACCCTATACTTAAAACCGATCACTTAATTTTTCAGGAGGTTTCATGAATAAGACGGAGTTCATTCAAAAGCTTGCCAAGATCACGGGATTGAGCCAGGTGAAATCGGCGGAGGTGATGGGCGTCCTTTTCGACGGCAAGACGGGCATCATCGCCGTGGAATTGGAAAAAGGGCGCCGCGTGTCCGTTCCCGGCTTCGGCACGTTTTCGGCCAACCGCCGCAAGGCCCGCATGGGACGCAATCCCGCCACGGGAAAAAGCATCAAGATTCCCGCCAAGCAGTATCCCGCCTTCAAAGCCGGAAAAACCCTGAAGGAACGTGTGGCCAAATAGGGAAGCGCAACACCGCCATCCATAGCGGCCCCCCCCATAGGGAGGAGTCCTGTATTTCATCGCGCCCCTCCTCCGGGTTGCAGTCTCCCGTTGGGCGGCGGCGCGGCTTCATCTTGAAATCGGCCCGGATTTGTGATATGGTTAGCCCCGCTTTCAACATCCCTTACAGGAGGCATCAATGAAAAGAGCATTCAGTTTATTCACATGTATTGCGTTCATCCTGGTTCTCGCCGGCGGCCTGTGCGCGGCTCCCCCGGAAAAGGTTGTCCTGAACGCCAAGCCCGGCAACATCACCTTCCCCCATCAGAAACATGCCGAGACGCTCAAGATCCCCTGCAAAACCTGCCATCACACCCTCAAGGAAGGCGAGACTCCGGTGAAGTGCATCACGTGCCACGGCGTGGACGCCAAGGCCCCCAAGCCGCAGGATGCCTTCCACAAGCGCTGCCAGGGCTGCCACAAGGATGAGAACGAAAAGAACGCAAAAAACGCCCCCACGAAGTGCACCCAGTGCCACGTGAAGGCGTAACGGCATTTTCCAAAACCTGAATTCTCCAAGGGCCTTCGGGCCCTTTTTTATTCGGGAGAGGGCGATTCCCTCTCCCGCCCCGCGAAATGAATTCGCGCACGTCCCCAGCATCTTCCCAATTGGAAACCATCCCGGCATGTCGGAAAACCTCCATGCCGGCCATCCTTTATGCCCCGCCGCATCATGGAGCCCCACGGGCAGAGCCCGTGGTACCTTGCCTGCGCCCCGCAAGCGGGCGACATCCCTTATGCCGATTCATCCACGGCCCATGGACGTGGTCTTCTCGGCATAGGGATAAAAAACGGCGTGTCCCGACAATTTCGGGACACGCCGTATTGATTTTGACTGTCTTCGTTCCCGTCTCCCCAGCTTCCTGTATTCCGGAACTTCTACCACCCCACCCTTCATGCTTTACCCAACCTGAAACTTGAAACCTGGAACCTGAAATCTCTTCTTTGCCTTCCGGCCTTCCGGCGTTCCGACATTCCCGCCTTCAGCGGCGGCCCTGCCGCCCTACTGCTGCGCCGGGACGAAGATGGCGTCGTTGCTCCGGTTGTCCACCACGGAGGCGTATCCATAAACAGGACCGTCGGAGAGGACCTTGATATCGGCCATGGAAGAATCCTGCTCGGCCGTTATGCCCATGTCCTGAAAGATGCTGGAGATCTGGGTATTGCCGCTGGGGGGAATGGAATAGGTTTTGAAAGCCAGTATGGAGTGGTTGACATCATAGATCTTCACCTGGACCTGCGCACCGCCGCCCCCGTAATCCGAAAAACCTATGTTGCATCGGAAATCCGCGTTGGCGGCCAGTTGAAGCACCTGCCAGGTTGCACCGGACACCGTGAGCCCCGGCGCCGACCGGAGCGGGATAAACTGGCCGTAAGTGCCCGCCGCCCCCTGGTCGTTATAAGTGCGGGAGGTGGCCATGATGCCCTGATCGGATTGGATCTGCAGACTGCCGGCGGTGTCTCCCGCGGCTCCGGGGAACAGCGTGGTGATCACGTCGTTTTCAGCGACCAGCCGCGATGCGCCCATGTGCACCGTAGCGGAGAACGTCCCGTTCCCCGTGACCAGGGTCAGCGTCACCGTCTGGGCGCTGAAGGGGTTGAACAGGCGCAGATCACTTCTCCAATTGGAGCCGAAGCCGCCCTTGGCCCGCGCCACCGTGGCGATGATCTGGTGGGTCTGATTCAATACGTCGGCCGTTTTCTGCGGGGGGACGAACATGGGATCGCCGGTGATGTTGTCCACCACCGAGGCATAGACCGTGAACCGGGCTCCGGCGGTGGAGGAGGATGCCACCGCATAGGCGTCATTCACATCCTGGGATGTGAACTGATCTATAAAGGCGCTGGTCTGGAATTGTTCATAGGGTTTAAGCGTGTATGGCGCGGTTCCGATCAGCGTGCCGTCCTCGGCGTAGAGGGCGACGGAGAGCGTCAGGGGGGCGCCCAGAAGGTTCACACCGCCGATATTGGTTCGAAAGTGCGATGTTTTGGACAGATGCAGCAACGTTCCATTCCGGGTATCCGTCAACACGTCGGCGAGGGGAAAAGCCGGAATAAATTGGCCGAACGTTCCCGCCGACCCCTGGTCGTTGTAAGTGCGCGAGGTGATCTCCAGCGGCTGCGGGGACGCCAGCAACAGGGCGCCCGAGGTATTCGCGAGTCCGAACATGCGGGAAACCAGATCGCTGATTTTGACGAATTTCGATCCCCCCAGCCCCATCTCCACCCCCCGAGCGGCGCTGTTGTCCTGCTCCGCTTCAAGGTAGTAGGCGTAGGCGTTGACCGCCGTCCCCCCCGGATTGAACACCATCATATCGGTCAGCCAGTTGGTGTTGTTGACTCCCGCGGCCTTGGCGGTGGCGGGGATGACATAGGTGTACGGCTGGGATGCGGTGAGGGGCGGCACCTCGCCGATTCCTTCGATGATGATGGACTTGCCGACGGCGCCGCTGCCGAAGGCGTTCGTGGCGGTGAGGGTCACGGTGAAGGTTCCGGAGAATGGGAAACTGTGCGTGGGATTTTGCTGGGTCGAGGTGGACCCGTCCCCGAAATCCCAAAGCCACGCGGTTGGCGTCAGCGTGGATTCATCCATAAAGGCCACCGGTTGTCCGATGACGGTGTAGCCCGTGAACCAGGTGAAATCGGCCCGGGGGGGCGCGGGGGCGCCGTAGATCCAGGACACCCCGTCCGCGTCGGCCTGGGTCAGGACCCGCAATTGCCCGCCCTGGCCGGCGTCCCGGTACCCATACATGACCTTGCCGATGTCGTTGTAGCCGTCCTGGATGTTTCCGTACAGGTCCGTCAGGGACATCCAATGCCCCATTTCATGCAGACAAATGGTTCCCACATCAAAGGCGCCGGGCGGGGTGACGGCATTGGTGCTCCATTTCAGCGTGCTGCTGAGGACGAGATCGGCCTCCAGCATGACGCCCCCTTGCATCCAGTACGACGCTTCGCCGATGATCCCGGAGGGCAGGGGGGAGAACATGACTTCATTCATGTTGTTGCGCGAAGGCGCGGTGTTCGTCGTGGTGCCGGCGTAGGTGATGCGGACGAAGGCCGCGGCGTTCCATTGGTTTCCGGCGTTCGTGAGGGTGTCGGTCCAATCGGTGATGTTGGTGCCGACATAGAAATCCACCTCGGGATCCGTGCCCGGCCATTTGGCCCTGTTATAGCCGAAGGTGACGATGAAGGGGTTGTATTGCGCCGATTGCCCGGCGTCCGTGGTGATGGTGACGGGGCCGCTGCCGGCGGAGCCGGAGTATCCCTGCACCGTGCCCGAGGGGACGGTGCACAGGATGGCCTTGTCCGTCCATTGTGTAATCGCGCTTTTGGAAACGGGGATGACTTCGCCGGGAGCGAAATAAAATTGGATGGTTCCCGACCCCTGGGAATTCCCGAAGCCGAGCCCCCGGATGTACATCTGCGTTCCGGTCCCCGCGGAGGCCGCGGCGGGCTCCATGTCCATGATGACGGGCCCGCTGCCTCCCGCATCCTCGTCGGGGGTTTCCATTAAATAATTCTGAAGGTCGTAGGGATCGGTGGTGGGATCCGCCACAGCATCGGGGGACGCGGCCCCCGCCTCGTAGATTTCGATGCGGAAGTCATAGCCGTTATGCTCCCCGCCGTTCAGCTTGAGCGTCTGCGCATCGGTGACGCTGGTCCCGGTGATGGTGTGCGTCGGCATGGTGACGAGCAGGCTCCATGGGGTGGTTCCGTTCAGTCTCCAATAGACCTTTTCAAAAACCGAAAGCGATCCCGCGCCGCCTTTCACGTCCGGATCCCAATAAAGTTCCGCGTATTCCTTGTATCCGTTGTTGTTGTAATCCACTTCGTTGAGCCATTGCACGATGGAAATCGTGGCGGTTAAGGTCCGCGCACCGCCCGTGGCGGGGGCGGACGCGGCCGACGGGACGTTCGCGGCGGGACCGGCGGGCGGGGACGTTCCAGGATACACCGTGGGAGGGACCGCCAGGAGCAGGCCGTAAAGGTCCGTGGAAGGATCGTCCACGTAGGCCCGCACGGCGCGGGCGAACACACCCGTGTCCACGTTCAGGCCGTTGGTCCGCACCTTGCCGTCCCTGATGGACAGCCGGCCCTGAAATCCGCCCACCACCTGGAGGGGGTTCCCCTCCAGGAACAGGCAGACATCCTCCCCCGCGGAAAAGCGGGGCGTGTCGCTGACCTCCTGCGTGATGTCGCCCACGGTGCCGCCGAGAATCTTCAACATCAGGGGGGTTGTTTCGACGGTTCCTTTTAGCGGAAGGCCTCCATTCACGGTGACGAAGGTCCAGATGTTGCTTCCCGTGGAATCGGCGATCCAGCGGGTTTGGATCCCGGTCACCCGCCCTTGCACAATGAGATCGGAAGCCTGAATCAGCCGCGGGAGATCCATCCGAACCACCATGCTGAAGCCCGGAATCGCGAAGCCGAGAATGAGACCCATGATGCACCAAAACCCGGATCGAAAACGCGTCATGCATTCCTCCTGAGGGAAAGTTGGAAGGGCGGTTCACGCCCGCCCCGAATGGGTATTCGCCTTGTAAGAACACAATTTCCCGGTCAATTCCTTCCCGATCATGATATTGGGGCAGGGTGAAAAAGTCAAGTCGCCCGCCGGTGGGCCGATGTTCCGTGCGATCCGCCCATCGGCACCCTTCGGGCGGCCCCGACCCCGCCCGTTCCCCGCGGCGTGATCCGCGAGGGAATCGGATCCAATGGTGATATAATACCCATTCAATTTTTTCCAAGGAGCCTTCCATGAAAAGTTATGCCACGGACGCCCTGCGGAACATCGCCCTTGCGGGGCATAACGACACCGGCAAAACCACCCTGGTGTCGGGCCTGTTGTTCGCCGCCGGGGCTGTGAACCGGTTCCTTCGCGTCGAGGACGGTAACACCGTTACGGACTTCGACGAGGAGGAGGTTCAGCGCAAGATCTCCATCCAGCTCGGCCTGGCCCACGCGGAATGGAAGGGCCATAAAATCAATTTCTTCGACACCCCCGGCTTCGCCATGTTCATCTCCGAGACCCTGGCCGGGTTGAAGGGGGCGGACTCCCTGGCCATCGTGGTCAACGGCGTCGCGGGCGTGGAAGTGCACACCAGCAAGATCTTCTCCCTGGGCGAACAGCAACGGATCCCGACCTGCATCGTCATCAACAAGATGGACAAGGATTATGCCGATGACGAGAAGGTTGTGGCGCAGTTGAAGGATAAATTCGGCAACCGCATCCTCCCCATCCAGGTTCCCATCGGGAAGGAATCGGGATTCCACGGTGTTGTGGACCTGGTCCGCCGCAAGGCGTTCCTCTCCGCCGGCGACGGCACCCCGGGTGCCAAGGAAGCCGAGATCCCGGCGGACATGAAGGCCAGGGCGGATGCCGCATTTGAACAGCTGGTGGAAAAGGTGGCCGAAGGCGATGAAAAGCTCATGGAGAAATTCTTCGAAACCGGCACTCTCTCCCCGCAGGACATGCTGGCCGGGCTGAAGAAGGGGATCGCCAAGCGCGACATCATTCCCGTCCTCTTCACCTCCGCGGCCAAGCTCACGGGGCTGCCGTCCCTGCTGGATTTCGTCGTGGACCTGATGCCCTCGCCGGCGGTGCGCCCCTGGGAGGGGAAAAATCCCGTCTCAGGCGAGGCCCTGTCCTTCGAGCCCAAAGAAGACGCCCCCCCGAGCGCCTATGTCATCAAGACCATCTCGGACCTGTTCGCCGGCCGCATCACCATTTTCAAGGTCCTCTCCGGCACATTCCACTCCGACGGCACCTACTACAACAGCACCCGCGAAACCCCCGAGCGCTTCGGCGCCATCAACGCCATTCAGGGCAAGACCCTCACCCCCGTGGGGGAGGCCAAGCCCGGCGACATCGTGGCCCTGGCCAAGCTGAAGGAAACCAAGACCTTCGACACGATCTGCGAGAAGGGCAAGCCCATCCTGTACGACCCGCTCAAGATCCCCGAGGCCTCCATCTCCTTCGCCATCGAACCCAAGAGCAAGGGCGACGAGGACAAGATCTCCTCGGCCCTGGCGCGCCTGATGGAGGAGGACCCGGTGCTGAAGCTCACCCGCGACATGCAGACCAAGGAGATCGTCCTCTCCGGCGCGGGCCAGCTTCACATCGAGATCGTGGTCAAGAAGCTCCAGCACAAATACGGCGTGGGCGTGAACCTGAAGCTCCCCAAGGTCCCCTTCAAGGAGACCGTGACGCGCAAGGCCGAGACCACCTACCGGCACAAGAAGCAGACGGGCGGCCGCGGGCAGTTTGCCGAGGCCTCCATCATCCTGGAACCCGCCGGACGGGGCGAAGGGTACGAGTTCATTGACGAGATCTTCGGCGGCTCCATCCCGCAGAACTTCCGCCCCTCCGTGGACAAGGGCATCCAGGCCACGTCCGTCAAGGGCGTGCTGGCCGGCTACCCCGTGGTGGATTTCAAGGTCCGCCTGGTGGACGGCAAGTTCCATCCCGTGGACTCCTCCGACCGGGCCTTTCAGATCGCGGGCAGCATGGGCTTCAAGGAGGCCTTCGCCAAGGCCGGACCCACCATCCTGGAGCCCATCTTCAACATGGAGATCGCCAGCCCCGAGGAATTCTGCGGGGACATCATGGGCGACCTGAACGGCCGCCGCGGCCGAGTGCAGGGGATGGACGTGGAAGGCGATCTGCGGGTGGTGAAGGCCCAGGCCCCCTTGGCCGAGATCCTCACCTACTCTTCCGACCTCCGCTCCATGACCCAGGGGCGCGCCACCTTCAGTCTGGAGTTCTCCCATTACGAGGAGGTTCCGAAGTTCGCGCAGGAAAAGATCATCGCCGCCGCCAAAAAAGAGAAAGCGGGAGAAACCGAGGAAGAAGAATAGTTCCGGGTTCGTAATTCCGCCTTTAGGCGGTCCTATGAATTGTAGGGGCGACCCGGTGGGTCGCCCTTTGAACAAAAGTGAATGCGGGGGCAAACCGATGGTTCGCCCTTTTTCAATTATGGACCACGTAGGGGAGGGTTACATTCGTCCCGTCCATTCGCCAAAACCCTCCCGTGCGCAAGGGGCGGACCCATGTGTCCGCCCGCTGTGTGCATGTGGCACAGCCGCCCCCGGCTGTGTAAATCCCATCCGCATCAGAGGAAAGGTGGCAAGCTTGGTGTTCAGAGCTCGAAGTTAAAAGAGCATGATGCTTATTGCATAATGCATATTGCATATTGCAGAATGAATACTTAGAAGGAGCATCCTATGCGCCGCTACCACCACCTCGGAATCCCAACGAATGTCCCGCATGAGGGTGAATACTATCTGGAGAAGTTCGACGTGCACGTGCTGGGGTTCGAGCACAGCCCCTACGGCATCGAATGGATGCGGTACGGCCCCAAGTGCCCCACGCCGGAGCTGGTGAAGACCGTGCCGCACATCGCCTTTGAAGTGGACGATCTGGAAGAGGAGTTGAAGGGAAAGGAAATCCTGATCGCCCCCAACAGCCCGTCGGAGGGCGTCACCGTGGCCTTCATCGTGGACAACGGGGCGCCGGTGGAGCTGATGCAGTACCATGGGAAGAACGTAAATAGTAAAGAGTAAATGGTAAAGGGCGAGAGGCTGCATTGATCGGATCGTAAATTGTGGAAGGCAGAGAGCAACAGCAGGGGGGCACGGGCATAAAGCGGGCTTGCAGTTGCTCCTTATCCGATCCATTTACTATTTACCATTGGCCATCAACCGCCTTTCCGATCTCATACAGCAGGATCGCCGCGGCGGCGGAGACGTTCAGGGATTCGATCTTTCCCTTCATGGGGATGCCCACCAGAAAGTCGCACTCCTGTTTCAAATAATCGGAAAGCCCTTTCCCCTCGCTGCCCATGACCAGCAGGGTCTTCGGATCGAATTTCACGTTCTGCACCGGCTCCCCCTCCACGGTGGCGCCGTAGATCCAATATCCGGCGGCCCTGGCTTTTTTCATGAAGGCGGCGGCGTTGGGGACGCTGCCCAGCGTCAGATGCGAAACGGCCCCCGCGCTGGTTTCATACACCGCCTCGCTCAGCGGGGCCGTCTCATGGACGGTGATCCCCACGCATTGGAATCCCAGGCCGCAGGCTGTGCGCAGGACGGCCCCCACGTTGCGCGGGTCGGCGATTTTGTGCAGAAGCAGAAGTGGCCCGCCGGCGGCCTCCTCCAGAAGGGTGTCCTCGTCGAGGATGGTGGCCACGGAAATCTGCGCGGCCACCCAATGGTGCCGGTTCTCCTGCCGGAAAAAATCCGCGCCGGTCCAGTGAATGGTCACGTTTTGAGTCTTGCACAGCTCCGTCACGCGGTCGGTCTGCGCGTCGCGCTTCCCCTTTTTGAGATACACCACACGGACGCTCCGGCCCCCCTCGAGGGCCTCCATCACCGCATGGGTGCCGAAGACGGTCAGATCCGCGCGCTGAGGACGCACAGCGCCGCCATCCCTTCCTTTGTTCCGATCCACCCCATGCCCTCATTCGTCTTGCCTTTCACGGAGATCCGGTCCGCCGGCAGGTCCAGCATTTCCGACAGCGACCGGATCATGGCCTCCTTGAGAGGCGCGATGCGGGGCGCTTCGGTGATGAGGGTGAGGTCCACGTTCTGCAGTTCAAGATGGGGGAAGCGCTCCCGGGCGAATTGAAGGGCCGACTGGAGCAGCAGGCGGCTGGATGCATCCTTCCACTTCGGATCTGTAGGTGGGAAAAGCTCCCCGATGTCGGGAAGGGCCAGGGCGCCGAGGAGGGCGTCAATGACGGCGTGCAGCGCGAGATCGGCGTCCGAATGGCCCGCCAGCCCCGGAGTGTCCGGGATCTCCACGCCGCACAGGATGAGCCTGCGGTCGTGGGAAAAACGGTGGGAGTCGAAACCCAGCCCAACCCGGCATTCACCGCGGGTTTTCATCTTTTGTTGCACATCAGCATATTTTACCGTCATTTTTCTTGCCTTTCAAAAATAAATAACCTGTAAATGGTAAATAGTAAATGGTAAATGGAGAGAGCAGGAAATTGTTGCTGGAAATTCGTTTCTATAAGCTGCCGCCTGCCATTTGCCCTTTTCCATTTACTACTTACTATTTACTATTTACTGTTTCATCTTTTATACCCGATCATCCTCAAAAACTCCCGGCGCTTCTTCTTATCTTCATCGGTCTCTACGCCCTTGGGGGCCTCGCCGTCCGCCACGCCCAGGATGCCGTTGCCCTGGGGAAGGGAAGCCACAATCGCATTTACCGGATTGGCCGTGGCGCAGAAGATGGAGCACACCTCCGGGCACTGCTTGACGGCATTGAGGAGGTTGATGGGATAGGCGTCCTTCACGATCAGGCAGAAGCAGTGCCCCGAGGCCAGCGCCTTTACGTCGGCGACCGCCGCGTCCATCAAGGCCTGATCATTGCCGTCGAACCGGATCAGGCACGGCCCGGAGGCTTCGGAGAACGCCACACCGAATTTGACCTGCGGGACGGTGGTCACGACGATCTCGTACAGGTCCTCCACGCTCTTGATGAAATGGGTCTGCCCCAGGATGAGGTTGCATCCCTCGGGGATCGCAAGCGGAACGGTTTTCAAGTCCATGGCGGCCCCTCCTTTTCAGATCAAGCGGATACGTCGCCCCATCTCTTCGTTCGAGACCGTGCGTTTCGCGTCCGAATCGGCAAGGCCGCGCTCAACCATCACATGAAATGCAAGCTCGCGCACGATTTCTTCGCGCGAGCTGTCATCGGGCTGGCCTTGAATCAGGCGAGTAAGTTCTTCCTTGACCGTTGACAAAACTTAAGCCTCCAATCTACCGTTATCTTGCCATAACCGACAGTTATCGGCAAATGACATATAACGGCCGAGCGGAGCGGTGGCACGAGCCTGAACGCGCCGTTGGCGCGGATGCAGGGCAAGTGCCGAACGCTTCAGCGACTACCTTGGCGCCGCGCGAATCAGCGCGCAGGCAACACATTTTTCCATGCATCGGGTTCATTATACCCATTTTCCAATCATCCGGCGCCAACCAGGAGTTTAGCGCAGCTCGGCGGCAACTCTCGTTTGCGCGCCCCTTGCGCATTCACAATCCTTATGATATAAGTGGAAGATGTACCATCCCAAGTTCACAACCCCGCCGTTTTCCAATTGCCTTTTGCTGAATTCTCGGCTTTTATATTCCAATCGGATCGCGGACCGCTGGGTGAAGGGTGGGAGTCCTCAGCGGTCCGCCCTGAGCTCAGACCCTTCGCAAGCCCAAGATGCCCGCGCAGGATTTCGCCCCCGCTCTCCTGCGCGTTTGGCCCAG
>Ga0182019_10000771_pt1 | contig 15889 bp, 14 predicted proteins | sample 812E2MmetaG_FD_120483 | JGI IMG/M metagenome (GOLD analysis project Ga0182019, IMG submission 120483) | Permafrost microbial communities from Stordalen Mire, Sweden - 812E2M metaG | ecosystem: Environmental > Terrestrial > Soil > Wetlands > Permafrost | place: Sweden: Stordalen | collected...
CGCGCTCGATGGCCCTCGAGACGCTGCTCTCGGCAAGCCGCTCGCTGACGGACTTACCCTTGCAGGCGCCCACGGCGAAGACGAGGGCCGCGGCGAACAGGGCGACGGTGAAGATGCGGATCTGATTCTTTGTCATAAAAATCTCCTTTCCTTTCTGAGAAACCCATTCTATACCATTTCTATCGGAAAAGAAAGGACAAGTCATTGCGAGGCCTCTTGGCCGAAGCAATCGCGCCGGCTATCCGTCATCCCGAGCAAAGCGAGGGATCCCCTCTTCCTCGGAGGGCTCGACCCTTAACGAAGGAGATCCCTCGCAAAGCCTCGGGATGACATTGCCCCTCATCCCTCGCGCCGCTCTCGAGATGAGGGGCAATGTCAATTGACCTCCGGAATCGATTGCAATAGGATAATCGCGTATCCGCCGAATCAAAGGAGCGCGCCATGAAACATCCCGCCGCCAAATCGACCCTTGCCCTGCTCGCCGCCCTGCTGGCGGCGGGCGCGATCTCCCTCGCCGCCGGCCAGGGCGCGGCGCCCAAGGCCTCTCCCCCCGTCCTCGTCACATCCTGCGGCCAGAGCCAGGGCCCGGCCATGCTGAACGTCATCCTGAGGCGCGTCGGCGTCGCCTACGACATCAACACGCTCGCGACGCCCCAGGACCTCAAGACCAAGCCGTACAAGACGCTCATCGTCACCATGGGCTCGAGCCTCAAGGGCATGGGCGCGGCCGGGATCTCGATCGACGACGAGCTGAAGCGGATCGGCGAGCTCATCGACGCCGCCCACAAGGCCAAGATCACGGTCATCGGCGCCCACATCGAAGGCATGAAGCGCCGCGCGCAGGGCGCGGACGCGGGCGACACGACCGACGAGCAGAGCATCGATGCCGTGGCCCCCAAGTCGGACCTTCTGCTGATCATCAAGGAAGGCGATTCCGACGGCCGCTTCACGGCCATTTCCCAGGGCAGGAAGATCCCCATGGTCCTCGCCGAGAAGAACATGGACCTGGTCGCGGCGCTGGAAAAGATTTTAAAGTAAGGTCCTTGCGAGCCCCTGTGCCGCGGCGGCACGCGGGGCGAAGCAATCGCGTAGATTTAGCGTCATCCCGAGCGTAGCGAGGGATACCCCCGTCTTGCCTGGCGCCATAATTAATGCTATCTTCCCTGACATCAGGGGGAATTATTTGGGCCCCGTTTTTCCGTCGGAAAGAGGAGAGAACATCATGAAAAGATGCGCGCTGGTCCTCATCTGTGCCGGATTCCTGGCGCTCGGCCAAGTCGCGGCCATCGCCGCACCGCGGGGCGGAGCGGCATGTGCCGAAGGCACGACAATTGCCGCACCGCAGTTCAAGCCGGACGAGATCATCGATTTCGCCAAGTGGGAGGATTTCCTGACCACGGCCAAGCTCGTCGACCAGAAGCAGCTGCCCGAGAGCGAAGGCGTCACTCAGCCCTGGAAGCTGACCTTGGAGAAAGACGGCGTGACCCGGAATGCCGTCTGGAAGAACATGAGCGGGATCGTGGGAGGCCACAAGGAGGGCTGGCTGACCGAGATCGCCGCCTACCGCCTGAGCAAAGCCCTCGGCCTGAACATGGTGCCGCCGACCGTCGAGCGCGAATTCCGGGGAAACAAGGGCTCCTGCCAGCTGTGGGTGGACAGCTGGAAGAACTTCGAAGCCATCACCAAGGAGAAGCTCCAGCCCAAGGGGATCAAATATACATATTTCATTCGCGACCTCTGCCTCCAGCGGGCCTTCGACAACCTTATCGCCAATGAGGACCGCCATCAGCGCAACTACCTGATCACCGAGGACTGGCGGATGATCCTCATCGACCATTCCCGCACATTCCAGACGACGGCGAAATTCACCAAGAGCCTGATCTACGACGAGCACTTCAAGGAAGGGAAAAACTTCATCATGGACACCCTCCCCCGGAAGTTCTACGAAGCGATCAAGGCCTTGACCGCGGCCTCGATCCGCGAGATCGTGGGCGACACCCTGACCGACAACGAGATCGCGGCCACGATGGCCCGCCAGGTCCTCATCGTCGCCTGGATCGAGAACCACATCAAGGAGAAGGGCGAGACGTACGTCCTCTATGATTGACGACCGCGCGCGATTGGAATTCGCGTCGGGAAATCGGTGACACCGACTGCGGAAATCGGTGACGCGATCCCAATTCTCTGGATTTGGGTTCGTGTCACCGATTTCCGACCATCGCGTTACCGATTTCTGCCTGTCACTGAATTCCCGCCCCTATTTGATAATTTAGGCGGATTTGACTAGAGTATTCGTCTACCGGCGCGCCGGCATTTCCACGACAAGGGAGCGCGGCCCATGACCTCAAGCATGAGCATGACCACTTCGGCGACCGTCATCCTGGCGGCCATGGTGGCGGCCTACGTCCTGGCCAAGATCCTCAAGCTCTCGACCGAGCTCTCGATCCTGGCCGCGGCCCTCGTCGGCGGCCTGATCGGCGGGGCCGGCATCCCCGCCCGCCACATCGTCGAGGGGGCCTTCACCTACCTCGACATCTGCCTGATCTTCGTCACCGCCACTCTCTTCATGAACTTCCTCAAGGAGGCGGGCGGCGTGGCCTTCGTCATCCGGCGCGTCGTCCAGCGCTTCCACCATCGCAAGGCCCTGCTCTTCGTCATGCTGGCCGTGGTGATGCTCATCCCCGGCATGCTGACCGGCGCCGGCAGCGTGACCGTCCTGATCGTCGGCGGCCTGGTCGCCAGCGTCCTGGGCTACATGGGCATCCCCAAGCCCAAGGCCGCGGCGATCGTCTTCGTCATCGCCGGCCTGAGCGCCGCCGCGCCGCCCGTCTCGCTCTGGGCCATGTTGACCGCAGCCGGTGTCAACATGCCCTATGTGGGCTTCTTCCTGCCGCTCATGATCCCCTGCCTCCTCCTGGCCCTGGCCACGATCTTCATCCTCGGCTGGAAAGCCAAGCCGGCCGACCTGGACCAGATCCTGAAGGAGCTACCCGAGGCCCCGCCTGGCATGAGCTGGCTCAAGATCGCCCTCCCGTTCCTCCTCTTCTTCGCCCTGGTCGTCGCCGGCCGGATCTGGCCGTTCGACTTCCCGATCCTCGGCCTGCCGCTCATGTTCGCCGCGGCTGCGGCGATCACGCTCCTCCTCTCGCCCGTGCACATCCATGTCCTCGACGTGTCGCGCCGCACCGTCCACCAGCTGCTGCCCCTCATCGGGACGCTGACCTGCGTCGGCATCCTGGTCCAGATCATGACCCTGACCGGCGCGCGCGGCCTGATCGCCATCTCGGTCGTCACGCTCCCCGTCATGGTCGTCATCCTGACCCTGTTCCTGACGCTGCCGATCTCGGAAACCGTCCTCATGTGGGGCGCGGCGCCCGTGCTCGGCGTGCCGCTCGTCCTGCTCTTCAACACGATCAACCTCAACCCCATCGTCGCCCTGGCCGGGATGAGCATCATCTGGCCGCTCGGCGACGCGCTGCCGCCCACCGCCATCATCGGCCGCCTGACCGTCGAGACGGTCGGCATGAAGGAAAAATACGGGACGTTCCTCAGATACTGCATCGTCCCGGCCCTTCTGATCATCATCGTCGGGACGCTGATGGTCATCTTCAGCAAGAAGCTGGCCTTCCTGACGGTGTTCTGAGCGAGGAGACCGCGATGATCATCACCTGGCTCTATTACCTGATCGTGGCGTATGTCGTCGTCCTGATGGTCTGGAACCTGATCCGGAGCCGCAAATGGCAGGAGGAGGTCCTCTACGTCGTCGTCCTGCTGCCCTTCGTCCTCCGCCTGCTGAGGCTCAAATGAACGCCCTCCGCAAATCCGTCATCGTCGCCCTCGGCCTGGTCCTGGCCGCCTTCGCCGGCGCGTCGTTCCACGCGAGCCGCTTCCTCAAAGAGCCCGTCGTCGCCGGGCCGAGCGTCGCGCGCGTCGCGACGCTGGGCGAGTACTTCGCCCCGATCAAGGGCACGGCCAACGACGCCAACGTCTTCTTCCTCGAAGGGGCGAAGCCGGGCGGGACGGTCCTCGTCCTCGGCGGCACGCACCCCGAGGAGCCCGCCGGCCGCCTGACCACGTGGATCCTGGCCGAGAACGCGGTCCTCGATCAGGGGCGGATCATCGTCCTCAACTCGACCAATCGGAGCGCCTCGACCGTCACCCGGCCGAGCGGCGCGTATCCCGCCACCTACACGATCAAGACCGACTGGGGCGGACAGACGTTCCGCATGGGCGACCGCTGGTCGAACCCGCTCGACCAGTGGCCCGACCCCGAGGTGTACATTCACTACCCCTCGAAGCAGAACCTGGCCTACATGGACATCCGCAACCTGAACCGCGACTGGCCGGGCCGGCCGGGCGGCACGCTGACCGAGCAGACGTGCTATGCGCTCATCCAGCTGATCAACAAGGAAGCCGTGGACATCGTCATCGACCTCCACGAGGCCGAGCTGCAGTACCCCGTCATCAGCACCATCGTCGTCCACCCCAAGGGGCTCGACATCGCGGCCATGGCTTCCATGACCCTCTCCGACGAGGAGTTCAAGATCGGAATGGAGAAGTCGCCGGCCGAGCTCCGCGGGCTGTCGCACCGCGAGATCGGCGATTTCACCAAGGCCGTCCCGCTCCTCTTCGAGTCGCCCGAGCCGTTCCTCGACGCGACGCGCGGACGGACGGACGCCCGGCTCCTGCTCGAGGGCAAGGACGACTTCGTCGTCCGGGCCGGCAAGCGCGGGCTCCTGTTCGAGAAGATCGACGAGAAGGGCTGGCCGATCGACGTCCGCGTCGGGCGGCACTGCTCGACGCTGATCGAAGTCCTGTCGGTCTGGTCCGGCGACCACGCCGACAAGGCCGTGGTCATGTCCGGCGTGCCCAAGTATGCCGAAATGATCCAAAAGGGCGTGGGCGCATTCCTCCACGACCCGGCGAAGGCCGATCCCAAGAAGGTGTTTTTCGAGTAGAATGAAACGGGGAGCGGATCCCCGGCATTTATACAAAGGAGCCGTTTCTTCATGCGCACGTACGAGTCCATATGCCTCGGCGTCCCCGAGGCGCTGCTGCCCAAGAGCGGGACGAACCTGACCAAGTGGGCGGTCATCGCCTGCGACCAGTACACCAGCGAGCCCGAATACTGGCGGAAAGCCGCCGACCTCGTCGGCGACGCCCCGTCCACGCTGAACCTCATCTATCCCGAAGTGTTCCTCGGCGAGAAGGCCCCCGAGACGCGGATCGCCCGCATCCAGTCGAGCATGCACCGCTACCTCAACCAGGGGCTGTTCGACGCGGAGCAGGGCTTCGTCTACCTCGAGCGCGAGTCGGGCGGCCGGACGCGCCGCGGCCTCGTCATCTGCCTCGACCTCGAGCACTACGACTTCCGTAAGGGCTCGACGACCCTGATCCGGGCGACCGAGGGGACGATCCTCGAGCGCATCCCGCCCCGGGTGCGCATCCGCGAAGGGGCGCTCCTCGAGCTGCCCCACATCATGGTCCTCATCGACGACCCGGGCGACATGGTCCTCGGCCCGCTCGCGGCCAACAAGGCCAAGCTGCCCAAGATCTACGATTTCGAGCTTATGCTGGGCTCGGGGCACCTGCGGGGCTGGCAGGTGCGCGACCAGGCGCGGGAGCGGGCCGTCGTCACCGGCCTCAAGGCTCTGGCCGACCCCGCCGAGTTCTGCCGCAAGTACGGCCTGGCCGAGGGCACGCCCGTGCTGCTCTATGCCATGGGCGACGGGAATCACTCTTTGGCCACGGCCAAGACGATCTGGGAGAAGACCAAGGAGCACGCCCCGGACAAGGCGAAGATCATGGAATCGCCCCTGCGCTACGCCATGGTCGAGATCGTCAACCTCCACGACGACGCCCTGGTCTTCGAGCCCATCCACCGCGTGCTGTTCGACCTCGCGCCGGGGATGGACATCTACGCCAAGATGGACGAGATCTACCCGGGCCGCTGCCGGCACTACGGCATCGCCGGCCTCGAGGAGATGAAGACGATCGTCGACGGCCAGGCGGGCGTCCCGCACCTGGTGGGCCTGGTGTCCGCCGCGGGCTGCGTCGTGGCCGAGATCGCCAAGCCGGACACGAACCTGCCGGTCGGCACGCTCCAGAGCTGCCTGGACGCGATCATGAAAGCCAAGGGCGCGCGGGAGATCGACTACGTCCACGGCACGGAATCCGTCGCCCACCTGGGCACGAAGCCGGGGAACCTCGGATTCTACCTGCCGGGCATGAAGAAAGAGGAGCTCTTCCGGACCGTGATCCTCGACGGGGCCCTGCCGCGCAAGACGTTTTCCATGGGCGAGGCTTCCGAGAAGCGATTCTACATGGAAGCCCGGAAGCTCATCTGAAGGGTGAAGCGAAAGGAATCCATCATGAAGCGATCCGTCATCGTTGCGGCCGCCGTCATCCTGACCCTGGCCGCGGCGCTTTGGAGCCAGGAGCCGGCCAAGGAATGGAAGATCCGCGTCACGGCCCGGAGCGCCGAGGTGCACCGGGACCGCGACACCAAGAGTCCGGTCATCGCCTGGTCGCCCCAGGGCGCGGAGTTCAAATCGAGCCTGTACGACGGCGAATGGTACATGATCACCGTCGCCACGAGCCAGGGGGGCATGGTCGTGCCCGGCTACATCTCGCGCTTCGACGTGCAGGTCGTCGAGGAGAAGACGGAGAAGGTGCCCGGCTATTTCGACGCGTCGGCCGGCGCGTTCAAGGGCGGCGGGCTGACGATCAAGCTGGCGGGCGGCTGGTGCCTCTTCGGGAGCGGGGACTTCGACGCGGGCGCCAAGGGGATGTTCAACAAATACGTCGACCTGACCCGGGGCTACGGGTACACGATCCAGACGACCGACGTGAAGTCCTTCACCGCGGGCCCGGAGGGCGCGGCGGACCTCATCTTCCGCATGAGCCCCGCGTTTTCGATCGGCGTCGGAGGAAGCTACGTCAAGGCCACGGCCGGGAGCGCGCTCCACTTCCTCGACGACATCGGCAATTCCCAGACGATGTGGAACACGCCGGCGGCCGAAGTTTACAGCTTCCACGTGGAAGCCTACTACGACATCGCGCTCGCCCCGTGGCTCGGTTTGAGCATCCATGGCGGGCCCGCCTACTATCATGTCAGCTACTCCTTCAGCCGGGATTACCTGACGACCAATTTCGAGGACGAGTACTACCAGACGGCGACGGGCAGCACGCTGGGCCTCCAAGCCGGAGTCGGCCTGGCCGTCAGCATCAACTCGCAGGTGGCCCTCTTCGTCGAAGCGCGAGGCCGTTACGCGCGCTTCGCGAGCCTGACGGGCTCGGACGAGGCGATGTACACCCTCATGACGACCGACACCGTTCAGACGGCGGGCTCGATCTACAATATCACCGGGGAGAAATACGCGCGCCTGGCGGTCCTGACGGACGCCGCGGCGACGAGCGCGGGCGCCCAGAAGGCGGTCTTCGACTTCTCGGGCGTCAGCCTCATGGGCGGCCTGCTCATCCGCTTCTGACGAATAGAGTGCTCCGCGGGTCCTGTCGCCGAGGAAGCAATCTCGTGGGCGATCCCGTCGTCCCGAGCGCAGCGAGGGACCCCCTCTTGTGCGACAGCGATTGCTTCGTCGCCCTACCGCTCCGCGATGGAGCTCCTCGCAATGACCAGTAGGCAAGCGACAATCAGAATGGCCGCCGCGATCGGAAACCAGACGGAGCGCGCGGCGGGCGCGCCGCCCGTCCGGAAGATCTCCCCCTCCCCCGGCATCGGCAGAGGCACGGGGTCCCACGGAAGCCCGTAGCGCTCGGCCAGCCCTTTGACGAAAAGGAGGTGGATCACGGGGACCCCTCGCGCCGCCATCTCCTGGATGACGCCCCGCTTCGCGGGCGCGGGAATGGCCACGGCCTCGGCTAGTCCCGGCTTGAGCTCGAGCACCCGCGAATCCGTGCCCATGTTGGCCCAGCTCCCGCCGACGTTGATGAAGGCCTTGATCGGCGCACCGCCCGCGGCCGCCGCGTAGATTTCCATCCTTCGCCGGACGTCGTCCGCCAGCGTCTTCTCGCGGACGACCGGCAGCCCGCGCGCCTCCACCTGGCGCGCGGCGAGTCCTCGCCCCTCGGCCGTCATGTCCGACCCGTCGTCGTTTTCGCCGCCCACGGCCAAGGCCGCCGGCCGGACGTCGAGGACACCCTTGGCGCGCAGGCAGTCGAGCATGTCGAGGAGGGTGAAGCGCGGGTCGTTGGCCCCCCAGTTGGAGGCGCCGGGCGAGGCGATCACGAGCGGCCTCGCCCCGATCGCCCGGACGGCGGCCAATGAAGCGACGACGAGCGCCGGGAACGAGCCCGACGCGCCCACCGCCACCGCGTCGCCGCGGGCGACGCCCGCCTGCTTCAGCATCCGCGCCACCGCCGCGGCGAAATTGGGATTGGCCGCCGTCCGCTTGGCTTCGAGATGCCCAAGCGACGTGGTGATGGGCGAATTCTCGAGCCCGATGAGCCCCGTCCCGTTGATGTCGGTCCGCGCGTCGATCGGGCCGCGCGCGGCCTCGGAGCAGCCGCGGACCGCGCGGATGGCGTCGTCCATGAGGCGAGCGGCCGCGAGCATGTCGGGATCGGCCGCCGCAGTACTCGCCGTTCCGATCGCCGCGCCGCCGGCGCCTTTCCTTCCTCTGCCTCCCGCCCCCGGAACGAGCTTATGGGCGGCGAAAAGGGCCACGCTCGCGAGGGCGACAATCATCAGGAACCCGGTTCTTTTCATGCCGTTCAGAGGACGAGCTTCGCCAGGAAATAGGTCAGCACCGAAGCCGTGGCGAACGACGCCAGGGTCGGCAGGATCTTCTGGCGCTCGAGGTTGTTGGCCAGCAGGCCGGGGACGATCCAGCCCACGACGCGCAGGTCGAGTGAGGCCGGCCCGAGGTGCGGCCAGACGAGCAGCCACAGCTGCCCGAAGACGCCGCCTAGGAGGACGAGGAGGACGAAGCGCCGCCGGCCGAAGAGCAGGAAATAGCTGGAGAGCGCCTTGTAGCACGCCAGGCTGAGGAGCGCCGCGGCGACCGTGGCCACCACCCGCAGCGGCTGGTCGAGGTAGAGCGCCGCGAACGCCGGGACGATGATCCCGCCCGGCAGAAGGCCCGTGATCTCGGCATAGAGCAGCGCGACGGCTATCCCGATAATGACCGTGCCCGTCATTACAGGGCCTCCCCCGTCCGCATCCAGTAATCGACGAGCGCCGCGCCCGCGCCGCCGATGTTCCCCAGCCCGACGACGAGGCAGCCCTCGCCGGTGAGCGCGCCGAGCCGGGCCATGATCCGGGCCGGGTCGCGGTCGGCGACGGCCGCGAGCGAAGGCCGCGTCCGTTTCGTCCGGCCGAGGACGCGGGCGTGGTCGCCCATGAACACGACCTTTTCGAAGGACGCGAAGAACCCGTCGCGGAGCGCCGCGAGCCATTGTTCCGTCCGGTCGCCGCGGTCGGCGCGCAGATTGAGCAAGGCCACAGTTTTCGAGGGCAGGCCGGGATGCCGCCGCCGGAGGGCGTCGAGGACACGGGCCGAGGACTCCGGCTCGTTCGCCGCAAAGGCGCTCGCCACGACGAGCGCGCGCCCGCCGGCGCCGGGCGGCGACGGGACCTTCCAGACTCTCAGCGCGCCGAAATCCGGGCGCGCCGCCGCGATCCCGGCCGCGATGACCCCGGGCGCGATGCCGAGCGATCCGGCAATCGCCGACGTGAGCCAGACGTTTTCGGGGAACTCGCCCGCTTCCGGCGCCGTGGGCGGGGACGGAACGGCGTCCGCTTTCGGCACACAGACCAATGTCCCGCCCCGCTCCCGCGCAGCGTCGGCAAAGGCCGGGTACGATTCCTCCTCGAGGACGAACGTCGCCCCGCCGCCCGGCACGGCCGCGGCCATCGTCGCCGCGATCTCGTCCTTGGTCCGGCCCATGTCGTCCAGATGGTCGAGCCGCACGTTGGTGACGGCCAGGATCCGCGGCCGGAAGATGGCCCCCGACTCGGCCCGCAGGTTCTCGCCCCGGATGCTCATCATCTCGGCCACGACCGCGTCCGCGCCGAGGCGCGCCGCGAGGCCCAGGACGCGCTTCTGCTCGAGGATCGAGGGCCGGCCGGGGCGGGCGATCTCCCGCTCCGCGCCGTCGGGAAGGATGAGGACAGGCTTCGAGCCCGTCGTCTTGGCCAGGACTTTGTATCCCGCCGCGCGAAGGACCGACACGAGGAGGCGGACGACGGAAGATTTCCCGCGCGTCCCCGTGACGCAGATGCGGAGCGGGACGGCGCCGCGCCGCCGGGTGAGGGCGATCCGCTCGGCGAGCCAATAGGCGACGAGCAGCGCCAAGCAGACCGCCGAGGCCGCCATCACCCTTCCCGCCGCGAATTCCATGCCGCTCGTTCCTCGCCCGTCATTCTATAATAAAAAAAGGGGAATGCGGAAATCCGTATCCTGTCACCGATTTCAAGAATTGGGTATACTGTCACCCATCAAGGAGATGCCATGAAGACACGCTTGACCGTCCTCCTCCTGGCGGCCGGAGCCCTGATCGCTTTCGCCGGCCTGGCCGCGCAGACCTCCCAGACGCCTCCTCCGGCGCAAACCCAAGCCCAAACGCCGCCGGCCAAGCCCGCCGAGGGCGCGCCGCGCCAGAAGCCGGCCCCGGCCCCGCGCGGCCGGAGCGTGACGCTCGGCGATTTGACCGCGTTCGACGTCAAGGACAACGTCTTCCAGGTCGCCGCCGGGCCGGACCAGGTCCGCGTGATCTTCTATCGGGACGACATCTTCCGCATCTGGCTCGGCCCCGACGGCGCCTTTGCCGACACCCCGGCCAAGCCCGAGGACGCGCCCATCGTCATCTACAAGGGGGCCCCCGTCCCCGAGGCCTGGAAGGAGACCGCCGATTACTACCGCATCCAGACCCCGGTCTGCGTGTTGCGCGTTTATAAGCGGCCGCTCCGCTTCGCCATGTTCGATCGCGACGACCTCGTCGCGATCTGGCAGGAGAGCCGCCCGCTGTCCTACGGCCCCTCCACGGTCCAGACGCTTCGCCGCGGCGAAGCCGAGAACTTCTACGGCTGCGGGATGCAGAACGGCTACTTCTCCCATCGCGACACGTCGGTCAACATCCGCCTGAACACCCGCGGCTGGGGCGACGGCACGACGTCCAACCCCGCCCCCTTCTACATGAGTACGGCCGGCTACGGCATTTTCCGCAACACCATGGCCCCGGGCAAATACGATTTCCTCTCGCCCCTCGTCCTGTCGCACGACGAGCCGCGCTTCGACGCGTACTATTTCTACGGCCCCTCGCTCAAGAAGATCCTCGAGGCCTACACCCTTATCACCGGCCGGCCGTTCTTCCCGCCGCGCTGGGGCCTCGAATTCGGCGACGCCGACTGCTACAACAAGAAAGGCAAGACGCCCGACGTCATCTCCAAGGTGGCCGACGCCTACCGGGCGAACGACATGCCCGGCGGCTGGATCCTGCCGAACGACGGCTATGGCTGCGGCTACACCGACCTCGAATACACGGTCCAGGAGCTCGCCAAGCGCGGCTTCTACACCGGCCTCTGGACGGAGAAGGGCCTCGACCGGATCGCCCAGGAGGTCGGCAAGATCGGGACGCGGGCCATGAAGCTCGACGTGGCCTGGGTCGGGCCCGGCTACCAATTCGCCATGAACGGCATGCGCGACGCCTACGAGGGCATCGAGAAGAACAGCGACGCGCGCGGATTCGTCTGGACGACCTGCGCCTGGGCCGGCGGCCAGCGCTATTCCACGATCTGGTCGGGCGACCAGTCCGGCAACTGGGAGTATATCCGCTTCCACGTCCCGTCGGTCTTGGGAGCGGGGCTCTCGGGCTTCAACGCCGCTACGGGCGACGTGGACGGCATCTTCGGCGGCGGCGCCCAGACGCAGGTCCGCGACATCCAATGGAAGTGCTTCACGCCGGTCTATATGATCATCAGCGGCTGGTCCAAGCAGACCAACCTCATGAAGCAGCCCTGGATCTTCGGCGAGCCCTATACGTCCATCAACCGCCGCTACATGAAGCTCAAGATGCGGCTGACGCCCTACATCTACACATATTGCCGCGAGGCCTATGACACCGGCGTGCCGACCGTCCGGGCCATGGTTCTCGAGTATCCCGACGATCCGGTGACGTGGTCGAAGCGGACGCAGTACCAGTTCATGAGCGGCGAATCGCTGCTCGTGGCGCCTATATTCGAAGACTCGCCCGTCCGGAACGACATCTACCTCCCGGCGGGCAGGTGGATCGACTACTGGGACGGGACCGAATATTCCGGCCCGGCCGTCGTCAACGGCTATGCGGTGACGATCGACAAGCTGCCCGTCTTCGTCAAGGCCGGGGCGATCATCCCCATGTACCCGGAGATGCTCTACGACAGGGAGAAGCCCAAGGACCCCGTGACCTTCGACATTTATCCCTCGGGCAAGTCGAGCTTCTCTCTCTACGAGGACGACGGCGCAACCCAAGATTACAGGTCGGGGCTGTTCGCCAGGACGCTCGTCGAAGTCGAGGCGCCGAAGATCATCGATGGGCCCATTCCTCCCCCCGCCAAGCCGGCCGCCGCAGCCGCCGCGCCCGGCCCCCAGATCACGGTCAAGGTCGGTCCGGCCAAAGGCCAATATCGCGACATGCCGGCCGCGCGGTCCTATGTGGTGGACCTCCACATCCCGGTCAAGCCCGCCGCCGTCAAGCTGAACGACAAGGCGCTCCCCGGCCTTGACAAGAAGGAGGAGTTCGACAAGGCGGCCGAAGGCTGGTTCTTCGACGCCCGCGACCGCCGCGGCGTCCTCCATGTCAAGACCAAGGCCCTGCCCCTGGCCGGCGGCTTCACGGTGAAGATCGGCCTGTAGCAAGGGAGGGAAGGCTCGTTTATTCCAAGAACAAAGGGGCGCTTCATGAAAAGCCAGAAAGCCGGCGTTGCTTCCATGGATGAATACATCGCGACTTTCCCGGAAGAAATCCAAAATATCCTGCAGGAATTAAGGGCGACGATAAGAGCCGCCGCCCCCGGCGCGGAAGAGAGAATCAGCTATCAAATGCCCGCGTTCGCCCTCAAGGGCATCTTGGTTTATTTCGCCGCCTGGAAAGATCATATCGGGTTTTATCCGACGTCTTCGGGAATCCATGCGTTCCGGAAGGAGCTTTCGATCTATGAGAGCTCAAAGGGCTCCGTGAAATTTCCGATCGACAAACGCCTGCCCTTGAAATTGATCGGCAAAATCGTCAAATTCAGGATCGCCGAAAACCTCAAAAACGCTGAGCTAAGATCAAGAAAGAAAAAATAGGCAGGACCCTGTCGCATCGTTCATGGAAGCGATCATTCCTGAGCAAAACAGGGTATCAGAGCAAAGGGTCAGCGGCACGATATTCGCCATGGCGAGCGCCCCCCTGACTTATCCCATATTTCCCAAATAGAAATCAAAAATCGTTATAATATTAGCGGAATACAGAGCAGATTTTTTTATGATCCGGTATTTGAATCGGAAAATAATGGGCTGGAATTATTCGATAAAGAATTTCCGCACAAAGAAAAACATATTACTAATACCCAGCTAAAACAATAAATCAAATTGGGAATTTCAAAAAAAATTAACGAGGCTAATATGTCTCATCGAATCCCCGTATTGTGAAGTCCGAGCGACAAGTTCCGGATCGTGGACGTCGTCTCCGCCGTCTGCGGTTCGCCTTTCGCTTTTCTCTTGATGGTCTCCTTACTTGTGAAATTTCTTGAGGGTTTCGGCCAAGCGGGCGCGCTGCCCCATCTTCCCCGGCTTCTTCGCCGCCTTCTCGAGAACCTTCTCCGGGATCGGCTTGCCCGTCGGCTTCAGCCCCAGCGACTTCCGCAGGGCTCCGTGGTTCTTCGTCGCGTTCGCAATCCAATTGCCCTTTGCCATGCCTGGCCTCCTATCTGAAATCTAGGGTACGCTATCGGCCCTCACCTTACTATGCGCTAAAACCCAATTAATACCTACTAAACATACTTCTGGGCCATTCGAGCATTTCCAGATCTTCTGGAATAATACTCTGTCGGAATAGCAGGGATGATTCAAGCTTATATCGTTGATTTGGCCCGGAATGCCGCCATCTTTCTGACAAAGGTGCGTATCACGCGGCGTCCGTAAAAGTCAGGGTGACCGTGGCCATTTTGCTTTCCGACGCAACGAGCGAAGTGACCGTATTCACCGAGAGAGTGTAAGTCAGCTGAGCGCCGTTGGCGGCGGCGTTGCCCGTGGCGCAACTCTTGATGGCCGTGATGAGGTCCTGGGCCGTCGAGGACAGCGTGATCTGGCCCGCGCTCGAGCCCTGGTTCAGGCCGCCGGAGGGGGTAGCCTGGAGCTTCAGAGAGCAGCCCGTCGGAGCCGCGTCGCTCGCGCCCCAAACCGCCGTCATCTTTCGGGACGTGGTCCCCGCCACCGTCGATGTGTACTGGGCGTACGTGGTGTTGCTCGAAGGGTTCGCGGGCGTCTGGCCGCCGACGGCGGGGACCGAGACCACGAGGGCCCCGGGATTGCCCGTAACCGCGAGGACGCAGATCGAATTGACCTGCATACCGACCGTCTGGGCGGCGGTCATGGCCGCGAACCCAAGCCCCACGAAGCAGAGCCCGAGAACGCCGCCCGCCAGAATTGCCTTCATGCTTCTCATGTCAACCTCTCCATGGAACCTGCTACGATCGGCTCCTTGTCCGAATCGCACGCTCAGAATAAAAGAGGGCCTCGGTCTTGGGAATTCCCTCTTGAGACGAATCTGCGGGGTGAAATCGCCTCCTCCCCGCTTCAACAAAAAAAGGAGGGCGTCTCATCGCGGAAGGTGAGAAAGGAGGCGAGGACGTTCGGGAGTCTAAGAAGAAGGGCTATGGTCAGGCCGTTCTAAATGCGGCTGTTCACGATGTTTCCCGATGTCCTTGACAGGAGTCCGCATTACCGCTATATAGTCAAACTTAATACATGGAGGCACCATGAACATCCTAGGTCTCGCCAGCCGGCACGGGTTGAGCGGCTTCGAGCAGATCGCCATCCTCGGCGTCGTCTGCACGGCGTTCGTCAGCCTGCTCTATGCCTGGCTCCTGCGCAACAGCGTCATGAAGAAGGACAAGGGCACGGCTAAGATGCAGGAAGTCTGGAACGCCATCCGCATCGGCGCGGACAGCTACCTGGGCCGCCAGCTCAAAACGATCCTGCCCCTCATCGGGGCCCTGACGTTCGTCCTGTTCATGAGCGTCTACATCGTCCCGCCGAGCGCGGAGGCCACCCAGGAATTCGGGGCCAACGCCACGATCATCATCGCCATCGGCCGGACGCTGGCCTTCATCCTCGGCGCCACCTTCTCCCTGCTCGTCGGACAGCTCGGCATGCGGATGGCCATCCAGGCCAACGTCCGCTCGGCCTCGGCCGCCCGGCGGAGCTTCAACGAGGCGCTGTCCATCGCCTACTATGCCGGCACGGTGACCGGGATGCTGACCGACGGCCTGGGCCTCTTCGGCGGCACCGTCATCTTCATCATCTTCGGCAAGGCCGCGCCCGACGCGCTGCTCGGATTCGGCTTCGGCGGGACGCTGATCGCCCTCTTCATGCGGGTGGGCGGCGGCATCTACACGAAAGCCGCCGACGTGGGCGCCGACCTTGTGGGCAAGGTCGAGAAGGACATCCCCGAGGACGACCCCCGGAACGCGGCCGTCATCGCCGACCTCGTCGGCGACAACGTCGGCGACTGCGCGGGAATGGCCGCCGACATCTTCGAGAGCTACGAGGTGACCATCGTCTCCGGCCTGATCCTGGGCCTGGCCCTCATGGCCGTCGATCCCAGCCATTCCCTGAAATGGATCGTCTATCCCCTGATCATCCGGGCCATCGGCGTCATCAGCTCCATCCTGGGGACGTTCACC
>Ga0182019_10000772_pt1 | contig 15880 bp, 11 predicted proteins | sample 812E2MmetaG_FD_120483 | JGI IMG/M metagenome (GOLD analysis project Ga0182019, IMG submission 120483) | Permafrost microbial communities from Stordalen Mire, Sweden - 812E2M metaG | ecosystem: Environmental > Terrestrial > Soil > Wetlands > Permafrost | place: Sweden: Stordalen | collected...
CCCGTTCTCCCGGAGAGTATCAGGGTGAAAGAACTGATCAACACCGCACGCAGTAACGGATTCCCCGGACGCTTAACCATGGAAGACTCCTTTTTCAAAAGAGAACGGGCCTTCCATCCGGTTGTTGGACAAATGGCCCGTTTCAAAGAACACAGTTACTATTACAAATCTACCGATATAAGGAGAGAATAAGAGTCGGCTGCATCACAATCGTAGATTCACCTATGAATGCATTCGCGGGAATATGAGATATTCTTCAAGCCTCTCCCGGTCGCCCCCGCCTCCTGAACGGGTTGAAGCCGATGAACCAGAATATGAGGTACCCTGCCAGTATCCAGCCCGCCTCCTTGAGACGCTTGACGGCGATGTATGCCGCGGAAAGCGTGACGGGATCAGGGAACCCGAATGCGATCAGGAGTGTCACAAAACCGACTTCAGAAGCCCCGATTCCCCCCGGGAGGAAGAAGAACACGATGCGAAAGAGCGAGGCGGTTGATTCGAGCGCAACGGCCTGTGTGAACGTCGGGTCCGCACCGAGAAATTTCAGTATGAGGAACGACTCGACTCCCACAAGGAGCCACGCGGAAAACGAGAGGAGGAGAGAGAGTGCAAACTTCCCCATGTGGTCCCGCGCAAATCGACCGACATGTTCATCGAGCCTGAGGACATACGGCTCTCCTTTCGCGAGGAACGACCGGAGCAGAGGGAGCGGGATGCGAGCGAGCGTCCGGAAAACCTGCTCCATACGCGGACCGCTGAACGGAAGTGTCAGGAGACCGACGACACAAAGGAGGGAAAGTGCAATCACGGCGAACCCCTTCGCCCCCCCGCCCGGCCCGAGCTGTGCTGCAACCCCCGGATACAACGCAATGACGAGGGAAAACCCGATCAGTATGAAAACGGATTGTGCGACCGCAATGTTGATCTTCGTGATTATGCAGGAGCCTATTCCTTCCGTGATGTCGAGACCGCACTCCCGTTTGAGCAGAACGGGCCTCATCGGCTCCCCCACAGCGACCCCTCCGGGGATCGAATACAGCAGAGCATCCGTGGCGACCCGTATAAGGAACAGCATACCAACTCCCGGAGGGGGGTTCTTCCGGATCGCGAGACGCCAGGCGAACGACTCTACAAGAAAAACAAATGCGTAAGGGAGGAGGATCGCAAATGCCGCCGGACCGATCCCCCTGATCCTGTCAGCCACGAGCGCGAACTGGAGGCCTGAAAAGTAGTGCCAGAGGATTCCAGCAATCAAAATAACAAGCATCGGCCGCAGGAGCCACCTGGCTACCCAGAGTCCTCTTTTCTTTCGGTTCATCAGATTTTTGGACAGTTTGGTTCGCGAAAAACAGTGGTGGCGGATCCGAAGGGGTTTCCCACTGCGGGGAAATCCCGATCAATCCTAAAATTCCTTGACTTTTCCCCTCTAAACGTATAGTTTCGTTAGGTGTAGTTGCACATCTGACCACGAAGGAGGATCCTGATGAAGAGATTTCCAGCAATTCTGACAGCCGCGATAATTTCTTTGTTTATCATGTGCGGGACGGGGAACGCACAGAATCTTCTTGAGCGTTGGGCCATCGGGGTCGACGCGGGGGCCAACTACTGGATTACCGATTACAATCAATACAAGGTCGGGTTCGGTGGCCAGGTGGTAGCCCGCTACGAAGTAGCCCGATATTTCGGGCTCGGATTGGCGGCAGGATATGAACAGCTCAAGACAAACCAATCGACACCCCTGGAACCCGGCGCGTACGCCTCATACATCAAGGCGAACGCAATCCCCATATCGGCCGTCGCTTTTATCCATTTCTTCCCAAGGAAGGCGATCAATCCATATGTCTCTATCGGGGCTGGATTGCTCATGTACCAGCGGACAGGCGTCGGTACTGCGTTCCCTGTTGACGGCTCGTGGAACTCCTCGTACATGATCCCGGCCGCTTTCGGGATAGAGTCGTTCATCGACAACGACATCTCCATCGATGGAAGCGTTGGATTCACGATGATAGGGAATGACGTTGATGCCCGCGCGACGAGTTCCTTCAAAGGGTACGCCAGCGCGAGGATCGGCGTGAATTTTTATCTGAACGAAGGATCGCCCCGCAGGCAAACCCCCAAACCGGCGCCGGTCAGGTTCTGACCCGGAGCATATTCGGAACAACATTATGTTGACCTGCCGGGGGTGCAGCAAGGACCGTGCGCTTCCGGCAGATCTCTGTGGAGCCCTCCGGATGTGAACCCTGCAGGCCGACATCAGCACAATTTCCTGCTTCGCCGGACAATAGTCAACTGAATCCTTTAATGCGGCAGAAATGACCAAGGACCACATGAAACGAACACTCGCCTGCCTTGCGATAGTCATCGGATCGCTTCTGTGCGGATGTTCACACACGACCGGTGAGTGGCCCTCACGGGCGCTGGAGAGGATCACCCCGGAAGACGTGCACAGGAATATCTTTTACCTGGCATCGGACACTATGAGGGGGCGAAACACTCCGAGTCCTGAACTTGACACGGCGGCGGCATATATCGCACGGGAATTTGCGCGCGACGGCCTCCGGCCGGTCAACGGTTCCTACTACCAGCACGTCCTCCTCAATATCGTGAACCTGGGGGAGCCGAACGCACTCCGCGTCCGGTCGGGATCCGTTGAGAAGTCGTATGAGATCAAAACGGACTTCTCGCCGTTTGAGATGACATCCAACAGCAGTGTCCGGGGTCCGGTCGTGTTCGCGGGGTACGGTATTACCGCCCCCCGGTACCATTACGACGACTATGCAGGAATCGACGTGAGGGGGAAGATCGTGTTCGTCCTGCGGCACGAGCCGGGGGAAGACGACTCGACTTCGGTGTTCATGGGGACCGCCCTCACGGAGTACTCCAGCGTGGAAACCAAGGTCCGCATCGCGATGGAGCACGGGGCGGTCGGGGTGATGGTGGCGACGGATCCTCTCAACCATTCTTCGCTCGCACCCCGCGGGTTCCCCTGGCCATCGTTCTCCCGCCTCATCCCGAAGGACGCACTCCCCCTCACACTGGGGGAGGAAGAGAAGGGGAAAGTGCCCGTCGTTCATGTGGGGGAGGGGGTCATCGTGCAGCTTTTCGGAAGCGTCGATTCGCTCAGGACTCTTCAGCGGCTGATCGACGCGCGGCTCAGCCCCCGTTCCTGCGCACTCGCCGGCGTCGAGGCTTTCATACAGACCGGGACCGAGATACGCGACATGTCGGCAAATAACGTCATCGGCGTGCTCCCCGGGAGCGATCCGGCGCTGAAATCCGAGACGGTGATCGTGGGGGCGCATTACGACCACCTGGGCTATCTGAAGCAGCACGCGCCGGGGGCGCGCTGGATATTCAACGGCGCCGACGACAACGCCTCCGGGACGTGCGCGCTTCTGGAGGTCGCCGCCGCACTCGGGGGCCTCCCCTCATCCCCCCGCAGAACAGTGCTCTGCATCGCGTTCTCCGGGGAAGAGAAAGGGCTTTTCGGCTCGGAGTACTATGCGCGGCATCCCCTGTTTCCGCTGAAAAGCACCGTCGCGATGCTCAACATGGACATGGTCGGGATGAACGGAGAGGACTCACTCTTCCTCGTCGGGTCGGAAGGGTCCCCCGATATCGCACGGATCGCGCGGGAGGAGGACGCCCGGGTCGGGTTCATACTCGTGGACCTGAAACTCCGCCCGGGTGAGGGGAGCGACCACATGAGCTTCATGAAGCGGAATATCCCCGACCTCTTTTTCCACTCCGGAGACGAGAGCGTGTACCACACCGTCAACGACCGCCCGGAGCTTATCAATACGCGCAAGGTCGCCCGCACCGCGAGCCTTGTGTTTCTCACGGCATACCATATCGCCAACGATTCGCTTCACTACAGGTATCTACCCGTAACCAGTCCCATGTTGTTTTAACAACGAAGGAGTCCCCCCATGCGCATATCAACACGAACAATACTCTTCCTCCTGTTTGCCGGAGCCGTCGCATCCCAGGCCGCCGACGCGCAGGAAGAGTTCACGCTGCAGTACAGGCTGGAGAAGGGAAAGGTCTATCGATTTGCCGACACGACCTTTGTCAAGTCGTCGCAGGAGATGATGGGCCAGGAAGTGAAATCGACATCGACCGTCCTGGCAACGACGCGGCTTGTGCCCTCAGAGATCAGGGCGGACGGCTCGACGGTCCTGACCGTCTCCCCCGATCTGATGAGCGTCAGCGTAAAAAACGCGAGGATGGACACGACCATAATCCTTAAGGACGCGATCGGCAAGCGGACGCGCCTCACGATCTCGAAGCTGGGCGAAACGATCAGCCGGGAAGTCATCGACACGGTGAAGCTCTCCGGGATGGCGGCGCAGACCGGACGGCAGGACATGGTCAGGCTCCACCTCATGCCCCCGACGCCCGTGAAGGTCGGCGAGAAATGGACATCGACAAAGCCTGACACCTCCGAATCGATGGGAGGAAAGATCGCCACCGTCGCGACGGGGGATTTCACACTGCTGGCAAAGGAGACGCACATGGGGGTCCAGTGCCTGAAAATCTCCTATGCGGGAAAGTTGACGATTTCCGGCAAGGGTTCGATGAACGGTGCGGATTTCTTCGTCGAGGGGACCGGCACCACTTCCGGAACATATTTCGTGGACATCGCCACAGGGTTGCCGGTCCGGGAGGATTCCAGGTATGACATGGAATCGACAGTGGCGCTCACCGGGGCACAGAACATGACAATCCCGAGCTCCACGTCGGTCACAACACACAGGACACTCCTGAAGGATTGAACGCCATGAAACTCCGTGTGCGTGGACTGATTGCGGCGTTTCTCGCCCTTTGCACGATCAATGCGTGGGGCGGGATATCCTCCTCGGAGTACGCGGGGCGCCGCGCCCGTCTGGCCGCCATCGCGGACACGGATGCGGCAATCGTTTTCCGGGCCACCGATTTCCGTGTCCGATCCGGGGACGTGAGTTACCGGTACAGGCAGGAGAGCAATCTTCTCTATCTCACGGGGATCGCCGAGCCCAACGTCACGCTCATCGTTGACCCCCGCACCGTGACAGTGGATGGACAGGCATGGACTATGCTCCTCTTTGCCCCTGCGGCGCGCGCAAGAGAGATCAGGGCAAACGGGTCTTTTCCGGACGGCACCGTCCTCGATGCCAGCCGGTTTGAAGACATATTCCCACTCGTCGCCGGATCGGTCCGCTCGCTCTATCTCTCCCCCCTGGATCCGGGGTTCGTCAACGACTGGCTCAATAACAGGGCGATCTTCCTGGATCAGGAGGCGAGGCAGCGGCTCCGTGAGAAGTACCCTTTACTGAAGATAAGAAATGCCGGGCCGCTCGTCGCGGGATTGCGTGAGTGCAAGTCGGCGGCGGAACTGGACCTGATCCGCAGCGCAATCCGGATGACGGGAGACGGGATCCGGCACGCGATGGCGGTGTGCAAACCGGGAGCAAAAGAGTTCGAACTCCAGGCGGCCGTGGAATATGAGATGTTCCGGCAGGGAGCCGATTACACGAGCTTCCCTTCGATTATAGGATCAGGGCCGAACTCGGTGATCCCCCATTACGATGAGAACCGGAGGGAACTGCGCACCGGAGAGGTGGTCGTCGTCGACGTGGGGGCCGAATACGACGGGTATGCCGCCGATGTCACCCGGACGCTCCCCGTCTCGGGATCATTCACCGACACGGAGAGGAAAGTGTATTCCACCGTGCTGAGGGCGCAGGAGGAGACGATACGGTTGATTCGACCAGGGGTCCACTGGTCGGCCCTCGAGGCGAAGGCGCGGGAGGTGCTCTCCGCCGGGGGATTCGGACGCTACATGCCTCACGGAGTCTCGCACCATGTGGGGATCGACGTGCACGACGCCGGGACATACGACACGTTGAAGGCCGGGATGGTGATCACCGTGGAGCCGGGGATCTATGTCCCGGGAACGGACACGGCCCTCGCACCCGCATTTCGCGGATTCGGGGTCCGGATCGAAGACGATGTGCTTGTCACACGCGACGGATCGGAAGTCCTTTCTGCGGGGATCCCCAAAGATATCGAGACAATCGAAAAGCTTGTCAGCAAGTCAACGCCAGCGCGCACCACTCAGTAGCTCCTCGCATACGCGAGGATCACCGTGTACGCCGCGTCCGGCCTGAAGTAAAGGTCTTCCCTCAGCGCGAGAGAATCACGCCCGTTCACCCTTGCGTAATGCACTTCGTACGAGTCGTGTGACGACGGCGTATGGACCACCTGGAGCGGCGAGAGTGAGAACGGAAGACCCAGGGAATCCACCTCGAGGATGCTCCCCCGTGACGTCATCCTGACCGGCCCGATATCGTTTGCAAACCAGATGGAATCGAGAAGCGTGATGACGGGCCCCTGAAAGAGGAGCACACCGGCGGTGTCGACGGTCTCCTCGCAGCTCACCGTGCGGGTGAAAACGAAGCAGTTGATCAGGGGGGAACCGAATGCGGAGATCAGGTCTTCCGCGACATAGCGCATCTCGACCAGGCACTTGACCCTGTCCCGGAGAACATGTCCGGACATCATGGTGAGGGCAAACGTCGAATCAAAAGAGAGGAGCGTGGCGGGGAGCGCGTTCAGGCTAAGATCGAGGAGTGTATTCCAGAGGGGGAGCAGAGGAAAACGGCCGGGCAACTGTCCACGGTCGTCATAGATCATCAGCTTCCCCCCTTCAACCGCCATCATCACCGTGTCGATCCGCGTGCCGGATGCTCCCGAAGTCGAAACCCTGACAGTGGCGGCATCCGCGAGCCCGCCGGCCGGCCGTCCGGTGGCGATGACTTCCACCTCATGCTGAAACGAAGAGACCGGATTGTGGTTCAGATCGAAGTTCTGCCGCGTGTATGACAGGCTCTGTCCGGCGGATAAAGCGTACGAGGGAGAGAGCAGCCTGCGCGGACCGGAAGGGGGGCCGTTCCCGGTGCACCCGGCGAGCGCAGTCATTGCAACGATGCCGAGAAGAGCCGGGCGGGGGATCATTCGCGGCCTTTGAGGGGCTTGTCGTCTGACACAATGGTCTCAGGAATAGGGGGAGTTCGCCGCTCCACTGCAGAAGTCAGTTCACCACCAGCACGTTGTTGGCCCTGCCTGCGGGAGAATTTTCCGTGACGCTGTTGGAGGGATCGAGCGTCCACTCACCGTCGACGATGAACCGGTACTGATATCGCCCGGGGGGGATTACAACGTGGCGGAGGAACCCTCCCTCGCTCCGGTACAGAGGAACGGGGAGCCAGCCCGAAAAATCGCCCGCCACCTCCACCCTTGTCCTGCGCCCCTCGTCATACCGGAAGAGCACGTTCCCCTTCGATACCAACGAAGTGAACGGTGTGCTGTCGCCGAGCGCGAGAGCGACCCGGCTGTGCATATCCCCCCCCCCGAGCCGCGCATTTTCAACGATATTCCCCTGCGGATCGATCAGGAATGTGGCGGGGTATCCCCCGACGGCATAGTCCCGCAGTACCCGGGACGTATCGCGCAGGAGGATCTGCGTCCAGGTGATCTGATGTTCCATGGTGAACCCCGAGAGTGCGGGTCCCTCCTGGAGGGCCATCCCCAGCAGCTGGATCTTCGCGTCCCCGTACGCCGCATGAATATCGTTCAGGTAGGGGAGTGCGGCGGTGCAGAGTGAAGAACCGGGAAACCAGAAAACAAGAAGAACATATTTCCCGCGGAACTGCCGGAGGCGCACCTGCTCCCCGGCGAGCGTCCGGCCTCCAAAGTCCCTCGCCACCGACCCGACGGCGATCCCCTCCCCCGTCCCGCTTCCCTGTTCCCGCCGCAGCGTCAATGCGCTCCCATCCACCGACACCGACGCGATGCGGATGACTTCGTTTGCGATCTCGACCCGGTCGCCGAGGCGGTAGCGAAGGCTTGAGGAAGCCGGGACCGTGCTGCTGTCCTCCGAAGGGAAGAACGTGAACTCGTTCTGCCTCCCCCCGTATACACCGGACTGGAATCCGTTCGACACCGAGCACATGTATTCGCGCCCGCCGGACCTGAATTTGCCCCGTCGATGCTCGAATGTCCCGAGACCGAACACCGCCTTCCCCCGGGCATCCCGCGCGATCTCTTCGGGGAGGTTCACGTAGGGGCAAAGCCGCACGGCGACTTCTCCCTCCTGCACTTTCTTCCCATCGTAGAATTCGAACGACACGACCGGTTTGTCGATGAGCTCATTCAGGCTGTCCAGCTGCGCGGCAGTGAGCGTGCCGGCGCGGAACGGCGGAACGACGATCCGGTCCTTCCCCCAGAAACTGTGGTCATCCTTGGTGGCGACAACATAGACGGTGTTCCCCTCTCCGTCGATTCCGACGACAATCGGGACGTCCTGATCAACGTGCTTCCGCGTGAGTTTCGTCGTGTCGTACGAGTTGCGTGCTATCAGGTCAAGGGCAAATGCCGGGTCGATAAGACCGGCCCTGTACGACTGAAAGACGTACTGGTCCGGCTGCATGTTCTGGTACCGGATGCTGAATCCATGGAGATCCACGGGGACGCCCCTGACATCCGCGATCGCGCGCGCCCACACTCCTCCGTTCTCCCCCGGGGTGCTCAGCCGTATGACAGGGGTGAAAGGGCCGTAGCCGGAGACCCGTCGGAGCGGGACTTCGAAGCTTTCCGACTGGGCTGAACACCACGACGGGGATGCCGCCTGCAGCGCCTGAACACAAACGACGATCCGGAGTGCCGCACGGAGTGATTGCATGGGGCGAAAAGTGAAGTGGAAGGAAAAGGCCGCTTTCGTTCGCAACGATGGACGGGACCGCATCAGAAATGTAGGCCGGATTCAGGACAGAATCAACACGCGGGATGATTCGGAGGGGGAATTCCGTATATTCCGTCCGTTCCAGGAAGAAGGAATTCACACGAGGCTTATTGCATGACACTCAGGAGGCTCATTTTTGCGGCGGCGTTCTCCTTCGCAGTTCCATCGCTGCTGCTGGCACAGGCAGAAAACGTCCCCGCGACGGATCCCGTCTACACATTCCTGAAACGGATGGAAGTGAGGGGGATACTCGAGCGGTACCGGGACGCCATACTCCCGCTCTCGCGCAGAGAGATCGGGGAGTTTCTTCTCGCCGTCGATCAGCAGAGGGACAAACTTACCGGGTCGGAGAACGACTGGGTGCAGCTCTACCTTGACGAGTTCCGGTACGAGGTGCGCGGCAACACGGAGGGGACGAACTCGCTCATCAGCACCTCCGCGGAAGGGATGACGAGCGGGGCAGGCAGGTTCTTCGGTGATACGCAGAAATACCTGTATGCAGCCCGTGACACCAACCTCACGTTCTTCGTCAACGGACTCCTGACGTTCGACGCGCGAAGGATCAGCGGCGACGCGCTCGGGAACGCACACGCAGAATTCGTCCAGGGAGGGTTGAGGGCTCGGGGGACGATCACCGGCCACCTCGGGTACTACATACAGGCCGTCAACGCACAGTTCTGGGGGAACAGAGAGCTCCTGGCGCGCGACCCGTCAATAGCCCAGACGGAAGCCATCGGAGCGACAGACATACAGAACTTCGACGCCGCGGAAGGGCACGTGCGCTACGACGCGGGGATCGTCTCGGCCGAAGTGGGGACGGAGCGTGTCCTGTGGGGGACCGGCTACGATCAGAAGATGATCATGTCGGACAACGTCCGCCCGTTCCCGTTCCTGCGCGCGGACATTCAGTACAAGTCGCTCCGGTACACGTTCATCCACGCCTGGCTGCTGGGCTTCCCGAGGCCATGGACCGATTTTGTCTCGGCAGACTCGGCACTGAAGATCAAGGGTCCCTCCATCGCGGACAAGTACATCGCAGCGCACAGGCTGGAGCTCTCGTTTCCGCGCCTCTTCACATTCGGGTTTCAGGAGATGGTGGTCTACAGCAACAGGGCCCCCGACCTTGCCTACCTCACGCCGCTCATGCTGCTGGAGTCGGCACAGCGCGCCCGGGGGGAACGGGACAACGGCCTCTGGTCGTTCGACATTCAGACGCATTTCACGCCGGGGGTCGAGCTCTCCGGCACGATACTCTTCGACGACCTCCACCTCAACGACTTCTTCAAGAACCGATTCTACAACAAGAACGCGTACCAGCTCGGGTTCTTTCTGACCGACCCGGTCATGTTCCGCAACACGAACCTCATGGTGGAATGGACGCACGTCCAGCCGTTCGTCTTCTCGCACGACTACTCGATCGAGGACACGTACACGAGCTACGGGGCGCCACTGGGGCCCCGCATCGGACCGAACTCGGATTCGTGGTTCATACGGGGGGACCTGTTCCCTGCGAAGCGGACGACGCTTTCCCTCACGTATTTTTACGGCCGGCACGGAGACAACGTCTATGACGCTGCGGGAAACCTCATCATGAACGCCGGCGGGGACATCGAACAGGGGCATCGCCCGGCCGATCCGATCACCGTCGAATTCCTCGCCGGGAACCTCGTGACAACGCAGAGAGTTCAGCTCATTGCAACGTATGAGCCGGTCTACCAGATCTGGGTTGACGGGTGGTATGAGTACGAGCGGATCGAAACGGGGGGCACAGGCGCCGTCACGAGCAACGGGACGTTCGGCCTCAGGGTGAGGACGGAGTTTTAGTTGCGGGCTCATGAACGCTCTCCGAGGAAGTACGACTATTGAATGATCGTCGGGAACACGGATACGCGCAGCCGCTCACAACCCATCGGTATCAGCGTGACCGATTCAACCGGAGCGGCCGCGCGAAGCGGACTCCCGGGGATTTCGCCGATCAGCCCGTTTGCCTCCTGCCTCCATGCCGCTACCCGTTTTGCCCGGGCGCGCAATTCGAGAGGAGCGTGTCCCGGGGTAAAAGGCTGTGGATCCAGCGGGCCCTCCTTGCGGACAACTTCAAATGAGCGTGCCGGGCCGGCCGGATCGGCAACGAGCCCATAGTTCCACGCCGAGGTCGGGAACACCTCGAATGCGGGCCATGTGTCAGTGCCGCCGCTCCGCTCCCAGCGTTCTCCGATCTTGAGCGCATAGGTGAGGGGCCCCCTGCTCACCGAGACCGTGTTCCCGCTCATCTTCCAGACCCTGACATCGAGTTCCGGGGGGAGCTCCAGCTTCACGACATCACCTTTTTTCCACGAGCGCTCAAGAATGATCCATTTCCCCCCCCGGGGTTTGACACCGGCGTCTTCTCCGTTGACTGTTATGCTCGCACGCGCGCACCAGCCAGGGATGCGGAGCGTGAGGGGGAACGCCGTTTCCCTCTCCGGCGCCAGCGTGAACTTGATTTCATCGGTGAAAGGATACCCGGTGTTTTCCGTGATCGTGACTTGCACGCCTTTCCCGACCCGGGCCGTAACCTTCGACGGGGCGTAGAGTACCGCGGCCAGGCCGTTCCCCGCCGACGCCATCCAGAGGTTTTCCGTGAAATACGGCCATCCGAACGCCACGTTATGCTGGCAGCACCGGTGGTAGTACGGATCGAAGTAGAGCATCTTCCCGCCATTCTCGAGCATGGGAGCCTTGTTCGTCCGGTCGCACTGTATCATATTGGGCGCCGTAAGGTAGTGAAGCCCTTCGAGGTCGGGAGTCATCGACGCCGGGAGAGAGTTGAACGCGACGTCCTCACATCGGTCGGCCCAGACGGGGTCGCCGGTGATGGCGACGAGCATCTCGTCCGAGTGCATGAATTCCACCATGGAACAGGTTTCCGCCGCCTGGCGGGGACCCGAGTAGCCAGGCCGGGCATTCTCATCCGCCCCGAACATCCCCCCCGGAACCTGGCCGTACGCGGACATTATCGAATCGTAGTTCCGCACCGTCGCCTGCACGTACCTTCGGTCTCCCGTCTGCTGAAAGTACTCGGCCGGCTCTCGAAATCCCTGGCACAGATTGACGCCGTGCCATGTAGGGATTCCGCCGGTCCAGTCCGCCGTCCGCTCGTGGTTGACGCGGGCCAGATCGAGCAGCCACGGTTCTCCCGTCCGGTTGTAGAGCCAGTAAATGTGATCGAGGTTATCCCCCCCGCGCCATTTCTGCCAGCTGTCGGGAAGATACCGGTCGAGCGGCACGGTCATGAGCCAGCGTGCGTAGGCGAGCATGGAGGGAATAATCCGCGTATCACCCGTCGCCTCGTAACGGGACCTGAGGGCGGAAAGCACGAGCATGTTCGGCCAGATATCCGGGCCGGTGCGGTTTGCGGCAGGACCGAAATAGCCGGTCGAGTCCTGGCTTGAAAGGACACCGTCGGTCCACTTATTCGATTCGTTGATGATCCGCTTATCGTCGAGAACATATCCGAGGTCGGTAAACCCCCTGAGCCAGTACGGGACCTCCTCCCAGCCGAACTCCCCTTTCCCTGTCGGGGAAACCCACGCATTCCCGGCGAACCTGCACCACTTGCTTATTTCGGTGAGGTGTCCTGAAAAACCGTCCCGCTCAAGCTGAAGTTCACTGAGGAGCCACCCTTCGGCACGGACCCCCCCGAGAGGGAGCTTGACGAGCGGCACCGAAAGGAGGGGCGCGCGGTTTCCCGGATAGATGCCCTTCTCACTGACCGGCGCGAGCCGGTCGACGACGCGCGCACCGGTCCCCTGCGCGTGAGCGGCCGGGGGAGAGGGCGCAAGGAGACATGCCAATGCAAAAGCGGCGCACGCAGCGGCGGAAATAAACCCCTTCGGATAAGTCATCAGGCATACTCTTTCATTTATGCGACGCCGGCTGGAGCCGGTAGTGTATTTCGGAGAGGTCACGCAACCGGGCGGCGGCGGACTCGGCGGTGATGTCGCGCTGCGGATTGGCGAGCATTTCGTACCCCACCATGAATTTCCTGACGGTCGCCGACCGGAGGAGCGGCGGGAAGAAATGCATGTGCAAATGGGACTCGGGGTGTTTCGTCCCGTCCGTCGGGGACTGGTGGAAGCCCGAAGAGTAGGGGAACGATATCCTGAACAGGTTGTCGTAGCGGACGGTGATGCGCCGGATGATGTCGGCGAGATAGTCCCGCTCCCTGTCACGCATGCCGGTAAGGCTCCCGTAGTGCCTCCGGCTCACCACGATGGTCTCGAAAGGCCACACCGCCCAGAAAGGGATGATCACCACGAACTCCTCGTTCACGCACACGATCCGCTCCCCGAGCTTCATTTCGAGCGACACGTAATCGCAGAGGAGGCAGCGACGGTGAGCGCGGCGGTACGCAAGCATCTGGTGGATCTCTTTCACGGGCTCGACCGGAATCGTCCGTTCGGCCCAGATCTGGCAATGGGGATGAGGGTTGCTGCACCCCATCATCTCCCCCTTATTCTCGAATATCTGGACATGGTTCACGAAGGGCTTGCTCCCGAGTATCTGGTACTCCTCCGCCAGCACGTCGACCACGCTCCTGATCTCGCCCGAGTCCATTTCTGCCAGCGTGCGGCTATGGCGCGGAGAGAAGCACACGACGCGGCTCATTCCCGCCTCCCCTTCGGCGATGATCAAATTGCCCCGGCGGACCTTCTTCGCCGGCGTCGCCGGAAGCAACGCCCCGAAATCGTTGTCAAACACGAATGTCGATGCGTACGCGGGGTTCCGCGCGTTCCCCGCCCGCACATTCCCCGGGCAGAGGTAGCAGCCCGGGTCGTATTCCGGCCGCTCCCTGAGGGATGTCTCCTCCACCTTTCCCTGCCACGGCCGCTCGGTTCTGTGGGGGGAGACGAACAGCCATTCGCCGTTGAGGGGATTGAAACGCCGGTGGGGATGAACCGAAAGATCGAGTCCGTTTTTGGTTGAAAGCATGATGTCGTCCTGAATGTCGGGAAGCTATTCCGGTCTGGCGGCGTTGTACTTGAGCGTCCTGGCCGGGTCAGGGATGCGCGCGTAGAAATTGTACCCGCCGAAGTTATTCTCGATCTTGAGCAGGAGCCTGTTCCACCCCTTCTTCAGATGCAGAGGCACGTTGTCCTGGTCGGGTTCCGCCCCCCTGATCGTGAGCATTCTGTAGATCTCCTCTCCGTTGAGAAAAACCTTCACGCCGTCATCGCTCCCGAGAAGGAGCGGGAGTGTCTGATTTTCCAGTGAATTCAGGCATGTGAATGCGTACGCCACGACCAGATCGTGCGGGTCAAACATCAGCAGGTCCACGTTCCCGGACTTCGGTGTTAGCGCACCCTGCCACCCGATTTTCTGACCATCCGCTCCCGCGTACTTCTTCGCAAGGTCGATTTCCCGCTCCGGGGGATAGACGATGTCCAGCCCGAGCCTCTTCAGAGACGAGTCCCGGGGATTCGGAAAAGGCCCGATGAGTGACCACGCCGGAATAAACTCGCGTCGAGGTCTGAGCGCGAATGCATCCAGGCCGACCGCATACCCGGAGGACCGGGGGTCCTTCCTTCCGAGGACGAATTGAAAGCGGATCTCCCCACCGGACGTGCGAATATCGGGCAGGGTGATTTTCCCCCCGGGGCCGACAGATCTGTCGTATGCTTTGAATGCACCCACATTCCGCCCGTCATGGAGCACGACAACGTCGCCATAGGCCGGTCCCTTCGTGAAGAAGATTTCGACATCATACCGGTCATCGGCCGCCGGCAGGAGAAGCGTGAACTTCTCCCCCGCATTCCGCGCGTCGATCCGTAGCTGCTTCAACCCGCTCCAGTCTGGTCCGAACTGCGACATGTCTTCGACAGAGAAGGGGAGCGTCGTCTCGCGTGGCGTAAGATTCTCGGCTTCGATTGCGCCGTTGGGAACCTGGACGCGGAGCGGGATCCTCAGGGCGGGAGGCATCATTTTGTCGAAGGGCCTGTGCGGCTCCTTCTGATACCAGTAGGCAGTGCCGCTGTAGTCCGCGACTTCAAGATTCCTGTCGCCGTGCTCAATGAGAGCCCGTATCGATTTCTTGAACGGAATGACATCGAGGACGTGGAAACGGTATGCCGCGATCCGCCCGAGCGAGTCGTCCTTGATTATCAGGCCGTGGTAGGGGGCTGCGAACTCCCCCTGGTTGAAGTACCAGCCGCTGTTAAAATAATCTTCGGTGCCGGTCCCTTTTACGGATGCCTCCTTCTCCCCGTCCACGTATATCATCTCATCACCCTCAAGGAACGAGAGGCCGCCGTCGTAGCTCTGCATGTTCAGGTTCACGCCGACCAGGTGTCCCTCCCCCTCCGCCTCCAGCAGCGTGAAATACCGGCCCCGAGGCGTGCGGATCTCGCGGTGCCACGATGCGTGGAACAGGGCAACAGAAGGCTCGATCGGCTCATTCAGCTTCTGGTAGTCGATATGAAAGTAGAACGAATTGATTTCCTGGCCTGTTTCGTTCACCACCTCGATGCGCGCACTGTTGTTGAACGGCATCGGAAAGTAGGAGTAGTAGCCTCCGCTCGACATCCCGACGAACGGTGTGAGATACTGCTTGTACTGGAAGCCGGTCCCGAAGAAATCGCCGATGGGGACTTCCACGGAGGGGGACGTCTCGCCGTCCCAGTACATGCGGAGGAGAATCCGGCGAAGGAAATATTTGTCGGGGGAAGCGATAGTCACCCAGATCATTGTCACGACGCCGGGCCCCTGTATATCCGCCAGACTTGCCGTGGACCCCGCGGGAACCCGGATGAAGTCGTTATTTCCTCCCGTGGTGTCGTGGCTGGAGATCTGCATAAGCCGGCTCTGCTTCAGGTACGGGAGCCGTGACGGGGAAAGCAGGTTGTCAAGCGAAGATTGCGCGAGTGTGGCAGAGGCGCAGATTGTTAAGAGGAACGCAGAAATGAGTGATTTCAGCGGCATGGTGGAGTCCTTATGGTAACCTGGTTAGTTTGCTACGTCGCGAATAACGTTCCTCGCAATCAAGCTTCATCGCCGCTGTTTGTCATTGCGAGGCACGCCGTAGGCATGCCGAAGCAATCCATCGTGCCAGTCGACGGAAGA
>Ga0182019_10000774_pt1 | contig 15876 bp, 18 predicted proteins | sample 812E2MmetaG_FD_120483 | JGI IMG/M metagenome (GOLD analysis project Ga0182019, IMG submission 120483) | Permafrost microbial communities from Stordalen Mire, Sweden - 812E2M metaG | ecosystem: Environmental > Terrestrial > Soil > Wetlands > Permafrost | place: Sweden: Stordalen | collected...
GGCCCGTCCTGTGTCACCCGATCCAGCCAGGAGCCGGACCATGAGCCTCCCGAGTACGTTCCAGGATTCCACTGGAGCGGCACTTCCTGCCCATGCAGACCGTCAGAAATCGCGATGTACTCGCGCCCAAACGCCGTCGCGGACTTGGCGTATGTCCCCGGCGTGGTGGTGCCGATGGAGGTGTAAGTCCCCGGCGTGTTGATGACGTCTTCCCACCAGAGATTGCCGTTCGAATCCAGGTATAGGTTCTCAATCCCGCCGCCGGGCGTGCAGAACGACTTGCCGTAGGTGACGCTGGCAGCGAGAGCGGCCGATCCCTTGGGAAAGGCCGTGGCGAAGACCTTCTGGAGCGCCGGACGGCTCGACACGCTGCTGCCATGGTCGAAACACACGTCCGCACACGCGGGCGACACGCCCTCTGGCAAGGTGATCGGGTCCTTGCCCGTGACCAGCCCGCCGAAGACCGTCAGGTGGACCGGCTGCGCTCCCTGGAGGTTGAAGGCCACCACCGCTCCTTAGATGAATGCCGGGAATTCCGCCCAAATCTTGATGACGGCCGCCAATAGGCCCGCGCTGTAGGCGCTGCCCTGTGTGTACTCCGTCAGGTTGTTGACGATGGTCAGCACGCCATTCTTCTGTGTCGTGCCTGGGCAGAAGGTGAAAATGTAGCCATTCGGCGCGGTTCCGGCGGGCGGAGCTTCGAAGATGTCAACCACGTCGGGAACCGAACTGCTGGCGACTCCCAGTACCGAGAAATCGATGATGTCTCCGTGAGTGGCGGCACCGCCGTAGTTTCCGCTCAGCGTAATCGTGGCGGTGGCGACAATCCGATTCATGCTCCGGTCGATATTTGTGATAGAAAGCGTTACTGACATGTCATGCTCCTTTAGAGGTACTCGGACCCTTGGCTCCATGCGCTTCGGCGCCGGATATCCACCCGTTCGTCAGCGCGCACATCGCGGTTGGTCAATTTGCACGCTGCCGTGATCGCCCGATCTTCGAATCGCTGCGCCAAAGCTTCCTGCCCTCGGGAGGATGCGAATTCCGCGCACAGGAATAGCGAGAACGGATCGGAGCATCGAATCAGCGGTACTGTGGAAGCGAACCACTGGGTCGCGCCCGAGTCGGCGAAGTCCTGGATGTTCCGAGCATACCGGATTCGAAGATCCTCGACCACAAGTGAGCCGGGCAGGTAGATCGCTTCGTTTCGCCACTCCCAGTAGCCCATCCAGCCGGTTTTCTGCGGCGTTGGCAGACCGTCCAGGATCTTTTCCATTGGCTGCCCCGGGAAACTCGCATTCTGGTTCGACCAGCGCTCCCAGATGGCAAGCGGGTGCGTGAAATCGGACGGCAGTGCCGGCGTCTGGTAATACGAAAGGCTGTCCGAACATCCGGCTAGCGATAACCAGCATTGCGACGCCGGGTCGGTCGAAGCGACTATCGGAAACGATGGGATGATACACTCGCTCGTCAGTGCCGAGTAGCCCACAGTCACAAGGTGCTCCACCAGCTTCCGCCACGCGGTATTGACGCTCTGAAGAGTGAAATACTGGCCGTTCTCTAGGATTTTCCCGCTCACCGCCATCAGCGACGGAACCTCTTCGTTTAAACGCACCTTGGTCGCGTTCAGAATCGAAGTCAGGCTATCGAAATTCGTGGTGGGCGGAGGAATGACAGGCACTTACGATCTCCTGACCTCCTGAGTCGAAGGTCCGCCCTGCACCGGGGTGAATGGATCGCGCATCCGGCCAAGCTCCGCCGACTTTCCGATGCTCTTGCCCTGCTGCGTGTCCCGATTGACGATAAGCTGCGCGTTCCCTTTCGCGCTCGACTCGAAGGCCATCGCGGCCTCCTGATTCTTGACGGCGATGGCGATTTCACGGCAGAGGAAATCCGCCAGCGCGTCCAGGCAGCGCATGATTGGTACCGGCTGCCCGAACCACGGCGTGCTGGCGATCTGATTCGGACCGGGGACAGCGCCAACATCCGAGAAATCGACGATCATCTGAATGTAGCGAATGTTGATGTCCGTGATGCTCGTCGCTCCGGGCACCCACAGTTGATCGGCGCGCCACTCCCATTGCCGATTCCAGAGCTGCTTCGGCACTTTCGGAAGTCCGTTCAGTGGATTATCCATCTCGGTCATCAGCACCGTGCTACTCGTGATCCTCTCCCAGAGTTTCAGTGGGCGGATGAATCCTTGCGGTAGCGCAAAGCCGGTGTTGTACGTCCCTGAGTTGTTGTATCCATTGAAGTCGAAGTAGGACTGGATCATCGGATCGGCTGACGTGGCCGCCGGCACGGATGTGAAGGAAAGCTCCTGTTTCGATCCGGTATAACCGAAATCCGCTAGCACTTCCTGGAGTTTTCGCCACGCAGCATTGAGAGCCGTCAGTGAAAATGGATTCGTATTGTCTAGCAGTTGACCGCTAACCGCAGCCGTGGTATCGATTCTATCGTTCAGCCTGACCTTTGCAGCGTTCAGAACGTCTTTTACCAGATCATAAGGCGGTAGAGTGACGGGCATTTTCTATCCTGCTTTCTGCGGGCCGCGCGGGCCAGCCGGGCCAAGAGTGGGCGTTGTCGGGTCAACCAGTTTCCCGCGCTCCGCCGGTTTCGAGATCGATCGCTCATCGCGGATGTCTCGGTTGAAGACGAAGTCACACTCGTCCACGGCCTTCTGCTCAAGATAGGCCGCGTCCACATCGCCGCGCGCTTTGCAGAATTCGGCGGCGACCATCCACGCCAGCGGAGAGGCCGCGCGCATGATCGGGATGTTCTGCGCGCTGAACGCCGTCGTCCCCGGCGCCACGAAATCCGCCAGGAACCCGGCGTACCGGAGGAGGATATCCGTTGCCACCGTGGCACCCGGCATGTAGATGGCGTCCTGCCTCCACTCCCACATCCGATTCAGCGCGCCCTTGACCACGGTGGGCATTCCCTTGAGGCACTTGTCCATCGGGTAGAACGTCGTGCCGCCAGCGGAGGCGCGCTCCGCAAGCCCCAGCGGACAGATAAAATCCTGGGGCAGCACGGGGGAGCTTTGCAGCGTCGTCCCATCAAAGAACCCGGTCCAGGACAGATAGGTCTGGCTGCCGTAGTCGGCGGAGGTTACCAGCGGGACCGAGGGGATTGTAACCCTCCGGTCCAAGCTGGGAATGCCATAGTTGCCGAGAATGGCTTGAATCCGGCGCCATGCCGCGTTGATGATGGTGAGCGTGAAGACAGCCGTATCCGTCAGCGTGTCGCCGCCGACGACTTGGATGGCATCGTTCGCCCGCGTCCTCGCGAAGTTCACGGCGGTTTCGAGCACGTCATAGGGCGCGGTGACTGGCATGGGCTACTTTCCGGATTTGGGATGCGGTGCCGTCAAGTCCTCAAGAATCCGTTCTTGCTGCGACTGGAGTTTCTTGTAAAGCTCGACGTTGATGATCGTCCCGCAGGCGCACTTGGCGATTCCGGCGGGATTGAACTTGCCGCACATCTCGCAGCGGATCGATTCCTCGGCATGGTCGTGGTGGACCCACCGTTCATCGATTCCGCGCCGCTGGGCTGCCCACAGGTGGCGCGGGCCAATGGTCTGCTGGCGAAGCACTGGGTTGCCCGAGTCGAAGGCGTTACGGGCCTCCGCAATCAGTTCGTCGGTGTAATCCGCGAGCGCCTTGCGGGCGGCGGCGATCTCTTCCGCAGTGGGTTCCGCTCCGGCCGGCACGAATACGCCGAACTTCAGGAAGGAATTCGCCTTCGCCATATTCGGCCCGACACCGATGAGATCGTTGGCGACCATTCGGCCATCGTCTTCGTAGAAGGTGAACTCGCTCTCGTCCAGAATCTTGGCTTCACGCCGGATGACTGGCATGGGCGCGCTCTTGGCGTAGCCCAGCTTCTCCCGGTCGTCCTTCGCATCGTATGGCGGGACGAAGCAGGTCAACGCGCCGCGCTCCAGTTGATGCGCCCATGGGCCGACGTTGCAAATCGAAAACGTCTCCGTCTCCATCAGCACGCGCAGCCGCGCCAGTGTCGGCGGCAGTTTCCGGCCAGGATCGTTCCGCCGTTTCCAATTCGTGAGACTCGCTTCGGCCACTGCCGCCGCGACTTCCGTTCCACCCAAAATCGCCATTAGATCGCTCCTGAAAGAATCGTGTTTCTGGTCTTAATGTCCCGCACGTCCGCCGTCCGCCGGTTGCGGATTGGCGCCGCCGCCGGGCGCTGCCGGTTCGGGATCGGCAGCCCAAGTTCGTTCGCGCTCAACATCGCGGGCAGCGTCTTGGTTCCCCGGCCGCCGCCATACCCCGCCATCGGGCGCGTTCCGAAGGCGCTGTAGGAATCCCGAATCTCCCGATAACAGGCGTCTTGGGTCGCCTTCTCTTCCTTTCGATACGCCGTTTCGTGCTGCCGGTGAAGATCCGCCGCCGAATGGCTCCGTCCACGCTCACACGCCGCGATGATATTGTCCAAGTTCTCTTCGCCAACCCCGATGTCAAACACCCACGCGAGGTTGTACTCTCCGCGCGTTGGGTACGGACCACTGTTGGCGAGCATGGTCCGGTCCCACACTTCGCGCGGCATGCCCGAGAATTCCAGAGCGCTATGCCAGCGCTCCAGAATCCACGGGAATGAGATTTCCGGGTAGGTCTTCACCCAGTGGTACTCCGCGCCGTCCGCCCATGGGCCGCCGCAGATGTTTCGCCGCGAGGATGCGAGCACGATCCGGTAGAGCGGTTCCCCGAACGGGTTCAGCCCATACTTCGCCATCGGATGCGGATAATGGCGAAGGTTGACTTTGGGGTCGTATTCTAACATTAGAATCAATGGCCCAGTATATATTTCACTGGGCTGAAACCCGAAATATAGCCGTTAAGACCTGGTTGGACCGATACCATCTGCCACATGATGACCATGTACATCAGGTAGGCGGTCGCCACGCTGCCATCCGACCCGTAGGCCGGGAAAACCACTTGCCCCTTCACGTCGTACAGGCTCAGGGGCTTGCTGGTGATCTGGAAGTAGTGCTCCAGGGGCAGGAAGTCCAGGTAGCCGGGCTTCGCGCGTTCGTTGATGATCGTCGGCATTCCGCCGATGGTGTCCGGGCGCCGTTTCTTCAGGAAGTCCGGGTTCTGGTCGCCCCGGATCATGTTGTACTCGTTGGTCTGAACCTGAATGGCGTTGTTCTCCCAAGCGGTGATGGCGTCCAGGTTGCCATGAAGCACCAGGTTGGCGCTCTCTTCGTTTTCCAGGCCCATGTGCTGCGCGATGAGGTTGCGCACGCCACGCACGACGGCGGGAGTCAGCGCGCCGGGCGCGTTGATGTTGGCGATGTTGAACAGGCCGGGGTAGGCCGATTTCTGGATGTTGCCGTAAAGTCCGGTGTTTCCCGCCATGTTCCAGGCGCGCAGTCCGAGGAAGCCTGAGTTGCTTACGCCGCTGGAGTTGCGCACCAGCACGAGCGTGCCAGCGCCGACGCCGACCGGCGGGGCAGCCGTCAGCACGACGGCCATGTTGATCGGGTCCAGCGAGAGAATCGTCCCAGTGCCGAGGTACGAGCCGCCCTGATCGAGGTAGTTCGTCCAGAAGTCCACGTCCTGATTCGACATGAACATGTTCGGGTTGCTCACCGTCAGCGTGCTGCCGCTGACGGAAACCACGGTGTCCAGGGTATTGGACCCATTCGTCTGCGTGAGCGCATCGAGGAAGCCCGCCATCGTCTGCATCTGCTGGGATTGCAGCAGGGCGGCGTAGTCCTCGACCGACTTTTCGTTGCTGTCGGTGGTCCACTCCGCCTGGGAAGTCCATTCGGACGCCTGAACGTAGGAGACGCACGAGACACTCATGTTGGACAACTGGGGGCCGGAGCCGCGCCCGAGCGCTGCGCCGTCGAAGTTACCGACGCTCACCTTGCCGCCCATCTGGACCTGCAAGGGGATCTTGGCCGGACGATTCGAGACCGGCTTGATTTTGGTATTGACCTTTATGTGCTTGTAAAGGCGGGAGTAAGACGCGATTAGTTGCTGGACCTTGGGATCGATATACTCCTTCTGCATACCGACCGCAGCGGCCACGTTGCCTACGGGCATAAATCACCTCAGAATTTGAAGTGTGCCCGATGGTCCTTCGCCCCGTGGGGCGGGCCGGACGGCGCCCTACCGTTGCATGGTCACCTGCTCAACACTCGCCAGACGTGCCGCTTTAAAGGGGGCTAGCTCCCTGAATGCCCAGTGAGTTACCTACAATTCGATTATACTCCACACGTCAATGACTTACCGCCACTGAACCCGGCTGCCGTCCTTCAGCACGGCCTGATTTTTCTTGATGCTGGCCGGGCCAGTATGGAACCAGTCAATCTGATCGGTCGCGGGCATCTTGCCGACGAACTTGTACCCGTTCACTGGCGTGGCGCCCTTCGCCACCGGCTTTACCACCGTCGCCGTCGGCTTCGCACCCGACGTTCCGGGCCGGACAACCTTTCCGACCGCGTATTGTACAGCCTCAGGCACGACGCGCCGGTCAATCGATGCCATGAGCCGCAGATAGGACGATTTCTGACCCGCTTTCAGGTAATCCTGGGCGGTCTGAGTCCAGTTGGGGAAATACTTGGTAGCCAGAACTTTCGAACGCGCCCGAAAGAACTCCTCGATCTCGGCCCGGTTGTCACCCGACAGCGTTTTCCCCGCCGTCAATCGCTTGAACTCGCCGACGGCGATGGTGGCGCGCCCAGTCGCCGCTTCCGATTCCCACTGCTGCGCGACATTCGTCGTTTCCGCGCCAGATGGTTTATCCTCGGCGGCCTTCGGCTTCGGCGGTTTGATCTCCGTACTGGCGAGCGTGCGGAACCCGCCCAGGTACGAGTTGATCTGCTGGAAATACTCCAGCGCCTTCGGATTGTCGCCCAGCACGTCGGCGAATCGTGCCATCAGGAGCGGGATCTCGTTTCGCTGTAGATCGGCGTAGATCACACGCCCGACGTGCGCGGCAAAAGTCTCCGGGCTGGCCTTGGCGAACTCCTCCATGATGAGCGGAGCGAGCGTGACGAAACTCTCCTGGCTGGCTTTCACCATATCGGCGACGAACGCCGGATCGGCATTGAGATACTGGCCGGACAGCGTGTCGAAAAGCTGTGCATCCTCGGCCTTTTGCTTCAGCCCATCGACGCCGCCAAGCTTCTCGACCTGCTCGCGCAGTTCGCGCACTTCGGTCAACCCGCGCGGGAACTCCCGGTCCAGTTCGGCCAGCCGGAAGAGGGACTTCCCGATCACCTTGGCCGCGCTGGAATTCTCAGCCTTGATCCTGTCGATGATATTGCGAATCGTCGGGTCCAAGCTCTTGCCGTCGGCGGTGAACAGGGACGTGACCGGCGTCTTGTCGAAACCAGGCTCGCCTTCCTTCGGCTCAGCTTCGACGACTTCCGTTTCTGGTTGTTCGCCTTCGACCGGCTCCGCTGCCGGTACTTCAAGTTCCTCTACGGGCTGTTCCAGAACGTCTTCCATGCTCTCTCCTATGCCGACGCTGGCGGTGGCACTGTGGCCGGTTTCCAGCTTTCCGTGCTCTTGGGCTTCGTCGCCGCGATCCGCGCATCCTCCGCCTGCTGCGCGGCCATGGCGGCCTGTTGAACGTACTGCATATGCTCCTGGTAGTGCAGCCTGATATTCGCGATGCCCTCGGTATTCCCGGAGGCGATCTGCCCTTGCACCCACGGCCAATCGGAGAGCTTTTCCTTGCACTCCTCGGCTTCCCACTCGTGGTAGTCTTCGGGCGAAGGCGGAATGCTGCTGTGCTGAACGGGGGGTAGGGGCGCCGCGGGCTGTGGCACGCCGTCCATACCTATGCCGACGCCCTCCGCACCCGGCTGGACGGGAGGAGGCACCGCCGCAACCGGACTCTGCTGGACCAAGGTCTCGATCTCAGCCGCTTGCTTGCGCCGCGAGCGCGCCTCGGGGATCACCAACTCCGGCACTCCCATCGTTTTCGAGAACAGATCCCAGTTGTCCGGGCTGCTGAAGATAGCCTCCGCCATCGCCGGATTTCTGGTCGCCATGTCCATGATCGTGCCCAAGGTGGCGCGCTTCTGCATGGTGCTCTCGGGGTATCCGCTGTCGGTGTCGGGATGCGCCAGGAAGTGCCCCTTGCCCAGCGCCTCGATATCCACCGTGACCGAACCCTTAGGGCCGGGGATGACGAATTTCCTCTGACCGTCGGGAACTTTCACCGCCAACAGTGCCGCTTGCCGGTAGACGCTCGCCATAAAGCGATCCATCGCGCCGCGAATCACCCCTAGTTGCCCGAGCGCCTGCTCGATGGCGGCGTGGTACCCGCTGGCGGTTTTCTGATCGACCATGCCCGCGCCCTGCACTGCGCTGGGAATCGCCAGGATGAATTGCAGCAGCGTCGTCGCCAAGTACTGCACGTGGGCGGAAAAGCTGGCTGGGATGTCCGGGTCCGGCTCGCGCCAGAAGTTGTCCGGCATCTTCATGTCCGCCGGGCCGGACATCTTCAGCGCGCGATAGCAGTACGGAGCCGCCGTCTGATCGTTGATGGCCGAGATATCGGCTTTGTCGCCGCGAATCCAAGTGGACGGCCAACCGAAGGCACCCGCTTCGTCGAAAGCGTTCATCCAGTCATTGAACCGGCGCTGAATGATGACCGCCGGGTCCATCACGGCCATTCGGCTCATGCCGTCGCCGGCATATGGAAAATCGACGGTGATCTCGTCGTCCAAGCACATGTCGCGCGAGCCAACGTATACGTCGCCAACGAACGTGACGTGGCATCCGTGCGGGAACAGTTCCAGCAGCGCGTCGCGCAGCGTCCAATCCTTCAGCGCGCCATTTTCGTCCACATCCTCCGCGTGCGCCGGATCGTAGAACGCCGAATCCAGTTCCTTCGAAGTGAACCAAGCCGGCCGGAAGAACCCGTGCTTCCGCTCCAGGTAGCAATCGTAGGTGTCGGCGAACTGGAAAGCCGACATGCTGCCTTGCAGGATGCCCAGGCGCGCGATGCGCTCAAACTGGGTGTCCGACTCTCCGGTGTTGCCCTGCTCGTGGATCTTGTCCGCGAAGTATGGGTGCTCCTGCTTGCAGACGGCGATATGCGGGTCCTCGGTGTAGATGGCGTAGGGGCACTCGGCGAAGCTGGCGGCGATGATCGGAAGCTTCCATTCGAGCGTTCCCTTGACCGAGGTAGTCTGTACCGTCAGCGAGCCGCCGGTGGCGTCGGTTCCCCAGCGCTGCTCATCGGCCATGTTCCGCGTCCAGCCCACCGTGCGCCCGGAAAGCCCGAACATTCGAACGATGGCGGTCTGGAGGTCCTTCAGATCGTTTCGCCGGTCGTAGAGAATCCGGTTTCCCTCGGCGGCGTGCGCGGCCTGTTCGTCGATGTCGCTATCGCCGGAGTCCGGCTGGAAATCGATGCCACTCGGGTTCTCGGTCAACTTCGCAATGACGATTTGCAGCGCGCGGTGGAAGATGTTGTAGTCCGCGATGTAGTGGCCACACTGGATCTTTTCGTCACCGCTCTTGACGACGGCACCGGGAATCCCAATCACGAACATGCCGGTGCGTAGGTTCTCGTAGATGTGCTGAAGCCCGCGCTCGAAGAACCGATTGCGCCGGTCACGCATGACCTCCAGGAGCCGCTGGTACATCTCCTGCCGGCTGGCCTCGCGCAGCAGCGCCTTCAGGGCGACGATCAACTCTTCGGGCAGGTCCCGATTCTGCGGGCCATACGGCTGCGCCTGCTGGGCCTGATCCTCGGGGTTCTCCAACTGGGACACCGAGCCGTCGTTCTCCGCCGCATCGTCCGCGCCACCGAAGAGTTGGAGTGCGCTCGCCATCAGTTCCTCGATCCCAGTTCCTCGGCAACCTCTTGCAGCGCCAGGAACTCCCGGTGGTTCACGATGGCATCAACCATGCCAGCCAGTTCCAAGCAGCACATCTGCCCGTCTCCGATCTGAAACCACTTGTGGCAAAATGGACACATCGTTCCGTCCATCGTCCCATCCAGAATCGCTCGCAACTTGCGTTCTGCCTCCAGGACACTTTGGCGAGAGGTCATATGGTTTTCTTGAGAAACCGGCGTCCCAGGTTCCCGCGCGCCCGGATGCTCGGATCGCTCGAATGCGACTCGGCTTCCGCCTCCTGGAGCTTCGACCGTCCCGCGCGCCGCGCCGCCTCGGCGAGCGCTCCGGGGTGCTTCACCGCGCCCGCGATCCAGTTCTTTTTCTCAGCCATGGCGCTTCCTTTCCGCTGCGCGGCTCAGGCTCCCACCGGAGGAAGATGGAAGCCCGGCGCGCGGCGTCGCGGCAAAGTCGTGGAGTTGCCCATGAGACAAGGAGAGGAGTCCCCGGTTCCGCTTCAGCAACTTGCCGGGTTCGTGTTCCGCGATTGCCATCGCGACGGCCTGTTTTTTACTGACCGCTGGAATTTTGGGCCTCCAGTTTGGTCTCGGTCGCCTCGGTGGGCGGAGGATCGGGTAACGGGGTCGGTTCCGGCTCGCTCCCTGCCTGGGCCTCGGAAAGCATCCCAGGATAGTAATCCCCCCCACCCAAGTCATTGCGAGAAATCGGCTCGGAAACGTACTCCGCCCCGATGCTCGGTACCTGTGCGCCGTGCGGCAGTGTGACGAAACTCCCGTCGCTCAGACGAACGCGAGTTCCGCCGCTGTCGAAATCCACCACCTGAAGAATCGTTCGCGCCATGGAACCCTCCTACTGCAACGTCTCGATGCTGAGCGCCAGCAGTTGCTCACCAGCGGTCACGTTGGTCGTGCTCGTGTAGATCACGTACAGCGCGTCCTGCGAGAACAGACCCAGCGAGCCGATGGCCGCCGTCCCGGTGTCGATGGTCGAACCGAGCAAGGCACCGCCTGTTGACGCCACCGTATTCTCCCAGCCATTCGTCATGATCGAACCGACGGCAGTCGTTCCAACGGCGTTGATCGTCAACGTGCAACTGAAGCTCTCGTTTGCCGTGCCGGTGGCACCAGCCGCCGCTGGCACCAGCGCGCAGACGCTCACGGGCAGCCCCGCCGTATCGCCGCCCGCCCACCCGAGCGACAAGGTGATGTAGGGCAGCGTGGCCGTATTGAGCGTGGTCAGCGCCACTTTTCCGGTGACACGTAACGCGCGCCCGACGGAGTTCAGGAAGCCGGGCGGAAGTTGTGCCGTGCCCAGCACCGCGATCTGTCCAGCCGTCAGCGCTCCATAGGCCGGGAAGGGGCCGTAGTTCGCCTGGAACGGGAACGGCACCATGACCGGCTGATAGGCGAATGTGGTATGCCCCTGCGGCATCGGCCTATTCACATTGACGACAGGTGAAGAGGTCGGCTGCGGCAACAGCGCCGTGGTGGTCGCGTAGATGGCCGTGAAGGTGGCATTCGACCCGATGGCACAAGCCGCCACCGTGACGAGCTTATTGCTCAGCGTGCAGGCCGTGGAAGTGATGGGCAGCAGATAAGCACCGGCGTAGGTGGCTCCCGCGTAAGCGCGCCAGCCGACCGCCCCAGTAGATGCCGCCGGACTTACGAAGGTCACTGGCATGCTTACCGTCGCCGTGAAGTTGTACGTCGCGCTGCAAGGCCCTTCCCCGCCGAGCGCATCCACGTAGGTCACGCAGGCGTAGACGGCGCTCGCCGTCCAGGTTCCCGTTCCGGTCGTTGCCGAGTAGACCGTCGCACTCGTCAAGGTCGTCGGCACCGCCAACGACGACAGCGTGTTTGGTTCCATCGCCCAGAACTGGAACGGCGTGGCGCGCGTGTCTTCGATGGCGACCAGAGAAGTCGGATTCGCCACCGAAATCATGGCGGAAGTTCCGCCCGCCGCAGCCCATTTGGAATCAACGTTCACCAGCGCTCCGTATCCGCCCGTGCCTGCCGCGTAGTTGATGGCCTCCTGCAATCCGAACGTGCCGGACATCACGGCATCGCCGTTCCCATGCGCGTAAGTGAACGCCGCAGTGACCGAACATCCGCCGTAGCCGGAATCGTAGTTACACCCACTCACCGCAGTGGGCGTCACCGTCTCCGAATTTCCGCTGCTACCGACCAGCAGCGGAGTCGTGGTCGTGATCGGAAATAGCACCGTTCCATCCGCCATCGTCACCCTCGACGTGGTCAGCGTGATGGTGTACGTCGAACTCGTCAGCGTCGAGCCGGTGACGATGCGCAGCGGGCCGGGCAGCACCCCCGGCGCCCCATATCCAAAGTCGATGGCCTCGTACCGGCCGGCGAAGTTGCTCCGGTTCTGGCCAAACAGAGTCGAGGCGAGGGCCAGTACAGCCAAGCCTGCAAATGCAATGCGTTTCATGCGTTTAGCTCCTTCGGGCCTTGGCCCTATTCCTCGAAAATCCCCTTGTGCGGCGGCCTTCGAGCACCGCCTTCTCCCTCGTGCTCCTCTTCGTCGAGGAACTGACCCATGTGCTCCTTCAGGGCCTCGATGTTCTCATGGTCGTGCGGACCCTCCGGCTCGCCGCCGTCAGTCGCCTGGTGGCTGGTATGCTCGCCCATTTCGTTCTGGTGGACGTGGAAGTGCTTCCCGGACTGCTCGTGGTGCGCCGCGACGTGAATCGCCAAGTGGCCGACGTGCGGATGCTCCATGCGATCACCTTCCTTCGTGATCGAGTGGAACGTCCCGTCGCCGTGGTCGTGAATCTGGAAATGCGGTTCGGCCTCTTCGTGCTCGCCGCCCATCTTCGGTTCCGGTCTAGGGGCGCCCTTGCGACCGGTCAGCCCATCGGTAAGTTTCTGTGCAATGCTCATGATTTCTCCTGTTGGGCGGCCACCGCCGCATTCTCGAATTCCGACCAATTCCGCGCCGTGCGCACCGGCGACTCCCGAGAGTGGATATTCACCGAAACGCGCTGCCGCAGTTCCTCGATCTCGCGTGACAACTTCACCACATCGTCGGTCGCGACGTCGAACTGTCTGATGAGAGATGCGATCCTGTTGGATGCGTTCGAATTGTACCCTTCCAGGGCCGCAACTCGCGCTACCAGCGCCCGATTCAGTTCCACCAGCGCGTCAATTCGCCGTTCAACCGCCCCAATCAGCAACCAGCCCCGCAGCATCTTGCCAAACCGCGTCATCAACCAGATACTACCCCTCAATTCCTGCATTTGCAAGTACTTCACCCGCGTGGTGTCCTGGAGATGTAATTCCCCCGCTCATTCTCCGCATCCCAGGCCAACATCGTCATCGCCCGTTCCTGCGGGTCCTGATGCCGCTCGAATACCTCTTGCCGCTCCACTTCCAGCGGCTTATCCGCCACGCCAAGGTACGTCTTCAGGCCGTAGCGGGCACAGTCGGCGACATCGTCGCTAACCTGTCCGTCCATCTTTTTCACATCCTGCGGGTTCTTCGGATTGCAGATCAGCATCGGAAATGCCGAGACCACCTCCGGGCACTCCGCAGAGATCAGCAGGCACGGCGGTTCCTCCGTCACATCCGTGTACCAGCCCTCCGCCGCCCGCAGCTTCCGCGTAGACCGGAACGCATTGTACAGCAGCCTCCAGCCGCCCATCCGGTCAATGTCCGCGCGATTCAACCTCGGCAGTCCGCCGGCCAGGAACACCGGGTCCATCTGCTCGGCAATCGTGTTCGACGAGCCGCGCTTATCGAACGCATCGTGCCCGATCCAGTGGTATCGCATCTCCCGCCGCTCATCCTCCGGCGTCATCGCAACCACCGCCCGCGCCAGATCCGGCTCCGTAGTGTCGTTGCACACCAACTGCCGGTAGATCAGCACCACCCGCAGCGTTCCGCGAATCTCCACCCCGAGGTGCTCCCGCGCTTCCGACGGCGACAACAACCCCGACGTCCACCACAGCGTGCAGGCGTAGTGCGAGAACCCCCAATCCGTCGAGAGCCATCGCTTCCACCACGGCCGCATCATCGCCCGGACCTTCTCCGGCGAGATCACCAGCGATTTCTCTTCCCACACGTCCGCGTAGTACTGCCCCTCGAATCGGTCAAACGAACCATACAACTGCCCCAGCCGCTCAGACTCCGGCAATGCCCACAAGTTCTGACCATACGAAGTCGAGGTGATGAATAACTGGAATCGATCATCATCTGACATCGAGCAGAATGCTTCCGGTTGCACTCCCAGCGGCTTGAACCACTCGTAATTGTCCCAGCCAACCGCCTTCAGAAACTCGTAATCCCCGGCCCGCTCATTATCCTGGTACTCTCGCGTGTGGAAGATCCGCCGCAGATACGCCGTACCCACGCCGCCAGGGTTGAACGTGAGCACCTGCTTTGCCAGGCCGGGCGCCGCCGCCGGGTTGCGCACGCCGGTACGCATCGCCCGAATCTCGCGCTCGGTGAACTGCTCCGCCTGGTCGATGAACTCCCACGTCGGCTCCGGCCCGCGCGATAGCTGAATTACATCTGCCTCGGTATCCGCGTACCGGAATGCCAATCGCCGCCCATCCTGAAACTTGTACTCGTTGTGCTGCGCGCTCCAGTACTGCGCCAGCGATGGAAACTCGATCTGGAGTTTGCAGATGTGCCCGTCGTACAAGTCTTTGCTCGTGCGCTGGATGATGTACGCCGTGGTTTGTGGGTGCTGCCATAGCAACCAGATCGCCGCCCGGCGAATGAAGCCGGATTTCGCGCCGCCGCGCGCGCCGCCGTACCCAAGCACGGTCGGAACATCCAAACCAGTGGCCTCGCACATGCGCACCATCTGCGCTTGCTTGGGCTGGAGGATGATCGGCGGGAGCGGCGGGAGGTTGGCGGGCAGCCGGCCGGCCACTACTGCGGCGCCTCAATCGCCTTGAGAGGCACAAGCTGCCCATCCACCAGGCGCGTGCTACGTAGATCCATGATCACCAGCGTGTTGTTGACGCGCTGCTCTGCTGGATCGCCGCCGCCGCCATCCGGCTGCTGGTACGCCCCGATCATGCGCGTGAGTTGGTCGAGTGCACGCAGCTTATCGTGCGCCGAGATCTTGTACCGCCTCCGCGCACCAGGCGTGCACTCGATGTGCATCGCCGCGCGAACATCCTCCGGTATCCGATCTGGAGGCAACAGCTTGCCGTGCGAATCGAACAACTTTCCCAGGTCGAAGAACGCCACCTTAGCCAACTCGCCGATGATCCGCTCCGCGCTCACCTGGGCCTTGGCGATGGCCGGCGCACGCAATTCTGCGATTCGCGCTACGATGCGTGGCGACTTCAGCAAGCGATTCGCTGGGGCATATCCCTGGAACGATTTGGCGGCGGAGTAACCAGCCTGGATGTATGCCACATTATTGGTGAGGCCCGCGCAAATTGCTTGGCAGAAAGCCTCCTGCCGCATACTGAGCGGAGGAAGCACGTAGTGTTTCGGGCGCGCCATGAGCTACTTGGCCCGCGCTATCACCGTGAGCGCTCCGCCGGCCGATTGGCTCGACAGATACGCCCGGTAATACGCCCAGGCGCCCGTATCGGTGTACGTCGCCGGCGAGGTGGTGAGCGTGGCGAGGGTGCTCGCCGCCGCCCAGCCAGCCGACGTATCCGCCATCGCTCCCTGGATCAGCAGCGATGCGGTCGGCGCGGTCGCCCAACTCGCCTGGAATGTGATCGCCGGAGACTCGCCACCCGCCACGCCAGGAGCAATCGCCAGCGATGCCTGAGGCGCAGTGGGCGATTCCGCGCTGAACAGCGCCATCGTATCGCCGCTGCCCAGCACCGTGGCACTCACGCCCGTGCCGGTTCCAGTGATCGGCATCGTACCGTAATTCGGCATAACTCCTTACCTCACTATGAGATCCGCGAGCAATACAACAGCCAACCAAGCCAGCGCGCACCAGCAGCAGGCCGCGCAGAATCTCCCCGCACCGCAATCATGCTCCACAGATACAGCATAGGCGCAGTAGCCACGCGCGTCAAGGAGAGGATGTTTCAC
>Ga0182019_10000776_pt1 | contig 15872 bp, 9 predicted proteins | sample 812E2MmetaG_FD_120483 | JGI IMG/M metagenome (GOLD analysis project Ga0182019, IMG submission 120483) | Permafrost microbial communities from Stordalen Mire, Sweden - 812E2M metaG | ecosystem: Environmental > Terrestrial > Soil > Wetlands > Permafrost | place: Sweden: Stordalen | collected...
AATTGTCGCGCCCCGCGTGGGCGCGTGGATTGAAACGGCTCAATACACAGCATGGATTTATTAGAGCCTGTCGCGCCCCGCGTGGGCGCGTGGATTGAAACAAATATTTGGAGCTGTGCTTGAGCGAAGCGGGGCGTCGCGCCCCGCGTGGGCGCGTGGATTGAAACATCGGAGGGTGAATACAAAACTGACCCACACGGTCGCGCCCCGCGTGGGCGCGTGGATTGAAACAATCCTATTGGTGTAGCTTGAATTATTTTCCCCGTCGCGCCCCGCGTGGGCGCGTGGATTGAAACTTTGCCTTTACGCTCTCTTACAGTGCCAGCAAAGTCGCGCCCCGCGTGGGCGCGTGGATTGAAACCATTTTAATACCTCCAATTAATGAGACTTTATTGTCGCGCCCCGCGTGGGCGCGTGGATTGAAACAATCATGAAACGGCCTCACAAAATATAAATAAGGTCGCGCCCCGCGTGGGCGCGTGGATTGAAACAATGATACGGTCGAAGTCGACGAATAGCAGATGTCGCGCCCCGCGTGGGCGCGTGGATTGAAACTCGACATAGCGGAGCAATATCTCGATAAACAAGTCGCGCCCCGCGTGGGCGCGTGGATTGAAACTTTTATGAAAGTGTGGGATAAATATGAAAAGGAGTCGCGCCCCGCGTGGGCGCGTGGATTGAAACACCAGCTGCAATTTGCGCCTGATTGGTGGCAACGTCGCGCCCCGCGTGGGCGCGTGGATTGAAACAATTTGTCTGTTTAATTCAAATATACCCACATCAGTCGCGCCCCGCGTGGGCGCGTGGATTGAAACTAAATGCTTGTCCCGCCATGATAATTCCTGTTTGTCGCGCCCCGCGTGGGCGCGTGGATTGAAACACGGAGAATTGCCTATTATTCATTACAGCTTGAGTCGCGCCCCGCGTGGGCGCGTGGATTGAAACTTTTTTGAAAAGATTATTTAGGTATGGGGCAATGTCGCGCCCCGCGTGGGCGCGTGGATTGAAACTTGCAGGCCGCGCAAAAGTACGCAATTCAGAATGTCGCGCCCCGCGTGGGCGCGTGGATTGAAACACATTAATGTCGATTAATAAATGCCCGGAATTGTCGCGCCCCGCGTGGGCGCGTGGATTGAAACACTGGTTGATGAGTATCACGAGCACGTCACCTGTCGCGCCCCGCGTGGGCGCGTGGATTGAAACCGGTCAACGTCGTGAATGGGTTGCATGTGTTTGGTCGCGTCCCGCGTGGGCGCGTGGATTGAAACATCATCATTTAAACCGGGACTCCTGTTTGCGCCGCGTCGCGCCCCGCGTGGGCGCGTGGATTGAAACGGATCAACCGCCATGCGCGTTAACCCCAGCACAGGTCGCGCCCCGCGTGGGCGCGTGGATTGAAACGGTCGTCGGACAGTTTTGCACGAATTTCCTGGCGTCGCGCCCCGCGTGGATTGAAACACTGCTCAGTAATATAATTGCTACGCTAAAGGGTCGCGCCCCGCGTGGGCGCGTGGATTGAAACCGGCTTAACGCGCCATTTGCAATTTACTTTGAATGTCGCGCCCCGCGTGGGCGCGTGGATTGAAACATGACGTTACCGCGATGAAAGGCTAAGGATTCGTCGCGCCCCGCGTGGGCGCGTGGATTGAAACTGACTGCGCCATCGTCCGACGCGCCGGTAGCAAGTCGCGCCCCGCGTGGGTGCGTGGATTGAAACTCATGGACCCAAGGCAGGGGGCCAGTCGCACATGGTCGCGCCCCGCGTGGGCGCGTGGATTGAAACAGGATCAGCTGGCGGAATCGACATCCAGGTATTTGATGGTAACGAATAAATACGCGCTAACGATCAGGACGCCCCCCGACCCTCTAATTAAACTGTGTTATTTAACACGCTAAATAGGGCATATCCCGCATATCTTTTTAAAAAAATCACCTCTGTACCGTCTGGGGTCAATGCTGGCGCGGCTCGAAAGGATTGGCGCGGTTGTTGCTTTATTAGCAGAACAACAATAACTTTAAAAGACGCTATGAAATATCTGCAACCCCCCTTTCCCCTCAATCCTAAAGGTGCGCTGATCTGCCTGCTGATGCTGACATCCCCGCTGGCCTTAGGCGAAACCGGGCAAACTGTCGATCCAACTGAAGATAAGCCCGCCGCCGGTAAAAAGACCGTTAGCACCACGGTGGTCGACAAAAAGGCCGTCGGTACAAAAGCCGTTAGCACCAAGACGTCCAAACCGGTCGCCGATCAAATTTTGCCGACAGTGAGCGTAAGCGGGCAAGAAGATCAATCCGAGGGATACAAAGCCAAAACGGAGTCTGAAAAATTTAAACTGCCGAATACCACCGCCAGTGTTACCGCCAAGGAACTGGAAGAGAATGTCAACCTGACCACCGTTGAAGACGCTGTCAAATATTTACCCAGCTTAATGGTGCGTAAGCGTTACATAGGCGACACTAACGAGCCTTTAGCCACTCGAACTACAACCATAAGCCAAAGCGCACGTACTATGATTTATGCCGACGGCATATTGCTTTCATCGTATCTCGGCAATAACAATGGCAATACTGGTTCGCCGCGCTGGAATACCGTGTCGCCCAGTGAAATTGAACGCGCTGATTTTTTATACGGGCCCTTCTCAGCCGCTTACGCCGGTAATTCCATGGGCGGCGTACTTAATTTAACGACCAAAATGCCGACCAAATTTGAATTTGGCGCCGATACCCAAGGCAGTTTTTCCAATTACACTATTTATAACGATAGTGGTACGGCCTATAGCCAAAAATACTCCACTTTTGTCGGCAACAAATATAAAGACTTTTCCTTCCGTTTTGACTACAGCCATTTGCTCAGCGACGGACAGCCGATCACTTTTATGACGACTCCCGTTGCTACAACTGCTAGTAAAGCAGGCGTGCCGGTAAACGGTGCCGTAACTAGCGCCAACCCCGCTAGTGTACCGATATATGTCTACGGTGCAGGCAGCATAAACCGCACCGAACAGGATAATTTTAAATGGAAGTTCGCCTACGATATTACCCCGACCATACGCGCCGCTTATACCTTAGGTCTATGGCAAAATAATGCCACCACAGGGGTATCCAGCTTTTTAACGGGCGCTAATGGCGCTCCGGTAAGCAGTGGCACAGTGAACATGAACGGAACATCCGTGAACCTTAATGGCGCGGCTAGTCTTAACAACTTATCGGGTGCAACCGCTTTATTTTCGCCTCAATTGGTCGACCAAACCACTTGGTCGCATGGCATGAGTGTTAAATCGGATACCGGCGGCAAATTCGATTGGGAATTGAATGGCAGCTTGGTGGAGCTGGGTACAGATACCGTGCGTGTAGCTACGCAAAACCCGGTTGCCGAGGCGACATCAGCCGCCGGTTTAACCGGACGAACCACTGTGCTGACCGGCTCCAATTGGAATACCGCCGACGCCAAAGGCATCTGGCGGCCAGGCAATTTCTACGGCATTCATGAAGTCAGTTTCGGTTTTCATAATGATTCCTATCAACTGGTTAACCCGGTCTATAACACCATCAATTGGCAAACCGGCGCTAATTCTAATGCTAATGTTTATTCCGATTCGGAAGGCAAGACGCGCACCCAGGGTTATTGGCTGCAGGATACGTGGGACTTTGCCAAGCAATGGAATCTTACTGCGGGCGGTCGCTTGGAGGACTGGAATGCGTTTGATGGTTTAAATACTTCCACTGTGGCTTCCGGCACTAACGCCACTACAAAAAAATTCACTATTTATCAGAAAGACTTGAATTCGGTCAATTTTTCGCCTAAAGGCAAGTTAACCTGGACGCCTAAAGATAGCATGAGATTTGGGGTTTCAGTGGGTCAGGCCTATCGTTATCCTACCGCCGCCGAGTTATTTCAAACCACCACGGTGGGCCTCAATGCCGTCAATGGCAATCCCAACCTGAAGCCGGAAGACGCTTTGTCCTCAGAAATTTCCAGCGAGTATTTTTTGCCTAAAGGCAAGTTGCGGCTTAGCTTTTTCCAGGAACGCGTTAGAAATGCCATTTATTCGATGCCTTCTTATTTGGCTAACGGTACGACAAGCTCATTTAACTCTAACATTGGCCAAACCGACACCTATGGTCTGGAGCTGGCAGGTAATGCCAACGATGTCTTTATCAATAAGTTAAACTTTTATGCCAGCGGCACCTGGGCGGATTCTCACATCACGCAGAATGTTGCATCAGATGCAGCGGCGGCGGCTTCAGCCAATTCAGCAGCTAATCCCTATGTAACACTTCCTTCCACCGGTATGTTGACACCTAAAATCCCTATCTGGAGATCGACATTTACCATCAGTTACAGTCCTCTTAAGGATTTAACAACATCGGTGAGCGGCCGTTACAGCAGCGCAGTGTATAGCCAACTTAATAACAGCGACCACACCACCAACACGTATACCGGCATTAGCTCTTATTTTGTGGTTGATACCAAAGTCAATTACGCAATAACCAAGCAATGGTCTATCAACGCCGGAATCGACAACATCAATAATCAAAATTACTGGATTTACCACCCGTTCCCACAAAGAACTTATGTGGCTCAGTTGAAATTTAATTACTAACTGCATAATGACCGCATGTATTTATTCAATGACCACGAACACGGCCTGGGCAAGAAAATCTTGTCACCGATGAGCGGCCCGGCAATTCTTGCCGCAGATAAAAAGCTCAGCCTGTTTGAACGATTAACCGGCGAAGAAAAGCCTGACCCTGTTGCCGGCTTATTACTGGTTTTAGTGTTGCTGTTGCATATTTGGGGGGCGCAGTGGTTGCTGCAACCGACGGAAGCTATCACGCTGGCGCAGCCATTAATGATGGAAGTGTCGATGGTGAACGCGCCGTCGCCACAGCCGGTGGCCGCGCCACCTGCGCCGCCCAAGCCGCCCGAACCGAAAAAATCGCCGGTTAAAAAGCCGGTTAAGCAAAAAGCGCAGGTCATTCCGAAACAAGTCACGCTGCCAAAACCGATGAAGGTCAGCGATGCAGCACTGCCTGCGCCGTCGCCGGTTGAATCCGTTACCGATAACTCAAAAAACACTAGCGACGACACAGCTACCGGAAAATCGGCAAGTAAGGCGGAAACGTATAGCGAAGCCAGTTTTAAAGCCAATTACGGCATCAATCCCAAGCCGATCTATCCGCCGCTTGCCCGCAGTCGGGGCTGGGAGGGCAAGGTGTTGCTACGGGTCAATGTGTCCGCCGACGGACATGCCGATTCGGTCGCCATATACCACAGTAGTGAACACGAGGTATTGGATGACGCGGCCGTAGAAGCCGTTGAAAAATGGCTGTTTATACCTGCCAAACAAGGCGATAGGGCCGTACCCTGTACCGTCATCGTGCCTATTAATTTTACGTTAAACACACAATAAAAGGAAAAAGAGTAATGCCCTACCACATCGAGCCTAAGCTGATAATCGACGGAACTTTATATACGTTGCTGATTTTTTCAGTGCTGACCTGGACGGTGATTTTGTTCAAGCTTTGGCAGTTTGGCAAAAACAGTTATTACAACCGCCATTTTAGTCAGGCATTCTGGGACGAGTCCAATCTGGCCGCTGCCAAAGCCTTGCCTGTAACGATTGCCCGTGGCCCGCAAGCAAGGGTTGCCAACAAAGGTTTCGCCTGGCTGGACGACAGCCGGAAGTCATCCGGAAAACACCTTAAATATCATGGCATACCTGCCGAGTTGCTGGAGCAGGCATTAGTCGCGGCTATGCAGCATGAAGCCCGAAAAATGGAAGGAGGACTGACGCTGCTGGCCAGTATCGGCAGTACAGCACCGTTTGTCGGCCTGTTCGGTACGGTGTTGGGCATCATGCACGCGATGCATGAAATTACCGCCAGCGGCTCGACCAGCCTGAACGTGGTGGCCGGCCCGATCGGCGATGCCCTGGTCGCCACTGCCATCGGCATTGCCGTGGCGGTTCCCGCCGTATTGGCCTATAACTTTCTGCTGCGCAATGTCAAACAACACCGTGCCGGTTTGGAAAACTTCGTGGCTGGCTTTATTCACGTCGCCACTGAAAACGATGTGCAAGGGAAGGCATAATCATGGCTTTTAAACCGCAATCAGAATCAGAAGAGGCCATGAGCGACATCAACGTCACGCCGCTGGTCGATGTCATGTTGGTGTTGGTGATTATTTTATTGGTGACCGCGCCGTTGTTGACGCAATCCGTCAATGTAACCCTGCCGAAAACCACCGAAACCACGGCGGATACAAAACAGCAACCGTTGCAACTGGGCATTGATACGCAAGGCATGATTACCGTCAATAAAGAGCCGGTAGCTGATCTTGTTGCGTTAGAATCCCTATTGAAAGATGAGCAGGCGAAAAACCCGGAAACCGGCTTGCACCTCTACGCCGATCAGGCCGTAGTTTATGCCAAGGTCGCCGAAGTGATGGCGGCTGTGCAGCATGCGGGGATTACTAAAATTGCCTTTGTGACAGTGGAGCAGTAGTTTTTGCAGTTACTAGTCGTAACGTGTGGTGTGCGATCATTCTGTTTTCGTCGGTAGGCACGATCCACGCAGAGAGCTTAGAACTAGGCTTTGAAATGCATGTAGCTGCGGCTTCATTGGCGGTTTCGTCAAGTTCAAGCCCTAACCACGCAATCTGATGGCAGATTTTTGCACGAATCACGGAAGAATGCTCGCCAATTCCTCCGGTGAATATCAGCGCGTCAAGACCACCGAGTGCCATCGCCAGAGAACCTATCTCACGCCCGGCGCGATACACGAACAATTCAACCGCCTCCAGTGCATGCGGATCATCGCTGGCAAGCAAAGCACGCATGTCATTGGAGATGCCGGATACACCCAGCAGACCGGATTGATGGTAAAGCAGGTGTTCCAAAGCGCGTACATCCATGCCGTGGTGATCCATCAGATAAAGCAATACACCGGGGTCGAGATTGCCGCAACGCGTACCCATGACCAAGCCATCAAGCGGAGAGAACCCCATCGTGGTGGCGATGCTGCGTCCGCCATGAACTGCGCACAGGCTGGCGCCGCTACCCAGGTGGGCAACGATGATGCGTGCGTCCGCGAGCGTGGGCTCAACTGTGGGCAATACCGAGGTAATATATTCATAGGACAGACCGTGGAATCCGTAATGGCGTATACCTTCCTCGGCAAAGTGTCGTGGTATAGCGAAGCGTTGCGCGACATCTGGCTGTGTGCGATGAAACGCAGTATCAAAGCAGGCCACCTGCGGCAATGACGACATGGTTTCCAGCAGCGCACGGATCGTAGCGAGGTTGTGCGGTTGATGCAGTGGAGCCAGCGGGACGAGGTTTTCCAGCTCCGCCAGAACGGTCGCGTCAATCAGGATGGGGGCTGAATAATGTTGTCCGCCATGCACGACGCGATGCCCTACTGCTAGCAATGATCCATGCGATAAATAATCTTCTAGCCAGGCGCGGATGATGATGATGGCATCGGTATGATTACGAACTTCGTCTATACTAAGTGTACGATCAACCAAAACCACATCTAATGGATCCTTTACAGTGAAGCTTGGCTTACTGCCGATGCCTTCAATTTGCCCGGCAGCATCCGTAACAAGCTGCGCTGATGACGCATCGTTTTGGAAAATAGCAAACTTGATGCTTGATGAACCGGCGTTGATGACAAGTAAGTATTTTTTCATAGGCTGGGATTAATAATCAAGTCCCTCCACGTTTACGCAAATGTTCTGGCATATAACTGCGGTCGCCTAAAACTTCCAGCATCGGCCCATAGATGCCAAACTTGACGATGCAAACAGAGGCCGCGAGTGCATCGATTCGATCACGGTAACGGCCCACGTCGATTCCCAGCAGACTACAGAGAATGATGCGTATCGTGGCTTTATGGGATACCAGCAGCACATTGCCGTCCTTGTACCGGGATTCTATTTCTGTGATGACAGGTAGCGCGCGAGCTGCTATCTGAATGGCAGTTTCACCATCGGTAGGCGGATTCCAGGCCGGATCTGTCTGCCAACGAATGTAGTCATGTTCGTAATGCTGCCGGACATAGTCCAGCTCACGATCTTCCCATGCGCCATAACCGATCTCCCGGAGTCCATCCCTGATTTGCATGGGCAGACCCACCGCATCGCACAAAGGCTGCGCCGTCGCGATCGCCCTTTTCATGGGGCTGACGTAAATATCAGCCCAGGGTATAGTGCGATAAGCTTCGGCGAAAGCCTGAGCCATTTGGTGACCTTCCGTTGTCAGTTCGGCATCCAAAGCCCCACAATAAGCCCCCCGTTGACTGTACTTAGTCTCACCATGGCGAAGTAAATAAATTTTCAAGCTCATTTAATCTCAATCATTGAAGTTTAATTCGACAGACACCGGTTTTACTTTCCAAATCTCATCGCAATACTCACGGATTGCGCGATCAGAGGAAAACTTGCCGGCTCTGGCCGTATTCAGGATAGACATGCGCGTCCACTGTTCCGGATCTTTCCATGCAGCGGTAACTTTATCCTGACAAGCTACATATTCTGCATAATCAGCCAACACGAGAAAAGGGTCATGATGGCACAGGTTATCGACCAAAGGCCGGAATACCTCGGTGTCGCCATGCGAAAAATGACCCGATGCAATCAGATGAATAGCCTCGGCCAACTGTGGATTCCCTTCTACATAGGACGCTGGACGATAACCTTCCTGTTGAAGCCGGACAACTTCTTCTTCTGTTAGCCCGAAAAGAAAGAAATTCTCTGCACCGACCTCTTCACGAATCTCGACGTTGGCGCCATCAAGGGTGCCGATAGTCAATGCGCCGTTCAACGTGAATTTCATATTTCCTGTACCTGAAGCTTCCTTACCCGCCGTAGAAATCTGTTCCGATAAATCGGCCGCCGGATAGATCAACTGGCCGTTCTGCACATTGAAGTTGGGAACAAAAGCGACTCGCAGGTATTTATTCACATCCGGGTCGTTATTAATCACCTCGCCCACTGCATTGATCAGCTTGATAATGCGCTTGGCCATAAAATAGCCGGGTGCTGCCTTACCACCGAATATAAACGCCTGCGGCGCAATGGGCGCCCCCGGATTACGCTTAAGACGACAGTACAAGGTGATGATGTGCAGCACATTGAGATGCTGACGCTTGTATTCGTGTATGCGCTTGACCTGAATATCGAACAACCAGGTTGGGTTCAGCTCAATGCCGGTCTGTTTGCGGATATAAGCGGCGAGTTTTTCCTTGTTGGCTTGCTTGATGGCGCGCCATTCTTTTCGAAATGCAGCATCTTCTGCGAGGGGTTCAAGCAGCTTTAGTTCATCTGTCTGCGTAACCCAGCCGCCGCCAATCGAACGCGTGATTAAATCGCTCAGTTTGGGATTAGCCAGCGCCATAAAGCGGCGCGGCGTCACGCCATTGGTTTTGTTGCTGAAACGTTCCGGCCACAGTTCGTAGAAATCTTTTAGCACGCTCGTCTTTAACAGTTCACTATGCAATGCAGCTACGCCGTTGATGGCATGACTGCCCACACAGGCCAGATGAGCCATGCGTATCCGCTTGCATCCGGCTTCGTCAATCAGCGACAGACGCGCTATCCGCTGATCATCGCCAGGATAACGCAACCGCACTTCATCAAGAAAACGGAGGTTGATTTCGTAGATTATTTCCAGATGCCTGGGCAACAGTTCGCTAAACAAGGGTAGCGACCAGGTTTCCAGAGCTTCCGGTAACAGCGTATGGTTCGTGTAGCCGAAAGTGCGAAAAGTAACGTCCCAGGCCAAGTCCCAAGCGAGCTGACGCTCATCAACAAGGATTCGCATCAATTCGGCGACGGCAATCGAGGGATGGGTGTCATTAAGTTGCGCGGCAAACCGGTCGGGGAAATGTTCGGGAGCTTCGCCCGCAATATCAAGAATACGCAGCATGTCCTGCAACGAGCAGGAAACGAAAAAGTATTGCTGCATCAGGCGGAGCTTCTTTCCGGCTTCGGGTTCGTCATTGGGATAGAGAACTTTGGTCAAGGTCTCGGAAGTTACTTTATCGCCCACGGCCTGGTAATAATCACCGGTATTAAAAGCCTGAAAGTCAAAAGACTCACAGGCTTCGGCACTCCAAAGACGCAAGGTGTTGCAGGTATTGACGCGATAACCCGGAACCGGCGTGTCGTAAGCCACGCCTTTTACGACCCGGTGCGGCACCCATCGAATCCGGGTACAGCCCTGGTTGTCCTGATAGCTCTCGGAATGACCGCCAAAATTGACGTAATAAGCAACATCAGGTTTTGCAATTTCCCAGGGATTACCGTTGTGCAGCCATTTGTCCGTGACCTCCACCTGCCAGCCGTCATGTATCTCCTGGTCGAAGATACCGAATTCGTAACGGATGCCGTAACCGATGGCTGGACGCTCCAACGTCGCAAGGGAATCGAGATAGCAGGCGGCAAGTCGACCTAGACCGCCATTTCCTAATCCTGGCTCTTCCTCCAGGGCAAGGAGGTTATCGAGATTTTTGCCCAGTTCAGCGACGGCCACACGAACTTCCTGCTCGATACCAAGATTAACCAAGCTGCTGCCAAGTTGAGGCCCCATGAGAAATTCGGCTGAAAAATAGCAAGCCACTTTATCAGTACGAGCGCCTGCCAAATACGTCTGCACTGTATTAATCCAGCGATGTTGCAGCCTGTCCCGCACGGTTAGCGCCAACGCCTTGTAATAGGATTTTTCAGGCGCCACTTTGAGTGGACGGCCGATGCTATAGGTCAAATGATTGAGCACAGCCTGTTTCAGGGCGGCGGAACTCAAACCGGTACGGGTGTTTTCCAATAGAGACATGGAATTATCCTGCAAAGCGCTGACTGTTTTCTTTTTGTTAATCGTCATGTTTGTTTCCTTTGCAACACTGTTATTAAGTTATTTTCAGTAAGGCCAAACCCACTGATCGTCTTCCGGTCTGTCGATACCATGCTCATAAGCATAGTTTCGGCAGTCGATTTGTTGGTCACGCAGTTTTTCTTTAACGTGAGCGCCCGAAACCCTTAAGGAAGGAATACGATCAATCGCATCTATGGCCAAGCTGAAACGGTCGGTTTCATTCTGAATAGCCAGTTCCAGCGGTGTATTGATGCTGCCCTTTTCCTTGTAACCGCGCACATGTAGGTTATTGTGGTTGTTACGGCGATAAGCCAGTCGATGAATTAACCACGGGTAACCATGGAAGTTGAAAATAATCGGTTTATCCAGGGTGAACAGGCTGTCGAAATCGCGATCCGATAAACCATGCGGGTGTTCGCTGCTGGGCACCAATTTGTAGAGATCTATCACATTGATAAAGCGAATTTTAAGTTGCGGAAAATTTTCGCGCAACAACACGGTTGCAGCCAAAGCTTCTTTGGTGGGAATATCGCCCGCGCTTGCCATCACCAGATCCGGTTCACAGCCGTCATCGTTGCTGGCCCATTCCCAGATACCTATACCCTTGGTGCAGTGTTTAATAGCGGCGTCCATATCCAGATATTGCAGATGTTTTTGCTTGTCGGACACAATGACATTGATATAGTTGGTGCTCTTCAAGCAATGATCAGCGACCGAGAGCAGGCAGTTCACGTCCGGCGGCAGATAAATGCGGGTCACGGACGGGCTCTTGTTCACAACCAGATCAAGGAAGCCCGGATCCTGATGGGTAAAACCATTATGATCCTGCCGCCAGACGGTAGAAGTAATCAGCAGGTTGAGCGAAGACACCGCCGCACGCCAGGGCACGGCTTTGGACATGGTCAGCCATTTGGCATGCTGGTTGAACATGGAATCAATCACATGCACAAAGGCTTCATAGGTGGAAAAGAAACCGTGGCGACCGGTCAGCAAATAACCTTCCAGCCAGCCTTCCAGGGTGTGCTCAGACAATATTTCCATCACCCGGCCATCCTCCGAAAGCTCGCCGCCGTCGGCGTCTTCCGGTAAGTAGTCGGCCAGCCAGGTTTTCTTACTGACCTCATAAATATCGTCCAGCTTGTTGGAGCTGTTTTCATCCGGGCCGAACACGCGGAAATTGTTCATGTTATCGCGCATGATGTCGCGCAGAAATTTGCCTAAGGGACGGGTATTCTCTGCCGTGACTTTACCGGGACTTTCCAGGGCCAGCGCGTAATCCCTAAAATTAGGCATACGCAAGGCTTTGCGTAACAGGCCGCCATTAGCATGCGGGTTCGCGCTCATACGCTGTATGCCTTTCGGCGCCAATGCCTTGAGTTCTGGGATTAATTTACCGGCACTATCAAATAATTCTTCAGGCTTGTAACTGCGCAGCCAATCTTCCAGTTGTTTCAAATGGGCAGGATTTTCTTTCACGCCTGCCAAAGGCACTTGATGTGAACGCCAAAAACCTTCCACTTTGTGTCCATCCACTACTTTGGGCCCCGTCCAGCCTTTCGGGCTGCGTAATACGATCATCGGCCAGCGCGGTCGCGTTGGGATGCCGGTGCGTCGCGCTTCCTCCTGAATCCGGCGGATTTCCAGCACACAGGCTTCGAGTACGCCCGCCATGCGTTGGTGCATCGTTTCAGGATCGCTGCCTTCTACGAAGTAAGGGGTATAACCGTAACCCTGAAAAAGGCGTTCCAGCTCCTCATGAGAAATACGTGACAAGATCGTCGGATTATTGATCTTGTAACCGTTCAAATGCAGTATCGGCAATACCGCACCGTCGCGTATGGGATTGAGGAATTTATTGGAATGCCAGGACGTTGCCAAAGGGCCGGTTTCTGACTCGCCATCGCCTACCATGACCGTCACCAGCAAATCGGGATTATCGTAAGCTGCGCCGTAAGCATGGGAAATGCTGTAGCCCAGCTCACCGCCTTCATGAATGGAACCTGGTGTTTCGGGCGTACAGTGGCTACCGATACCGCCGGGAAAAGAAAACTCCTTGAAGAACTGCAACAGACCTTCTTCATCTTCACCCTTGTTGGGGTAAATTTCCGAGTAAGCCCCTTCCAAATAAACCGGGGCTAACACGCCAGGTGCGCCGTGGCCGGGGCCGGTCAGGAAAATGGCGTTAAGACCGTACTTGTTAATAAGCCGGTTGATATGAATATAGGCAAAGCTTAAGCCGGGGCTAGAACCCCAATGCCCTAATAGCCGGTTCTTGATATGTTCGGGCTTGAGAGGCTCTTTCAATAGCGGATTATCCCGCAGATAAATCATGCCAGCGGCCAAGTAGGTACAGGCCCGCCAGTAGGCGTTAATCCTGTGTAGCTCTTCGATGTTTAGCGGGGAAGCTAAAATTGCAGTAGTTGAGTTATTTGGTGTTGTCATTAGGTTTATCTCTTGAAGGTTTGGATTCAATACAAAACTTAATAGTTAAGAATAGCAGATATACTCAGCGCGGTCACCGTTGCGGATTTCAAAGCCAGCTTTGAACTCCGGGCATCTGGAGTCCAAAGCTGGCTTTGGCTACTCAAAACAGCTTTGAAAACAACCAATACAAAGAGCCGGAAAGAAGCATTGCGACAGGGAGCGTCAATACCCAAGCCATTGCCAAATGACGAATAGTACCCCATTGCAAGCCCGATTTATTAGCCGTCATGGCGCCAGCTACTCCAGACGATAGTACCTGCGTGGTGGAAACCGGCAGACCGAACATGTCGGCGGCGCCGATGGTCATCATGGCGACAAGCTCCGCCGACGCACCTTGCGCGTAAGTCAGATGTGTTTTACCGATTTTTTCGCCAACAGTCACTACAATGCGCTTCCAGCCTACCATAGTACCCAGACCCAAAGCGATAGCCACAACCACCTTTACCCATAGAGGAATAAACTTGGTCGAATCGTCGATGTCTTTTTTAAATGCCTTGAGATTAGTTTTGGTATCGGCATCTAATTTCACTGCATTATTCTTTTCGAGGAAACGGATAGATTCAGAAGTCAAGTACATGTCGTTGCGTACGTTAGACACCATGTCTGACGGTACACTAGCGAAGCTTTCATACTGTTTCACCTGATCGCCAATATTGCCGATTACGTTCGCAAGAGCGGATAAGACTTCAGCCTTATACTCTTTGGTTCGCACATATTCAGAAAGGGTTGCGAGAGAATCCTCCGCAGAACCGGGTGTAGTGACAGATTTGATCAGAGAATCCCTGGTTACCTGGGACATTGCTACGAACTGAGGCATATGATCCACGGGCATTGGTCTGGAAAAGGCGTATGCCATAGGCACAGTGCCGATCAGAATGAGCATGATTAACCCCATGCCTTTTTGGCCGTCATTAGAACCGTGAGCGAAAGAAACACCTGTGCAAGTCAAAATAAGCAGACTGCGAATCCACCAGGGTGGCGGCTCATTGCCTTTAGGTTCTTCGTATAATTCCCGGCTCTTGATCAAAGCTTTCATCGCCAATAGCAGCAGCGCAGCACAACCAAAACCGACCATAGGCGAAAGGAGTAGTGAATAACCAATCTTGGTCGCCTGAGCCCAATCAACACCGCTGGTTCCGTCCCGACCGTGCATCAGGGCATTGGCAACACCGACACCAATGATTGAGCCGATCAGGGTATGAGACGAAGAGGCTGGCAAACCCAGCAGCCAGGTACCGATATTCCAAATAATAGCGGCGATGAGTAGGGCGAAGACCATAGCGAACCCTGCACCAGATCCTACTTGCAGGATAAGTTCTACGGGAAGCAGGGAGATAATGCCGAAAGCGACGGCACCGCTCGAAACCATAACCCCAAGAAAATTAAATAGCCCTGACCACAATACAGCGAAATGAGCAGGAAGTGAATGAGTGTAAATAACGGTCGCCACGGCATTTGCCGTGTCGTGAAAACCATTGACGAACTCAAATCCGAGGGCGATGAGCAGCGCTACCCCAAGAAGGGTATAAGGCAGCCAAGTGAGGGGCTGACCGCTAGCCTGGTTAATATCGCTCACTAGGCTATAACCGGCAATCAATATGCCTGTTACAAGCAGCCCTAAAAATATAACGACGGTGATTGCCCCATTTTTGTGGTCAAGTTGGGGGCGGTCAATAGAAGAAGCAGGTAGAGCTGAAGCAGAGGCGTTCATATAGAAAAACCCAGGAAAGAATAAAGCCTAAAATATAGCAATTAAATATTACAAATAGGCGACGTATCCATAACAAGGAGTTCAAAACCATCCCAGTCTGACAGTCTTAAACTGATTGATTTGTAGATATTACTAGAATGCTCTGAATTGCTGTCAAAAACTGAGTAAACTACAGCCATGTCTTATTAAACAGAATCCCAATAATACACATTATGAATTTTGCATCCGATAATTGGGCCGGTGCGCACCCTAAGATTGCGCAACGGTTGTTGGAAGTCGCCTCTGGATTTTCAGCGCCTTATGGCGCAAGCGCACTTGACCGCAAGATCGAGAAAAGGTTTAACGAGCTATTCGAACGGGAAGTTGCGGTTTATTTTGTCAGTACCGGTACAGCGGCTAATTCGCTGGCGCTGGCTGCCGTCAACCGTCCGGGCGGAGTTTCCTTTTGTCACCGCGAAGCGCACATGCTGGAAGATGAATGCGGCGCGCCGGAATTTTTTACGCACGGCGCACGTCTGGCGCCGGTGGATGGGGAAAACGGCAAAATCGATCCGCATAAACTCAAAGCCGAAATCGAGCGTTTCCCGCCTAATTTTGTCCATGCGGGGCAGCCGATGGCGATTTCCATCACCCAGGCTACCGAAATTGGCACGCTTTATCAGACTGATGACATTGCCGCCATTGCAAAGATTGCGCAAGCTTACGGATTGCCTTTGCACATGGATGGCGCGCGTTTTGCGAATGCGCTGGTTGCGTTGGAACTAACGCCGGCGGAAATGACCTGGAAACGGGGTGTGGAT
>Ga0182019_10000780_pt1 | contig 15820 bp, 15 predicted proteins | sample 812E2MmetaG_FD_120483 | JGI IMG/M metagenome (GOLD analysis project Ga0182019, IMG submission 120483) | Permafrost microbial communities from Stordalen Mire, Sweden - 812E2M metaG | ecosystem: Environmental > Terrestrial > Soil > Wetlands > Permafrost | place: Sweden: Stordalen | collected...
TCTGATAGGCATGAAAGCCATTTTTAAGGATTATCGGCCTGACTTTATTTTTGTACATGGCGACACCACGACGACCTTTGCAGCCAGTCTGGCCGCCTTTTATGAAAAAATATTGGTCGGGCATATAGAGGCGGGACTGCGTACCGGCAATCTTTACTCCCCATGGCCGGAAGAAGCCAATCGTAAACTGACATCGCAGCTTACCTGCTATCACTTTGCCCCAACCGAGCAAAGCCGGGACAATTTATTAAAAGAAAATGTAGCGCCGGATAAAATTATCGTTACCGGAAATACCGTTATTGATGCCTTACTATTAATGAAAAACAAGCTTGAAACCGACCTTGGTTTTCGAGAAAAAGTGCATGACTCTATCAAACAAAAGGGCTTTGATCCAAAAGCGGCTGAATTCATCCTGGTTACAGGACATAGACGCGAAAATTTCGGCCAGGGCTTTATTGATATTTGCACGGCATTAAAAACAATAGCCCTGGAAAGGCCCACTATTAATATAGTTTATCCGGTGCATCTAAACCCTAATGTCCGCAAACCGGTCAATGAATTATTAACAGGTGTCAAAAATGTCTACCTCATTGAACCCTTGGAATATGAAGCGTTTATTTATTTGATGAGCCTATCCAAATTAATCATTACCGATAGTGGCGGCGTTCAGGAAGAGGCACCCAGTTTAGGCAAACCGGTATTGGTGATGCGCGACACCACCGAGCGCCCTGAAGCTGTCGACGCCGGTACGGTTAAACTCGTCGGCACCAATACACAACGGATTATTAGCGAAACGAATAACTTATTAGATAATAAGCAAGCTTATGAAATTATGTCTAAAGCGCATAACCCTTATGGGGATGGCAAAGCCTGTGAACGCATTATAAATTTTATGAAAGAGGCCGCGTGAATACCATAAAAAAGATTTGTGTCATAGGCCTGGGTTATATCGGTTTACCGACAGCCGCGTTATTGGCAAATAAAGGCTATAATATTCATGGTGTTGATCTTGATCAACGAGCCGTCGATATCATCAATCGCGGAGAAATCCATATCGTTGAACCGGAATTGGATACTTTTGTTAAGTCAGCCGTCAATTCGGGAAACCTTAAAGCCGATATTAAACCAACTGAAGCCGATGTCTTTATCATAGCCGTTCCGACACCTTTCCACGAAGGCTTTGTCCCCAATGTCGATTATGTCATCGCGGCCACCTTGTCCATAGCTCCTTATATAAAACCGGGCAATATTGTTATCCTGGAATCGACCTCCCCGGTTGGCACTACCGATATGGTTGCATCCTTGCTTGCCGATAACGGCATTAATGTTGGCGAAATTTATGTCGCGCATTGTCCTGAGCGGGTGTTGCCGGGAAAAATTATGAAGGAACTGGTCGAAAATGACCGGATTGTCGGTGGCACAACAGTTGCTGCAACCCAAATTACTGCTGACTTTTACCGGAACTTTGTACAGGGCGAAGTCCTTGAGACCGACGCCAAAACGGCGGAAATGGCAAAACTGACTGAAAACAGTTACCGGGACACCAATATTGCTTTTGCCAATGAGCTGTCAATCTTGTGCGATAAATTTGATATTAACGTCTGGGAGCTTATCCGTTTAGCGAATAGACACCCGCGCGTCAATATACTGCAACCCGGTGCAGGCGTCGGCGGACATTGCATCGCCGTTGATCCCTGGTTTATAGTCCACAAAGGTGGCAAAGACGCCAAAATGATTCGTACTGCAAGAGAAGTCAACACCTATAAAACCGAATGGACGATAGAAAAAATAAAAAATGCGGCGCTGGAATTTGAAAAAGCCAACGGTAGAAAACCAATAATCGCCTGCATGGGACTGGCTTTCAAGCCGGATATTGATGACCTGAGAGAATCACCCGCCCTGCATATCACCAAACGCCTTGTTAAGGACGGACACACCGTACTGGCAGTTGAGCCGAACATAGATTCACATCCCGATTTGACTATTCTCAATTACCTGGATGCCATAAAAGCAGCGGATGTCATTGCTTTCCTGGTTGGGCATAAAGAATTTAAAACTATTAAGATAGGCCATACACTTGATTTTTGCGGCGTTACTCAGTCGATAACAACACTATAAATTAAGATAACTAACAGAAGGTAAACATGCCTCAAAAAACAGCACTCATTACCGGCGTCACCGGACAAGACGGCGCTTATTTGTCGGAATTCCTATTAAACAAAGGCTATAACGATATGATGGCAAGCGATCTTAAACTGACGACTAAGGATCAGTATTTAAAACAAAGCGGCTACCGCGTCATGAACTACTTCGAGTAGACTGCAATGGATAAAAACACAAAAATCTATGTAGCCGGACACCGTGGATTGGTCGGCAGCGCCATAACAGACAACCTAAAATCTAAAGGTTACCACAACCTGGTTACCCGGACGCACGCCGAATTGGACTTGACTCAGCAACAAGCCGTTGCTGAATTTTTTGCCGCCGAAAAACCCGATTATGTATTTTTGGCGGCGGCCAAGGTTGGGGGCATTATCGCCAACAACACTTACCGCGCCGATTTTATCTACGAAAACCTGCAAATTCAAAACAACATCATTCACCAAAGCTACCTGCACGGCGTGAAAAAGCTGTTGTTTTTAGGCAGCACCTGCATTTACCCAAAAGATGCGCCGCAGCCGATGCCTGAAGAGTGCTTGTTGACGGGTGAACTGGAACATACCAACGAACCTTACGCCATCGCCAAAATAGCCGGCATCAAGCTCTGTGAGAGCTATAATCTACAATACGACACCAATTTTATTGCGGTCATGCCGACCAACCTCTACGGCCCTAATGACAATTTTGATTTAGAAAAGTCCCATGTGCTGCCGGCGTTAATCAGAAAAATCCATTTATCGAAACTGCTGAGCGAGCACCGTTATCAGGAAGTGCTGGCCGACCTTCACGTTTCCAGTCTTGATGAGGCATTGGCCTACCTGAAACATTTCGGTGTAGCAGAAGATAGCGTAGAAATATGGGGCAGCGGCAAGCCGCGTCGGGAATTTCTCTGGTCCGAAGATATGGCCGATGCCTGTGTTTTTATTATGGAAAACCGCAACTTCAACGACACCTGTCAAGCAGGGCAACAGGACATCCGCAATACCCATATTAATATCGGAACCGGTATTGATGTTTCCATCAAGGAACTGGCAGAATTAATACAAAAGATTGTCGGTTTTAACGGCAAGCTGGTGTTTAATCCTGAAAAACCGGATGGAACCTTGCAAAAACTGACCGATGTGAGCAAATTACACGCATTGGGCTGGAAACATGCCATAGAACTGCAAACCGGTATCGAAAAAATGTATCGGTGGTATATCCAACAGAATTAAGAAACCGCCAAACGATGAAATCAACACCGCGTTGCCGTCAGGGTAATTTATTCGCTTCTGAGGCTTTGTTATAATCAACACCGACGCTGACAATAAAGCTGGTAGCTTCTTCAATATTCATATCGGATTTTATTAATTTTGATTTATCGACAATAACCGTAAAGCCGGAGGTCGGGTTGGGCGATGTGGGAACAAACAACACATATTTATCATCGTGTTTATTCGTCACATAAGCAGGCACCCATACGCCGTCTTTTGGGTATTCCACATAAACCACTTCCTTGGTCATTGTTTGTTCGCGTGATGAAAACATGTTAATTACTTTTTTAAGCACGCGGTAAATGGTGTTCAAAAAAGGAATTCTGGCGATAACAAAGTCAAAAACGCTGATAATCCAGGAGCGGCCTTTTTTGACGATGGTGCTACCTATCGATACCAATAGAATAAAGCTGACTGCAAAAACCAGCGCAGTATAAAGGTAGCTGTCTGCAAAACCGTAAACGATCTGAAATAACTCGGAAACCAGTTCTTTTACAAAAAGAATAATCTGCAAGACAATGACAATAGGAATAACCGCAAAGACGCCTATCAGGAAATCATTCAATAGCTTTTTAGCGAACTCGTTCATTTTTTTCTCCGTTGTTTATATCGACATAATCATCAGCAGGTCATCTCATGCAAACAAGTATGCTGATGCCCAGGTAACATTTCCTCAATCAGTAAAACATCACAGACTGGAAGAAAAAATGTTTTTTATTATAAATGTTATCTGTATAGTGTCCCACTTTAAATTGGAAGCCGGTAAAATGCTATTCCTAATCAGGGATTGCGACGTCAGTAGATTTTTAAAATCGGAATGGAAGGCTATGCAAAAAAATGTATTGATTACCGGTGCGGCCAAACGCATAGGTGCCGCTTGCGCCCGATTGTTGCATAGCAAAGGCTGTAATGTGTTTTTGCATTATCGGTCGTCAAAAGCAGCCGCCATGCAGCTTTGTTATGAATTAAACCAGATACGGCCTGATTCCTCATACATGATGGAGGCCAACTTGCTCATTAGGGAAGAACTGGAAGCGCTTGCCAGTGAAGCCTGTACGGCGTGGGGTGGCATTGATGTGCTGGTGAATAACGCGTCATCCTTTTATCCAACGGCGATAGCTGATGTTACCGAACAACAGTGGGATGAGTTAATGGGTAGTAATTTGAAAGCACCGTTCTTTTTGGCGCAATCATTATCAGCAACCTTAGCCGAGAACAGGGGCTGTATTGTTAATATCGTCGATATTCATGCCGAACGCGGCTTGGCCGGTTATCCCGTTTACAGCATTGCTAAAGCCGGATTGGTTGCCATGACCAAAATTCTGGCGAAGGAATTGGCGCCGTCTATCCGCGTAAATGGCGTTGCGCCGGGCGCTATACTCTGGCCGGACAAGGATTTTTCGGCGCAAGAAAAACAGGATATTTTGCAACGGGTCGCATTGAGACGGAGTGGCACACCCGCCGATATTGCCAAGGCGGCCTGGTTTTTGATCAAGGACGCTAATTATATGACAGGGCAAATACTGACCGTTGACGGCGGGCGCACCTTGTTTTATTGAGTTTAATGTGCCTAGGCAGGCCTGACACTGTCCACAGTTAGCAGAGAAAACCCTCTCTCCAGCAGGAGAAGGGGCTAAGTTACTTAACTTAATAACAGTGAATCAGGCGTAACACGCTTTTGTTTAAGATGGGTTTTGTCGAACTGTTCCCAAAGCTGCCCATAATTTTGGCCGCTAACCGGATGTTTTAAGGTTGGGGCGATTTCCGCTAAAGGTTCCAGCACGAAAGCGTAACGTTCAATTTCATTGCGCGGTATCTGTAGCCTTCCATCATTGAGTATCAGATCATCATATAACAACAGATCCAGATCCAGGGTGCGGGCAGAAAATTTTTGACTATCGCGGGTGCGGCCGTTGTCCAGTTCAATTTGTCGCAGCTGTTTGGCGACCTCTTTCACACTTAATTCAGAGTTAAAGCCCACCACCAGATTGTAAAAACTATCACCGACAAAACCGACCGGCTCTGAATCATAGATACTTGAAACAGTCAGCTTGCCAAACAGCTGCTCCAGCGCCCGCAGGCTGGCAGGTATATGTTTATCCTTGTCGATGTTGCTGCCTATGCTGATGTAACCTGTGGACATGGCTTATCTCTCGCCGCGTTCAATGATAATACCGACATCACTGGCGCCGCGTATAGCACCTTTCTTATTCAGGGTTATTTTCACCCAAGGCGTATTAAATTCATTACGGATAATATCGGCTAATTCAGATATTAATTTTTCAACGAGCAAAAACTGGCTGGCTTCGACAAAAGAGATGACGCGTTTGGAAACGGCTTTATAATCAAGCGTATATTGGATATCATCGGTCTGGGCGGCTTTTTGTATGTCAAAAGCCATCTCAATATCCAGCACCACAGTTTGCTTGGTCACCCTTTCCCAGTCATAAATGCCGATGATAGTTTCAATTTCGAGCCCGCCTAAAAAAATGATGTCCATAGTTATTTCCGGTTATGATGTGCAGCTTTTAAAAAACCGTAAGTATCAGGTAAATGCGCCCGGCTTACAAGTTCTGAATAAGGAAAGCATTACATGATTGAATGGTTGTTTGTCCCAGCTGCCTACCTGATAGGCTCCATTTCCAGTGCCATTATTATTTGCCGTATAATGGGATTGCCCGACCCCCGCGAGCAAGGCTCAGGCAATCCGGGCGCGACCAATGTCATGCGCATAGGCGGCAAAAAAGCGGCAGCTATTACGTTACTGGGTGACCTGCTCAAAGGTTTGATTCCCGTTTATGCCGCCCATTTATCGGGCGTGACTGATGAGCTGTTGGCAGGCGTCGGTCTGGCTGCGTTTGCGGGACATCTGTACCCGGCGTTCTTCAACTTTAAAGGCGGCAAGGGTGTTGCGACCTCCATCGGTGTTTTGCTGGGCTTTTCCTGGTTGCTCGGCTTTGCTTTTATAGGCACTTGGCTGCTGATCTACAAGATAAGTAAAATTTCTTCCGCATCCGCATTATGCGCCTCTATTTTATCGCCGGTTTATGCCTGGTTTATTGTTGGCGATGCGGCTATAGTCGGTGCCGCAACGATCATGATGGTATTTTTGCTGTGGCGGCATAAAAGCAATATTCAGCGACTATTGGCGGGGGAAGAGTGAATAAAGTTTTTCGTGGACATTACCACTGCATCTAAACTATGACAACTCACTCATCGGCCAGCGAGGGCGGGCAAAAATCTCCAAGCCCTGCTGCTGCCCGGCCATTAAGCGTTGACAACCTGCGTAAGCAATCATAGCGCCGTTATCGGTGCAAAATTCCAGCCTTGGAAAATAAATCTGAGCCTGTTCTTTGGCGACCATGTCCGTTAACGAGGCGCGGATTTGTTTGTTGGCGCTGACACCGCCGGCAACGACCAGACGCTTCAATCCGGTTTGTTGTAACGCCCGTTTGCATTTAATGCTGAGCGTTTCGGCAACCGCCTGCTGGAATCCGGCGGCAATATCCGCTTTATCCTGCACAGTTTTTTCAATAGCGTTGATGGTATTTAGCGTAAAGGTTTTTAAGCCGCTAAAGCTGAAATCCAAACCGGGGCGGTCAGTCATCGGGCGTGGAAATTTAATCTGCGGTTTACCAAGTTCGGCAAGCGCAGAGAGTTTAGGACCGCCCGGATAACCCAGCCCCAGCATTTTTGCCGTTTTATCGAAAGCCTCGCCCGCCGCATCATCAAGCGATTCGCCGAGCAGCCGGTAGCGACCAATGCCATCGACCTGCACCAGCAGCGTGTGACCGCCGGAAATCAATAAAGCCACAAATGGAAATTCCGGCGGCTTTGCTTCCAGCATAGGCGCAAGCAAGTGTCCTTCCATGTGATGCACGGCAACAGCAGGAATCTTCCATGCCCAGGCCAGACTTCTGGCCGTTGCTGCGCCGACTAATAAAGCGCCCATGAGTCCGGGGCCTGCGGTATAAGCTATGCCGTTAATGTCGGCACCGGTTAACCGGCTTTCTTGTAGCGATTGCTTGATGAGCGGCACTAATTTGCGGATGTGATCGCGTGATGCCAGCTCAGGAACCACGCCGCCATATTCGCTGTGCATGTCGACCTGACTGTATAAAAGATGGTTTATCAGGCCTCGTTGGGCATGATAAATGGCGACGCCGGTTTCATCGCAGGAGGTCTCTATACCTAAAACGTACATTGATTTTTTGAAAATTATAAAAGTGAATGTATAATCAAGGGTTCTGTTTGTTCAGTGGATAGTAAATATCCAAAGCACTCAATATTAACATAATTGGAATCATATAATGCCGTCAGTGAAAATTAAAGAAAACGAACCTTTTGATATTGCCATCCGTCGCTTTAAACGCGCTTGTGAAAAAGCCGGTGTGTTGGCGGAAGTGCGCCGCCGTGAGTTTTATGAAAAACCCACTGCTGAACGTAAACGCAAAGGCGCTGCTGCGGTTAAACGTCACTTGAAGAAATTAGCTCGCGAGCGTTATGCGTTGAAAAACTTACGTCGCGGACGTCCAGTTCTGTAACAAGGTTAATTCGATGGATTTGTTAACAGATCGCATCAAGGAAGATATGAAGGCCTCCATGAAAGGGGGCAATAAAACCAGGCTGGGCGTCATTCGTTTAATTTTGGCTGCTATCAAGCAAGTTGAGGTTGATGAGCGCATCCAGCTCGATAACGAGCGGGTTATCCTGGTTCTTGATAAGATGCTCAAGCAGCGCCGTGAGTCTATCCGGCAGTTTAGCGATGCCGGCCGACATGACTTGTCGGCGATTGAAGAGGCTGAAATCCTGGTGATCCAGGATTTTCTGCCGCAAGCGCTTAGCGAAGAAGAGTGTGATACGATGGTAAGAGATGCTGTGCGCGAGTCGGGCGCGGAATCTGTTAAAGACATGGGCAAAGTGATGGGCTTGCTAAAAGCAAAAATGCAAGGCCGCGCCGACATGTCGATAGTCAGTGCAAAAATCAAGGCGGCATTGACTGGATAACTTTGTCCGGGTAACTTATGTCCGGTAGAATTCCTCGCGAGTTTATTGATGAGCTTTTGGTGCGGGTTGATATAGTCGATCTAATCGATTCGCACGTTCCTCTAAAAAAAACGGGCGTCAATTATGTTGCCCGCTGCCCTTTTCATACCGAAAAAACCCCCAGCTTTTCAGTAAACCGTAACAAACAATTTTTTCATTGCTTTGGTTGCGGCGCAAGCGGTAATGCCATCAGCTTCCTGATGGATTTCAGCCATCTTGATTTTGTTGAGGCTGTTGAAGATCTGGCTGCTTTTGTCGGCATTGATGTACCCAGGGAGTCGGCCAACTTTCACGCAGGGCCCAAGAAAGAGGCTTTGAACGACCTTTATGCGGTGATGGAGCAGGTGGCGGCTTTTTATGTGCAGCAGTTACGTACCGGCGACGAAGGGAAAAAAGCCGTTGAATATTTAAAAAACCGGGGCGTCAGCGGCGATTGCGCCAGTGATTTTATGCTGGGTTACGCCCCCGACGAATGGAAAGCCCTGGCCGGGCGATTTAACCAGAACTTATTAATCGAAGCCGGATTATTAGTCAGCAAAGAGGGCGGACAGCTCTACGACCGCTTTCGCGGCAGGATCATGTTTCCGATACGCGACAAGCGCGCCCGAATCATCGGCTTTGGCGGGCGTGTGCTTGACGACTCCTTGCCGAAATATTTGAATTCCCCGGAAACGCCGCTATTTCATAAAGGCAAGGAAGTCTACGGCCTGTACGAACTGCTAAAAAAGAATTCCAAGCCGCAGAGAATTTTGATTGTTGAAGGCTATATGGATGTTATTGCCCTCGCTCAATTCGGCATTGATTATGCGGTGGCGGCACTAGGGACTGCGACGTCACAAGCGCATCTTGACTTGCTGTTCAGGTTTTCATCGGAACTGGTGCTGTGTTTTGACGGCGACAGAGCAGGACGCGAGGCGGCCTGGAGAGCTATGGAGCCAACGTTCTCCAGCCTCAAAGACGGGCGCTCTTGCCGCATCATGATGTTGCCGCAAGGCCATGATCCTGATTCTCTGATACGCGAGGAGGGCTTGGACAAATTTACCGAGCGCGTGCAAACGGCTCAAGCGCTGTCCGATTATTTTTTTGACTACGTCTCAACGGAATTGAATCTATCTGAAATGGAGGGACGCGCGCAATTAATCGGCAAGGCTAAGCCCTACCTGGAAAAGTTATCGGAAGGCGTGTTTCAGGAAATGATGTTTGCGCGACTTAAAGAATTGTCCAGATCGGCAACGTTGACTGTGTTGGATAATACTGCTCCAGTGGTTTCGAGGCCCAAAAGACAGCAACAACGGGAGCCTAATCGATATTCATCGGCACGAACCGCGATCGCCCTGTTACTGCAAAACCCCAGCCTGGCGGATAGTGTTGAACAAAAAGAGATTGACTGGAATGGTCTGGAATTTCGGGGCATTGAGCTATTCAACAATATTCTGCAAGTGATTTTAGCTAAAAAATCGGTCAATACCGCTGTTTTGATAGAGTATTATCGCGATAAGGCCGAAGAAAAACCCGTCAAGGCGTTGGCGTTACTGGACTTGAATGTTTCCGATGACAAAATAGAAATAGTATTTAACGATGCGCTGAATAGGCTGCTTGAACAGGGCCGGGAAGCCGGCATCACCCGATTACAGGCCAAGGCCGCAAGACAGGAGTTGAATGTCCAAGAACTGGAAACTTTAGCCAGACTGTTTGCAAACAAATAATTTGATGTTATGTATAAATTTATAGTAAAATTCCCGGTTAAGTATGATCGTACTCAACAGCGTATCCAGTGAGTAAATGATGAATCAAGAACACCAACAGTCCCAGCTTAAACAATTAATAGCCAAAGGCAAAATGCAGGGATACCTGACTTATGCCGAGGTTAATGATCACTTGCCCAGTGATATTGTTGATCCTGAGCAAATTGAAGACATCATAGGCATGATCAATGAAATGGGCATACAGGTCTATGAAACGGCGCCTGATGAAGACTCATTGATTACCGATTCCGCCGCTGTCACTACCGATGACGAAGATGCTGAAGAAGTTGCCGCCCTTGCATCTGTTGACAGCGAGTTTGGCAGAACCACAGATCCTGTGCGTATGTACATGCGTGAAATGGGTTCGGTGGAGTTGCTAACGCGCGCCGACGAATTAAAAATTGCCAAGCGTATTGAAGAAGGGCAGCAACAATTGGTTAAAGCCATTGCCCGATCCTGCGTTGTTGTTGAAAATTTTTTACAGTCATTCGACGCCATTTCCGGCACAGAGGGCGACGTTCGACTGACCGACTTGATTTCGGGCTTTGTTGATTTAAGCGATGCCGATGATTTGGTCGCCGCCCTGCCCGCCACGGATGTCGCCGATGTCGCTGAAGAAGCCGCCGGTGCTGAAGACGAACTGAAAGGACTCAATTACGAAGAAGTTCAGGAAAAAGTCGATGCGCTTAAAAAGCAATTAAAAACCGCTGCGGCCGCCATCAAAAAGCACGGCTATACCAGTGATAAAACGGAAAAAGCCTTTGAAGTATTGGCGGATTTGTTCATGGAATTTAAATGGACGCCGCAATATTTGAAAAAATTAACAGCCATAATTCCTAATGGCGTCGCCATTGTTCGCGAGCAGGAAAAGCTGATTCTGGATATTTTTATTAAAGACGGCGCCATGTCCCGCAAGGACTTTATTGCCGCATTTACTGAGAACGAATCCAGTTCAGAGTGGCTAGACCACCATTTGAATGGTGGACACAACTACTCGGAAGCCTTGAAAATCCGTGAAAAAGAACTCAGAAAAGCGCAAAGGCTATTAGCGGAAATCGAGGCAGAATACGGCCTGACCATTAGCAGCTTAAAAGACATCAACCGGCGCATGTCTATCGGTGAAGCCAAAGCAAGGAGGGCGAAAAAAGAAATGATTGAAGCCAACTTAAGGCTGGTTATTTCGATTGCGAAAAAATATACTAATCGGGGCTTACAGTTTCTGGATTTGATTCAGGAAGGCAATATCGGCTTAATGAAAGCAGTCGATAAATTTGAATACCGTCGGGGCTATAAGTTTTCCACTTATGCAACTTGGTGGATCAGGCAGGCCATTACCCGATCCATTGCGGATCAGGCACGAACCATTCGTATTCCGGTGCACATGATCGAAACGATCAATAAATTGAACCGGATTTCCAGGCAGATATTGCAGGAAATGGGCAGGGAAGCGACGCCCGAAGAATTGGCCGAGCGCATGGAAATGCCCGAAGATAAAGTGCGCAAGGTATTAAAAATCGCCAAAGAACCGATTTCAATGGAAACGCCTATCGGTGATGATGAAGATTCTCATTTGGGAGATTTCATAGAAGATGCTAAAGTATTATCCCCAGTCGAAGCTGCTACGATTGCTGGTTTGCGTGAATCAACCCAAAACGTGTTGGCGGGATTAACGGCAAGAGAGGCAAAAGTTCTGCGTATGCGCTTTGGTATTAATATGAATACCGATCATACCCTGGAAGAAGTTGGCAAACAGTTTGATGTAACGCGCGAACGCATCCGTCAAATTGAAGCAAAAGCCTTAAGGAAGTTAAGACATCCCTCCCGCTCAGAGCAATTAAGATGCTTCCTGGACGGTGAGTAGATAACAAATAAGGGCCCTTAGCTCAGTTGGTTAGAGCGTCCGACTCATAATCGGCAGGTCGTAGGTTCAAGTCCTACAGGGCCCACCATCAATAAAAAAGGCTGCTTATGCAGCCTTTCGTGTATTTGGGTTTTATCATTAAGAAGGTGGTAACATGAGCAATAATTTTAGTTTTACATCAGAATCCGTTTCAGAAGGACATCCCGATAAGGTAGCGGATCAAATTTCCGATGCCGTCCTCGACGCCTTATTGGCACAAGATCCAAGGTCACGCGTCGCTTGTGAAACACTGGTTAAAACCGGCATGGTTATTCTGGCAGGTGAAGTTACCACCAATGCCTGGGTTGATCTCGAAGCGCTGGTCAGAAAAGTGGTTTGCGACATCGGCTACGATCATGGCGATATAGGCTTCGACGGCCAAAGTTGCGCCGTATTGAATGCCATAGGCAAGCAATCGGCGGATATTGCGATGGGCGTTGATGAAGCTGAAGATCATGAGCAAGGCGCCGGCGACCAGGGCTTAATGTTCGGCTATGCCAGCAATGAAACCGACGTATTAATGCCCGCACCGATTACCTATTCGCATTTACTGGTCAAACGTCAGGCGGAAGTACGTAAAAATAAAACCCTGCTTTGGTTACGTCCCGATGCCAAAAGCCAGATTACTTTCCGCTACGAAAATAACAAGCCGGTAGCCATTGACGCCGTGGTGTTATCGACCCAACATTCTCCAGAAATCAGCAACAAAGCCCTGCATGAAGCGGTAATGGATGAAATTATTCTGCCGGTACTGCCTAAAGAATGGCTACATAAAGACACCAAATATTTTATCAACCCGACCGGACAGTTCATCATCGGCGGCCCGGTAGGCGATTGCGGTTTAACAGGCCGTAAAATCATCGTCGACTCCTACGGCGGCATGGCACGACACGGCGGCGGCGCGTTTTCCGGAAAAGATCCGTCAAAAGTTGACCGCTCTGCCGCTTATATGGCTCGCTATGTGGCCAAAAACATCGTGGCGGCGGGTTTGGCCGAGCGTTGTGAAATTCAGGTTTCTTATGCCATCGGTGTTGCCGAACCTACATCCATTACCGTTGAAACCTTCGGCACCAGCAAGCTGAGCGAAGATAGACTGGTACAGATCGTCCGGGACAACTTTGACCTGAGACCTAAAGGCCTGATCAAGGCATTGGATTTATTAAGACCCATCTATCAAACCACGGCGGCCTACGGTCATTTTGGCCGTACCGAAGACTCCTTTACTTGGGAAAAAACCGATAAAGTTGACGCATTAAAAGATGCGGCAGGTCTTTAAATACTTCTAAAACAGGAAAAATAATGAGCCAACAAGATTATAAAGTAGCCGATATTGCTTTAGCAGCATGGGGCCGCAAAGAAATCAATATCGCCGAAACAGAAATGCCGGGCTTAATGGCGTTGCGTAAAGAATACGGCAAAGAACAACCGTTAACAGGCGCACGCATTGCCGGTTGCCTGCACATGACCATACAAACAGCCGTTTTGATTGAAACCCTGACCGCTTTAGGCGCCCAAGTGCGCTGGTCATCGTGCAATATTTTCTCCACCCAGGATCATGCGGCGGCGGCCATGGCGGCGGCAGGCATCCCCGTATTCGCGTGGAAAGGCGAAACCGAAGAAGAAGCCGAATGGTGTATCGCCCAGACGATTGACGGTCTTGACGGCTGGCGTCCCAACATGATTCTGGATGACGGCGGTGATTTAACCACCCTGATGCACAACAACTATCCTGAATTAATGGCGGATGTTAAAGGCTTGTCTGAAGAAACCACCACCGGTGTGTTGCGTCTGTATGAAATGGTGACCAAAGGCACGTTAAAAGTCCCTGCTTTCAATGTCAATGATTCCGTGACCAAATCGAAATTCGACAACCTCTACGGTTGCCGCGAATCCTTAGTTGACGGCATCAAACGCGCAACCGATGTCATGATTGCCGGCAAGATTGCCGTAGTCTGCGGTTACGGCGATGTCGGCAAAGGCTGCGCCCAATCTTTGCGCGGCCTGGGTGCAACCGTTTTGATTACTGAAATCGATCCTATCTGCGCGCTGCAAGCCGCGATGGAAGGCTTCCGCGTCGTCACTATGGAAGAAGCCGCACCACTCGCCAATATTTTTGTAACGGCCACCGGTAACTTCAGCATTATTACTCATGAACACATGCTGGCCATGCGGGATCAGGCGATTGTGTGCAATATCGGTCACTTTGATGCTGAAATCGAAATTGCCTCATTGCGTCATTATGAATGGGAAAATATTAAACCGCAGGTTGATCACGTTATTTTCCCTGACGGCAAACGCCTGATTATTCTGGCGGAAGGTCGTTTGGTGAATTTAGGTTGCGCGACCGGACATCCCAGCTTCGTGATGTCCAACTCATTCTGCAACCAGGTATTGGCGCAAATAGAACTGTGGAAAAATTCAGCCAGTTACGAAAATAAAGTCTATATCCTGCCTAAAATATTGGATGAAAAAGTCGCTCGGTCACATTTGCAACAAATAGGCGTACACCTGACGGTATTAACCGATGCGCAAGCCAAGTACATTAATGTTCCGGTTGAAGGCCCTTACAAAGCCGATCATTATCGTTATTGATTTATTATCGTTCCCACGCCCCAGCCTCACTGCCCACAGTTAAGTAACTTAGCTCCTGAACCCTCGCACGCTCTCCCTTGAGGGAGAGCGTGCGAGGGTTCAGGTTGGGATGAGGGGAATTATAAAAGGTTTTCTTAGTTTTAATTCCCCCTCACCCCAACCCTCTCCCGCTGGAGAGGGCATTTTCTCTGCTAACTGTGAGTGGTGACGCTCCGGCGTGGGAACGCAGCCTGTAGAGGCGCCACTATTGCGTCCCTGTGCAGCGGCGTTGCCATGAAAGTCCTGGCAACGACCCATAGTTTCCCGTCAGCGAGACCCACATGCAATCACAAAAAAACCACCCCCAGCTGTTCAGTTTTGAATTTTACCCACCTAAAACGGAAGAAGGTGCGGTAAACTTGCAACAGGTGCATAGCCAGCTGGCAAAACTCAATCCCGACTTTTTTTCCGTCACATTTGGCGCCGGCGGATCGACCCGCGATAAAACTTTCGACACCGTTATCGATATACAGGCCAAAGGCATCGCCGCCGCGCCGCATTTATCTTGCGTTGCATCCACCAAAACCAATATCCGCGCCATACTCAAAGACTACCAGGACAATGACATCGCCAAAATTGTCGCCTTAAGAGGCGATTTGCCTTCCGGCATGATGTCGGCCGGTGAATTCCGTTACGCCAATGAGCTGGTCGAGTTTATACGCCAGGAAACCGGCGATTACTTCCAGATTCATGTCGCCGCCTACCCGGAAGTGCATCCGCAATCGGCCTCCGCCACCGATGATTTCAAAAACTTCAAGCGTAAAGTCGAGGCAGGCGCCAATGCCGCGATTACCCAGTATTTTTATAATGCAGAAAGCTATTTTTATTTCGTAGAACTGTGTGAAAAAAACGGCATAACCATACCTATCGTTCCCGGCATTATGCCCATCACCCAATATGCGCAACTGTTCCGCTTTTCGGAAATGTGCGGCGCGGACATTCCCCGCTGGATGAGGAAACGCCTGGAAAGTTATGGCGATGACCGGGAGTCGGTTCAAGCTTTTGGTCTGGATTTGGTGAGCAATCTTTGTCAGCGTTTGTTGGACGGCGGCGCACCCGGCCTGCATTTTTACACTATGAATCAA
>Ga0182019_10000781_pt1 | contig 15818 bp, 13 predicted proteins | sample 812E2MmetaG_FD_120483 | JGI IMG/M metagenome (GOLD analysis project Ga0182019, IMG submission 120483) | Permafrost microbial communities from Stordalen Mire, Sweden - 812E2M metaG | ecosystem: Environmental > Terrestrial > Soil > Wetlands > Permafrost | place: Sweden: Stordalen | collected...
AGGTTTTTATAAAGTGTGCCGGCTCGTGCATCAACATGTTGTTGAAATACGTCCGATTTTAACACTGATTAGCTTACCCGTTTTCCGGCTGTTTTTCTAAGCTTAAAAACTTGAACATCGAGTCATAGCTGTTGTAGAGAAAAGGGCAGGCGCGTTCCGGGTTATCCTGCAACACCCAGTTTATCCACGGTTTAAGCGGCTCCGGCACTTGTTCCGGGGTTAACGGCTTGGCTTGCGCCGATAACGCAAGCAATAAGGCGCTTAAAGCGAACAACCAGATCAACCGACTCATGATGCACTCCCGATCAACGAATGATGCTATGGACTTGAAACTTGATTATGACAGATTATAGATTTTAGTTGGGTTTTTACGGATACAGGCAGCCCCCAATTTGGCATGCTGTCGAGTGCAGCCGGACTGCTCCACAAAGGCAACGCCGCCGCCTTTTGCGCGGTAGCCCTGCTTGATGTATACTTAAATCTGTGAATATAGCAGAGCCTATGATAATCGAACCTTTGAAAATCAACACACACGAAGCTGCTCCTTGGTCTCTGCCGGGTATCTCGCGGGACAATCACGGCAAGCCGCAAATCGGGCTAGGCTCGGAAAGCCTGTACGCCTTCGGCCATCTGATCCGCCTCACCGAACAACTGATTCTCGACCAGTTTTCGCGCGGCCTAGTGTCCGGCACCACGCACACCTGCCTTGGACAGGAATTGACCGCAATGTCGGTCGTGCGGGCGCTGGATCATCCAGAGGACGTCGTCCTGTCCAATCATCGCAATCACGGCCACTTCCTTAGCTATTCCGGCGACTTCGTCGGCCTGGTCGCTGAGATCATGGGGCGCGAGGCGGGCGTGTGCGGCGGCTGGGGAGGGAGCCAACATCTTGCCTATCGCCACTTCCATAGCAACGGCGTGCAGGGCGGCATGCTGGGCATCGGCGCAGGTCTCGCCCTGGCGCATAAGCTACGCGGCAGCGGCGGCATTGTGGCGGCGATTATCGGCGACGGCACGCTCGGTCAGGGTCTGCTTTACGAAGCCATGAATCTCGCGTCGGTATGGAAAGCGCCCCTGCTCGTCGTTGTCGAAAACAACGGCATCGCACAAACAACCGACAGCCGCCACTCGCTGGGCGGCGACATTGAGGCTCGCGGCGCAGCCTTCGGACTTCCTACCTGGCGCTTTGCCGACGACGACCCCGAATTCTGCCGGAAAGTGGCGGCAGTCGTAAACGAAACACGCGCAAACTGTCGCCCCGGCTTCCTGGTGCTGGACACCCGGCGGATGGGGCCGCACAGCAAGGGCGACGATTTGCGCGGCCAAGACGAGCTTGACGACATACGCTCTCGCGATCCGCTGGCCGCGCTGGCGCGGCAATTGCCTTCCGCCGCGCTCGAAACTATCGAGGCGCGCAACAGCGCATTCGTCGAATCGGTGCGTCAGGCCGCCAACGCCTCGCCCGAAGCGACATTCGACGAAACGCCGACACATATTTTCACCAAGCACATCGAACAGCCGTTACCGGACTATCCGGTCATTCCTGCAGACAGCACCGTGCGCCAGTCGCTCAACACGGCACTGCGATACCTGCTGGAAACTGACGCGCGCACCCTCCTGATCGGCGAAGATCTGCACGATCCTTACGGCGGTGCGTTCAAAGTCACAAAAGGATTGTCTGATGATTTTCCCGACCGCGTAATCTCCACGCCGATCAGCGAGGCCGGTATTACCGGCGCCTCAATCGGCCTGTCGCTTGATGGCTACCTGCCCGTGATGGAGGTCATGTTTGCCGACTTCCTGTCGCTGTGCATGGATCAACTGTTTAATCACGCGGTCAAGTTCCCTGGGATGTTCCAGGATGTGGCGGTGCCGCTGGTCATTCGCACGCCATGCGGCGGCTGCCGTGGTTACGGCCCTACGCATAGCCAAAGCCCCGAAAACCTGTTCACTGCGATGCCGGGACTGACCGTAGTTTACGGCAGCCATCGACACAACATCAGCCAACTGCTGATCGATGCGGTTCTGCGCTGGGGCTATCCGGTGCTGTTCCTTGAACACAAACTGCTCTACGGCGAAAAGATGGATCCGGCAGACTACGTTACGTTGCCCGCAGCCGAAGACGACGTGGCGGCGCACCTTTTCCCCACGCTGCGGCGCGGTTCAACCGATCCCGACGTAACGCTGGTGAGCTACGGCGGCATGCTTGCCGTAGCGGAAGCGGCGGCGCGTCGGCTTGAAGATGAAGAGGAACTGTCCGTCGAAATCGTCGCGTTGTCCCTGCTCTCGCCGCTGCCGCGCGCATCGTTGATCGGGCATCTCGCAATGCGGCAACGCATTGTCATCGTTGAAGAATCTCACCACCATTACGGCGTGAGCGCCGAAATTGCTGCGGCGCTACTTGAGTCCGGTTTCAAAGGACAATTGCTGCGCATCGGAACGCCGCCGGTGCCGATCGCCTCCGCCCGCAGCCTGGAGCGCAGTATCATTCCCGACGAGCAAGCCATCGTCGAACAAGTTCTCGATTTATTCTAGGTAGTTACCATGCCCGTTCCCCAAACAATCCCCTGCGTAAACATCAATGACGAGGTCGTACAGATCGTCAGCATCGACGTCAAGCAAGGCGACTTCGTAAAAAGAGGCGATATCGTCGCCACCGTCGAGACCGACAAGTCGCTGGTCGACGTAACCGCTGAGCAGGACGGCTATGTGCTCAGAATCGACTGCGTACCGGAACAAAAAGCCCGCGTAGGCTCGGTAATGTTCTGGCTGGGCGCATCGTTAGACGAAACTATCCCCGAAGAAATCGCAACCGCCCCGCTAACGCAGAGTGCAAGCGGGCAACCCACCGCCAAGGCGCGGGCCATGCTGAAAGAACTCAAGCTGGATTCGGCGCAGATCCCCGCAAGTGGCGAGCGCCTGACGGTGGCCGATATCGAAAACTGGCTGGCCCGTGCAGGCAAAGCGGGTTCGACGACCTCACCGCTTTTTGCAACCGTACGGCAAGAAGATACGCCATCAGTAGCTGGCGAATTGCAGGAACTCTCAGCGGAAGCCGCAGGCATGCTCCACACGGTCACCTGGCATCGTGATCATGCGGTGGCGGCCTACCTGGAACTCGAATTCGACCCGAAGCCGTGGGAAGAAATGGCCGCGCGTTACGCCACGGAACACAAACTCATGCTCTCTCCGCTGCTGCCGCTAATGGCCTTCCGGCTGGCAGAGCTTGGCCGCGAGCAAGCCCTGATCAACTCCACGATCGTCAACGGTCGCCGTTTCCAATATCGGCCCGTGAACCTTGGCTTTACGGTTCAGGTCGGAAAAATGCTCTATCTCACTGTCGTGCGCGAGACGCAAGACATGGACGCCGCGCACTTCATCGGCGCCCTGGGCGAAGTTCAGCGTCACGCGATGGCGCACAAGCTCCCACCGCAGGAAGCCTCCGGCGCCACTTTGTCATTTTCGAGCATGGCGCGCTGGAACGTGAGCCGCCATATCCCGATTTTGCCGCCGCAGACTTCCCTGATCATAGCCCATGCCGCGCCGAAGAATACAGGCAAGGCCGTGCTGGGCGCTACCTACGATCACCGCGTACTCACAGGTTTCGATGTCACGCAGGTGCTGCTGGCGTTATCCCGCCCTCTAACCCAGGCCTAACCGGCACAAACAATCCATAGGACACTAATTGATGAATCTGAATCGCAACGAAATCAAGGCTGCGCTGCATGCCAAAGTAGTGGAACTCGCAAAAGCACTCGACATGGATGCCAGCGGCGTCGCCGACGATGACATTCTTCCGGCGACGGGCCTCCTCGATTCCAGCGCCATACTCGAACTTGTCGTTTGGTTCGAGGCGACCTACCATTTCTCGATCAAGCAGGAGGAACTCAATATCGACAACCTTGGCTCGATCAACGCGATGGCGGACTTTCTGCTTGCCCGGAAAGCGTGAGTCAAGATGAATGTCCTACAGGACGAGTCCTTGACACTCTTGCGCGTAGCGGATAGCAAAACCGCAGCTTTACCGACGATCGAACCGATAGGGGATAGCGATTTGCCCGCGTTTTGCCAATTCCTCAACGAACATCTAAGTTCCGAGCGTAGCGCCGAACAATGGGCGCAGGCGTTCCAGCAAAACTGGGGCGTGACCAAACCCAACAATGGCTTTCTGATCCGCGACCAGGGCCGCATAGTCGGCGGCATCGGCTCCATTTTTGCGCAGCGAATCATTCGCGGCAAGCCGGAGCAATTTTGCAACATCACCAGCTGGTGCGTACTTGATGCCTACCGCGCACAAAGCATGCGGCTAGCGATGGCGGTCGCGTCGCAACCCGGTTTCCATTTTACCGACCTCACGCCTACGGCGATCGTGTCGAAGACATTGCAGTTTTTCAAGTTCAAACCGATGAACGAACGCCACGCCGTCTGGCCCAATATTCCCTGGCCGTTTTCCCGGTTGCGCATTATCACCGAACTCGACGACATCGAAGAGGTGCTCGCCGCAGAAGATGCAAAGGTCTTTCGCGATCACCGGCACCTACCTTGGGTGCGGCACGCCTCCGTCGGGCGGCCTGGTGCCTATTGCCATATAGTCTGGAAGCCTAACCGTTTGAAAGGCGTACCCGGAGCGATGGTGCTGGCGTTCAGCGATGCCGGGTTATTCCTGCGCTACCGCTACGCCATCGGCTCGTACCTGCTGGGACAAGGCTATCTCTACACGCGTGTTGAATCGCGCCTCTTGCCAAGGTTACCGAAACTTGTGTGGGAACTCGCCGGATTTCACAACAAGGTATTCCGTAGCGACACGCTGACCGAAAGCGACATCAGCAATCTCTATTCCGAAATCGTAGGATTAGACCTATGATCAAGCGGGAACTCATCCATATAGCCCCTGAGACCAAGCCGATCCTCGTCGTGGTCATCCATACCGAGGAGGAGTTCGACTGGAGCAAACCGCATGATCGCAATGCCACCGGTGTTACGCATATACGCCACATTGATCAGGCGCAGCGTGTTTTCGATGCGTTCGGCATCGTTCCAAACTACGTCGTCGACTATCCGATCGCGGCGCAGGCGGAGGCCTTCGGGCCACTGAAAGTCTACGCCGACGCCGGGCGAGCGCTGATCGGTGCGCATTTGCATCCGTGGGTATCGCCGCCGTTCGACGAGGAACTCAATGCCCGCAATTCGTATCCCGGCAACTTGCCGCGTGCGCTGGAGCAGGAGAAGCTCAGCCTACTCACCGATAAAATTACTGCTGCGTTTGGAGCCCCGCCCCGGACGTATCTTGCGGGCCGCTACGGATTCGGCCCTCATACCGGCGAGATTCTGGAAGAATTGGGCTATGAGGTCGACATCAGCGCCGCAGCATCGATTGATTACAGCGCCGATGGCGGCCCAGATTACTCCGGCTACACCAGCGAACCGTACTGGATCGGAAACTCCCGTCGCCTGCTCGGACTGCCCGGCTCCGGCGGCTACGTGGGATTGCTACGGGCAGGCGGGACGCCGCTCTATCGCCGACTGACCAGTCCCTCGCTACGACAGGCGCACATTTCCGGGGCCGTCGCCAGACTGCGCCTACTTGAACGCATCCGGCTTTCGCCTGAGGATTATAGCGAACCGGAGATGCGTCGTCTCACAAAAACATTGCTAGCCGATGGCGTTCGGGTCTTTGTATTCAGCTTCCACTCACCCTCGGTTATGCCGGGCGGCACGCCCTACGTGCGTACTGATGCCGATCTCAAGCGCTTTCTGGATAAATGCCGTCGTTATTTCGACTTCTTTATGCGGGAGCTGGGCGGAACGACCATGACGCCGCTGGGCGTAAAGGACTGGCTGGAGCGGGATTAAACGCCGCGTTGTTGGATCAATTTCGCTACCAACTTAAGGCGGGACGGTAATCCTATGCGCCTTTCAATAAAAGGTTTAACAATCAATAGGCGAGTCAATCAATGGCATTGATCCAAGACATCGCAAAGGCGCTTAAAAGACTTGAGCATTTTGTCTTTCAGCAACTCTCTACCCACAATATGCTTGACATCGCTGGCCACTCCCTCCACTTGGTCGGTGTAGCTGCGCACCTGCTGAAAGACCACAGTGCCGTTACGGTACGGTAGGCAGCCGGTTATCCATTGGCTGGCATTGTAGGAATGCGGCGCATAGAACTCCCGGGTCAACACCAAGACGCCGCCGTTCCAATCCATATTGACGCGGTGTCTGAGGATGGTTGCCAGTCGGCCTTCCACGTTTTTTTCCACCCAGAGAAATGTCTCGTCGGCTCCCGGTGGCAACGTTTTCGGATAGTCCAACCATGCCTTGGATAAGGCTGGAAAGTAACGAGCTAAGATGACGCTTGCCTGCGCTGCTTCGCGCAGTTCCAATGAAGGCTTTGAAAAAAGGCTCTCCTCCCGGGCATAAGGCGCTATCGCATAGATCCCTCCGCGCTGATAGGTTTTAAAGCGCTGGAACAAAATTTTCCGGTAGTGTTGTCCAACCTCGTCTCCGATAGGTCTATAGGACGTTCGCTTGAGGGTCTTCTTAAGCGTTTTGAAGCTGTCGATCTCATGCGGGGATAAGTTGAGCTCGCTCCCCGGTTCGGCATCCAACAAGGCCTGAGCTTCTTCTTTAGACAGAATAACAGGCGCCAAGGAGTTCTCCCCGGCATGCTCCGTCAACAACCCGTGGGCAGTGACATCAACATCTAGCGAGTCAGGACTATCCAGCCGTAATTGTCCGACTATCTTGTCCAAAGGAACCTGAAGATACCAAGCTACGCCCACGGCAAGCTCGTCGTCTCTGCTTTCGCTCAAGGCATAAGCGATGGGCTGACCTTCCGCCAATTCGGTAATTTGATCCTTATCCATCCCCAACACGCCCAATACTTCCTCTGCCCCTGGAAATTCAGCAAAAGCGGGAATTTCCAGCAGGATAAAACAGATGCCCAATAGCCACGCGACGGCGGCGGCATAATTCAGTTTCCGTGGCATCTGACTACCCCTGGCGTCAAGCCATCGTGGGCAGATAGTATAAATTTATTGCCAGCATCAAATAAGGAACGCGCATGAAATAACTTTGCCATTTGAAAACCCGATACTTGGTATGGTTAAAATCTCTTAAATTTTTCAAGCCACCGATGATACCGCCCCTTTCTTGGCTGTTGCCTCCTTTCATTTTGCAACAAAGCTAACTGCGCTTTCAAAACTACGACGAAGGGGTCGCCCGCCCCAAACTTTCTCTCCAGTCTTGGAATGTCCTCCCTTAGCAAGTCTATTTCTGAGATCATTGTTTTTCTCCTCATAATTTGGTTTTTGAAGACTATTCTTTCTACCGTCAATCCGACAATGTCTGGCGCAATTAAATCCTCTTTTCTGGTTTAAAATTCATGTTTTATTTTGGGGGTTGTCATTCAGAGAGCGCCAGTAATTGGTAGTTATGAGCCCAAGGCTGCCGATTCTGTTGATGGTCGGGGTAGATATGCTGTCGAGTAGCTTGGTGACAACCAAGCAAGTCGTCAAGGAATTACCCTATCTATTTCGAGGACACGCTATCAATAATATACAGATATCTGGGGTGAGACTGGAGTGATTTATTATAAAAAACTTGAACATCAAGTTTCAGTAGCTAATGCTCAATAAAGCTTTCGTTGAAGCCGACCTGCTTTTCCTGTACAGACTGATTTTCAAGGGATAGATGTTATAATTATTCAAATTGTGAAACGTTCCATTTTGACGAACTTTATGTCGTTCCATAAGCATCACCTTCAAATCACTTCTGTAGCCAAAATGGTTACAACAAAGCCTTTATCTCAGGCACACACGATCCGCAATTAGTCCCCGCTTTAAGACAAGCGCCCACATCCTGATGGGTTTTTAGCCCTTTTTCCTTGATCACCGTCCGTATGGTTTTTTCGCCGACGTTAAAGCAGGCACAAACAATCATGCCGACATCAGCAACGCCCAAAGGCGGCTGCCCTGTTAATAACGCCCTGCGTTCCGACGTTTCCAGCGCCGTTTTTGAAAATAGGCCTGCCAGCCAGTTGCGTTCGGGTAAATGATTGTCAGCGGCAATAAAAATCACGGTTTCCAACCGGTTATCGACGATCCGAGCCGCTCGGTATGCACCTTTGCCGGTATCTTGATATTCCTGCCATTGGGCAGGTTCGCCGATGTCATCCAGATTGTCCCTGACGCAGCTGCGCCAATCGACAGGTAAGCTCAGTCCTGCCAGTTCATAACGGTAAAACTGCTCGCCTTTGATCTTGACCCGGTAGTCGGATTCGGTAATATACTGTGAACGGTCACGGTTTGCGCTTTTTTGAATTCCCTCACCCCGACCCTCTCCCGCAGGGAGAGGGAGAGAACAGCCGCAATCCATGCCCGCGTTTAGTATAGTCAGTTCCCGCCGCGACAAGATAAAACCCTGCCAGACGGGGTGATAAGCCTTGATGCGTACGGGTGTATGTTTGCTTTCCGGTTGCTTGGAAACAGGGTCAATAACAGGATTGACTAATGCGCCCATGCGTCCTTGACTGGTGTATTGTTCAGTCCAGTGCATGGGCACGAACAAGCTGCCCTGTTGCTGGCTGTCGGTAATCTGCACACGCGCAATCATGGAACCCCAGCGGCTTTCGATGACGGCCAGGGTGTTGGATGATAGCGCGTGGCGCTGTGCATCGACCGGATGCACTTCCACAAACGGTTCGGGCTTGTGCTGGTTTAACTGAGCGGCGATGGCGGTGCGGGTCATGGTGTGCCACTGGTCGCGCAAGCGGCCGGTGTTTAATACCAGCGGATAGCCCTCATCCGGCGGATTGACGGGTGGCCTGGGTACTATAGCAATAAATTGCGCCTTGCCTGATGCGGTGAAAAATTGGCCGTCATCAAAAAACCGCGCCCTGCCTTGCGGATACGCTTGATTGATCGGCCATTGAATGGGTTGCAGGCGATCATAAGCGTGCTCGCTGATGTCCGCCAACGCGGACAGATCAAAATCGCGTAGTCCATGCGCGGTGTTATTTTCAAAACCCGACAATGCTGCGTGTTCGCGAAAAATTTCGTAGGTGTGTCGGTACTGAAAAGCCTGTTCATAACCCATACGCCGCGCGACTTGCGTGATTATCCACCAGTCCGGTTTGGCGCTGCCTGCCGGGCTGAATAAAGCGCGTTGGCGGGAAATGCGGCGTTCGGAATTGGTTACCGTGCCGTCTTTTTCACTCCAGCCTAGCGCCGGTAACAAAACGTGCGCCAAGGCAGTGGTATCGGTGTGAGCCATGCAGTCGGAAACGACGACAAAATCACAACGCTGCAAAGCCAGTTTGACTTTATCGGCATTGGGCATGCTAACCACCGGGTTGGTGCCCATGATCCACACGGCTTTTACCTGGCCGTCATAAATCGCATCGAACAATTCGACGGCGACCAGCCCCGGTTTCCTAGCAATCCTGTCGGCACCCCAAAAGCGCGCGACCCGGTTTATATCATCGGGACTGGAAAAATCGATATGCGCCGCCAGTTGATGGGATAAGCCGCCGACTTCGCGACCGCCCATGGCGTTAGGCTGGCCGGTCAGCGAAAACGGCCCCATGCCGGGTTTGCCTATCCGTCCGGTAGCCAGATGGTAGTTGATAATGGCATTAACTTTGTCCGTGCCCGATGACGATTGATTGATGCCCTGGCTGTACAGGCTCATGACTTTCTCGTGACTTACAAACCATTGATAAAAACAGCGCACATCGTCTATAGCGACACGGCATTGCACGGCAACTTTTTCGACGGTGTCGCCACTGTTTGCGGCTGCTTCCAATGCTTTGACAAAACCTTCGGTATGCGCGTCGATATACGCCTGATTCAGTGCGTTTTGCTGACTCAGAAATGCAAGCAAGCCATTGAACAGGATCGCATCACTCCCGCTGGCGATGGATAAATGCAGATCAGCAATGTCGCAACTGGCGGTGCGACGCGGGTCGATAACAACAATTTTTAATGCCGGATTGGCTTCTTTTACCGCCCGGATACGCTGGAAACTGACCGGATGACACCAGGCTGCATTGGAGCCGATCAGGATAATCATCTCGGCCTGCTCGTAATCATCATAGCAACCCGGTACGGTGTCGGAACCGAAAGCCCGCTTATGTCCGGCTACCGAAGAAGACATGCACAAGCGGCTGTTGGTATCCATATTGCCGCTGCCGATAAAACCTTTCATCAGTTTGTTAGCGACATAATAATCTTCGGTCAGCAATTGTCCTGAGCCATAAATGGCTACGGCATCAGAACCGTATTGTTCTATCGTTTTGATAAAAGAATCGGCAACCAGATCCAGCGCTTCCGCCCAACCGACATCATGGCCATAGACTTTGGGTTGCAGTAATCGCCCCTTCAGCTCAATTGTTTCTCCGAGTGCTGAACCTTTCGAGCATAGACGACCAAAATTAGCGGGATGTGATTTATCCCCACTTATATTGACCTGACGGTTTTGCTCATCGACGATGGCGCTAATGCCGCAGCCTACGCCGCAGTAAGGGCAGGTGGTTTGTATGGTTGCATTGTCATTCATTAAGAAATCCCTTGTAGGGTGCAAGGCCAGAGTTCATAGCATAGTTAGGACAAAGCGTAACCTTACGCCACCAACAAGATGGGGTTCGGCTAACGTCTTTCCGCATCCTACGCTAAATAAGCTTTACCAAAAATCAGCACATCTCTTATGTCTGAAATTGGCGCTTCTTTCTCCAGCAATTCCTGATACCAGCGGACATCGACCGTATCACCGTAAAGTACTGCCCCGATCAGCTTGTTGGCTTTAATGACCAGTTTCTTATAAATGCCTAAACCTGGATCGGTAAAATGTATGCTTTCACTGTTTTCATCACCCAAAAAATTGCCTACAGAAAACAGATTGATCCCAGTCACCTTGAGCTTGGTGGCTGTCGGCAAAGTGATATATTCGGCCACGCCATGATCGCTCAAATGATTAGCACAGACTTTTGCTTGTTCAAACAGCGGGGCAACCAGACCAAAAGTGTCACCGCGATGCTGGATACATTCGCCTACCGCGTAAATACTGGGGTCGTAGCTTTGCAGCGTATCATTGACCACGATGCCGCGCTCGCAATAAATCCCCGCTTCCTTAGCCAGCGCCATATTGGGACGCACATCAATTGCCATAATAAATAGATCACATTCCAGTTCGCTGCCATCTTCAAAACGAACCGCCGTGATATGGCCATTTTCATCACCTATCAACTGCTGTGTTTTGGCAGTCATTTTAAATTTCAGGCCACGTTGTTCCAGTTCTGTTTGCAGCATTTCACCTGCCTGCCTGTCCATTTGTCGGTTAAGCAAGACGGAATCTATCCATCGCCAACTTTCTAAGCGTGTGGTAAGCCTCATCTTCGGTAAAGTTTTGTGTCTTAATTAAAATGGCCTTAGCACGGTCTATCTGTTTTCTGTCTTCAAGTTTTGCACACGCTTCTTCCAGTGCATTCTTGAGGGATTGCTGATATTTGAATCTGGCGATAGCAACATTGATGATGCTGGGAATGCGGTTGTATTCAAGACCATCGACTATAAAAGCACTCACTTCCGCCTTAATAGCCTGATTAATGGTGTCGATATTGCCATCACTGGCAAACATAATCACAGGTAATGCAGATTGATGACTAAGTGTTTGCAGATCCGTCAGTAATTTTTTAGAGGGTGTATCAAGATTTAAAATAAGAATATCGGGGGTTATTTCCCTTATCAGCGCTAAAAACGTAGCGTTGTATTGGGCTTTCAGGCATCCGAAACCAGAGTCTTTAATACTGTTTTCCAGCAAAGTAGTATTAAGATCGCTTTCAATCAATAATACATTAAGCCTATTCATGAGAGTGCAAGTAGTAAGTGTTTTTATAAAAGTAGCGTTGGTGCATCAACGATGTCGCATTTGAAACAGTGTTTGTTTTTATCTACCAACTATTATGCCGAAATAGTTAAAATAATTTATTGTGGGTTTTTCTTTAATAGTAATAAGTGGTTATAAACCTGGCAATGTGGCAAAGGGTTTTTTAGTCGCTTATTAAGCCGCTGAAAAGGGCGTATTAGTGATGCATCCAACCAACCTTCGCAGTTCACTGGCACGGTGATAGGCTCGTTTCGGTTTATGTTGATAAGATGCTTGCTAATGGTGTCCTGCCTATTCTGTAAATATTAATCCTATGCTATTTTAACCTAGTCGAGGATAAGACCTAGAGATTCCTAGTATTTAGTCAAGTTAATATTACGGGTGAAAATAGCTGAAGCCACCTAGAATTAGGCAGAAGCAGCGACATCTCACCCGACAAAACAAAAGTGACGAAATTCTAGATTCGACTGTCCGCTTTTCGTTGGAAAGTTGCCATTCGGAAATCTGGCACCAATGTCTCCTTGGGATCGGTCCGGCCAGTCAATGTCAGATAGTTCTTCATGCTTTCTATTCCTGATGAGTCCTTTGCGGTACAGTCTTTGCTACTTATTGGCTACCGAGAAACCTAATGTGCCGTAGAACTCATTGCCGGAGTTGTGCTCAGGGACTCCAACACCAAAATAAACTTGGGCTTGTGGGTGTATTCTGACCCAGGCGTTGACTACAGCGCCAGAGAGGTTGTTGTGACCACTGAAGTAATCCCCCTGGAAAATTAGCAGCTTTGGAATGACTTCGATGCTGAAACCCCCTGTATATCCAAGGACGTCTGTGGTGGTGGCGAGGGCTTTGTTGACCCAATACGGGCCAACGTGTAGGTTTAGTTGGGCATCAGGCTGGTAGACGACAAGACTGTAGTCAGCGTTGTGTAGCTGTCTTGGGTTGAGTGAGTGGGGAATGGTCGTGCCGTTTTGAGAACCTATGATGGCCTGGAAATCGTGGGTGATATTGAAGGTCTTGGATACGTTCAGATAGGTGTCGGTTTGATAGTTCTGAGCCCCTCCGCCTGTAAGCGGGATGTTATAAGAAGCGAGTTGGATATCCCAACCATTTTGGGCGGAGTAATCGATGGTGACGTTATTGTAGAGGGTGTCCTGCATTTGTTGAGCCGTATCGTGGTAATAGTTAAGCTCGTTGGTGATCGTCCAGACATTCTCTGTGGAATTGGGCGTGGTGTCGATTTTTATCTTGGCTTTGCCTTTTGCATGGGCCGCTAGGCAGCAAAGCAATAATGCTAGAGTGAGGAGGGGTTTCATTGTTGTTGTGAGTTAGATTGAAGCGTGCTTATCCGGCTGACACACCTAAAGGTTAAGGGTAGTAGTTGAGACTAATTTATTCAACAACGCTCATTTCCCCTGCCACATAGCCCTCGCTTAGCGCCGACAAGGTCACGGGGATCGTCCGGTTCTCAATCGATACATCGGCGCCGATCACACAGCCCACCCGCAAATAATTGGGCGTATAACCGAACACCCGCTGTTTGCCGCCGTCCAGCGCTTCACTGTAACCTTCCCACAATACCGGAAACGCATGACCCAGATTGTCCCGGCAAAACTGCTTTTTCATGTCCTCAGCCAATTCATGCAATTGTCGGCTGCGCTGTTTTTTAACGGTCTCGGCGACCTGATCCGGCAAAGTAGCGGCTTTTGTGCCTGCTCGGCTGGAATAGGTAAAAATATGGATATGGCCGAAAGCGGTTTGTTTGATGAAATCGAAACTGTCCTGCCATTCCTGTTCGGTTTCGCCGGGAAAGCCGACGATAATATCAGTGGTGATATTAAAGTGGGGGATTTGCGCGCGCAACTGCCGGACGATGGCGGCAAACTCTTCGGTTTTACAGCGCCTTGCCATACGGCGCAGCACGGTATCCGAACCGCTTTGCAAGGGTAAATGCAAATGCGGCATCAAGCGGGGATTTTCGAACAGCTCAAAAAAATCGTCCGGCAATTCCCAAGGTTCCAACGAGCCCAGCCTGAGCCTGGGAATGTCGGTTTGCGCCAGAATGGCTTTGATTAAGTCAGACAAATTATTGCCCAAATCACTACCGTAGCCGCCTAAATGTACACCCGTCAAAATGGCTTCGGTAATGCCTTGTTTATGCAGCTCATTGATTTCGGCTATAACCGCATCTACCGGGCGACTCACTTCTTCACCGCGCGCCACGGTGACGATGCAAAACGTGCAGCGATACCGGCAGCCGTCCTGCACCTTAACAAAAGCGCGTTGTCTGCCGCGCGTGAATAACGAAATTTCACCCGGCTCCGTGGATAGAGTCGGCATAGTGTCCATATTCAGTTCAGTTAAGGTTTTTTCTACCAGTTGATCTTTATCCTTATTGCTGACCACCAGATCGACGCCCAATAACGCCGCCGCTTCCTCCTGATTTAAAGTTGCGTAACAACCGCTCACCACCAGCTTGGCCTGCGGATTATCGCGGTGAATGCGGCGTATCAGTTGGCGGGATTTTCTGGCGGCGTCTTGCGTTACCGCGCAGGAATTAATCACAATCAGCTGTGCGGCTTCCGCCTGTTTAGTAATGGCGTGGCCCGACTTTTGAAACGCTTGCGCCCAGGTTTCCAGTTCCGCTTCATTAAGGCGGCAACCGAGTGTTTTAAGATGAACTTTCATTAATTATCCAAAGAACCAATAGCCAACAACAATTGCAGCGATAATGCCTGCAAGGTCGGCTATTATCCCACAGGCGGCGGCATGGCGAATGCGTTTAATCCCCACCGAGCCGAAGTAAATGGCCAGCACGTAAAAAGTGGTTTCCGTGCTGCCTTGCACGATAGACGCCAGACGCCCGGCAAATGAATCCGCGCCATGCGTCTTCATGGTGTCTATCATCATCGCCCGTGCGCCGCTGCCGCTGAACGGTTTCATCAAGGCGGTAGGCAAAGCATCGACAAAACGGTCGTCAAGCATGAAATAATGCGCAAGACTCCGCGCCAAATCGGCGAGCAAATCCAACGCGCCGCTGGCCCTGAACACGCCGATGGCAACCAGCATGGCGACTAGGTAAGGAATGATGATGATAGCCGTTTGAAAGCCTTCTTTAGCGCCTTCAATAAAGGCATCGTAAGCGTTAACGCCTTTGTAGATTGCACCAAAAATAAAGGTGACGACTAACGAGAACAAAATCACGTTGCTGAGCATGGCCGATTGCTGAAGCATAAGCTGTTGCGGCAAACTGGAAAAGTACGCCAGCAAACCGCCAACCACCAGCGTAAAGCCGCCCAGATAAGCCATCACCACCTTATCCAGCAGATTGATTTTCTGCACGGCGGCAACCGCCAGCAAACCGGCCAGCGTCGACATATAGGTCGCAATCAATATAGGAATAAACACATCGGTGGGATTGGCCGCGCCGAGTTGGGCGCGATAGGTGAAGATCGTCACCGGAAACAGCGTAACGCCGGAGGTATTGATCACCAAAAACAGGATTTGCGCGTCGCTGGCGGTGTCGGGATCGGGGTTCAGCGTTTGCAGTTCTTTCATCGCCTTAATGCCCAGCGGTGTGGCGGCGTTGTCTAGCCCCAGGGCATTGGCGGAAATATTCATCACGATAGCGCCTAACGCCGGATGGCCTTTAGGCACGCCGGGCATCAAGCGGCTAAATAGCGGCGTAAGACTTTGCGTCAATAACAAAATAAACCCGCTTTTTTCGCCTATGCGCATGATCCCCAGCCATAAAGCCAAAACGCCGGTCAGACCTAACGAAATCTCAAAAGCGGATTTCGACAAGGCGAACATCGCCTCCATAATCTGCGCAAAAATCTGCTGGTCGCCCAGGAATATCAGTTTAAATAACGCGGTAAAAAAAGCGACGAGGAAAAAGCCAATCCAGATGATGTTTAGCACGATAGACGAGTGAGTTG
>Ga0182019_10000782_pt1 | contig 15811 bp, 12 predicted proteins | sample 812E2MmetaG_FD_120483 | JGI IMG/M metagenome (GOLD analysis project Ga0182019, IMG submission 120483) | Permafrost microbial communities from Stordalen Mire, Sweden - 812E2M metaG | ecosystem: Environmental > Terrestrial > Soil > Wetlands > Permafrost | place: Sweden: Stordalen | collected...
AACAGGCCAAGGGCGGTATCGCCAGCCTCCTCAAATCAGTGTAATTTATTCCCTGATATCATTGAATAAACGCGGGTAATTTCAAAAGGATGGTGTTATCATGGCCAAAATTGTCATTATCGGCGCCGGCAGCCACTAGCCTTAATATTTTTTAATCAATCTATAAATTCATATTGGTATTAACTCAAATTAATGAAGTTATGGCTGCTAATTTGCAGTGAAATAATCGACAAGGGAGTATAAAATGTTAAACTTTGCAATCGATAACACAAAAAATAAGTGGACATTAAAGAAAAGCAATGGAAAAGTGGAACTCTGGTATAACAACAAAAATAAAATATATGGCGTGTATCTCCATGATCAACCTCAACAATGGACAATGCAAGCGATTGTTAAAACAGAACAAGAAGCAGACAAGTTTTTTACTAAAGTTATCGATATGGTGAAATAAATTTTATCAATAGTTTGTTAAATTGCAAAAGGATACGGGATATATCTTATAAAGCGACTAACCATTATCGATTTCAGTATCGATAAATAATAGTAAGGTATCTCTAATTTTGGTAAATTTTATCGTCAAAGAGTGTAATATCCGCGAAGATTAAAAAACTGCTCGTGACTGAGGAGCTTTACTCTGTATTGATCGGAAGAAGACAGTTTGGCTGTTTGTGTTCCATCGGAACGCCAATATTCCCAATATAGTTACAGCGTATCCCCATTTATTAGCGAATTGAGTCTTACTAGCAAAACTGTTGAACGGCTCTGAATTGGACAGGTTTTAAAAATATACATCTCAATATCTTTCGATAACGTTGTGTATTGGTTTCAATGATCCGTTTAGCTAGACTCTGAGAATACTGACAATTTTGATTTTATTACATTTCGGCGGCAGCCGCGATTTTTTTAAGTAAACTTATTAATTGCTGTCGTTCTTCTTCTGTTAAAACAGACATTATTTGTTCAACTGAACTTGTTTCTACACTTTTATTATAAATTTCGGTACCCTTTTCAGTTAATTCAAAACTAATAAGGGCCGATTTAGGAGTTTCTCTGACCTTCCTTACCAGGCCGTTTTTTTCCATTCTAGTAATTTGCTGGGAAAGCGTGTTTATTTGTCTATCACTATGCTTGGATAACTCAGTAAGCGTTGATTTTCGTCCGAGACTATTAAGAATAAACAAAATAGTTGCTTGCCTGGGCGATATATCAAATGGCCTCAACTCCTTTTGCCTTGCCCTATTCATATAGTGTCTAACTTTACCTATTAAATACCGCGAATACATACTGCTATTCCGCGATATCAATTTTTCCATTTCCACTAGGCTTCTCCCGCAAATACTAAATAGTTTTGTATTTATTAATTAGTATATATTACAGCGGTGCCGTTATTCAATAAAATTCCATCTTCCCTTTCCGTCAATTTGATTATGGTTCTCTTTCGACAAGAGTCATATTTATTATGAATTATCGGCAAAAAATAATATTATAAATTTTCTTGACAAAATTTCAAAATGATGGTAATATTTCTCTAATTTGTATTATTCCATAGCGAAATTCGCTATGGAATAGGTTCTTTGAGATATTAATGTTGAGTTCCAATACGGATACATTCACTGATATTCTTCCAGTCGAAGTTCAGTATTTCAAATACGTGGTTTCGGACTAATGATTATGTAGGTATTTTTCTCACTCGATTATTATGTCAAATTCTATTAAAAGCAACAAGAAAATACGATCGATTCAAATATTCAGGAGTTTAAAAAAGGGGAGGCAAATGAAAAAGGGATTTATTTGGGTAGCACTGTCTTGTCTATTGGTAACATCTCTTATACTGGCATCTTGTTCAAGCTCTACCTCAACAACTTCTACATCGACGACAAATCCTGTCACAACATCTCAGGCCACTACAATAACAACAACTCCTACAACATTAGGAACTACATCCACAACGACTTCCGTTACTACCGTTAATGTAACAACTACTTCGACCGGAAATTGGTGGGACACGCTTGGTACACCCCAATACGGTGGGACTCTGACGGATTATAGTCCCCTTGACTTTGGACTTTGGGACCCATACAACAGTTCATCACTAGCTACTTGCAACTCCGCATTCATGGAAGGACTTTACGGAGATGACTGGGCATTAAATCCATCGGTGTTCGACTTTAGTACTGGTTTCCGCCCGACAGATTATGTCAATGGGCTTCTTGCCGCGTCATGGGAATTTACGACTCCGGGAACTTACATTGTTCACTTGCGCCAAAACGTCTACTGGCAAAACATATCACCGGTAAATGGGCGGCAATTTGTGGCGAATGATGTAGTTTATAATTTCGGCCGTGATTTCGGTCATGGAGATGGTTTTACCACTCCAAGTCCCGCTTTGGCGACTAATCCTTTGACAGCCAGCTTAACATCTGTGACCGCAACTGATAATTTTACTGTGGCTTTTACATTTAACACTCCAAATGTTGAATTCATTTTAGAATCAATGGAAGCGGTTGGTGAAGACCCGTTGGCAGCACCTGAAGCAGTGACACAATGGGGAAACCTTAACGATTGGCATCATGCCATCGGTACCGGACCGTTTATTGTGCAGGACTACGTGAGTGGCATGTCGGTAACCCTTACTAAAAACTCTAGTTATTGGGGATATGACGAACGATATCCTCAGAATCGACTCCCCTATGTAAGTTCGGTTAAAATCCTTGTGATTCCAGATACGGCCACCGGTCTTGCCGCTGTGCGTACAGGCAAGATCGATGTTATGGAAAATATTGGTCTGCAAAATGCCCAGGCAATGCAAAAAACCAATCCTAGCGTCATACAGTTAACCATGCCGGGGACACAAGGGGGAACTGTAGATCCACGGATAGATAAGGCACCATTCAATAACATTAAGGTTCGAGAAGCATTACAAAAAGCAGTTGACCTGCAAAGCATTGCAACCAATTATTATGGCGGTACTTGTTCAGGAAATCCCCAGTCTCTGACGTCATCTGATTTGAAAGGGTGGGGATTCCCATATGATCAATGGCCGCAATCGTTAAAGGACCAATATAGTTACGACCCGACAGCGGCAAAGGCGCTTCTGGCTGCCGCGGGCTTTCCCAATGGATTTACCACTGACTGTGTGGCCGATAGTTCAGGCGACTTGAACCTGCTACAGATTGTCCAATCGGATTTTGCTGCTATCGGCGTCAAAATGAGCATACAGCAAATGGATGCCACGTCCTGGACCAACTACGTACGGTCTCAACACATGCAGGATGCTTTAGCATTTCGTTCATCCGGGTCGCTCGGTATGTCTTACCAGCCATTTAGACAGTTTATACGGTATCAAACGGGATATGTCGCCAACTATGAAATGGTTAGTGACCCCACTTTTGATGCCTTCTATCCGGCGGCTTTAGCGGCCACCACCGTCGACCAAGTAAAGTCAATTTTACAACAGGCAAACCAATATCTGTCACAACAGCAATGGGTGGTATCTTTGCTGAACCCATCGAGTTTTAATGTTTATCAACCTTGGCTAAAAGGGTATGCCGGACAGTCATTTGCGATGACCGGCGGATCTTCAGGTCCGATGATGTTCGGGTATTATGGTTCCAGATTCTGGATCGATCAAAGTCTGAAATAAAACACAGGATAAAATATTTTATATAATCATCGGGTCAAAGCGAACTTTTAAAAAAGTTCGCTTTTGACCTGATGATTTGCAAAAATTACATTCGTTGAAACACTCGGCTTATGGTGTTGAAAGACAAATTTATTGAGAATAATGCGATAATATTGTTTAAAGTTGATAAAGGTAGAATATTTCATAATTTTCAAGTATTTTAATCAAATTCAAAAGGAGGCACACAAAAATGGGAAAAACAATTGTTGAAAAGATTTTGGCGAAAGCAGCAGAATTACCGGAAGTTTCCCCCGGTGAGTACGTCAAAGTCGGAAACACCGTCAAATTCGTATTGATGGGTACCGATAGTACACCCAAGGTAGGACCGGCTTTCAATAGATTGGGCTGGGACAAGTTGTGGGACCCGACAAAAGTAATGATTGCACCTGATCATTGCGGTGCATATACTCGCGTTGGATCAATCACCACAAACAGGGAAGCTCATCGGCTTAACAGCGAGTGGGCACGGAGCATGGGAGTCCCTGAAGAGAATATTATGGATTTGGGCAGAGTAGGTAATTGCCATCACCTTGCAGTGGAAAAAGGCTGGGCTTTACCTGGTAGTGTTTATCTTTCCGGGCCTGATGGACACACCATTACTGTTGGCGGTGTTGGCTGTTTTGGAAGTTGTCTCTCGGCTTCTGCTAACTTTTTCATGCGGTTTGGTTGGACTTGGTTCCGAGTACCTGAGAGCATCAAATTCAATATTACCGGAAAATTGAAAGATGGGATTATGGGAAGAGATGTCTATGAGTACATCTTGGGGCTAATCGGTCCGACCGGGGCAATTTACCAGGTGATGGAATTCACTGGTCCGGTGATGGAAGATATGAGTATCGATGGCAGGTTGTCCATGTGTTGCTTGGCAATGTTTACGGGCGCTAAGCTGGGAATCGTAAACCCTGATCAGAAGGTAATTGACTGGTTTAAAGCCAGGACCAATGTACCTTTCGAACCAATGGTAAGCGATCCCGATGCAAAATATGCGAAAGTCTATGAGATCGACGGTTCTAAGATTGAGCCCCAGGTAGTTATTCCTCCGCACAGGCAGACCGGTGTGAAAAATATTAAAGATGTTGAAGGGATTCCTGTTACGAATGCATTTATCGGTTCTTGCGCCAGTGGCCGCGACGAGGATCTGATGATGGCGGCGAGAATTTTGAAAGGCCGTAAAGTTCATTCAAAAGTGATGTTTAATGTTACGCCTGGTTCCAGCGATTCTATGGCCAGATCTGATAAAGCAGGGTACATCTCAACACTGCTTGATGCCGGCTGCTTAATATGTGCTCCCGGATGCGGCATGTGTCCTGGGTTTTATACTCCGCTTGCAAAAAATGAGGTTTGTATCACCTCCAGCACTACCAACATACCAGGCCGTATGGGAGACGACAGCGCACAGGTTTACTTGGGTAGTCCCGCAACCGTGGCAGCATCAGCTATTGAGGGTAAAATAACAGACCCGAGAAAATATCTTTAAGGAGATGTAAATGGCGACAAAGTTTAAGGGTAAAGTTTGGGTATTTGGTGATAATTTAGACGTAGATTTTGAGATTTTATCGTTTCGCGAATTGGATGCTGGGATAATCGCACCGGATAAAATGGGCGAATGGTGCATGAGGGTCGTAGACCCTGATTTCGCTAAGAAAGTGAAGAAGGGCGACATCATGGTGGTCGGGACGAACATGGGTTGCGGTCACGACCACTATTTATCCAACGTTTCTATTAAACAAAGCGGGATTGCGTGTGTCATTGCCGAGTCATTTGATAGGAATTTCTTCAGAAATTCCATTGCGGTCGGGCTGCCAATCATCGAATATAAAGGAATTAATAAAATTGCAAAACAAGGCGATGAGTTATCTGTAGACCTCCGAGCCGGTACCATAAAGAATATCACCACTGGTGAATCAGCGAAGTTCAAGACATTTCCGGATTTTCTGCTGGAAATAGTGGATGCAGGCGGACTTGAATCCTACGGCAATAAATTGATCGCGGAAGGAATTGAAAAGTAGTAAAACAGGGGAAATAATGTGAAAAAAACAACTATATTGCGGAAATTATTACAAGAGCCCGGGCTCGTCATCGTTCCGGCAGCCTACGATTGCCTTAGTGCCCGATGCGTAGAGGCCGTTGGGTTTAAAGCCGTTTTCCAAACCGGTGCGGGTATTCGCGATGCTGTACTGGGCATGCCGGATATCGGATTGGCGACAGCAAGCGAAATTGTAAACAATGCCAGATATATGGCGGATTCAGTTAATATCCCTTTAATTGTAGATGCGGATGATGCATTTGGTGCAATGCTGTCTGCTTACCGCACCACCCGGGATTTAATCAGGGCTGGAGCTGCAGGAATGTTTATTAGCGACCGCGCACCTTTTATCCTTGCAACCGAACCTCATAGTTTGGTTGAGGTACTTCCAAGAGAAGAATACTATGGCAAAATGCGCGCAGCTGTAGAGGTCAGAAACAAGGAAGATAAAGATTTTATTCTGGTTGCACGAATAGATTCCGGCGCAAAATTAGGCGACGAAGAGGTTATAATAAGAGCCAAAGAGTGCCTTAAAATTGGTGTGGATGTAATACTGCCGCATTTCAGGCCTCCGGAATCAAAATTCGGAGAAAGGAACAAACAGACTTTAAAGCAATTATATAAAAAGATTGGAGCCCCCGATGTCTGGATATGGGGGATGGGTCCTCATACCTCTACCGCTAAAGACTATGCGGATGTCGGCGCTAAGTTGTGGGTGACCGGTCGGGTAACTTCAGTTGTATCCAGAGCGTTAATTGATTTTTACGCTAAGTTTCGTGAAACTGGGGTATTCCCAATTGAAGAATTCGAAGCCGCGCCTCACGGCCCGGCTGGTGACAAATTACAAGAACTAAGAAAAATAGATTTCTGGAGTGACGTAGAAAAAAGAAATTCCCAATAGTATTAGCTTGAGCTAGATATCAACAGGATGCTGAATAAATCTGAATTCACTAAATGCGTGTCACTGTAACACGAAAAACGAACCGGTTATAAGGGCATCACGTTTTTTCGGCATCCTGTTGATTATTACCCTGATAATGTATAAGCGCGAGAATTCAAAAGCGAGAGAAAACGTCATGGGTAAAGTAACATTAAAAATTCCCCCTTTTTTTTCTTATGTAATGCTTCCCGGGTTTTCTGATTGGTTTATTCAGGAACGTGAAATTGGGGATAAAACAAGTGTTTGTGATCTTCTTAATGAAATTGCGGCAGCTAATCCGGTATTTCGCGGAGCAGTTTATAATCCGGACGATAGAACTCTTTACGATGGAATTAATGTTATCCTGAACCAAAAACTCCTTAATTCTTCTCTTGAAATGAGCTCAAAACTTAACGATGGGGACGTAATAGTCCTTCTCCCTTCTTTAGCCGGGGGTTAAATATTCAAGGGGTAGAGGAATAAAAATGATTTATGGATACGGCGGTAAAATATTAAGAATAGACCTCACCAATGAGCAAGTTACTAAGGAATACTTGGATGAGGCTATACTAAGAAAATGGGTGGGCGGTACTGGTTTAGGTGCGAAATACTTATATGATGAAGTTCCTGCGGGAGTTGAGTGGGATGAAGCGGGGAACCGATTAATTCTAGCTAGCGGTCCATTGGGAGGAACGTCGATTGGCGGCTCCGGGACTGTGGCGGTTGTAACCAAAGGGGCTCTGACGAACGGGGCCACCGCAAGTCAGGCTAATGGTTTCTTCGGGGCTTACCTTAGATTTGCCGGCATTGATGGTATTATCTTGCAAGGTAAAGCTAAAAAATGGGTATATCTTTATATCCATGACGGCGAAACTGAAATTAGAGATGCTTCGGCCCTTGCCGGCAAAGATAATTGGCAAACAAATGACTTAATAAGGGAAGAACTTGGGGCAACCGACCGAAGCGTATCAATTGCCAGCATTGGTCTCGCCGGGGAAAATATGGTGAGATTTGCCGGTATATTTGTGGACAAGGGGCATGTCGCTTCTAAAAATGGGGTTGGGGCAGTTATGGGGTCAAAGCGGCTCAAAGCTGTCGTAGTCGCACGCAGCATGTTACGCCCGGCCCTGAAAGATAAAGAGCGTATCTCCACCATCGCGGATCAGCTTTTCGATCTATATAAAACCGGCATCGTGTTTTCGTCAGGTACGGCAAATGGTGTAATTAGTTCAGTAATGGCTAAAGACGGAACAGTGCCAGTGAAAAACTATTTGACGAATGTCTTTGAAATTTCACCAGAAAAACTAGACAAATTTAGTACTAATTACATGCGAAGCAATTTTGAATCAAAACCGAGTACTTGTTGGGCTTGCCGGACCCATCACTTGAACACCTTTACCATTACAGGGGGACCATTTAAAGATTGTAAAGGCGAGGAACCGGAATATGAATCCCTTGCTGCCTTTGGACCAATCGTTGGCATCACCGATGCTACAGAAACTATCTTTCTTTGCAACGAGGCAGACCGACTTGGATTGGACAGCAATGAAACAGGTTGGACAATCGGTTTAGCGATTGAATGTTTTGAGAAAGGTCTATTAACCACTAGAGACACCGGCGGGCTTGAACTCCGTTGGGGAAACTACGTTGCAATCCATGAGTTAATGATACAGATAGCAGAAAGAAATGGTTTTGGAAATATCCTGGCTGAGGGTGCCATGAGAGTGGCAAAGTATATTGGGAAAGAAGCCCCGGATTTTGCGCTGCACACTATGAAGGGTAATACTCCCCGCGGCCATGATCACCGCAATAATTGGCCGAGGCTTCTGGATACCTGCGTCTCTCAGATGAGCAGTGATGAAGGCTATGATGTGTTGAAACCTCAGGACATTGGACTTACTTTGCCTCGTCTATCCAGGCCCGATACCTCGGTAGAAGACACTATTAACTACAATTTAGGGTGCAAAGGCGCAGCTCAGTTTGAGGATAGCCTCGGAACTTGCCGTTTTACGACACTTACAAATCTGAAACTGCTTTGCGAGGGAGTGAGTGCTGCCACCGGTTGGGATTTCACTCCTGCAGAAGCAATGGATGTCGGTAAACGCATCGTTAACTTACTACGTTGTTTTAATATGAGACACGGGCACACAGCCGATATGGATGCACCCTCGCCCAGATATGGTTCAGCCCCGGTTGACGGTCCCTCAAAAGGTATCAGTATTTTACCTCAATGGAATGAACTCAGACGCAGATATTACGAGGGCATGGGTTGGGACAGCAACAGCGGAAAACCACTACCGGAGACCTTAAAACGTTACGGCATTGAATATGCCATCGAAGAGTTGTGGGAAAAGTAATTACAACGCAGCACGAAATTTGAGAAGCACCCGTATCAAGCTGCCTCTTCCCTAAAAACCCTGGTGCTCTGTACGGTTAATTATATCCATTTGTTCTTCTTTGGTAAGACTGACAAAGTAAGAAACAAAACTCCCCACTCGAACCATTAAGTCCCGGTAGTTTTCCGGCTCTATCATTGCTTTTCGCAGGATGTCGCTTGACACAATGTTGAACTGAACCTGATACAAACCCATTGCCTCAATTGCCCTTAGAAAGGACACAAAGTTATTTATATCGCGGTCCGTAGCGACAAGTTGGGGACTGATCCTGAGGTTCAAAGGCCCCCCGCCGGCAAGTCGATGTTTTGGCAGTTTGCCGGCCGATTTGATAACCGCTGTCGGCCCATTCCTATCCATACCCTGAGCAGGTGAAATGGCATCAGCAACCGGCCTAGGATGGATACGCCCATTGGGTAACCCACCAACTAGTTTTCCGTGGTCTACATTCATATTCCCGATCGCAGACTTACCAAGCCATCTGCCGCCCCAAGAAGGCAAAAGATCTTTCTGAGTGTTAATCCAATCAATACTGTCCTGCCAGGTATTCATGACCCAAACTGCCCATTCATCTGCAAAGTCATCATCGTTACCATATTTAGGAACATTATTAATGCACATTTGTCTTAAATTATCATATCCCACCCAGTTAGCTTTGACAGCCTCCAATAATTGGTTCCAAGTGATTTTCTGATCTCGATAGATTAACTTATCAATCACCGCGAGTGAGTCTGCAGAATCAGCCAAACCAACAAGATACATTGCGTAAGTTGTGTACCAGGTTCCGCCATTAATGACATCTACTCCTTTCTGGAGCGGACCTTCGTTTAAACAAGAGCTAAACGGAGCCGGTAACAATTGAGCCTGACTCTCTTTAAACACCTTGGTGCCTTTAACTGAGTACATCATCCAATAGAAAACTTGTTCACGGAAAGCTTTTCTTACTGCTTCCATAGATTCAAAAGTTCTTGGATCTCCGGTCAGGGGTCCTATCTGTTCGCCGCAAAGAGCGCATTTACCATTGTTTAAAACCAGTTCCACCAATTTGGGAACGTTGCTTTCCCCTTCAGACATATTAGGCATGTTAATGTACGGCAGTGTTGTTGCCGCACATCCCAATACCACGTATTCCCGCCAATCCTCAATGCTCAAATCAGGAAAGCCTTTAGACATCATTTGAATTGCCTTACGGTCACCCGCAAATTTTGGTTTACCCCGACCCAAACGAACCACTTGAGCTGCTTTTTTGAGGTACTTCTCGGGAGTTCCTTCCCATATCCTGAATGCAGTCTCGGGCGACAGAATACTTAGCTGCTCATCAGCTTCAAGACATAGCATTGTGACATCGTTACACGCGTCTTTACCCTCACGGGTTTGTCCAGCCACATCCAAAGTCACGCTTGCCCCTCGGGAACATACAACTTTTATCTCGAACAATTCCAAAAGCTCGAGAGCTTCGTCGTGGGATATAGTTTTATCGTTAATAACGGATTTCTTATAATAGGGATACATGTACTGGTCGAAACGTCCAAAGTTATTCGTGCCACCAGGAAGTTCACAATCGCCCACGGCATGTATCATCCAGACTGACTGTACCGCTTCCCACCAGTCACGTGCCGGATTGGCCGGCACCTGCGCGCAAACAGCAGCTATTCGTTCAAGTTCTTTTTTGCGTCTTGGATTTTTTTCTTTGGAGGCCATTTCGAGTGCCAGATCAGAATACCGCCTAGAATAAGCAATAACTGCATCAATTGTGATAAGCACTGCTTTATAAAAGTCCCTTTTATCTTTTTCTCCAAGGTGCGAATACGGGAGATCAAGCTGGGACTGATACCATTCTGCTTCCTCCCTGATGCCACTTAGCCCCTTAAGAAGAACCTTTTCAAAATTAGGTAATTGATGCCCGGAATCGCGTAACATCGACATGCGATTTACGTTTGGAATATGCTGGCAGGGAGAAGTTACCTGGCAGGTTTTTTCCTTGAGTTCCTCATCAATCCGCTCATAATTATATTCGAGAAGAGTTTTTCCCTTAAAATATGGCAGAATCGTTTCTTCAAGTTCTTTCTTTTCTTCGGGATGAACTACACCCTCCATGGCTATGGCTTGTAAGCGAATTTCGGACGATTTTGCGGGGTTTTCATATGCTTCCTTAAGTTGAAAAGAAAAATAACGGCCTGAAGTGCCGGATATAGTTTGACCACGGACCTTACTGTTTACATTACCTACGATGAGCTCGTCATCCAGAATATAAATCGTTTTGTCTCTAAGATAGGTCTCAAGAAAACGTGCCCGTTGAATAATTCTAGGCTCATTTTTATACTGTTCATAAGCCTTCATCTCTGCTCTTGCGTGTTCTAAACAAATCTCCGGTGTGTGAGTTACACGTTTCATCGCTTTATTTACACGCTCGGAATATGTCGGAACGAATGATTGCTGCCAGCTCCCTACATCGCATGTTTTGTTGTCATTCTGTATGGTCGTCATTTCAATCCTCCTTTCCGCGGTCTTTATATTTTCGCATATTATCAATATTCAAAGATGTGATTTAATTCACTATTTAATTATACTACGTTTTAATATTCGCTATCGAATATTGCTATCGAAAATTTACTACCAATATCAAGATGTGTCCGAAAACATTTGCAAACGGAATTTAACTATGTTCTCCTTCTGTAGCAAAGTTTAACAAGTATTTGAATAATACATTTTCATTATTAAAATAGAAAATTAGTACAATCAAAAGTGGATATATTGACTCATTGCCCTAAACCTAACCCGGGAAATACCTCGCCAAGTTCATCAACTGTCCATTTACCGATTTTACGAACGTATATCTTGGGTTGTAGCGGACGGTCGAAAATACAGAAGTCGCCGCCGGCGGCGTAAATGAACTGACCGGTGATATTTTTGGCCGCATCTGTGGTCAGATATACAATGAGGGGCGCAATATCGGATGGGTCCAGGCTCGTGGTTTTGGGAATGCCCATACCGCCGCGGGGGTCTGTTGACGGGAATAGCGGCGTGCTGGCATTGGGACAGATAGCATTAACCCGGATATCATACTTCTTCAGCTCTGAGGAGAGAGAGGTGGTGAAGCCTAAAATCCCGGCTTTGGCCACGGCATAAGATGAACCGGAAGATGCAAAAAGAGGAAAAGCCCCGCGGGAAGCGAAGGTGATGATGCTGCCGCCGCTTTTCTGTTTGACCATTTCCCGGGCCGCCGCCTGGCTGCAGGCAAAATGCCCGCCGATATGTATCGCCAGGGTCGCGTCCCACTGTTCCTGGGTGATTTCCAATGTTGAAGTGCCTACGATGTTGCCGGCGCAATTTACCAGAATATCCACCCGCCCAAAATTACTCGTCGCGGTATTCATGATTTTAGCGGCGCTGACGACCGTGGTCACGCTATCGTAACTGGCGGCCGCTTTGCCGCTGGCTTTCTTGACTTCAGCCACTGCTTTATCGGCGAGTTTGATGCCGTCCGGGCCTGTGCCGAAATCGTTAATGACGACACTGGCGCCTTCTGCTGCTAAACCTAAGGCAACATTCTTGCCGATGCCGCCACCACCGCCGGTAATAACAGCGACTTTACCTGCTAATTTCTGTCCCATTTAATGTTAACCTCCATTTTATTGGGTTTATTAAGCTTCCCACAACCTTACGGTCGGGGTACTAAGTAAGGAAGAATAAAAGTAATATTTAATTTTACAATTATTATAGTACTAACTAAAAATCATTGGGAAGGTGTATTTAAAAATCGGTTGGCCTTGCCACCAAACCCAATAATTGGAGGTCTCTAATTACGGGCAGGACGGACAAATATCGATCGCGAGTCCAACCACAAACTCCCGATACTCTGAATTCTCCATGGCAAGGCCAACCTTCCTGTATAAAATCAAACGAACGATTTTAACATTTGTCATTGTATTAACAATTCCGAAATTAGCTTGATTTTGTATACCGAATATATATTCTTATAATATTCCAATTCGATATTCGCTATAGAATATCAATGATTATGAGAGAGCATATCACCATTTTTATGTTTTGTCAAACAGTTCCTTTAGTGGAAAATTCATGCGAAAATTTAGGGTTTTGTGTATCGTGGCCTGCCATCCTTACAATTTTAATCAAAAAAGTTGATAACCTGAACTTGTCTCGGGTTATCAGTAAGCCAATTCATATGTTTTTCGGTCAAATATAAGATTTTTGATTCTGGAGTTTCGGTGTTGCGGGAGAAGACGTGGAAGGTCGGTTGTTTTCAATTCGCAATCTACACCATTGTTCGCCTTGCATAAATTGTTTATTCGTAACACTTGCAAATCGGGAGACGCGATTCCTTGTTATTTATCCACACCAAGAAAACAAAACTGAATCAATCCGATGAGTCATGTTGGCACCCAATTAAGACTTCTCTTCCCTGATAACCCGACTCCAGGATATTAATATAATTATAATAGCTACTATCCCTGGAATGGGAGCACAAACAAATGCACCGGCAGCTCCGGCCAATGCTAAGCCCCAGGTTTTTCTTCTTACCGCAAATAAGCCCCCGATGATGCTCAGGAGTATTCCAAGAATAAAAACTATGGCTAAGAGAGAAGCTATAAACGAATTGCCACCAAATCCGATGTCCAGAATAATATAGGGAAACGGTGATATCAACGATGTGCCGCGCAAGAGTTCTTTTACATCGAGGATTCGAGTAAAAACACCGGCAAGCCACAAGATATTAAAACCACCGGAGGTCAACATAAAAACACCTGCTATAGGTAGTAACAATTTATTTCTCTTGGCTATTTTCGTATTACCCAATTCCTCTTGTTAAAGGTCGGGAATATCCCTTTATTGTTCTAAGAATGGTTGCGGGGTTTGCGCCAGACTATAGTTATCATTAGTCAGTACCAGGACAATGATACAGATACTCACATGATATGAACCCTCTGTTCAATTGTGTCCCCACCCGGAAAGCTAAACCTCCTGTTATTTTTTAACTGAATTTTTACCGCCGACTGTTTTTGCTATCCAGGAATGCTCGTGCTGCAAGCCTCCCCTGTGCCATTGAGCCTACTACAGTTGAAGGTCCAACCAGGGCATCTCCTGCTAACCATAGCCTGTCCCTTTGCGGTAATAATGAAACCAGAAGACTGTATTCTCTTTCCCAGGCAAGGTTCCCTGCTGCACTACCCTGAGAAAAAATACCTGATGCCACCCAATGCCGATCCGGGAAAAGACTGTCTTTTGTCGGTTGGCGGATTGGCAGTTTAAACAATTTAGCAAATCTTGATTCCAACTTGTATCCTGTAGCCAGAACCACGAGACTAGTATCGATGGCCTGTTCGGTACCTTTAACAATCTCAGGTGCTGTGCCGGGTTTCTTCTGGTGGGTTTTAGCAATTACTGCCTTTTCCAACTTACCATTTCCACCCTCGAGTTTAACCAGATTAGTGGCAAAGCGAAATTCCACGCCTTCATTCTCAGCCTCAATGATTTCATCGGCTCTGGCCCGTGAAAATTTTTCTTCTCGACGGTGAATAATTATTGGTTTGCCGCCTAATCTAAGAACACTGCGCGCAACATCGATCGCAGTATCGCTCCCACCCAGTACCAGTACGGGTACCGTTGCTCCTTTAAATTCCGGTTGAGGGGTTCCCTGAGCAAGAGCAGTTTTGGCTTTAGTAAGGAATTCAGTAGCATTCATAACACCATTTAATTTGATACCGGGCAATTCAGGGATTTCAGGAACCGGAGCCCCAAATGCAACAATGACGGCATCATGCTTTGTCAGCAGACGTTCCATCATCTCCGGCGTAACATTTGTGTTGGTTTGTATCTCCACGCCGGCGTCCTGAAGTGCCTGAACAGGCCGTTGGGAGACTTTGTCCGGCAATACGTATGATGGAATTCCCCATTTTAAAATACCCCCGGCCGCTGCTTCACGTTCGTAAATAACGACTTTTACTCCCGTTCCGGCTAATTCCCACGCCGCCGCAATACCGGCCGGCCCGGAGCCGAGAATTCCAACCGACAGCCCTTTGCCACGATCCGAAATGAGTTTACTAGGCGGCACGGGACTGTGGTCGGTGACGAATCGTTCCAATTTACCAATGGCAACAGGCTCGCCGCCCGCAAGCGCCCAGCTGCAAGAGCCTTCACATTGACTCGCCACATCGCAGACTCTTGAACAAACATCCGGCAGGCAGGTTGTCTCAGCAAGTGCTTTTTGTGCCCTCTCCAGATCATTTTCCCGGACGGCTTTAATGAAAGCAGGGATGTCATTGTGTGCCGGACAACCAAGGACGCAGGTCGGGTCCGGACAGTTCAAGCAGCGTTCAGCTTCTTTGACCGCATCTTCCGCACTCGCTAAACCAGGTCTGACTTCAGCAATACTACCGGGTTCTACCGGCAATTTAACTTGCGGCATTCGGGTACGAGGAGTAACTTTCAATGGCCCGACGACGGTAATGGCGGAAAACGGACACGTACGTTCGCATTGCCGGCAGCCCACGCAAAGCTCATTATCCGCTTCAGCGACCCAATTTACGATATCCATTGAAAGGGCCAGCGTCGGGCAGCGGATGACACATTCCTGGCAACCGACACAGCGCTCTCTGATAACCCTGGCCATAGGTTTTGATATTTTGTTTATTATAGGGGAATTTTCTATAGAAGTATTCATCGGACGCTCCTTATTCTGCTCCATTCATAAAATAGTAGAGTGCAATCATTCCTGCACCAAGCAGGACGACTACGGCGACCGGAACGATTCTGGCAAGTTTACTATTTTG
>Ga0182019_10000783_pt1 | contig 15792 bp, 15 predicted proteins | sample 812E2MmetaG_FD_120483 | JGI IMG/M metagenome (GOLD analysis project Ga0182019, IMG submission 120483) | Permafrost microbial communities from Stordalen Mire, Sweden - 812E2M metaG | ecosystem: Environmental > Terrestrial > Soil > Wetlands > Permafrost | place: Sweden: Stordalen | collected...
TGGGCGAAACCGGCCGTCAACAGGAGGAGCCCGAAGGCTGCGACGAAAACGATTTTCTTGAACATTTTTCCTCTTTCCGGCGATAAAAATCGCCAATACCTATAAATCCTATATGGATAGTATATATTCCTCGCTTTCCGTTGTCAAGAAAAATAGGGGGCGCCGCGGCGGCCTACCAGACGAAACCGAACGTCGCGCCGAGAGCCGGCTCCTTGAAGAATTCGGTGAACGCCGTGACGGCGAACATCGTGAGCTTCAGATTCGAGAATTTGAATCCGAGGTTCATCTTCAGGGCGACGTCCGAGGAATACGATCCTCCCACGTCGGAGCCGACCATCCACCATTTGGTCAGTCCAGCGCCGATGAAGAACCCTTGGCCCTGGAAATTCAAAAGGACGGCGGGCGCCACGAAGAACCCGCCGAAATCAAAATTGTGGACGATGATAAAGCCTTCGGGGCTCAATGACAGGTTGGGGCCAAGGAAGATATCGACGGTCAAACCGCCCGTCCATAGGAATGGGTTGAAGGAGAACGATTTGTCCGTGACGACGCCGAAGTTGATGGATGTTTCAATTTGGGCGGAGAGACGGGGAACGGCGGCCAGAAAAATCGCCGCGCCGACCAGAGCCAGGATCGTGAGTTTTTTCATCGAGCCTCCTTGCCGAATATGAACAATGATCCTTTCATCTTATGCATAGAGCCGAGGGCTTGTCAAAATCATCCCCGCTCCGGCGGCCGGCCGGGTTGACGCGGCCCGCCGGGAATGTGATACAGTAATCTCTCCGTTCGACGGCGTCCGCGACGAACGGGTCGGCCGGGGCGCCGGGCTTTCCCGGGATTCGCTTCCGCCGCGAAGGATCGGGACTTGATCCGTAACCGCAAAGGAGGCCCGGCATGGCGAAATTCGAGAACATCCAGTGGGCCGAAAAGCAGATGCGCTTCGGCCTGGTGGAGCGGGACTATGAGTTGCTCCCGGCCGACGCCAAGGTCTTCGCCGTCTCCCGTTCGGTCCATTACGGCCTGTTCCTGACGTTCGAGGGCATCCGCTTCTTCTGCCGGAAGCACGCCGACGGCGGCCTCGAAGTCGTGTTCCTGAACTGGCACTTGAACCTCGAGCGTTTCCGGAAGGGCATGACCTTCAATCTCGGACACGACATGGCCCCCCTCGTCCCCTCCGTCGAGGACCTCGAGACCCTGTTCGTCCACCGCTATTTCCGCGAGCCGGAGATGCGGGCGTTCTTCGAGGACATGGCGGCCCTCGGCAAGCAGGGCTATCTCCGGCCGTTCACCGTGGACGAGGAGCAGTCGATCGGCGTCACCTTCCCCGCGCAGCCCGGCATCCGGGCGGCCGTCTCCCGCTACGACCGCTACCTCGGTGAGCCTTTCAGCGGCGTCGTCGTCCCGAACCTCATCCGGGCCGTCGGCCTGAACAAGACCGGCTGCCTCAAGCTCGCCGTCAACTACCTGATGAGCGTCAAGGCCGTCGAGGAGGCGAAGCGGATTGCGCCGGAGGCCGCCGCGGCCCTGTTCCTCGACGACCAGATCCACCTGCCTCTCGACGAGCGGTGCGTCACCGAGTGGGATTCGTCCTGCTGCCTTTTCGCCCTCCGCGACGGGACGGTCGTCAAGATCCCGGAGAGCAACCTCATCCTGCCGTCGGTGACCATCCAGGGCATCACTGCCATCCTCCGGGACATGGGCGTGAAGGTCGAGGAGCGGCCCTTGAGCTATGGCGAGCTGAAGTGCCGGAGCCGGGCGAACGAGCTCGTCGCGGTGTGCAGCATCGGGACGGCGGGGATCCTGAACCGCTGCGCGAAGCTCGTCTTCGTCGACGGCAAGGGCCATGTCCACGGCGAGCACACGCCCGACCCGAAGCATCCGCTCTACGCCAAGCTGGCCGAGGCGAAAGAGTACTATTGGAACGTGTATCGCGGCACGGCCGCGCCGGTCGCGGGCATGACGCTCTACAAGTACGCCCTCTGATCGAAACTCCTTCGCGAAAGCCCGGGTCCTGGAATCCGTGGCGCTTTAGACAAATAAATCCCGCCCGAGGGTCTTCCTTATTGAACGGCCCGACATGAAGCCGATGAAGCTCGATGAGCTCTATGATCTTTATGGAGACGCGTTGTATCGCTATTTGACTCTTCGCTTGAGCTCCCTGCAGGACGCCGAGGATGTGCTTCAGGAGACGTTCGTGCGCCTGGCCCGGTACGGAGAGGACCGCCGCCGGTTCATCCGCGACCCCAAAGCGTTCGCCTTTCGCTGCGCCCATAACGAAGCCAACCGGTTTTGGAAAAGGCGGCTGCGCCACCGGGACGGGGAGGCGGCTTTCCGGCCCGAGCTCGTCTCCCGGCTGTTTCGCGGACCGGATGAGACCTCCGAGGTCCGGCTGGGCGCGGCGCTGGCCGGATTGTCCGCCGAACAGCGCGAGGCGGTCGTGTTGAAAGAGTTTGAAAGCCTGACGTTCCGGGCCATCGGTGCCGTCTGCCGCGTCTCCGCGAACACGGCGGCGAGCCGGTATCGCTATGGGATGGCCCGGCTTCGCGATTTTTTCGGAGAGCCGAAATGAATGACGATGAGCGGAGAACTTCGGATTATTTGAAGGCGTTCGTGCCCCGGCCGACGCCTCCGGAATTGCGACAAAAAGCGTTGGCCGCGGCCCAAGGGGCCCATCCTGCCGGCCGGTTCCTGACCCCGCGGCAATGGGGGATGGCGGCCGCTTGCGCCCTGCTCATCATCGGATCTCTGGGCGTCGATTCTATCCTCTCGGGGAAACAAGCGCGGCGACTGGACTTTCTTTTGGACGGTCGCCAAGCGGCGGCTCTGATTCGCGAGACCGATCGGTCGTCGTTGGAGGAGCTTGTCGGTGTTCAAGCAGCAGGCACGATGCGTTTCCTATCGCCGCGGCCATTTCCGGAAAGGATTTTCCCGAAGGACGGGCGGACCGATCTGTATATTTTGATGTTTGAAGAGAAGGAGGACGCCGATGTCCATTCGAAAAATCCTCGGTAGGACAGGACTGACTCTTGTCGCCCTCGTGGCTGTCCTTCTGGCCGCGCGGGCCGTCCTGAATTATACGACCGGGAAGAAGCTCGAAAAATTCCTGGCCGAGGCGAAAGCCAAAGGCCTTCCGGTCAGCTATATGGACGTCGGACTCGCTTGTCCTGGAACGACGAACGCTGAGCCTTTTTGGAAAGCGGCCGTTGTGCTTTTCGGCGGCCAAGACCAGGCGACGAGAATTCTGAATCCGGAATTGGCGAACCTGTTCGAGGTCCGGCCGCTCGAGGAAAAGTCGCGGTCGCTCATCCGGACGGGTATCGAAAAGAACCGGCGTTCGATCGATTTGCTTCTAGCAGCCGCCGCCCGCCCGTGTTTTCAGTTAAGGGATCGCCGTGTATTTTTGGAGCAATCGATTCTCCACGATTATGTCTCTATTCTGAATTTGATTAAATTGCTCGGCTTCGAGGCGCTTCTCCGAGCCGATGGCGGTGATGTCCGCGGCGGTCTGAACGAATGGATACAAGGATTCCGGTTTGTCCGGCTGACGATGCAGGAGCCCGAACTCATCAACGCCCTGATCGCCATCTCCAACGCGAAATGCCTGCTTATCGTCCTAAATCGAATCGTCGACGGTCGTGTGGTTGGGGGGGACGATCTCGCCGCGCTCCTGAAGGAGCTGGACGTCGAGTCTTGGCGGGCGGCCGTAGCCGGTTCCCTTAAGGGCGAGAGAGCCCTCCGCATCGAAAGCGGTAGGGATATCCTGCGCGGCCGCCTGGACTCGCTGGACGTCGGTCTGGGGAGAAGATTCCTACTTTGGCTGTTCCGTCCCTGGGTCCGGACACAAATGATGCACCAATACTCCGCGTTCGATGAGATCGAGGCCCTTTTAGGCGAACCCTATTACCAAAGCCGGATGCGCATGAACGCTTTTCATGATCGACAGGAGCATCGGCCATGGTACGAGCGGCTTCCTGACGATGGGTTTTCGGGCATCTCAGGAACTGGAATGAAGGAAGCCTGCCTCGAGGCGCTCATGGAAACGGCGCGGATCGGATTAGCAGCAAGGGTCTACTTGGCCCGGGAAAAACGATTCCCTGCGGCTGTCGCCGACCTCGTCCCGGGCTTGTTATCACGAGAGCCCATGGATCCTTTTACTGGAAAGCCGCTAGTTTTCCGCATTGATAGAGATAATTTGCTGATCTATAGCCTCGGGTCCAACGAAAAGGACGACGGCGGGCGGGGGACCTTTCTCGTTCAGCAACTTGTCACCCCGAAGGACGACGACTGGGCCTGGCGGGACAAGATCCGGAATTGACGCCGATGGCACTTGCCGATACCATAATCCCCGAATGAAATCTTTCTGGATCTCTTTCACAGCCGGGTCGGCGCTGATCGTCTGGTTTTCCTGGACTGTCTCGATCCGGTCCCGCCGGTTCCACGGCATCGCCCGCTTCTTCGCCTTCGAAGGCATCCTAGCCCTCTTTCTCCTCAACGTCCGCGGCTGGTTTCATGATCCGGGATCGGTCCTTCATGCGGCCTCCTGGATTCTTCTCGCGGGGCCCCTCGCTCTGGCCGCGGCCAGCATTTCCCTCTACTTCAGGCGCGCCGCGCCGCAGGGCCAGTTCGAGAATTCGACCCACCTCGTCGATACCGGGATCTACCGATATATCCGCCACCCGATGTACGGTTCGCTCATCCTTCTCGGGCTGGGGGTATATTTCAAGCGCGTGACGACGCTGACTTCAGTTCTGGCGTTCGTCGTCGTCCTCGCCCTTGTCGTGACGGCCTTGATCGAGGAGGGCGAGATGCGGGCCCGCTTCGACGAGAGCTACGCGGCCTACAAGCGGAAGACGAAGAGGTTCATCCCTTTCCTGTTTTAGTATCTCCAGCTCTTTAAATCGGCGCCGAGCGGCGCGGTCTTGAGCATGCGCTCCACGGACTTGGGGATGTACATCTGGTGGTAGCGCAGGCGCGATAATGCGTTCGTCCGGGTCGGATCCCCGTTCCAGCAGTGCTCGGCCCGGTCCCCATATTTCACCTCTCCGGCGTAATACGGGTCTTTTGTGCTTTCCAGGAACGACTCCATGAGATACACGGCGTTGTTGAGATAGTAGTTGTCCATGTCGCCGACGTAGATGTGGATCTTGCCCTGGAGCTTGGGCCCGAGCGTCTTCCAGTCGCGCTGGAGGATGTGGCCGAGGTCGAAGTGCTCCTTCCAGTACTGGGCCACCGCGGGATCGATCGCGCCCGTCACCTTGTCCCAGATCGGCTTCGGATAGCCGTCCTCTCCGACCGGTCCGAAGACCGCCTGCCAGATGTCCCATTGCTCGCCCGAGCGGCCGTGCGTCGCGATCGCCAGCTCGCGGTGGTTCGCCTGCTCCAGAGTCGTGGCCACCTCGCCGAGGTAGTTGCGCAGGCCGGGCCGCGGTGTTTTCTTCCAGTCGGCGTCCTGGTAGTAGGCGTTCTTGTGGTCGTAGATGTTGACGATGGTATAAGAGCGGAAATCGATCGGATCGGGGCAGGCCGCGTAGCAGCCGTTGAACTCATCCGGGTAGAAGACCTGCGAGGCGAGCGCTTCCCAGCCGCCGGTCGAGCCGCCGTAGAGGAAGCGCGCCCAGCCTTGCCCGATCCCGCGGTATTTCTTTTCGATGGCGGGGATGAGCTCCCGGACGACGGCGTCGCCGTAGGGGCCGAGGTTGGCCGAGTTCACGGCGTAGGAATCGTCGTAGAAGGGATTGGCGTGCTGGATCTCGATGAGGATGACGCGCGGGAACTTCGGCCCGGTCCAGTCCTTATAGAATTGATACGCGTACTCCTCCTGGATCTTGTTGTAGCCGGCCAGATGGAACCGCTCGCTGTAGTCGGGCTTCAGGTTCGGGTCGGGCGGCTCGGTCCGGAACCCCTCGATCGTGGCCGGGAAATGGCCGTGGTAGACGATCAGCGGATAGCGCGCCTGCGGATGGGCGTCGAACCCCTCGGGGAGGAGGACGCAGGCCCCGATCTCCATCGGCCGGCCCCAGAAGTCGGACAGGAGCTTGCTTTGGATCCGCTCATGCCGGATGTATTTCGTGTCCTTCGGTTTCGGGATGGGCGGGATCACCTTGTCCAAGGCGAGCGCGATCGTCTCGCATTTCTTCGGATCCAGGGCGATTTTCCGCGGCGCGCTGTAGCGGTTGCCCGGCTTGATGTTCCAGTGCTGGCCCTCGCCCTGGTCCATCGGCAGCTTGACCGTGCGCCCGTCGGACCGGTGGAACGTCTCGTAGACGTTGAGGAGCGCCTGGACGTAGTACTCTCCGGCCGGGATCTCCGCGATGCTCGTCAACGGGTAGCCGAAGGCCGTGGCGTCGATCACGGCGGCCCGGCCGGGCGCGAGCCCATCGACGTCCATGCCGAAGATGAGCTGCGTCTTTTCGTTGTCCGAGATCTGGAAGCGCGGCTCGCCGTCGCCGTTCTTTGAGATGAGGAGCGTGACCCTGCCGTCGAGCGGCGCGGGAATTCCCTCCGCCGGAAGAGTGACGGCGAATTTGAGCTTGACGGCGGGGGCGGCGGAGCCGGAACAGCCGATTGCCGCCGCGACGAAGAGCCCGAGGCCGGCCGCCGCGAAGAACGTCCGGCATTGTCGATGGAAATGCAAAGCTCTCATGGCGATCCTCCTCTTTTTTATTTCAGGATGATGATCGAATTCGAGTCCGGGACGACGATGACCCCGCCCGCGGGAACGGGACATTGGGCCTCGCCCGGCGTGTCGTAGGCCGCGGCGAGCTTGGGGGCGGCGGGATCGTGGATGTCGATCTTCTTGACGCCTGCGTTGCCGTCCGAAACGTAAGCGAAATCGCCCGCGAGAGAGACGCTGTTGGCGAAATCCTCCGCCGGGACCGTGGCCAGGAGCTTGGGCGCCGCGCGCTTGGCGATATCGATGACATGCAGGCCGGCGGGCCCCGAGGCCACATAGGCGATCGTCCCGCGGACCGCGACGCCATAGGGCTGCCCCGGGAGCTTCAGCGATCCGACGAGGACCGGCTTAGCGGGGTCGCGGACGTTCAGGACGTGGAAACCCGTGTCGCTGTGGGCGAGATATGCGTAATCGCCGTCCACGGCGAGGCCGTAGGCGAAGCCGGCCATCTTGTACGAACCGAGGACCTTCGGCGCCTGGGGATTCGCAACGTCGATGATGTGAAGCCCGGCGAGATCGGCCGTCAGATAGGCGAGATTTCCGCGGACGACGATCGTGCGCGGAACGCCGGCGGGAATATTGAACGGCTCGAGAGGGCGGGGCTTGGCCGGGTCCTTGAGATCGAAGATCCGGACGGACCAGCGGTCGGTCACATAGGCATAATCGCCCCGGACGGCCAGGCCTTGGACCCCCCTGAAGATTTCCGTGGTTCCGAGCGGAACGGGCTTGGCCGGGTCGCGGATGTCGAGGACCTGAAGCCCGGACAGCTCGCCGACGGCATAGGCGTATGGCCCCTGTGCCGCCGCGGCGATGATCGAGCTCGGGGTGAAGAGGAAACCGGACGGCCGCGGGCGGCGGGGATCGGAGATGTCCACGAAAAAGATGCCCGAGAAATAGTCCACGACGCAGGCCAGCTTGCCGGACAGGGCTACGCCCCAGCTCTCGTTGTACATCGTGTACTTGTTCGTGGACAAAACGGCCGGGGCGGCGGGATTCGAGACGTCGAAGAGCTGGTACCCGCCGTCGTAGAGGTTGCCGACGCAAAGCGAAGCGCCTTCCGCCGCGACACTTCTCGCATACCCGGATGTCGCGGCCGAAGCCGCGAGGCGAGGGGCGGCGGGATTGGAGATGTCGACGACCTTGAGCCCGGACGCGCCGTCGGCGATGAAAGCGTTGTTTCCCGCGATGGCGACGCTTTCCGCGGTCCCCTCGGTATCGAGAGTACCGATCACCTTCGGCTTGGCCGGATCCTTGACGTCGACGATTTGGAGACCGGCGCTGCCGTCAGCCAGATAAAGCCGATCGCCCTGGAGGGAGAGGCCCGTGGCTTCGCCGGGCGGCATCAGGGTCGAGGTCATTTTCAGCGCGCCGGGATGGCTCACGTCGGCCGCGAGCAGACCCGCGGATCCGTTGGCCACGAAAGCGAACGAACCGCTCAGAGCGATGTCCCGCGCTTCGCCGCCCGTGGGAAGGATTCCCATGAGAGTCGGGGATTTGGGATCGGCGACGTCGATGATGGCCAGCCCTTTTCCGCCGGCGGCGAGGTAGGCTAGCTTGTCTTTTACGGCGACGGCATAGCCTCCGCCGACGTACAGCTGCGAGAGCATGACGGGCTTCTTGATGTCCGAGATGTCAACGATGCCGAGCCCGTTCTGAAACGCGCAGTAAGCCAGGCCGCCCCGGATTTTGACGTCCTGAGCCTTGGTCCAGAGGGCGGAGCCGACGTAGGACATGCTCGCCGGCGGCTGTTGGCCGTATGGGGAAACCGGGAATCCCGGCGCCGGGGCGAAGGCCGCGAGGAAGATAAGGGCGGCCGCGCCCCATCGAATCTTGGTCATGGTCGCGCTCCTCGCCCTTCTCAAATGAGGATGTCGTCGGCCCAGCCGAGCTTGATCAGCTCGATTTTGGCCATATCGCTCGTTCCGATGCCGTAGCGGGTGTCCGCGAGCTGGATGTGCTTGGGGACGGGCGGGATCTCCTGGGACGGTCCGAGCTCCTTGCGGCGCTTGGCCATGAGCAGACGGAGGCCGATCGTGTCGACGGCCACGGGGTCGCGGCCGACGATCAGGCCGTTGTAGTTCCAGACGTAGCGGCGGTTGAAGTTGTGCGGCCCGCGTCCGTAGTATTGGGGCGTGAGGACGCAGAGGACGTTCAGCCGCGTCTTGCCCTTGACCTGGGGGAGGAGGAACAGGCTGCCCAGGTCGGCGCAGCTGTCGGGGTGATGCGCGGGCTGGGAGACGTCGAACATGATGTAGTTCTTGATGCAGCCCGACATCCCGGCCAGATAATGCGTCCGCAGCGGGCGGGCGTTGATCAGCGCCGTAGACTTCACGAAGATCGGGTTTGTCCGCACGGTGTGGTCGTCGATGGCGATGGCCTCCTCTTTCACGCCGGCGTCGAGGAGGCGGCTCTTGATCGCCTTCTCGACCTCGGGCGGCGTGGGGAGGTAGGACCAGACATTGCTCTTGATGCCGACGATGTCTTCGGGCTTGACGAGCTGCTTGAACGCGGCGACGGCGTCGGGCGCGTCGAGGAGCTTCGCGACCGCCTCGTCCAGCATCTGCTGAATGACTTTTCCGTTGAGCTGGGAGTTTTCGTCGAGCGCTTCGGGGTGGCGGATGAGCACGACGCGGGTCTTGGCCGAAGGGGCGGTTTGGGCAGGGGCGAGCCGAGGCAGGCCGACGGTCGTCCCCAGGACGGCCAGAGTCGTGCCCCGGAGGAAATTGCGGCGGGTCAGGGCGTGTTTCATGCGGACCTCACGGCTGGGGTTGCTTGACGGCGGCCAGAAGGCGCTTGGCGAAAGCTTTGGACGGGGCGGCGAAGACGATGGAGAGAAGATTCGAACGGCGGCGGGCGAAAGCCCGGGCCCCGGAATTCGCGCCCGCGGCCGCGTCCGCCGGCCGATAGCCCTTGGCGAACGACAGCTCGGCCGCTTGGGCCCGGCCCTCGTCGGGATAGACGACGAGGAGCAGTCGGGCCGGATCGGCCTGTCCGCCGGCGTCGTATTCGGCCAGGACGCAGTCCGTCAGGGCTTCGAGATTCAGGATGTTGTCGGCGGCGACGAAGAACCTGTTGTTCAGGTTGATGACGCTGTGAAAAAAGCAGGTGCGGTCCTTCTTCAGGCCGGCGTCGGGAAGCGCGCGGACCAGGGCCGGCGGCTCGCCGGCCGGGCCGAGAACGGGAACGACGTCCTTTCCCAATGCGCGCAGGGCGACTTCGGCTTTTTCCTCGTCGCCCGCGGCCGTGATCGAGACGAAAAACCGGCCCTGCCAAAAGCGCAGGAGGCCGGGGCCGTACTCCGATTCCTGGCCGATCCCGGCGCCGGGGTCCTGACGGTCGCACGTGAACGCTCCGAACGCTTCTGCGGGCGAGCCACAATCATAGATGTCGAGGGCAATTTCGGTCCCGGCCGCGCTCTTGAACTTACGGACGAAGACCTCGCGGAGATCGAAGGCGAGATAAACCTCCGCCCCGCCGTCGAGATAATCGAATATGGTCTTGCGATCGTAGATGTGGTCCGCCCCGGCCGCTTTCCAGCCCGCGATTTCTGCCGGCAGGCGGGGCCCCAGGTCTTTCACGTTTCCTCCGGCCAAGGCCGCCAGGACCAGGGCGGCTACGATCGGAAGGAATGTCGATTTCGTCATGGCGAGCGCCTTTTCCCTCAGGACATCCATCCGGATTCTTTTTCACAATATTGAGAATGGCGGGCGGTGTCAAATGAAGCGTTTTCGTTGAATCTACGGGAGAGATGGGAATGCGTGCGCCGTTTGATGGGGTGGGGGTCCTGTGTTATATAAGGCCGGTCCGGGCCGCTCGCCGCGGCTTCGGGAAGCGCCGACGCCGGCGCGCCGTCTAAAGAGAGGTAGTCCATGAAGAAAACGCCGATCGCCGTTTTGCTCGCCGCGCTTTTGATCCCGGCTGGGATCGCCGCCCAGAATCCCAAGGTGCTCCTTAAGACGGAGCTCGGCGAGATCGCGCTCGAGGTTTGTCTAGACCGGGCGCCGGTCACGGCGGCCAACTTCCTGAGATACGTCGACGCCGGCCGCTACGACGGTTCGGTCTTCCACAGGACGGTCACTCTCGACAACCAGCCCAACAACACGGTCAAGATCGAGGTCATCCAGGGCGGCCAGCTCGCGGCGGCCGCGTCGTTCCCGGCCATCCGCCTCGAGCGGACGTCGGTCACCGGGATCAAGCATCTCGACGGCGTGGTGTCGATGGCCCGGAGCGGCCCCGACACGGCCGCCTCGAGCTTCTTCATCTGCATCAACGACCAGCCCGAGCTCGATTTCGGCGGCAAGCGCAACGCGGACGGGCAGGGCTTCGCCGCGTTCGGCCGGGTCGCGGCCGGGATGGACGTCGTCCGCAGGATCCAGAAGCAGCCGGCCGAAGGGCAGACCCTCAAGCCGCCGATCAAGATTCTCTCGGTCCGTCGGATCGAGCCATAGCCTCAAAGGAAAGATGCCATGAACAGAAGCCGAATCGCCAAGATCGCCCTCGTCCTGACCGCGGGGGTCCTGCTCGTCCAGAGCGTCGGGCTCGCCCAGAGGACAGGCTATACCCGGGAGGAGTTCGTCCGGCGGCGCGCGGCCCTCGCCGAAAAGGCCAAAGACGGCCTGATCATCCTCTTCGGCGCGGTCCAATCCCTGCCGGCCTCGCATTTTCGACAGGACAACGATTTCTTCTACTTCACCGGGGTCGAGGACGCCGGCGCCGTCCTGGCCGTGAACGCCCGGACCGGGGAATCGAGCCTCTTCCTCCCTCGAAAGACAGCGCGCGAGGCGATGTACGAGGGTCAGAACGCCCTGGCGGACGATAAGGCCAAGGATAAGCTCGGCCTGACGGCCGTCTACGACGTGACCTACTTCGACGAATTCGTGGCGCGCCTCCTCCGCGGCGTTTCGACGGTCTGGCTCCGGCTCCAGCCGGGCGACGCCGTCGACGACGACCGGAGCGAGGTCGCGCTTTTCATTGGCCGGAAAAACCGCCTCCACTACAATGACCAGATCTCGCTCGACAACCACCGGCTCCAGAAGTTCCGGGAGCGCTACCCGTCGTTCGAGATCCGGGACGCCGCGCCCCTCGTCGATTCCCTCCGCTACCTCAAGTCCGCCGAGGAGATCGCCGTCCTCCGGCGCAACGGCCGCCTCTCGGCCGAGGCCGTCAAGCAGGCCATGCTGGCCAGCCGGCCCGGCGTCTTCGAATATGAGCTCGAGGCGGCGGCCACGGCCGTCGTCCTCAAGGGCGGGGCGAAGGGGATGGCCTACGCGCCCATCGTCGGCTCAGGGCCGAACTCCTGCCTCATGCATTACGACCGGAATTCGCGGAAGACGGAGGCGGGCGACCTCGTCCTCATGGACTTCGGGGCCGATCTCGACCAGCTCTGCATGGACATCACCCGCACCTGGCCGGTCAACGGCAAATTCACGCCCGAGCAGCGGGAGGTGTACGCGATCGTCCTTGAGATCCAGAAATCCTGCATCGAGGCCTACAAGCCCGGGGCGACGAGCGCGGACGTCCAGAAGCACGTCGAGGAAAACCTGAAGAAGAAGGGCCTCGACGGCCGCGGCGAGAAGGGAGGGCTCGGCCATTATGTCGGCGAATGCGTCCACGACGTCGGGCCGCGCATCGCCACGCTCCAGGAGGGCATGGTCTTCGCCATCGAGCCGGCGCTCTATTATCCGGAGAAGAATCTCGGCGTCCGGATCGAGGACACGGTCTTGATCACCAAGGACGGCTGCGAGGTCTTGAGCCGGGGCGTGCCCAAGGAGATCGACGAGGTCGAGAACCTCGTATCCGCCGTCCAGCCCCACAAAGGACCGGGCGAGCCCGACCGGATCACGGTCCAGCACATCCTCATCGGATTCAAGGGGTCGGTTCCGGAAGCCAAGGTCGTCCGGACGGCGGCCGAGGCCGAGGCTCTTGTCTTCGAGATCTTGGAGCGGGCGCGCAAGGGCGAGGACTTCGACACCCTCGTCAAGACGTACACCGACGACGCCGCGCCCGGCGTCTACCGCATGGCGAATTTCGGGGTGACGCCCGACAAGGAGAAGAAGGAATACGCCCGGTCCGGCATGGTCCGGGCCTTCGGCGACGTCGGCTTCCCGCTGCCCGTGGGCGGCATCGGCCTGGCCGTCTATGATCCCCAGCGGTCGAAGTACGGCTGGCACATCATCAAGCGGCTGGACTGAGAGGGACGGGGATTCCGGTCCTGGAGAAACGACATGCGATTCCATGAACGTCTGATGCCGGTCCTGGCCGCCGCGCTGCTCGCCGCCGCGGCGCCCGCCGCGCTCGCCCAGCGAACCGGCTATACCAAGGAAGAATTCGTCAGGCGGCGGGCCGCGCTGGCCGAACGGACGCGCGAGGGGATGATCGTCCTCTTCGGCGACGCGATGCCCCAGCCCGGCTCCCACGCCCGGCAGGACAACGATTTCTTCTACCTCTGCGGCGTCGAGGACCTCAACGCGATCCTGGTGTTGAACGCCCGGACGAAGGAGGCCCATCTCTTCCTGCCGCGCCAGCTGACGCGCGAGGAGATGCAGGACGGGTCGACCATCCTGCGCGACCCGCGCACCCGGGAAAACTTGGGGCTGGCCAACATCTACGACCAGGCCTACTTCGACGAGTTCGTCGCGCGCAACGCCGCGGCCTTCGCCGTGACCTGGCTCCGGCTCGGGCCGGCCGACACGTCGGACTACGACCGGGCCGAGATGGCGTCCCTTGCCGGCCGCAAGGACCGGCTCCACTACAACGCCGCGCCGCTCCTCAACGACTACCGCGCCCTCCGGTTCCGCGAGCGCCATCCCGCCGTCGAGATCCGGGACGTCACGCCCCACCTCGACGCCCTGCGCCAAATCAAGAGCGCCGAGGAGATCGCGATCCTCCGCCGCGGCGGCTGGCTCTCGGCCGAGGCGGTCAAGCTGGCCATGGCGACGAGCCGGCCCGGCGTCTTCGAATACGAGCTCGAAGCCGTGGCCCTCCAGGCCGCCATCCTGGGCGGGGCGCGCGGCCCGGCCGCGGCGCCCATCGTCGGCTCGGGGCCCAACTCCTGCCTGCCCCGCTACGACAAGAACATGCGCCGGACCTCGGACGGGGACCTGGTCGTCATGGATTTCGGCGCGGATCTCGACCACCTCGGCATGGCCGTCACCCGCACCTGGCCGGTCAACGGCAAGTTCACGAAGGATCAGCGCGAAATCTACGAGATCGTCCTGGCGGTCGAGAAGGCGTGCCTCGAGGCTTATCGCCCCGGCGCCACCCAGGAAGACATCACGAAGGCCGTGGACCGGGCCATGAAGAGGAAAAACCTCAACAGCCGCGGACTCGTGGGCGACACGGGCCACTTCGTCGGCCTCTCGGTCCACGACGTGGGCGCGAAGGGCCAGCCGTTCCGGGAAGGCATGGTCTATGCGGTGGAGCCGGCCCTGTACATCGCCGAGAAGAGCCTCGGCGTACGGATCGAGGACACGGTCCTCATCACCCGGACAGGCTGCGAGGTGCTGACCAAGAACGTCCCCAAGGAGATCGACGAGATCGAGAAGCTGATGGCCGCCGCCTTTTTAAGGAAGGCGGGGAGCGAGATAAACCTCTCGAAGACCCGGGGCATACTGTAGGCGCCGCTCCCGATGGCTATTTGATCTCGGCGCTGATGACCAGGATCAGGGCTCCGTTCCTCCAACCGGCCGGCATGCCGCTGACGCCGACCACCAGATAGCCTTTTTCCTTCAGAGTGATATCGTTCGTGTCGATCAGGGTGTCCCCGTAGCTTTCGCCTGCGTTGTTTACCCGTTTCTGGGTCAGTCCGATCTCGCCGACCGAAATGATCCTTTTGCCCGGCTCGTCGCCCCTTATTTGGACGTTGCGAAGGGTCAGCTCGAGATCGTAGCGGCTGACCAGCTTGGCGCGCGTCGAGCCCGAGCCGTCCTTGGCGATGAGGAACGACGGGCTGTCGACCCAATAGTGCTTGAAATTCCAAATGCCTTTCATCTCGTCCAGGACGCGCTTCAGGTCCTTGTCCGTAATCTCCTTGGTCTCCGCCGGGCCCCCGAGATTCTCAAGGGGATCATCTTTCAAGGCGAGGATCGCATAGACTTGGAACTGGACGTTCTTCTTCTCGACATCGAGCTTTTTGAGGAGCGCCTCGAAGTCGGGGATATTCCGCTTGGCGATCTTGACCGTGAGCGAGCTCTCCGTTCCCGTGGAATCGTAGACGTAGAATTTCGCTGAGCGCATGAATTCCGAGGCGCCGATGAATTTCAAGCTGTAGGTTTTTACGGCGGGCTCGTTGAGCGCATTCTCGGCCTTCCGTCTATCATTCTCCGCCTGAATGGCCTTCTGCTGCTCTTGAAGCTCCTTTTCCTTCTCCTGCTTTTCCTGGGCGGTCTGCGGGGAGGCCTCCGCGCCGGCGGCCTTCACCATTTCGCCCGGAGACGAGGCGGTCGCCGTCTGCCCGGCGAAAAGAGCGGCTGCGCCGCTCGCGCCGATCAGCAGGGTCAGAAGCAGGACGAGGGCGGATTTCGCGATCAATTTCATGTCAGTTCTCCTTGAAAAGATTGAAATCGGGCTTTTGAAAGAAAATGATCTTGATGTTTTTGTCGGCAAGCTCGATCTCGGTCCGGATCTCGGAGATCGCGCTTTGGGCTTTAAAGAGGGCCGGCGTTTTCACGGGAGGAAGCGCGATTAGGGCGGCGAGGCCGGCGAGCACCGCGGCCGGAGCCAGCGTGGCCCAGAGCCGGAGGCCGAGGGGACGCCGCTCTACGTTTTTCCGGGCTTCCCTCAGCGCGCCCGCGGCGCGGGCGGCCGCCAGAGCCTTGTCCTCCAAATCGCCGGGCGCGTCGAGAGCCACGCGCCGGACGAGGTCCGAAATCCGGTCATCGAGCTTGCGGTCGTTCATGGAGTTTCTCCGAGGATCGTCCTGAGGGAGCGGCGGGCCCGGTTCAGGATGAATTTGACGTTGCCTTCGCGGAGTCCTGTGACGCGCGCGATCTCCGAGATCTTGAAGCCGCCGTCGTAGAAGAGGAAGAACACGTCCCGGTGGCGGGGCTTCAAGCGTTCCGCGAAGCGATAGACGTCCCGGACCAGGTCCGGGTCCGCGGCAGGAACCGCGGCCGGCAACA